>Ga0065711_1008466_pt1 | contig 13394 bp, 8 predicted proteins | sample Hoacrofraction12_FD_59098 | JGI IMG/M metagenome (GOLD analysis project Ga0065711, IMG submission 59098) | Hoatzin crop microbial communities from Cojedes, Venezuela - Epithelial fraction 12 v2 (version 2) | ecosystem: Host-associated > Birds > Digestive system > Esophagus > Crop | place...
CAAGGTCCTGTGCAGCCTGCTCTGGGTGACCCTGCTTGGGCAGGGGGGTTGGACTAGATGACCCACAGAGGTCCCTTCCAACCCCTACTATTCTGTGATTCTGTGATTCTGTAATCTGTCAAGCAAAGACTTACTTGTAACAAACCTAAACAAAACCCCAGCACTAAATAATAGATAGCTATGTATCTTAACTGAAGACCCAAAATACAGTGATTAACTGACATGCAGCAATGATTCTCACAGGCTAGAAGGTGACAACCACAAGGACAGGATTTCGCTGTCAAAATGTACAGACAGCAACCCCCAGGCAGAGATAAAAATTGGAAGGATAGGATCTGTACAACGTGCTTGGCAGGAACATCAAACCAGAGAACCACTACGGTGCTCACCCACCTGGTACACACTGAAACCTAAAGCCCAGGAGCCCGGCCTCGTGCTAGCGACTCGGGAAAGCAGCGGGGAGACGGCGAGGTACCCCGCCCAGGGGCACCTCGTCATAGCCACGCGCAGAAATGTTCTGAAGGTGGTAACCTAGCTATGGATGCAACTCGTGGCAATTCGATGTTAATGAAAAGGCAGGGTTTTTTTCTGGGAGGTGGAAAGCAGTGAGTGTTCAATTAGGTTTTCAGAAACTAGTTAAAAGCCATCTAAGTCTGTTGCAACGCTCAGAGCAGGCCTTTCTACGCATCGACTAAATGCCATTTTCATACAGGCTTCCAACAAGCGACAGCTGTAGAACATTTTTACTGCCTTCTAACTTCAGCATTTAGAGGTTGACATGGACATCTCCTCCTCTCTTCTCCACGGACCTGTCGTTAATAGCATGACTGCTCTACCAAAAAGTCTATGTTTTGAAAGGCTTTTATTCCTCTTTTATCCACTTCGTTCTACCGTGTGACTGCACGCTCCACATGCAGGGTGAGCTCGGCGGCTATCGCCTGTGTCCCATCCCAACCTGCCGCAGCCACTAAGGACACTCCCCCCGACTTCACTAAGCTTCACACCAGGGTTTTATTCAGGATTTAGCTTTAGCTTCCATTCACGGCTCAATTCACCGCGTGCCTCANGCCAGCAAGGAATGGTCAGTGCTGCCGTGTTCCACTCCTACAGAACGACGGCCAGATGTACTCGACAGCTTTTAAGTTCAGGAATCACAACAAATTCAGAGCTGCACAACTGGAAACACCATCTAACAGGCATGCAGCAAGAGGAAATTCAGCTAATCTCATGTTTGCTTATTTCTTTAACATTCTATTAAAGCAAAGAAGCTCTATAATGAGATTACTCCATTTTATCTCTTAATTGTATCCAGATATACAAAACAGATTTACTGCTAGTGGCTTGTATACAGTACAATATTTTAAAGCTAATTATGAAACAGCATTCCGATTGTCACACAAGGAAATGCTTATTCTTACTGTTATGAATCAAGATCATTTTCTAAAATTAATTGTAATTACCTTTTTAATTGGATATAAACCCTACTAAAATCTGAAACAGCTAGTTATACAAATATAATTCTTTTAAATCCGGGATGATATCAGCATAAAATATTTTAATTAAATATAAAAAAGGGAACAAAGAGACATTAAGTAGTTTCCCATTATTAAAGCCAGCTGTAAGTCAAGTCTTGAAAGTATTCAGGCTTTTTATTTTTGAACACCTGAAATCTGCCATTGTCCACGTAAGCATGCACACACATCCTCCCGAAGCAGTGTATTAATAGATTAATTGTTCACTGAGGAGCAGCTAGCACCTGGCTTTTGCTCTTATTATTCCACACAGAGAGGAAAGCATATTAAAGTATTTACCCTCACAAATCCCCAGGGCCCAAAAGATCTACCGGTCTTTTCATTGCTTATGTATCAAATACAATAAACTATAAAAAAACTGTTAAGCAAAAAGTTTTAAAATAATATTGTATTGAAGCTCTGTTCAAAAACATTGGTGAGTAGATGGTGAAAACCTTTACCTGATCTGTTAGTTACTATTTCATAATTTAAAAAAATACTGTCCCTCTATTATAATACCTCACGTATCTCAATCACACAGCTGGTCAACGCACATTAAATTATAGGTAATTATAACCCGGCTCTGCAAACGAAATGTAACATTTTGCACACGTTTCAGAACACACGTTTAAGCTCAGTTTTGCTGAACAAATATGCGTAGCAGGAACAACCGAAGTCTTGACCACAGACTAATCACAGCTCGTTTGCACGTCTCACTTGAACAGGGACACCTTCTCCCACTCTCCGCTCACTGGTACAGGGGAAGGAAGAGCCACTTACCTCAGCTGAAGGACGCAGCGGAGCAAAACTTACCTGAGTTGCAGCCATCTTAACGAGCATCATTTTTCAACGCTATTATACCTGTATTTCATACACTTGTGCATCCAAAACTGATAATGTTTACACACACTACAGTAATTACTGCAGTTACATTTCATGAGCTGCAATGAATCAGAACTTCCAGATAAGGTATTCAGGAGGAAACATCTTACTTCTTATTGACTTCTTAAAGCAAGGACTGAAATCCATATTAAATTGCCAGTATTTTGGTGGAAGTTAATTTAGATTCTGATGCTGAGTCTATATTTGATGACATATCATCCAAGTGATTTCATAAACAAATATTGCAGAATGCATATCTGAGACTACCAAGAAATTTTATTTAACCAGCAGCAGCTCACCACCAGAAAAAACCCAGTATTTCATGTGTTTCGCCGAGCATATATACGTTCAGAAGCCAACTCTGCTCGAATCATCCTTCAGTATCATTATGCAACCAATAAATATTGATGTTAACACTTAGCACTATCTGTAAGGACATTAATTTTCTATTTATTTGAAAAGCCCACATTATCTAGGAAGGCTCTTCCAGTATTTCTGTGATCTAGATTTCATCGCAGATATTATTCATTCTGAATTTAAGTCTTTTATCTGCACGCCAAGTGTTAAATTACATTGGGTTACTGTCTGCATCATTCTATTTTTACCGCAGCTCTTCACAGATTAAGATTCAAATCCTTTGAATTTAGTAGGATTTTGACAGTACTTCAAGCAGTGCAAGTGTTAGCTCTGTCCACCTCATTGTGACATTTCTGAATTTCTAAGCTCTGGATGTGCCTGCGGAAACTGTATTTACCTGCCGTGTGAATCCTGTCGCCGGATCCTTGACAGCCATCCTCATCATCACAGTCCCCGCTTGACTCCATCTCTTCAGTTCTTCCACCCCCGCTGCCAGCATCTCGGGAAGCCCATCTTTCCAGTTTTAATTTCGCCTTGTCAGCATCCAGCTAAAACAGAAGCAGCGAAAACCCAGCAACGGTCAGAATATTCACACAGTTCCTACTTCTGGTGATCAAGCTGGGTCTGCAAAGCAACAACCACTTTTCCATTCACTTTCAGGAACGGCTCCTCAAGTTGGAGGTCTTTCCTGGCACTGATATCCAAGTATTTAGGAATAACAGACTATACCATCAAATTTTCTTCACCACAGATGGCCAGGGACACCTACCATCACGCTGTTTATTAAAAACACCACACCTACCAACACCATCACAGGGAGCTCTGGTCCTGCAGCTTTTCTCCTTGCAAACCACAGTGTGGAGATCCCTGGTTAACGATGGTACAGTCTGCCAACTAGCTGAGTACTTATTTTGGGTTCTTTACAACTGCAGACCACAACATACTCCACAGCCTTTGAAGAGTTGAGCGTACTTGTTACTTTTCATTGTGGGCTTGGTTACTCGGAAACCCTGGCCCCTGGATATGAGTTTTCAGATGGTGTCATTTAAGGTGTCTGTATCAACTGCAAGCTGTTCATTAAATTTCACTTGAAATACAGTTCTTGGACTGAGTATAGAGTAAGCAAGCCTTTTCCAAAATAAATCTAAACGTATCATATTTGGTCACACTTGCTATAACAACATATTTACTCCCCATACTCCTCTTTTTGACCTTTAGATAACTCTTTCTCCATCTGTCACCACAAACAGTCCCTACTATTAGCGCTGCGGGAATGATTCTTCAGTTCACCGGTAGTTCCAAAAAATGAAAAACACCATTTCAGTGAATCTAAACCCAGCCTATGCAGGGAACAAGAAGAGCAGCACTATTTGGGAAAAAATGAAGCTACTGGCTTGGACTAATCCATTCTGTTACAAGGCACTCGTCAAGGACGGGTGGTTCAGGAGAAACCTGGGCCCGTCGCCCACAGCTGCGAGGAGCACCAACGCGCTGAGCGGCGCGGCACCTCTCCCGGGGCCAAGCTGCCCCGGCTATGCCGAGCTTCCACCCCCCTACACCCACCACCTGCGCTTTGTGAGCGGCTACTAATTTCTTTTCTGAATCTTACAGATTCTTCTGGACTGGAAAATTACACTGGAGGGTGCTGGTTTTGTTTCGAAGGGATGCAAAGAGCCATTGCAGTGTTTCTGATCCCTCCCTTCACGCAGGTGAAGCTCAGCCTGCACCGCACGCGAACACCGTTGGAAAGGCAGCAGCTTGTGTCCCTTTCAGAGTCGTGAAAACTTTGCTCATGTAAGCTCTGCTTGTTACGATTAGGACCTGTTATCCTACCTATGTGGAAGTATTTCAACCAAATGGAAACACTCTGTAGCGCTTCTCAAAGCTGCTCAGATTCCGGATCTATCTGACACCCCTCATCACAAGTTAGCTTCCCCCCCAGGTATTGCAGATCCATCTTCGGCTTTGTGATCTGCTTTATCCCAGAGGAACATGATTATTCTTGGTACTCAGCAAAATTTATTTTGCAATGTAGCTACTTTGCAGATTCAAACGCATTTCACACTAAAGAGGAGGCGGGCTGGGAGCTGGGGGAGGACCTGGAGCACAGGGCTAATGCGACTGCATTAACGGGGTTGAAAGGATGACGACGGATGTGGCAGTTCCTCTGTGGTGGGAAGCTCTGTGTGACAGTCTCCTTCAGCTCTGGTGAGCTGCCGTCCTCCGCTCCGGGGCTGACAAACACTCGGAGATCCCGTTCTGCGGAACGACAGATGCCAACTTCCACACGGCAGAACTCGGGGAATTTTTCACCCTTTCACTGAAAAGATCAGTTTGCTCCTTGTGAAGACAGAAATAACTCCACGCTGCAGCGGGAAGATCAGTAGGTGGGAGGAGAGGGTACGGGCGCTACGGGGAAGCGCGTTAAACACTCTCTAATTGTTACTGCATGGCTGTTTCTTACAAACAAGTCGCTTAATGTTGAGCCTCATTATCCACAGGCGCAAAGGCTGATGTCACGGCAATACAAAACATTCTGTGAAACAATCGGAAAAATTTGCCAACGAGGGAGAAAGATAACTCAGTTCTTTCGCAGATTTATTGTGTCCTCACCATACTAGAGAAGACTCATTCATTCTTCGTTATAATCCGTCAGAATGAATCGCAATGGCTAAGTGGTGAGCAGAACGGATGCAAAACCTAATAAAGGCTTTTAATGATTGTTTATCAGTCAAAGCAGGGATGTTTACTGCCTGTTAAGGCACTCCTCATCAAAAATTTGATTTCATTCAGTGCTCGTGGCTCAATCCTGACCTTTGCTCGGAACAAGTAAATACTTGAAGCAAACAGGCACCTCTTTCTTGGAAAAGGACCAAGAAACAAGCTCAGCTTTTCCACATGGAGCACCGCACCATTTTACAGACTTCTGGGCTCTTAGTGCCTTCACCACAAGAAGAGATTAACTGTAGCCCATACCTGCATCTCCCGCCCACACTAATGAAGGTGCACCAGCTCCTTTGTTGTCTCCTAGGAGAGAGGGCCACCAAATTACACAGAACCTTTACATACAGATTCAACACTACAACCTAAAGTCAACTCAGGTGCAACCTACCAGCCCTCTTCACCTTGTATACCCTTTCCTAACCTCTTCCAGTGACTTTTCCAGCAAAGAATTTTCTGTCTGTGGCTACCTTTCACCTAGAATGATTGATCAGAGCCCAACTTTGTGCAGAGATAATGGTTTCTGTATAAATAAACCTATTCCAGGAGATGAAATAATTGAGCCACATTAGTGAGGAGCTCCACCCACACTCTGCAGCCCTGTTGAGAAGACCAACGCATAGTGACTTGTGATCTAGCACCCTTCTCTTTTCCAAATTTTGAAGGAACACTTGTCCTTTGGCCACCGCCACATGACTTCAGCGAGATCACTTTTTTCATGTGATAGCAAAGCGTACGCCAGCATTTCTGCATCTCCTTTTCTCATTCAATCGTAGAAACCTTTCTCAAAGGCCTGAGACCGCACTGAAATAGTACAGACTGCATCAGGATAGACAAGGATGCAGGAGGTTTGGAAGAAGATCACAATGAAAGACATTAACCTTTACTATTTATTAAGCTCTGCTAGGTCCAGAAGATGGGTGTGGACAGGGAATGCCCGTAATGCTTTGTGGCTGAGACTGAGAGGTCTCCAACAGACGAGCTGGAGGTCATATGCAGGTTCAAGGCATCTTTAGAGACAGCCATGACCTACTGAAAAGCCTGAACAATTCTCCTAGCTGTTGCCACCAACGACTAAAACTTTCTGCTTCCCCACAGACAGCTGTAGAGAGAATCACAGTCCCCTGCCCACATTTAACACTAGAGATCGGAGACTGGAGTCAGTCACAGCATTGTGACTATTGCTTAAAATCCACTCTTAAACCAGCCTTATCCCGCCGACTCACACTCCACCCAGTGACATACAATGCCATCGAGCTGTCTCTGGCAACTCTGCACAACGGCTCCAGCCTGGGAGTGCAGTTTTGATGCTGAGAATTGATGCTTTGGTAAAGCAACTGCAGTGGATTTCAGGCTGGACACTGGAGCTTGCACCTTTACCTTCACAACGCAGAAGGCATCTTCTGCTCCAGAAAATGCTGGAATCTTAACAGCTTAAAAATTAAGTCTTCAAGTTTTTGCCACATCTGAAAGGCAAATTTTTTTCACTCACGAAAAAGCTCATATAAATAGATCAGTAAAATTTGTACAGTCCAACTGAAAACCAGCTCGGATCAGGGATCTTCCCAGCTGCAAAAGGCTTTGGATCAGGTTCATAAACCTCTACAAGGTTTTTGAGAAGCTATACGGTCTTCTTGTGGGAAAGCGTTAGTACCTGCATCTGATTCAGCTGAAAGGTAAAAACCACCTATTGCTATTCAGCTCCGAGTCAGACACAGATGACCATCCCCGTGCATCTCATTCAGTCCAGTAAAGGTGCCAACCTTAAGCGACATTTAAAAATTTTTTTTACGGCATAGACAAGAAACACAAATATCCATGTAAGTAAAAAAAAAAAAAATTTTTTTTTTAAAAATTGTTTTACGGAGAAGCAAGAAGTCACGCGAGACCGGCTGCTGTCTTTCCCCCCATTAATACCTGACCCCGTCGGATAAAAAGCCCTTGGGATTCAGCGGCTCCCAAGGGCGTGTGACACACAGCCCCCGAGCCTGCCACCAGTCTGACCCCAGCTCTCACTCGGACCACAGCTGTGCTCGCATACAAATTTATTCTCTTGGTTTTTCATGAAGACACGTTCCAGTTCAATACTTCCACGCATTAATCAAATAATAACTGTTTGGGTCCACGGAAACTCTTCGATAGAAGTGCCAATTTCTATCCGCTTCATTGATTAATCTATTTTCTGAGGGGTCATATACGCATGTATATCTGGGGGGACGACTCCACGCTGTAGGGTAATAAACTCCTTTCATCAGAAAATAGGTTTTAAAATTCTATTTTGCACCACAGTTTCACACTTCTCAGGTCAGTGAACACAACAACGAAGCGTAAGAGAATGCACTTTTTGAATAAAGCCACTTAAGAGTCGTGTGCTTGGAATATTCAGACACATCCCATACAGTAATTGCTTCCTGAGGGAATTGTGAGTTTTCTAGATAACGGATTTCCGTGTGAATGCTTTCCCTCTCTGAAAGGACAGCTTGGAGGTGAAGTCTGACTTCTGCCCCCTGGCCCTGTCAGCACGTGTATCACTGGCTGCTCTTTTCGCAGTGACCAAAAACGTCTGATTACATACTGCATTTAGAGATTGTAAGCCGAGCGTGACCTTTTCTCAAGGTACTTGCAAGCAGTTGCCTTTTAAACAGCGATTCAGTGAGATAAATATGACTTGCAGAAACAAAGCATTTTGCCATCTTCTGCACAAATAATGCACAAAGCCTAATCTCAAAGAGTCATATATGACTCAATCCTTCCATTCATTTTTTTCAACAATAAAAATAAAAAATCCTTTCTACACCATTATTAGGTCAGAAATGACTACAACTGAGAAAGATAGTGTGCCTTTGTTTTTAGCCTATGATATACATTTTTTGTTAGGGACTGACATACTGCTTTAGGCATAAAGCTGCATTTTACTGGTGCCTTGTGACTGAGCAGATGTTCTGTCATTTCACAAAACAACAGCAGCATAACAAATTTTAGACATAACTGCCATCTATATGCTTATTCCAAGTGGCTCCTCTCCTTTGAGATAACATTTACGGTTAATTTGCCTCCACATATGCTCTTAGCTCCTTTAGAAAGGCATTTGGCAGTTGCTCTTGCTGCTTCCTTTCACTTTTGTCTAGCACTTATCTATTACAGCATAAATAAGCAAAATGAACTTATTCATCTTCAATTTTGTCAGACGTTTTCTTTGGTTTGCTCTTCCTTTGTCTCTATCTCACAGACATCCAAACAGGCCCGACACGTTATCCCCTCCCTTCAGAGAGGAGCACAACTCGAGGGGTAGCACCACTCCGCTCCAAAAGCCCTTTTTCAGCTGAAGAAAACCGACACGTCACCTTCTGCAGCCCGACACCCCCGAGGGCTTCCCTCTGCCGTGCTTAGATCCTCACGATAACCTCTGCACAACGCATCTTGCTTTACAAGTCACCTGGACAGCATTAGAAGAATTCAGCCCAAGAGCCATACATAATTTACGCAACCCGGTTTAGGGCTGACGATGGGTTTGGAACTGTATTCACGTCTCTCCCGACTAGACCTTTTCCAACTAGGGAACTGGACCAATATTGGCAGCTTCCCTTGTTTTAAGTTCTTCTCTCTAGCCTAAGCACCTCGCATTTACTTACACGGATATTTGTGTTTCTTGTCTATGCTAGTGCTCCTGAGATAGATAGATATATATACACATATATACACACACATATAAACTGAAGGGGAAGGCTCTGTTCAAACACCTGCGAACCCGCAGAGCACAAGTCTTGGACTCTGTGTGCCCACGAAGGAAGGACCGACAGCCCCCTCCCCTCCTGCCCCAGTGGATGTCCACTCGAGCTATGCACAGCATTTCAGAAGTTCTTTTTCCCTTCCCTTCCTGATAACATTTCTTTTCTTAAGTTTCTGTTGGCTTGTTCTACCATCAAGTTTCCCTGGTCGTCTGGAAGCACCTTCATCCACACAACTGCCCATGCCTAGAATAACCACGCCAGCTCTGTAACTTTGCTCGCACTTCTGTATCTGTTGGTGACACCGCAGCTCCCCACGGAGCCGTCCTGCGGAGAAATTGGACAAGCTTCTGGCTGAGGTTCTCTCGCAAAGATGACGCAGAACATACACCTGAATGGCAAGTGCAATTCTGAGTACTCCAGGTCTCAGCCAAACGCTGAAGCAGTTGCCACCCCCCAGCCCACTGCTCCCAGTTCCAGAAGCGTGGGAGCACAAGTGCTCAGCTATGGGGGCAGCTACGGGGGCAGCCCGCACCGCCCGGGGCTGCTCCTCGGCCGGACCTGACCCAAGGGGCTCACGAGATCCAGCAGCGTGAGGAACACAGCCCCGGAAAGCTCCCTCAGGACCTCCAGGTGCCGCGGGGAGATGACACACCCGCTCCTAACGCGTCTTACACGTTGCTTCTCATCTTCTGCTTCATTCTAGAATTCTTCTGTTCATAGGATTTCAATTTGGCCAAATCTCCTACGGTGTTTCTGAGCATCTTCAGTACGAGCTGTACGTCTTTTGGGATAGTTAGGGCTTGCTTTCTGACTTCATCCATCTTTTTCCAAGCCAAACAGCTGATGGGAATTGGTGTCTTAATCTGCTTTGGTTTGCTTTTTCCCCACTAAATCACTCCTTTCTGAAACAGCATCCATATTCCTGCAACGGATTTAGCTGCTTATGGTTTCTGTGGAAGTTATTTGCAAGCACTCCTTTATTTTCTATATATAACGTTTTCTCCTAATTTTATAGTCCGAACTTTTCCACATACACTTGCCAATCCTCTGTCCTTGAGGCTTTGTATTTGCATAAGTCTGTCTTTACCCCGATTGCTTTTTGTTCTCCTGGTTTATGCAGATTGACTCGTTACTCCCTTCCTCATATTTTCACTGCCAGATGACACACCAGCTACTTAGGACCCACACTTCCATTTATCTTTGAATACTTTTCATCTCCCCTCCCGCGTCCCTCCTCTAATCTGGCTGTTTCTCTCTGATTTCCCGGAGAGCCCACCGCAGATCCATACTCCACAGCGGAGAAGCTCCAAGCCATTATTTCTCTCTTGGTTGATTACAAATGTAATAGAATTATTTCAGCAGGAATCTAAGATGGTTTTTAGAGATTCACCTTGTTATACCGCAGGATTAATGCTTCTATTTTTGATGTTTATGGTTTCTGTCTTTCAACTGCTTATTAAAGGTGAATATATTTTTAGAAGACTGCTAGCACCATCATCAGCTTAATATTCATTGAATTAAATTACACAAGATACACATGTTCTCGTACTTACTGATTACACTGTGAAGAAGCAACAGGGATGTGCACCCACAGAATCTTCTCGTTATCAGCAAAAGCTTCATATTAACAGTTTGGGTAAACTGTCACCCAAAAAGTCTTAATTGTGAACGATGTAAAGTGAGCACAAATTAAAAGATAGTTATTCTAGTTAATAATCTGTGTTAACCAAGCACAACAGCTCTTTAAAGAGAATTAACAAAATCTGATTTGTATTAAGTCAGCTGGGTCAAGGACGCAGGCAGACACCTCTCCTGGATGTCCTCCCTTGGCGCTGGGCTGAAACTTCTTGGTACTGTGATGCACCAAAGCAGATCTTCCTGATCTGCTATCTAGCGTGCCTGCCTTAGACATCTACCTCGGGCTAGCCCTGCCACAGGCCCGACTTTCACCTTTAGACAGCTACATTGGTGCAGTCTTTCTCAAAAATAAAACCTGCTTTTTCAATTGCAGTACATCTAGCCTGAAAATAGACCATACGGCTAAAAAACCTGTTGTTATATTAAGACTTTCCACATCTTGTTACAGTAAAAACAAAAAAAAAGAAAGGTAAATAATTGTAATATAAATGTAAGGTAAACATTGTAATCATTGGTGGAGAGTATCCCCACACTTGGAAAGAAGCAGCTTTCAGCGGGACAACTTCTGCAGGGCATTAATAAAATGACCAGAAAAAATTTCAGAGTCTTCTCTGAAAGACCACCGCTTGCTTTTCCTAGCACAAACACGACTGGGACGATATGATTATTGCCTAGAAACGTATTTAGCCTTCCCCTTAAGGCTAGATCTCTCAGTATACTGAGATCTCTCAGTATAACACTAGCAAAGAAATAAAAAGGAGGAAATCAAGCTTTTTAACCATCAGAGTTACGAGTTTTGGGAGCAGCCGCCCAAGAGGAAGACGGGGACAAAAACTCACAAGTATTTGCCAGACCTGGGTAAATAAATCTGTGAGTAAATTTGCCCGTGATGTCAGTGAGCTAGCTATATATGGTATTTCAGAAGGTCTCTTTCAGACCTCCATCCTGTGCCTCTACGCTCTGCTAGTTTCTAATATTAGAAAACTGATTTATGAAATCAAAATCACAAACCAGAACCACTCCCATTAGCCATTAGGAGTGTTATTTTCTTGCTTGTCCCATTTCTATACCGGAAAACTGTGTCCACATACCAAATTAAGTCCATTCATTCCTCTAGGCTAAGAATGAAGCCTTTTAGCCGTGCCTGAAGTCAAAACGTGGCTCAAAAAAACGTATTCTTCATTGCCGGGGCTTAACGTGGTTTACAAACGCCCTGTTTAACTGGGAGCTCTGACTCCTCAGGTTTTCGAGCTCTAATAACAGCCAGGACCCTTCCGTCTGCTCAGCCTGGGAAGCGTGAAAGGCGAAGTGCCTGCCATCGGGAGGCTGGTCGCGCTCCATCCGCCCTTCCGGTAGCTGCAGGTTCTGAGGGGTGAAGCGAGTAACCAGTGGCCAACCTCAACTGTGTGAGGAACGCAGCCAACCCTTCCCCTTGCTTTGTACTCAGACAGCAATTACCACCTTCATTTGCAGAAGGAAATGTCCATGACATGCTCCAGTGCGTGTTAACTCTGTTTCACGTTCTGGGATAATTATCTGTTTCAAGCTCTACATTGGTGAAGATCATTTTCACAGTATGAAAAGTTTGACGTTTCACTGGAAAAGCCCATGAACAAGCAAAGCTTCTCATTATTTGGTAGTGCCCAGCGGACCCAGGCTTTGGAGCTGATGTTTCTCGTTAAAACACAACAGAAGCAGCCGCCTGTTTAGTCTCCTCCACACCACATCTCAGCAGCTGCGCACTAAAACAGAGTATGGAATAAAGTATGGAAAACACGGGAAGAAGATGGATGACGGTGCTTGTCACCCATTTAACATGTACTAACGTTGGGAGGTGAATCACCAATTATTACATAAGCTAACTAGCTTTAATAAACCGCAACCCAAAACCACGCTTACAAACCACCACACTGCCTCAGCGCCACCAGACTGCCCCGAAACCCCGCGTACCCCATTTCTCAGTGTGTTGCACTGTTTTGAAGGTGCCACCTGTGCACAGAAAAAGAAAGGATCGGAGCCTGTGCTGCTAGGAATCAGCAAGCTGAATTCCGCGGAGCTGCTCCAGTTGATCCCACAGGAAGGGCCAGCCCTGATTTTTCCATGTGGGAAAGCGCGGTGCTGAAACGCACAGACCAATGCCTTGCATGTCAAACGGACCTGGCAGAGGAGAAGACTCTCTCTCTCTCTCTCTCTCTCCAGAAGTTGCGCTCCCGTGGTTTCACGGCAACATTTGAGGACAGACAACTGAATGATTTTGCTAAGTCATTTGTATTTAAAAAAGGAAGAAGAGAGAAGAACAGGGACTTCTGGAAGCAGCAGCTGCCGCTGCAGCCTGTTTGCTGTAGTCTTCCTCTTCACTGGTGGCTTCTCGTGCAGGTTCTCCGATGTCTCACAAGGGCTACAAGGATGATGAGGGGACTGGAACATCTCCCCTACGAGGAGAGGCTGAGGGAGCTGGGCTTGTTCAGCCTGAAGAAGAGAAGGCTGCGAGGGGACCTTATAAATGCTTATAAATATCTGCAGGGTGGGTGTCAGGAGGATGGGGCCAAGCTCT
>Ga0065711_1045572_pt1 | contig 13394 bp, 12 predicted proteins | sample Hoacrofraction12_FD_59098 | JGI IMG/M metagenome (GOLD analysis project Ga0065711, IMG submission 59098) | Hoatzin crop microbial communities from Cojedes, Venezuela - Epithelial fraction 12 v2 (version 2) | ecosystem: Host-associated > Birds > Digestive system > Esophagus > Crop | place...
CTGGACAGGCTGGAAAGTTGGGCAGAGAGGAATCTGATGAGGTTCAACAAAGGCAAATGCAGGGTCCTGCACCTGGGGAGGAACAACCCCATGCATCAGTACAGGCTTGGGGCAGACCTGCTGGAGAGCTGCTCTGCAGAGAGGGACCTGGGTGTCCTGGTGGACAACAGGTTAACTAACCATGAGCCAGCAGTGTGCCCTGGCTGCCAAGAAGGCCAATGGCATTCTGGGGTGCATTAGGAGGAGTGTGGCCAGCAGGTCGAGGGAGATTCTCCTTCCTCTCTACACTGCCCTGGTGAGGTCCCATCTGGAGTACTGTGTCCAGTTCTGGACTCCCCAGTTCAAGAAAGATGAGGAGCTACTGGAGAGAGTCAGGCAGAGGGCTACAAGAATGGTGACGGGACTGGAACATGTCTCCTACGAGGAGAAACTGAGGGAGCTGGGCTTGTTCAGCCTGAAGAAGAGAAGGCTGAGAGGGGACCTTATAAATGCTTACAAATATCTGAAGGGTGGGTGTCAGGAGGATGGGCCCAAACTCTTTTCAGTGGTGCCCAGTGACAGGACAAGGGGAAATGGGCACAAACTGAAGCATAGGAAGTTCCGTCTGAACATGAGGAAGAACTTCTTCCCTCTGAGGGTGACGGAGCACTGGAACAGGCTGGCCAGAGAGGTTGTGGAGTCTCCTTCTCTGGAGATATTCAAGACCCACCTGGACAAGGTCCTGTGCAGTCTACTGTAGGTGACCCTGTTTTGGCAGGAGGGTTGGACTAGATGACCCACAGAGGTTCCTTCCAACCCGTACCATTCTTTGATTCTGTACTTCAGGGGTCTCATCTTCAGCTTCACAGAAGAGGATGTAATATTCTTTTCTCTGTGACAATAATACTTATGTATATATTGATCACATACTTACCAATCCTATATAGATCCCATGTTTGCCATATACAAAATGATGCGAGTATTTTGCAGCCTATTTCTACATAACAGAAGACTTTTCTCTTTCAAATTCTTTTTTTTTCTTCTCAAACTACAAACAAAATAACACCAAAGAATCTATTTTGAAAGGAGTTGATGGGCTTATATCCACTTTTTACATTTTAATAATCCAGCTGGTGATCCAGCTCGTGTGTAAAGCACAAATGCAAATCCATTTTGAACAGTTAAAGAAAAAGTTAATAGTTTTCAGTTTCCAGTTGCTGAACCTTCAGCTGAAATGCAAAATCTAACTATGTGAATACTCAGGCCATGTGCAGTGAAATGAGTTCTTTTAAATGCCTTTCTCAGAGTAGGTGCCTTAACAGCTCAAACCGGATCACAAGTATTTATCCTGTTGTGCTTACACTTTGTTATGGTTTGGCTGCGGCTGGCAACAAAAGTGCCATGCGGCCACCCCTCCCCCCCCCAGGGTGCGGAGGAGAATGGAAAGAAACAGGCAGAAACCAGTGGGTCGGGATAAGGGCAGTTTAACAGAACAGCAAACAAAGGGAACAGTAACAACAATGATACAGATGAGGAGAATACGCAACACAAACCGCAAAATCCAGAGAGCCGCTCCCACCACTGTCCACTCCCGAGCCGCGAGTGAGTTCCAACCGCCCCCCCACCAGAACCCAACATGACAGCACGTGGTATGGAATACCCTGCTCTGTTTGGCCAGGTGGGGTTAGCCCACCCGGCTGGGTCCCCTCCGGGATTCTGGTGAAAATTAACCCTATCCTGGCCAAACCCAGGACACACTCCCTTTGCCAGCAGCTCCTAAAGCTCAGTATGTAAAAAGTTACTAGTGTATTTTTGGACAGTGCATTCTGGGACTACACAAGCCTTGATACAATAGCCCTTTTATTTTTTAAAATGATTACTGCAATTTTTTTGGAAATATTTTAGTATTTATGATGTTAGAACTATACACCGTACAGTTTAAATACATAGATTTCTCGGGATTATATTTTAGAATGAAAATTAGTGTGTCATATTTTTTAGTAATTTTAAATAGATACATAGTGTTATAGAAATTATGTATGATGCAATCTGACAAACTCAACTAATCTCAAAGAATACAACTATTTAGTTATAACCATTAGTAAAACATAATAAATTACCTAAATATCAAAACTTTAGTTAGAGAAAATGAGGACTAAGTTAAGTTTTATAGTGGCATAAAACATACAAACATTATGTAAATATTTAACAAACCATTCTGTGGTGCTCTTCATTAATGTAATTCAGTAGATGCAATATATTTCATATTTAAGGTGTGTGTTAGAGAACATAAACAACATGTTATAAATATAATAAGCATTTAAGGATTCAATAAAGAAGTGACAATATTCCAGAAAAAAGATTATTGATAAGACCACTAAAGGGTTTTGGAATATGAATATTTAATTCCTTATGTTTGAGTATCATTTAATTGGTCTTAAATATTTCTTCAACAAATAAACTTCCTTTTGTTTTATTTTATTTTTATATTAAAAAAACTGCATTTGGATTTTGTCGCCATTCAAAAGATGAGCCAGAATGGACAGCATGAAAAACCTGTTAATAAATGATGAAAAGAGATATTGGAAATGAAATAGAATTAAACTTTCTTGCAGGAAACCATGGTTGAGATGAAACAGTAATGATTTTGGCAAGAGAGGTGCACTTTCCCTGAAACTTGTGTCTCCTAGAATACATGAACTAGACTTGGAAGATGCACTACATCTGGAACAAAGAAAGTTTATTGCTAACTCACTTGAAAATTGCTTAATACAAATATTTAACTCTGATGTGATTTTCAATGAGAACTATGCACCTATACTTCAAAGAGTAAGACTTTAGTGTAGCTGACTCCTTATGACGAACTCTGCCAGTATCGGCTCCAGTGAAATGCAATAAATGTGTTAAACACTGGCATTAAAATGTGTCCATTACTTTCTATTTACTAACTATTTTTAAAAATATCATCAGAACTTTTATAGCAGGAAGTGTTGTCCGAGAGTCAGAGATGGCCAGGACAACTGAGGAGAGTGAACTCTGTTCTGATTGGATGCATTTCTGGAGAAATTTCAGTAGAAATACAGCATTATTGTGAGTTCTGGAATCCTAACAAAAATTCCTGTCTTTCCATTGCAGAAAGCTTCAAGAGACAAAAATACAGAAGATACACCAGGTGCAGTTTCTGTTTTCTTCCTTCCAGCAATGACAAGAAAGTATTGCCCCTTAGCTTAATTTCCTGTATCAAATTAGTGATTCCGCCCAATGCAGAACTTTCCATAGACTTTTATTGAAAAAAAGTTAAGCTACAGATGAAAAAAAGAAATCATAAAACTTTCTTCCAATCCACAGGTAATAGAGACTATGTCTTTCTCAACGAGTAGTAGGGAGTAATAATCATGGATCTGTGGACTGAAACAGCTGGTGCCTAGGACTCAAGACCCACACTAATTGTTAAGACAAAGGGTTTTATTATTATTAGCTTTAGTTAGTTATGTCCTATAGGCTGACTGTCTATTACTGTCATTAGCTGAAATCATAGAATCATAGAATCATAGAAAGTTTTCGGTCGGAAGGGATCCCTAGAGGTCATCTAGTCCAACCCCCCTGCAGCAATCAGGGACACCGCTAACTAGATCAGGTTGCTCAGAGCCCTGTCCAACCTGGTCTTGAATGTTTCCAGGGATAGGGCCTCCATTACCTCTCTGGGCAACCCGTTCCAGTGTTTCACAACCCTCATTGTAAAGAATTTCTTCCTTATATCTAGCCTAAACCCACCCTGTTTTAAAACCATTACCCCTCATTCTGTCACTGTTGTCTCTGCTAAAAAGATTGTCCCCATCTTTCCTATAGGCTCCCTTAAATGTTGAGGTAGACCCTCCTATTAGTTTTGCATGACAGGAATCCAGTTTGCATGCTCTGAAACCACTTTTTAGTTAGGTGGTGTGAGCTAGCAAGTGGTAAATGAACAAGGATGCCTAATGCTTTACATTTTTCCACATTTATTCTACAAAAGCATTTTATTATTTTGTAATTTGCACTATAGGATTTTAGTTACCATGTACCTCTCTTTTAAACATCAAAATGATCTTCTCCATATTTTCTATTTTATTTTTCCTATTAATAGTTTATATGTTGTGTATTCCACAGATTTTATGGAGGTATTTTGGTCACTTAATCCTATTCTGTACTTTGAATACCACAGATTTTACTTCAAAATTCCAACACGTGCACAATAATTTATGTTTATTTTAGAGTATATCTTTATAAAATATTTCACATTTTGCAGAAAATATTAATTCAGAAGTCATCATAGTTTAGTCTCTAACTGCAATTCTTTTCTTGCCACGGAATTTTTGCCCTTAATGTTTATATTTGTTTCCAATAGAGATTACAGATTTAGACATTGTTTTGCAATTTCCTCACTCTGTCCCAAAATCTATATGATGTATTAATCACATATCTCTATCACCTTCACATGAAAAGTTAATTAATCATTAATCTTGTAAAATGACATACTTCACTAAGCTACGAGTTAATTTGGTATCTACTGAGAGACATCAATATTCTTTCCTGAGTCACATTTTTTCAGCCTATACTTTAGGTTTATACACTCACGCAGAAATTGTTACTTATGTACAGATTCACACATACACCCTTGTATAAATACATACACACATACATAGCTATTGCTCTTTGCACAGACCAATACTTTCAATGATATATTGTGAATTCTTGCTATATTTAGAGGTGAAATTTGTATAGTGGCAGTACACTACGCATTTCAGTTATTTGGATACGTAGGAATACACAGATGCCTTTTTTTACTTTCACTGGATTCAGTCTCATTTTACTTTGTTTTCATAGCTTCCTGCAGCTTTTTCCCCTTTGAAGTTTCAAGCAGCTGAGAGAGTATCTGGATGTCAAGGAAACGGCAGGAAAATTCTAACCTATAATTAATGTTTAGTTATAGACAAGAGATCAGGCAGCAATTTTGCAAGGCCATGTTCTCCAACTGGCTAATCAGACAACCAGAGCATGGGATTTTCATGCTGTAAAACTGAGAAGAAATAACCATGACACTATTATGCAGATCAGACACCAGAACCAATATGAGCAGAGGGAACTGCACAGCTGGGAAGAAAAAAAAATAAAATCTGCAACAAAATATTAGTGATTGACAGAATTCCTGTCAGACATCTAAGGCAATCTCAGACAGAAATTATGTATGCAATTACAGCCTTTTCCACTGCTGAGGTACACAGCAATAACAAAAATATTTTAAATAATTCTGCTGTGTTCCCACCAACCTGTGAGCATTTGTCAGTTAGTTAAGAAGCACAGCTGCTATTTTCAGTTTATTCATTCTCTCATTTTCGTTGAGAGTGATTAATTTCCATGTCCTACACATACATACAAACTATATGCTATATAGTGCATATATTGTTGTATTGGGTATAATTTGCAGATTTGCCAGGTTTTGGGTGCTAGGGTGCAGGGCTGCAGGGGTGACATCTGTGGGAAGAGACCTAGGGCTGTGCCAGACACAGTCACTTCCAGACGGCTGCTATGGACCCACCGCACGACACATCTGCGCCTACCAAAGCGGTTTGTGGTGCCTCTGAACCATTCAGATGCATGTCTGTGAAAACATATTTAAGGAAAGGCTGTAAGCAACAAGAAAAGGAACAACAGTGCCAGAGCAAGAGGAGAGAGGAGACCTCACTGAAGGAGGACAGAGAGAAGAACATGACTGAGCAGAGGCTGCAGCTGAAGCAGCTGGCTGAGCAGGGGCTGGAGCCTGAGAATCCACCCGAGCAGACACTGAGAGGTGGGGCCCTAAAGGGACTGCAGGAACTACAGGACCCTGACCCAAACCGCTGCGCTGCGCTTGCCTCACCAAAGGGACAGAATGCAGTGTGTGGCGAGAGCACTGGGGAGCAAAAAAGTGTGTGTGCAGGGAGCTGTCTGGAGGAAAGTGGGGGAGTTTTTCACAAGATTTTGTTTGTTATTATTTTTCTTCAGTACCAGAATCAGTAATTAATTGCTAATTGGCAAAGAAGTCAAACTGAAATCACCCAAATCAGTATGCTGATTTTGCCTGCAACAACTATATAAATATGTTATATCTTGGTACTAGGATTGTCATGTGAGCATATCTGCACTTATTCCTTGCTGCTGTAGGTTCAGAAAAGCTTTTCAGAGAGCAAAAGCAAATTAAAGGTGAAAGAAAGACAAACAAAACTTCCCAGTCCTTAAAGCATAGGTTTCAGGAGTGATCTTGCTCCCTTGGAATTAAAAGAGGATTTTACCAATGACTTTGAAGCAATGGTATGTAGCTCATTATGCACAATAGGACTGAATATTCCTCTTTAGTATAGTTTAGGTACACCTGATGTCTGGAACCAGAAAACACTCTTAATTAATTGAACATTTCTGCATTACCTGTATACTCAAGATGAAATCCAGCAGCTGAAACACTGATATCAGACTGAAAATTTAGGTACAGATTATTTGATGTGCTGTTGAGAAGTGGAGGTATGGTTGTTCCTGAAAAGAGAAACCAAAATATTATTGAAATGCACAGAAACTGAACTAAATGCATATATAAATGTATGTGTGTGTATACAAAGAGAGAAAGAGAAAAAGAGAAAGGAAGGGAGTGGGGAGAGAAGACGGGAGGGGGAGAGAGAGAGGTCGCATAACCAATTCCACCATATTTTGTCATCATGGATGTTATTAATATCTGTCGTTATAAAATTTTTATTACATTTTCAGTGCACCATAATATCAGAAACACAAACTGTAGGCACTTAGGGAAGCAGGGTCTAAAATCAATTTATATTACACGCTTTCATCTGAAAAAAGGAGACATTCGCTAGGGCTTTCATAAAACCAAGACCAAATCCTGTAACTGGATTAATTTTAAATATTACCGTTAACTATATCTAGCAGCTCTGAACATGTTTTGTAGGGCTATTCTTTGAATTCTTTATTTGTGTTTCAGCACTACTGTCTGTGATCTCATTCCATACACATAAATAAAGTAGAATAAAGGAAAACAAAGCAAAACGGGAAAAAGTAAGGCAAACAGAACTGTCTCTTTTATCTAAAATAAAGATACAGAATGCATCCTTTAGTCATGTACAATTTCAAGAAGCATCTCTTTTAGAGGTCTGTATTTCTGAACCCTGCTATAACAGTGGGAAAAAAATAAGATTAATAAATATCTAGTTTATTTAATTTCTAACATTTTTAAATATTCAGTTTTATGAAAATCTGCTAAGAGGTGACTGATTAAAACAGAAAGAATACTCCCTGTTGTTAATTGTAGGAGAAACACACACACACACGAACTTGAAAGAGCTGTGTGTTTACAATAAAAAGTTGAATTTATGAAACACTTCTTAGTCACCTGAATAACTTCCAAGCCTTGGAGCATTGTTGTCACCACCATCATAAAAGTCTAAGGAATCCCAGTTGTGTTCTGTGGCAAAACTCACCACTTGCACCTATGAAGAAATATGAGGTAAACAACATAAAATTCTTCCCCTCTGTATTCAAGAACAGATGAATGTGAATTGTAGCCTTTGTTGTTGTCAATCACGAAAAGTTGTGTCTTGCTCTCATTGCCAAACAGAATAGAAAATCATCATTAAGTGAATAAAATTACATTGCTACATATTTTTTTAATTTAACTGCCAGTTCAGACTTCTAAATCCTGTAACCCTTAGTGACAACCACGTATTACTGCTGACAAAAGCCACACAACTGTGAAAAACATCTGGGAATAGAATATGATTCCCTTGTTTGGAGGACACTGAGGGGAAGAAAAGCTTGGTATTGTCAATTACTGTAGTTTCTTCGTGATTCTCTAGTTTACCCAGGGCTACAAAGAGTCCTACAGTGATGCATGCTGCTTCATCTATCTTGCCATGTTCAATTCCGCCTTTGGGTAAGAGCAACATCCTGTGTTTGGTTACTTTCATCATTGACTCATCCTCTGAGGACTAGCACTCACTAGCATGCTACAAGCAAAAGCCAGAATGTTTGCTTCATCCTTGCAGAAATGACAACATCCTTCCACTCATAAGGAGGTGCAAAGAGGTAAGCAGATAGACTGCAAGAGGGAAGGTATTTTGGTTCTCGTACAGTGAAAACACTCCCCACAAAGTAGACACATGCAAGGTTCCTGTTTCTGTTTTGGTGGGCAGAGTCTGGCAGTTTTTAGTTTTAGTGAAATGACTGTTTAATGAAAAGCATTTGAAGAGTGACAGAAGCACAGATGAAATTCCAACCACTCTGAAAAAAGGGGTACCGTAGCCACTAAGTTAGAGAATTATGCTTCTTTTACTGTTCTTCTGCCTCACATACTCTTCCTTTTAATTTCTTCAAAATGGAATAATTTGAATAAAACAAATAAGCACTGGTTCCAGTACAACTAGGTAACAAAGTTGGTTTTTTTTTGTGAAATATATGACTTGGACTTTCTTCTAGGTAAAAAGAATGTTCAGTTTGGCTACGTATTTCTTGGATGAGTGCCTTAAATACTGCACTTTTGGTAGGAATTGGTCAGATACTACAGCTGAAGTATGGTATTTTCAAAAAAAAAAAAAAAAGAAGCAGTGAAGAAGCCCTGACTCTTAGCATGTGTTAGCTGCTTGGAGGAGGCCCACTGGATCTGGTCTCTCAGAAAATTTTAAGATTTTTTTTATTTTTTGGTTCACAAGGGATTTAAGTGAAACTTCTAGATGTTGTTTCTGGTAGCAATATTTCTGAAGACATATGGAATTGAAAGTGCAGACACCTAGGAAACCTTCAGACCAAATTCCAAATTATCTATTATTTTTTATGTGTTTTCAGGGCCAGATTGCTGCCGACTATATTTGTCATAAAACACCTAATTTAAAACATCTGTTCAAGTGCAACTGACACTAATTGTCCTAACCTCCCCATGTAGTCAATAAATAGACATAGCAACGATTCAGAGACATAGTCTATATTAGATGTTATGAATTATCTACCTGAGGTGCCTTTCTTCCCTACCTTTGTAAGGAACCATGGTAGATTAATTTCCTGATATAAGGTATTTAAGTTAGGTGCCTGAAGGCAGGCTTTTAGTGCACGCTTTTCATATTTACCTACATCTACTTACAAATGTGTGCTTTTCCATTTGATATGAGACAGCTCAGCATTTACGTCTATTCACATAGTTTCAACAAATTCAACAATGTAATCATACACATTGATAGCTGTTTATAGCTAGATAATTTAAAATTCCATTTACACATTTCAGAGAGGAATATACATTGGTGATATGTTCTTTTCATTTCCTTTAAAGCTGGGAAAGTGTCTTTATTACTTTGGTGGAATAGATACCGGTCGGGAAAAATGTCCAGATATTTTATCCATTTACATAAACACAAAAGCATTAGCTGTCGCAGTATATTGACTATCTGTATTTCCATACATTCTCAGGTCGGATAAAATCAGTCACCTAAGTTTTCAAATGTTGCCTCAAGTAGATGACTTTCACAGTAATAATTATGTGTTTATATATATATATACACACACACACACACATATATTCAGGTGTTTTTCTTTCCTATGAAGTGAAAAAAATAAAATCAAAACAAACCTGATGTCATTTTTTTATGTCATCAGCAGATAAAAAGCTAAGCTCTGTTCTGAAGAGTAACTCAGTAAAAATGGTATGAGATCTCTGAGGTGTACTCTGTCTTAGTGAATCAGCTGTACTCATTTTACTGTATCAGGGGCTTTAGCTTCTCAGACATAGCCCTGAAAAATCATACAGGATTCAAAGGACCAAGCATGAATATCTCACTTCATGACTGTCCTGCTTCAGTGACAGTATTAAACATTCTACAGCTCTAATTGCAATCATACAGGTACACCCATGAAACTTCTCTGTTGTCATTACATTTATACAAGTATAAATGAATAACTTATTCAGTCACTGATAATAGAAAGGAAGGATGGTATTCACTATCTCAGAAAAAAAACTCAGGAGAACTAGAAAAAAAAACCCCAAAGAGTACATATTTCTTTTTTCTTGTAATTCTGGAGCAAAAGAATACAGTGCAGATTAGACACCTAACCTGAAATCTAAGTTAGTAATTTAGTAACCTGCTGCAGTCTGTGATAGGAGATAAACACTTCCAAAAAGCAACAGTGACTGCCTAAATTAGGATGCCAGTTATTGCCTGATTAAAATCCTCTGAACTATCCTCCTAGCGTTTAACTTACATTATTGATTGTATAAGAAATACACAGCAAAATACCCTTAGTCAACTATGTAAATCAAGTAGTGTTCCTCAAAATTAATCTCAAAACTGATTTAGTTTATTAAATAAAATTGTAAATGGAAATTTGTGGCTTTGAATATTGAACTCATAGATGTTATCATGTATGGACTTAGGTTGTATTTGTGATGGTTTCTGTGTTCTGTAAAGGTTTTGTTTTTCTTCGGTATTTTTATTTATTTAAAACAAAAAAAAGATTTTTCTGAATGCTTATAAAGTACAAGTAAAAACTCATGCTAGTTTTAACAATTACTGTGACAGAACTAAATACCTTAAAAGCTCTGTTATGCAATTTATTAAAAAGACATCTTTAATAAAATGGTCACAGTGGTTTTCCTGATTTTCATTATTAAATCTTTACATGCAGAAACCGAGCTCTTTATTTATTCATTTCTACGGTAGTTATATTTTGAACCAAGTGTAGACATAGGAAACTTGCTACCATGGTTTCTTGATATGTGTTTTGCTAAGAATCTGATCAGATGATCAGATGTTTTCATTTATTAAACACAGATGTCTTCCCAATAACCATATTTCTGTCAGTTTCTTTAGTGAATTCTAAAAACTGAGATATACATGACTTAGTTTAAAGGATACTTATCTGCTATGTGTTCAACGAAGTTTTTAATCTAGATGTTAGTAAACAAGAATTCCGACAATGTTTTGAAGGATCCATTTCCATCTCGTGTTGAAACATGTTGTCTTTATAGTACAATGAACTTTCACAACTATAAAGTCAGTAACAGAGTTTCTACAAAAACTTATATAATTTGTCCACGGAAGCAACCCACTTCATTTCACTCAGTGGAGGTTAATCCATTTTCAGAAAAAAAAAAAAAAAATCACAAGAAAGCCTCTCTATTTTGTCTGGCTTACAAGGAGTTACTGACCTATTGAAATAATACATTTTAAATTATTGGAAATTTTCTTCTAAGTAAAAAGTTGCAAGTGTATTTTTTAAAATTTTTGTAAGTCTTGTACTTTTAATGACTGCGTGTATAAAAGATGTGCAACGAATTCTATCGTGAGAATCATGAGTGAGATATAGGAAAATGTATGAGTAAATGATATTTTCATGTTCTTGCATTAGGAAAAACAGCTTTAAACACAAAGATAACAAGCAAATAGCAAGCATACTTACTTGAATCCCAGCTCCCTCTGGTACTGTAATCTTCCACACACAATTCAGATTGTTGTCATAAGGCTCAGGGTAACCAGGAGACAAAATGGTCCCTTTGCGCTTTGTTAAAACTCCACCACAGGGCACTGAAAGAAAATGCAGAAGAGAAGAAAAGAAGTACGAAGCTTCAGAAGTTAAAAAAGTTATTATAAGAGCTTACACAACGTTCAGCATACTATGGCTGAAAACTTTTGTAAATTTATGCTACATTAAAAAAAAAAAACTATTTGCTTCAGGAAAATAAAATCTTGGATCTCAAAAACTTTCTTTTAAATGGCCAAAAAAGAATAAAGGACAATTGTAATTATGTCAGTTTTATACCTGACAAAATCATACTCCTATTCCTCTTCTTTATTTGACCTTTAAAAAAGTGAAATCCATTCCATTGTCTCCTAGTAATCTTACAAAAATAAAGCATTATTTTTAGGGGTTAAGAATAGAGTTTGAACAGTTACATATTGTATTAGTATTTTAAAAAAAATAAAAAAGCAAAATATTGTTACTTTGTTGTTGTTTAAATAATTAATGACAGCAGTATCAACTCCTCGACTGTTCTCTTTGTTTGTGTGAGTTATCCCATTACAGACTACGGATCTATTGTATTAGTAAAGAGATTGCTAAATGCTTGCCAGACTGCACTCATCATATCCTTGTCCATGGATTAATAAAAGTGTTACACATGAAACAGGACAGAGGTATTCAGTGCCATCAAGTTTCTCTTCTGAACATTCAGCTTGAATATATCTTGTCTAAATCATTAGATGCTCTAACAGAGACAAAGAATATTACAGTTTAATCTAGATACAGATATTCTGTTGGTATTTAAGAATTTGAAGGAAAAATTGATGAGATGTGTTAACAAAACCTTTAGAATCTAATGTATCACTTCTGTGCAACACTACTAAGTTCCGAACTGATTACATTAGATACAAATATGAGGATTTAGAAAATAGGTAGGAGAATGCAACTTATCTTAATAATGAATACTGTAGCTACATTGTGTGTGGCATATAATTGACAGGTTCTGTTAGGAATTGCATGGACAAACTAAAGATCAATTTCACATAATATTTTTAAATAATTACTCATAAAAGGACGAACAGACAGAATGACTGATGTCTGCTATCTGTAAGGAAATATTCAAGCATTCACTAGAGTTAAGGAAATTTAATATGGTCATGTCTGTTACTTCAATTATTAAACTGCTTTAGTTCAATGCAATTTTCACCTCATATATATTTTATTATTTTTATTGGCAAAGTGATTTTCACACATAAGATGTCCTGTAACCCTTTCTCAGTTCAACTTGCTTAGAGAAAGATAACTTTCTCTTTCAGAAAATAAATCATGTATTAAAATATCAATAATATATTGTGATCAATGGTCAAAATAATTATTTTAACACTGTTGAGTTGTTATTTCTGAAAATCAAAAGGAATACATTTCAAGGGGGAAAATAGTACAATTCTACTGATTAAATTGTAAACACCGAGAATACATGAAATACAGTTATATACTTCAGTTTCTTAATGGTACATAAATTCTGGATTTATTCCTATGCCTGAAACACAATAAATGTTATTTAATTAATAAATAAACATTATTTGTCTATAATAGTCGGTTAATCATATTTCATTAATATTACCTCAGTGGTACTTTGCTTTCATCTCTATCAAGATTTCAGTATTTTAGAGAAAATATTTTGTTTTATTGAAAACCACTCAGACTCTACCATGCATTAGAAGCTGATCACAGAATCACGGAATCACAGAATAGTAGGGGCTGGAAGGGACCTCTGTGGGTCACCTAGTCCAACCCCCCTGCCGAAGCAGGGTCACCTACAGTAGGCTGCACAGGATCTTGTCCAGGCGGGTCTTGAATATCTGCAGAGAAGGAGACTCCACAACCTCCCTGGG
>Ga0065711_1045573_pt1 | contig 13394 bp, 6 predicted proteins | sample Hoacrofraction12_FD_59098 | JGI IMG/M metagenome (GOLD analysis project Ga0065711, IMG submission 59098) | Hoatzin crop microbial communities from Cojedes, Venezuela - Epithelial fraction 12 v2 (version 2) | ecosystem: Host-associated > Birds > Digestive system > Esophagus > Crop | place...
GGGGGGGGGGTTGGGGGAAGGGGAACAGGGGACAACCCAGAAGTGCAAAATGGATTTACATATTTCCAGGATTAGACAAAAGTTGTGATCCAAATTTTACACAAAAATATTTTATTTTAGAGCATCAGCAAGTGAGAATCACAGCAGTGTTTTGCCATTGAAATCATTGGTTCTGTGCAAGGCTTTAATCTGAAACACTTAGTAACTGTTTTCAGGAAGAGGATCAAGATGTGGGACAACAGAAATCCCACATGTTCACACCTGATATTTGAAGCCAGTGGCACGGTCCATGGAACTGGAGCAAAACTTTGGTAAGGGCTCTTGAAAATCCCACCAGCACCTTTCACGAGAAGATGTATACAGGTGGAGTCCCATCAACAGGTGTGTTTGGAGAATGTCACATAGAGGTTATTCACAAAAGGAAAGACGATATGTAGTATTTTAAGGATTTCATTCTTTTGTTTTTGTTCTTTCAGAGATGACTACAAACTTGTTACAGAATTCCAAAACAAAGTCTATGCCATTCAGCAAAGAATAAACATACAGTTGGAGATAACCTACAGTCTGAAATGGGATTGAAGGATGTTATAGCAGATACAAAATAACAGCTGCTTTACTTTCTCACATGCCTGAAAATATCTTTTCAGATTAAGTAAATTCGCCTGCATTGTGAGTAACAGACTGCATCATTAAAGCAGCTTACCAAATAATATGAACAAACAAGAAATAGTGAACTCATTTTAGAAAGGTTTCACAAGTTTTTCTCCTTCGTCTTCACTCATGAATTTAGACTACTGTGGACAAAGCATTGACATTATCATTGATAAGCCATTGAAACATATAACATCTACTGCTAGTCCTGACACTGAAAAATCCACTTGAAATCAAACTGCTGTCAGAAACAGCTACGTAATGGAATGGAATTTGGAAAAGTAGGTCTCACATGTTTTCAGTTTTAAGGTAGTGACTTGAAAATCACTCTTTGCTTTGCAGTAATTGTAAATGAGATTTGTGTTTCTAAATTATTCTAAAATATTGGATTTCCAAACATGTATTAGTAATTTTGTGTCTTACAACTATAACATAACTTAAAATATAGTACCACATTCAGAGAGATGAATATAAGCTAAAGGTTTTGAGGCTGGGAAGGGTCAATTGCACAGTTAAATCCAGAATATAAAATATCCCTAATTTCCCTTCCTAGTTCATGTCAAACAGTGGTTTAAGCAGAACAAGGAAATAACCTGTCTTAATTGCAAAGATATTGAGAAGTGGAATATTCATCATAGCCTTGGCAGATTTTTAAATTGCACCTTTCATCATTTAAAGCCTTTTAATCTCGTTCTACATTTATCTGATAACAACATCCATACTATACCGTCTCAGGTCCTCAGGCTGAGCAAACCAGCCCTTAATCTCCTACATGAAATCAGGGGACAGATTTCCCTGAATTGACCACTACACTGATGCAACTGTCTGAAAGCTTTCATACTGAAGGGAGGAACAAATTCTATGTGTTGTTAGCTTATTTCATTCACAGAAAGCACAGTAAAGCATGTGAATTTAAATTATCGTCACTAATATTAGAAAGGTCTCATCATTGACATACTTCAAAATCTGGAACTTGATGGATTCAGAGTAATCTAGCAGATTAGATACAAAACTGGAGCCATCAGAGGAGCTGGAGGTTTAAGCATGGGCCCTATAGGGAAGCCCAGGAGACAGATGGTGCTATCTGAATGCTGAGCTGAACACTGTGACACAAATTTGACTCAAAATTATGCAGCAGTAGTGAAGACGGGACAGAAAGCATACATGAGTCTATTTGGACAAAGAGTCCCTTGATGCAAGCAGGTATCCCAAGCTTTGCCTGGAATCATGAATAAACACATAGTAAAAGTTTTTCAGTAAAACAAAAGACCAGACTTCTAATTACAAGACTGGAAGCTACAAAATATTGTTTTTTCACATCAGTAACACCAGCCTTGTTTAGTTCTAGCAGCCAGACTGAGGCAGGTCCCAGACATATTACTGTGGAGAGATGACCTGTGCAGCAGCCTTTTGCCTGCTACAAGGTGCACCCAAAGTTGAATATCACCAACCCAGGGTGTAATTTATGATTTCTCACAGCTTGTGGGTAGCATTCAATACACTAGCCCAGAATAAGGAGATTTATGATTTAAGATCCTGGGGTTTTTTGTGTTTCTGGGGGAAGAGGCAATCTCTTCCTCTTTGAAAAGAGAAATAAAGATTAAGCTGAAGCCTGTAGGCAGGCTGAAGAAAGGCTATGCTATGTTGTTAACTTGTACAGTAGAAGCTCTATAACATCAGCTCTGGATCCAATTGAAAAAAGAAACACAAAAATGAAGGTATAGTGTAGTGTTCAAAACCTCTTCCAGTGCTGATGGTCAGTAATATGCCCAGATAAAAGAATGTGTTTATTAAAGCACCATCACACAACAGCTGGGTTTGGATCCTATAGTCCTCCACACAATCAAATATTCAGATCAATAAAGGAAACTCCCGGAAAGTTGGAAGCATGCTAGAATTTATTATTTGTAAATTAATCCAGTTAAGATTTTACGTCGTTTAACTGTAAAGTAAATTGTTACAGACTCTGGTCTACCATCCTTTCCAGCATTAGCATCATAAGTGCAGGTAATATTAAGAACATTGACAGAGATGAAAGCCTCTGAATAACAGCAAATAAAGTTAATGTTTTAGAAATCAGACTCCTGCTTCAAGCAGTCCTCATGAAATGAGATGAGAAATCTTCATTATCACTATATGCAGTTTCTAGGAGGGCGTTCTTTCTCGTCAGGAAATTTTGCTAAAATTCAAGGCTGAGGAAGGTGACGGAGAAGGTGAGGGGATTAAATTTTTCTCGCCAACTCACGAAGTGCAAACTACATGCTTCACATAGAAATTTCAGTCTTATGAAAGGCACTGTTTGCAGGTATAAAAGTTTCTCTTCTTCTTCCAGGGAAAAATACAGAATGCTTAAATTTACATCCTAAGAAACTATAAGGAACTCAGCTTAAACAGGACAAGTTACCATCATCACAGGGGTCTGTGAGACGCCCTGAGCAGGGGGTTACCAAGCTGTTCTCTGTCAACGGTGTTTCAGATTCCTTTAATTCCTTTCCTGGCTTTCTACTCCTACTTGGTCGCTACTTTTATTCTGTCTTAAATACTTTCCTTCTGTGCATCACTTTTGTTCCTACTTTAGAAAAGAAAGTAACCACTTTCTACTCCCAGGATTCATTCCAGTGATTGCAATTGTTTTTTCTAGCCCAACATGCAGCATCTTCTTGAACCCAAAGTCAAAACAGCCCTCTATCTGTCCAGGCAACTGTTATTTATCTAGTACATTGATGGTACCCTTGCTTTTACTGAATAGTCTCTGAAGTTTTAACAGACACAAGTTATCTCCCAAAATTTTCTATAAGACAGATCAAATTTCTTTAGTGTTGTGGTTATCATCTTGCAATTTATTTTCTCAGTGCAAGAAGATAAGATAAAAGTTTACAAATTTACAAGAAATAGTAAACCAGCTATGCTTACTATACTGAATCATATTTCTGTCTTAGTGTTTGTATTACAGTATCTGAAACTGATTAAGTCTGTGTGACAATCATGTTACTACAAGGATTGAAGATTGTATTTAATTCTCAGAAACCCAAAATCCTCTGAACTGACTTTAAACTTTCGTGGTTACTGTCAGAAGCATGCTGATCGTGACTTCAAGCTTAGTCTGAAGGTGAGAAGGAAAATGGAAGCCATCAGTTACAAAGGTCAGAATTTTTCATGTAGTTCCTTAGAAGTCATAGAAGAAATAAATTGAGAAATACAGTAAATACTACCTCAGAAGTAGAAAATAATCTAAGTTGCAACATAACTCTGGTGCAATGGAGCTGTCTCCTACCAGAACCAGAACTTTTATTCTTTCTGAGATCATTCCAGTCTAGTCAAGAATAAGGCTGGATTGCAGCACCTGTGGCAATTCGCACTGTAAATACTTTATTCTGCTTGTCAGTGCTACTGGGGCTGATTCAGTTGAAGCATTTCTTTCACTGGTCATGCTTCCAGACATTTTTGTTTTCAGATGCATTTCTTTTTAATAACATATAAAGAAAACACAGGAAATATCTAGTAAAGAGAGAACTCCAAAGGCAAGAACTAGTATCTGATATTTCTGCACATCTTATCTAGAATTTCAAGAAGGGAGAGGGAGAGAAACACCAGCAGTGAACTGAGAGGAATGTACCAGAGACTGAACACAAGTTCTTTAGCTCATTTTGTAGGACTAAAGAAAATCCACGTATGAATGAATGCATTGTCTGTATCAGATCAGACTGGAATGGAATTTGATTTAACAATTCCACAGATGTGGGCAGATGTCTAGTCTTTTCCTCTTGTCCCCAGCTGTAACATATAGAACAACATACAGAGGTTAACGCACTTTATAAAGAGAGCAAGCAACTTTTGCTTTTTTTGGGGGCGGGAAGCAGATCAGGTGAGTTAGAAGAGATTCACTTACAGTCACAAAAAACAGCTAGACTTCAAGGACTCTGGGTCCCAGTCCTATGTTATAGTCTCCTGGAAAACTCAGTCCCTAAAATCTTTCTATGGTCTGTCCATGAACAGCTGGTAGAGACACAAGGGAAAAGATTTCAAACCAAGCATCATGTAGAATTATGTACTGAGCAAATGTGTAGAACTCCATGTTTACCAAAGAAGTATTCACCATGTAGCTCCAAAACAATCAGCTCTCCATTTCTGCAAAGCATATACATGTAATGATTCAGTTAGCAGGTCAAGTGTCAGTGACATACGGGTGACATTTTTCATCCAACAAAGTCATAACTCTACTGTCCCTATGCTGCTTTTATGGAGAGGATGAGATATGGAGAGAAGAGCAGCTGTTCAAAACTGAACCTAAGCAGGGCAGTGTTGATACTAGAAGGTAGACAGCAGAAGGCTATAAAAAGTTCAAACTCATGGTACAGTCTTCGTTGGTGTGGCATATAGCCCTTTGCTGCTTGATTCAAATGTTCGGGAATAACACTGATTCAGAGAGTCTGGTAAGCAGAATGCCTGGGTGCTGTAGGAGCATTTTGTATCCGTAAACACAAGGCCAAGAGGGGGGGAGCAGTGACTGAATTCTATTAAATGAAAATATTTTTGAAATGTCTATATCTTTGTGTTAAAAAGCATACCCTTCAACTGTCTTAAAGACTTCTCTTGAAGAAATGTTGCCAAGCTCACTGAAGTCTCAGATGATAAGACCTCACAAGATTCAGAGTTGGATTTATCCCACATGTATTTTAACAAGGGTTTCTACAACTCTGTGGAAATTTGATGACTTCATTAACACACTCAAGACTCTTATAGTTTTGACACATGACAGCATTTTCATTATACTCTCTTTACACCTCATAGTAACCAATAAATCAATGTTGACATACTGACATTTACAAAAGACAGTCAGGTGCCTGAAAAACTGTAGGTCTTCATCACGACCAGTAACAATTTGACTAAAGGGAACCCCAGAGAAAATTAAATTTATGATTATATTTTCATCTATTATTTCCTCCGAAGAAGTAATGCACTGACAGTCTCTTCCAGTGTCAGATGGCATGCTTCTGCTTCTTGGTACAGAAATAGAAATAAGGGAATAAATTAGGTTAAAAACAGTTTAATACATGTTATTCTAGAATTCAATCTTTGGTTCAATTTTTTTTTTTTTAATAAACTTAGGGTGTCTTTATTAGTACAGGAAAAAAAAGTCTTTTCAATCCATGAAAAACGTAAAGCTATATCTGATACTGCATGGTTGGACTAATATAAATTACATGGACATAACATTGCTCCAGTTCCACATTATTTGAGCAGTAGGGTTGCTGTGGCTCCAGGCAATTCTAATGACTTCACTGAGTTTTCATGGGGCTATTCATATAGTGACTCATGTGAAAAAGCAATATGAAACCTGACAGGCGGGAGCTTTTTATACTTGTCTACAATTATTTTAAGTCCATTCATTTCAGCAGAGTTACTTTTGATTTATACCAGCTTCAGTTAGTGAAGGATCAGTCTTCTTAAATTTCTGCAAGCGCACATATTTCCAACAAGTTCAATAAATCTCTGTTATTGCAGAAAAGCAAAAGAGACAGTGAAATCATAAGTGTTAGGCAGATCTTGTTATCAATTTGGAGAAAATTGTAAAGTACTGTCTTCATTTTTGATTTACTTCTTTGCATGAAGTAATCAAGTAATACGAAACTGGCTTGATGTCTGTAATAGACAATTATAGATAATTAAGTAACTTAGTCTTGTTTTAAAAATTTATTGGAAAATGCATCAAAAATTTTATGTGATGTTCACAGAAAAACTAATTTAGCTGAAGAACCAGTACCAAAAAAAAGTAAATACAATGCATCATTTTGAAATAAATCCTTCTTAATTTAATAAGTGACAAGAAGTCAATTCTTTAATGAAAGCTTGCACCTCTTGCTGCTCACCAAGAAGACCTCTTGTTTCATTATGCAGTTTAGTCTGAATTTGTGTAAATTTACTTTAAAAATGTACACCTACATTACATCAGTTCTATTGAGCCTCAGTGTAATTTTGAAGTATTTCATAATTCTGATGTAGGTGAGGAAGTGGAAACTTTCAAGGGCTCAAACTCCAAGAATAACTGTGCAGCAGACTGTGAAACTGTCTACATGGTGGTCAACATATTTTGGCAAGTTCTCATCGGTTTAGCCTTCCTCTAAGCATGTGCACACTGTAAAACCCCTGCATACAAGTACAACTAGGACAACAACCAACCAGCATCTCCTTCTGGGAGGAATTCCGCCTCTCCAATAGACACTGCCATTCAGCAACAGGATGCCATCACTTCCCAGTGTGCTTGAACCTGAACTGGATATCAGCTAGATCTCTTCCTCTTCTTCCTAGCACTACCGTGTCATCCTCTGATAAATGTGCTCCCTCACCAGCATGAAGTCTGAACCAGGCAGTGAGTCAAATGTCATTTTCCTGCTGACAGACCTGTATGCTGCAGTCTTCCACCCCAAGGCCACCTCTGCTCCTTGGTGAACCCTGAACAATCCCATTTGCCAGTATGAAAGAGGGCATTAGTTGCTTGGGTGGTCTTCAAACTTTTATAAAATCTGGTGATGAACAGCACTAGAGTTTTGGTGGGTCTGCCTCTAGACCTTTTGAGTAGAGAAGAGTGTGGGCCAGAACAGAGCCTTTCTAGACAGCCAAGAGGCACACCTCCAAGCCTGATGAGCTAAGTATGTTGTTCTAACAGCACAGTGAGAGGTCAGGGCAGGGGCATGATAACCTCCTTATTCAAGGAAGTGTTGAAGATTCGGTGCAACAGAATCATATTGCTATTGGATTGTAATGGCAGCCTTATGCACAGGTAGGAGGTTATGCACACGAACTGTTCCAGTCCATTTGCTGTCCATTTTGAGTTCTCCACTAAGTTAGACAGCATCTGCTTTCTTATCTGGTAGGAAGGAACAACTTTGCCCCGGGTTTAGACATTCAAGACGGAAGGCAATAAACATCATGAACCTTCTTATTTAGAGGTACAGCAGACGCTGATGTTGCAGAAGGTGTTGTGCCACCTAGATAATAAAAATTTTCTGAGTACTTCAAAGAAAGTTCACCGTGAGTTACACTAGACCATGGAGAAATTCTTCTACAGTGAGGGCGACCGAGCAGAATTAGTTCATTCAGTAACAAATGCTCCAAAGTAATCACAAATATTGGGAAGCATCATGTCACAAAGGCCTTTTGGCTGAGGAAAAGCAGTGATGAAAGAAGTAGCTGGAAATAATAACAGATGGAAATGAGTCAGCAAGGGACCTTCATAGCCTGACCAGGGGCGCCTGACACTGGCTCCAGTCAAAGTACAGACCAGAGGCTATCATCACAAGATCCCGTGCTCTGACATTGGAGATACTTGTCTTCCCAAAGGCCTAAATCAAAGGAAATTTGGAAAGCAAAAGAGTTTTTTGGTGTGAGCCTGGCAGAGCAGGCAAAGAAGACAGCTGAGGTTGCAATCCTATCCTTCAAGTATTTTGTTTTCATCTTTTTGAATTTTGTCCTTTGTGGAGTGGGAATGTTGGAATGCCCTGATAACATTTCATATAACTCATGATAATGGAGTTTCTTAACAAGTTTGTGGGCAAGTAGCCCAAAGTCTGAGTATGTACTCTGGAACTGGATGGCAGAAGGAAAGAGTTCTCATTTTAGTTTACAGCTGAAATACAAACAGCTATTGTTGCTGCAGGGAGCTTTTTCTCGGTTACCTGAAGACTCAAAAGTGGAACATATTTATGGCTTTATCCTTTCTTAATAATGTGCCAAAGATGCTCAAGGCTGATATATCATGAAAGGGCTCTGAACAGATGTCTGAGTACAGCATAAAGATATCTGCTGTTGCTTAAAAGCTCTTTCTCAGGCAAACCCCAGCTTTACATCTGTTACTTACCTTGTTATTGTAGGCTCTGCAGCATTACTCTTTGCTATGAGGTAGACTTCTTCTGCCAAGCTACTTTGATTAGAGATAGTGCTCTGCCCACCTATGCGGTCCTGCTACTGTCAAGAGCATAGATGGACCCCGCAGCATTCTTGGCCCAAGTGAGCAGGGAGGGCACTAGCAGCCTGAAAACAGTTTCAGCTGCCAGATTAAACCTGTACATACTTCTCCAAGTAACGGGACTGTCTTTCAGTCTCACAGCGCAGCAAGAAATCCCCGTACTAATACTTGCTTTCATGGTTTAATTTTGGCCTGCTGGTCTAGCAGGAGATCAACTCAGTCTGCTTGGACTTGGCAAAAGAGAAGGGTTTTATATTTCACAGCAGTCACCTATGTTTGTGCTTTAGTAAATGGATTTGTCCCATGCAATTATGTTCTTTGGGAAAGCTTTTAGTTCTGTCATTCCCATCATCCCTTCCTTTTGCTGACATGGTGCAAGTGCCACACCCTGCAGCCTGCCTGTGTGCGTGCGCCAGGTCCCACATGATCTCTGATAAGACAAGGACCACACTTCCCTGTTATAATGCTGGAAGGGAAGTAAGGAGAATAGCAGTAGGTGAGGGATGGGGGAAAAGGAAGGTACAGCCTGGCCTCAGGGTCAGATGGGACATAGGGAACAGGGAGGCTTTGGGCCATTATTCAAACTTGAAGAAAGTAGCCAAGAAACTCAAGGTGTGGAAAAGGCAGAGTAAGTAACAGTCTCCGACGTAGGAGAAGAAGCAGTGCTGTCTGCAGGTGACATCACACTACCTGGCATGCTGAGACTGCCCCCAGGGACATTTTGAATCTAAAAGCTCACCAGCAGCTCTGTTTCTCCAGCCATCACTCAGACAGCAAAAGTATCAGGCTTTGCTTAAAAAAAAGGAGGGGAGAGTCTTAGAACTGCCTCATTAAAAATTAGATATTGAAATGATTAGTTCCAAAATTGCAGTTACACAAAATCTTGCTGAGGCCAGAACATTCTAAGAACATTGGCAGTTAATCTGTAGATCCATCCTACAAGATTCTGTACGGCAAAGGTGACACGCAAAGATTTCAGCTATAACATTCAGAGCTTGGAGCACCTGGCAGGTCAAGTTTCCACCAGAATGTGTGGAAACCTGAGACTTGTAGTGGATGCTAAGGCACAGATTAGAAGCAGATGTCTGGTTAGAGATAGATTACTTTTGTCTTCCTGCCTCATATCTCACCATGGACCTGAGAAACTGGAAGTCCTGGCTAGGTTCAAGTTCTAGAATTTAGACCTGGAGCCCTGCAGTGGAGAGGAGAGAAACCTTGTGACATCTGCTGGGATTCAGAAGCTTTGTGTTTTTAGAACAGTTCCACCGTGTGGACTACCCACAGGCCAAGTACAAAAACCTTCCCACCACACAAGGCACCTGTCTTCCAAAAAGTCATTTGGAGCAACTAGCCCCAAGGTGTGGCATGTCTGTAGCACTGTACAGGGCAGAGCTGCACTGAAGCCATGGGTCTGGCATCCCAACCGTCACTGGTCTGTAGCAGCTTAATGAACTGGCCAAAAATGCAAGGACCATTTTGGAAATTTCTTGCATTACTACATTTAGAATCTTCTCTTTGGCCAACAGAGATTGAAGAAAGTTTGATTCCATTAATAACTAGAATATAAAAAAAACCCTGCAATATCACAAAGCTCTACAAACTTGAAATGTCAGAGTTTCAGGCAGCTCTATATTCGGTACTGGAACGATGAAATAATTTCGTATGGCCTAAGGTGGGCTTCCCTCAGTTTTTAGGGCAACATTCACAGATCCTACTTTCCAGTATATAATATCCATGCACGAAAGTACCTATATTTTAAGCTCAGACCTCGTGGTCTCAAAATACAAGTTTAGAAAGAATTTCATGTAAAAGAAATTTGATGTTACAAAATGGTGAAAGCCATGTCTCTTTCATGGAGAGTAGAATGAATAAAATGGAGGTTGAATACAATAGTACATCATATTTTTATGGGAATTAAGCACTGTTGCAGAAGATAGTAAGTATTAAATACTGTATAACAATAGTAGCATTGATTTGTCATTTAAACACAAAGTGGAAAGAATCGTTTGTAGCATAACCTGCTCATAGAATAGTAATTTAGCTTATTCCATGATAGATTACATTGACTGTTATCTCCAGTCTCAGAAAAGGGATTAAGTACTGCATCAAGGCTGAGCAACAACTTTGACTGTGGTCGCTCTGACTTGATGCAATGCCTGAAGGCTGAAAGTAGCAGGTACTGCCTGTCAGTTGCAGACTTGAGCTACCAAATAACTGCACTTTAGCCATTACATTTCTTCTGACCCTTCAAGGAAATCTCTAAATGTTTCACATTTGGAAAGTGCTTTCTGCAGCAATCAAGTCTGTTTTTAAGGCATTATTAATTTCTTGATATTTTATATTAAATGTATATAAATCACAGGGATTTTAATCAGAAAAATAAAAAGATTTTACTTTTTTTTTAAGTCAGGTAAGTATCTTTATGTAATAGAAGTGGAGAGCTAAGGCAAGTGTAATATTAACAGCTTTATTTAAAATTGGAGTAATGGATTTCTATTTATCTGCAACTTTTCCTTGTGAGAATCAGAGTCATACTGGTCATGCAAAAAAATTTTTAGTATCCATTATGTTTTCCTGTGTGGAATAAACTTTTGGAATTATTTTTTTGTAAAACACTTTGAAGGTACTTGCTAACAAGCCTGTTTCCCTCTTGTTTTATGTCTCCTTATGCAGAAGCTGACCTCTTTCTGGCAACCCTAAACCCATATGCCTCTGTTCCTCTGGACTGCTCCTGCCATGGTCAGTCCTTCTGAAGCTGTGTTCCAGCTCCACAACCAGGGAATCCTTCTAGGAACGTATGTGGGCATGTCAAATGGTTTGTGCATGGAGCTTCACTGATGATGAACTCTCATTAAGTGAGACTTGAGTAGTGAGGACCATTTTTCAGGTGAACAGTCAAGCCTGGATTTAGAAGTTGGAATGGGAGAGACATGGTAGGGAACACAAAAGGAACCTAGCAGAATGAGCATTAAATATCTTCCAGTTGACCATGGTCTGTTTATGAAACAACCAATCTGCACCTAAGCCACTTAAATTACCTGAAAAAAAACCAGAAATGTTGTTTAATTCTTACATTTTCATACCAAAATATGTATATCATCATGATGGATGAAACTGTGGGCTGTCTTAAATTTCAGGTTTAAAACTCAAGTATCCCAGCATAAGTCTGTGTCAGAATAAGGGTGACAACATTTATGTGGTCTCCTTGACTACATCTGCATGACTAAGTAAAACTACTCAGGGACCATTCTGTGGTGCTGAGGCCGAATGGCATGGGCAGCTTGGGCTTGGGCTGCTGCATGCTCCGTCATCTGATACCTGTACCCTCCTGTCGCCTCCAAAAGGTAGAGTCCAAATTGTCTGCTGGGATGAACCTGTGGTACATGCAGTTGCTCAGGCTGGGCTGAGGCAATATCAGGGAGACATGGCACTGCAGCAACCTCAGTGATTTTGCTACAGGCAAACGACAGGCTGGTGCTCAAGCCCTTGCCCTAGTCTTGTTTTATTTAGTATTATGACGTACCTATCTACCAACATATTTACCTATCTACATATCTCTAGACATCTATTCATATTGTGTATTAAGTATATACTAGAGTCTTTACACTGCAGTATTTGCTGAATACAATCCACTGCATTGCCTCCCCCTTCCACTCAAAGAGGCTCTGTGATTTCACTCAGTGCATTTTGGCTCTGCACCTTGAGAGTGAAATGTCAGTTTCTGGGAAGTGGCAGCGCAATATGCAAAATCCACACAGGAGAACTGAACATGTAAAATACAGAGCAATAGAGAGCTCAACCTATTTAGAAGGTTTGTGAGATCTCCAGGTAGGAGTATGGTCCTGACGACACTTTGAGGTCATTCCTTGACCCCTTTGCTCTAACCTACAGAGAAAGGGTAAGAAAAAAATCAGTATCTGATATAAAAGATATCAGTACTCAGGTTCAGTCATAAGTCTCTTTGAAAAGACTTACTACTTTGAAAATATGTCCTTTATAGTAAAGCCACAAACGCCTTTTTCTTTGGGAGCACTGGCAAGGATCAATTCCCAATTAAATATAAAAGCTTTTCTGTCATTCTAAACAGTTAATGAAATTTGCAAAGATTACTGGCATTTCTTTATTTCAGAAATGACAGTAATACTTCTCTATCATCTGGGAGTTACTATTGTTAATACTGACTCTTTCTGCATAAGAGAAGCTTAAAAACTACTACTATCTTCAGCACATATGATTTGAAGATGGATAGATAAGCCTACAAAACATATATTAGGAATATTTTGAAACAAACCTAAACTAAATTAGTGTACACTTCTTCAGTCTTGAGAGACTGAGTCTAGAAATACAATCTGCTGCTCCTTACACCAGCTCACACTGGTCATCACACTGATGAAGTAGAGCCAACATTACACACATATCCAATAAAACCAGAATCTGTAGTTAGTAAAGTCTACTTATTTCTTTTTGATTCAGGCATATGTATGTCTTGTTTACTGTGCAAAGAGGACAGTCTGATCTTATTTTTAGCCCCAGAAAGCACCTGCTGACATTCATAGGAAGTTGTATAATTTTAGTTCTGCAGTATGATGCATGAGGTGTCCTGGTGGACGACAGGTTAACCATGAGCCAGCAGTGTGCCCTGGCTGCCAAGAAAGCCAATGGAATCCTGGGGTGCATCAAGATGAGTGTGGCCAGCAGGACGAGGGAGGCTCTCCTTCCCCTCTACACTGCCCTGGTGAGGCCTCATCTGGAGTACTGTGTCCAGTTCTGGGCTCCC
>Ga0065711_1045574_pt1 | contig 13394 bp, 2 predicted proteins | sample Hoacrofraction12_FD_59098 | JGI IMG/M metagenome (GOLD analysis project Ga0065711, IMG submission 59098) | Hoatzin crop microbial communities from Cojedes, Venezuela - Epithelial fraction 12 v2 (version 2) | ecosystem: Host-associated > Birds > Digestive system > Esophagus > Crop | place...
CCCACCCCGCGGATCTGAGGCGCAGAGCTTCAAAATGGCTCCGTCTCCCGGGAGACGCGGGGGGCCGAGGCGATGTGAGTCCCCCGGCCGCTTCCCCTCTCGTCCTTCTGGGTGTGCGTGGGCGCTTTGTTTGTTTATCTCCCTTAATCCCGCGTCACGGCGCCGGGCGGCAAGGTGAGGGTGTCCCCGCGGGCCGGTGGCTTCCCGCAGCCGCCCTTCCCGCGGTCCCCTCTGCCCGCTGCGGGGGCCCGGCGCCGGGTGTCAGCGGGGCTCCGCGGTGGTTCCCGCCGGCCGCAGGTGGGGGTCCCGGTCCGGCGTCGTCTGGAGCTGGGCACGCCGGGTCGAGGAAGCGACGATGGTCACCATCGCTGCGGAAGCTTCTCGGTTGGCGTTACGTGTGCGTGGGTCGGTTCCGCTGCTCGCCGTTCATCGGCGCGCTCCGTTCGATCGTGGTGGCACCCCGCGACTGCGCCGTGGAAGGCGCCGAAGGAAGAGAAGACGTCTTGGAGTGTGGAGAAATGTGAAGAAGCAGCTGTCGGTGCTGGGACAGCAAACGAGACCGTGGCTGGCTGCGGTGACGGGTGGCTCTGGACGCGTCGGCCGGCGCGGGTGGCCCTTCTGCGTCGGTCAGGCGAAGCGAGCAGGGGAGAGTCGCACGGTTCGTGGCTGCTGTTGTGAGTGGCCTCGGGCAGTGGGCTGAAGAATCGCTCAGCTGGATGTTTGCTTCATTCTTCAGTTGTCCACACAGCGATGAGGTCTATGTTATTTTGATTTAAACTTAGAAATACGCGGAGCGAAACTCTGGAGGGAACGCAACTGTGGCTGTATTTTGTGGCAGTATGATAAAGTGAGAATGTGAGGCCTTCGTTGCAGACGGGAAGCTTGCTACTGCATCAGCAGTCTTTTCCACCTCCTTCTCTTCTGCCATCTGTCAGATAATAAATTAATCTTATGTTATAGATGGTGGGAACTCATTTCCTCCCCCCCCCCCAATTTGCCTTCCCAGCCTATGTTCTGTTTTTGCCATATTTTAAAAATTAGACCTGCATGCCTATTTTTTTTTTTTCTTCTGTGTTTAAAACCTGCTAGAATATGAGACCAAATAGAAATGCTTGCAGCAGCACTGCATTGTAGTCTACCAGTGTTTGCTCTCTGCCTCTTGTAATATATAATTGTTTATAGACTGCCAGGTAATGCATGAAAGAGATGCTGTTCTAGCCAATCAATAGCATTTTCAGATGGATATAAAAATGGATGTGGGATGGAAGTTGATATCCTTATGGATTACTTCATTTGTTTGGAAAAAAGACTTCAAGTTCTGATACATTTTCTGAACTTCAAACATGTTATTGAAGTCTATATACGGACCACATCTATTATAACCAAAAATGACTGGGGGGGGAAAGAGGGATCAAAAGGGAAGTTTACATAAAGAATGTAAACCTCAGTAACCTACATTAATACTATGCATAGGGCAAACTTTTCTTTCCTCCTCCTACTGCTTTGGAGAACCTTAAGTAGTATTGGGATGGCATTGTGATGGCATCTAAAATATACTTAGGTCTTTTAGTAAAGCAAGTTTTAGATTACTGCTTTAAGTTCAGTACTGTGGGTGGAGAGCTTCATGTTCAGATTCTGGACTTCATCAGCTCCCTGCAAAGATAGTGTTGGACAGAGCCTAAGTCACATCAGAAGCGTGTTACTGTTCTTATTTATACCCAGTAGAAAGTAAAACAAGGTCCTCCTGCAGTTTTTACAGTCAGATATGGATATGTGAAACATGCAATATCACACAATGAAGTTACAAGGTAGCTCCGGATAAGAAAGTGTCATTTATGAGGCAACGCTGCATTGCTATTGAATGAAATCATATCTTGTTGCCCTAAGTTCTGCTTAAATACCTGCTCAGTTTGCTGCTTTTCTGCACGTGTCTTCATTCAGAAAAAAGTAGTAAACTCCATTTGCTGTCTCTGAGTGAATATATGTTAAAATCATGAATTCAGCGCTATTGTGTGAATTAATGCAGTTCACCTTTCTGTCAAGAACTATGGCAGTGATGTTGCTCAACAAAAAACACCAATTATGGCATGCAAGACCATTGCCTAATGTTCAATATCATTAAATAAAAAAGTATACCACGCAGCAAAGTTGCTCAACAAATGATGCCATGCAATAGCATTACACAATAAGTCATACTGAAACACTACTACACAGCAAAATTACACAATAAAATGTGAAGAAATTTTATTCCCACTACTACTCCTACACAAAACTTTTTCATTCATGTAAAAGCAAGTTTGCTTATTCTCTCCAGTTTTTGCTTCCGTTTTTTATTGGACACCGAAGTCTGTCTTTAGCCCTGCGCTCAGTATTCAGTGGAATAGTCCTGCCAGCAGGTGTTTTCTAATGCTGTCCTGGACTCCTGTGATAAAACTTGTGTAGCCCTGTGCCAGAACATCCCACTGAGTCTTGTGCTGCTTTATTTTTGTGCTGTAGAGATTTGGTCTGTTTCCTCCCCTGCTTTGTGCTATTTAAAAAGCAAATGACTTTTTCTGAGGTAAAAAAAGAACCCCAAAAGACTGAGTATATGATGAGCCTAACATGATTTTTTTTTTTTAATGATGTCACAATTTTTTTTAATTGTTAAGCTTACTACCTGTAGCTAGCTTGTTTGTGGGTTTGTTTTTTGTTTGGTTTTTTTTTTTTAATCTAGCATTTGGGGATAATAACAGTATTCTGTGACTTTTTCCCCATATATACTATCAAATACATTTTCAGCCTTAGCTTATTATGTTTTTCCTTGTGAATCTGTTGAAATGCCTTGTTTACTTTCCCCTCCTTCCTTGACTATCTTTTTAGACACATTTTGTGAAAGCTTGAAATCCACTGTAACCATATATTCACCTGAAAAGGCTGAAGGAGGTCATTTAGGAAGCCATAAACTTCAAGGAGAGGTAGAAAGGATAAAAGCATGGTCTTAGCGGTCATCAGGAGAAAAAAAAGGTGGTCGATGGACCAGTGACTATCAGGAAAGATGATCTAGGAATTCCGTGCCATTATTCCTGTAATAGGACCGATTACATGTAATAGGTAGGGCAGGGTTTCCTTCTTTCTCTCAGCTCGAGTAGCTGGTTGGGGTTAGATCTGCCAGGAAGGATTAGGGGTATGATTAGATGACTGAGCAAGTGACTTAAAGGGAGGTTCCAGGCTGAGTCCGGGGGAACTATTAAGATGAATAACTGGGGACATAATCCAGGAAAGAGGAGTGTGGAAATCTCAAAACGTGGGTGAAGAGACCATTGGCAGTTGAGGACGGGGAGTAGGAGACAGTGGCTTGCAAAGGAGATTTCTGAAATCCAATATCAAAAATATTTATTTTAAAGGATCTAGTTAATTTCAATGTATTGAGCTAAATAACAGAAGGATTTACTGACTTTGGGTGAGAATAATTGTTCCCAAAGCTCAAAGTTAAAAGGGGGCAAGGCCATCCCAGGCCACATGGAACTGCTTTGGAACAGCAACTATTTACAGCTGTTACAGTTAATAAGATTACAGACTTTTTCCATCAGGAGGAAAGGAGAGAGGAGAAAGATGCAAACTTTCACTTTAGTGGTAGTCTCCTAAGTAACATCTTGTCCAGGAGCAGTATCAATCATAGCTTTTATCAGTTGGGTCAGAAGTGTAATGCAATGAGGATGGGAAACACAAGAAACTTAGACCTGCTTACCTGAAAGTGATCAGGTGGAGCAGGTTCTGTGAGAACTCAAATTGCCATAAAAACTTTCACCGGGAAGATCTAGGGACTAAGTTAAGAATGCTTAGGAGGTTCAGGTTCAGTTTCTTTTTCAGTCCAGGGAACAGAACTGGAAGAAGACGCGTTGTTTCTTCTTATTCCTTCATTCTTTCCTCCATGCAGAAATTGAGTGTGGCCGAAGGGTCCTGAATGTTTATGCTTGAGGAAAGTTCGTTGGGGTGGTTAGCGGAACAGTCTGAGTGCAAGTAGCACCGTGTTGTATTTGAGGATTTGTGCCACAAGTGTGCTGACAAGCAGAACCCCAATGAAAGCTCTTCAGAGAGTGACGATGAGGAGAGAGAATGAAGGGAAGATAAAGGTTCATGGAGCCAGTTTCACAGAAACAGACCGGAATGTGTTCCTGAGCTTTCAGAGGGCTGGCTGAGCATCGCACTCAGTGATTTGGCACAATACTTGTCTTTCAGATACAATTTTCTTCTCAAGGGAATGTTTTTTTCAATCGGTGACTGTGACTGGGTGAAACACAAGGATTAGACAGGAGGAAACACACCAGAAACTGGAGAAGCTAGTGTAGTTGGGTTTGGCAGTCTTGTGGCAGAAACACAACGAAAAACCTGTGGCAGGAGCAGCACTTGGAGAAATTGGTTACGGAAGTAAAGAATGTTAAAGGCTAGATTATGTGAGCCTACTGTCAACCAAACTGAGCACTAGGAGCATCCCAGTCTACTTGATTTGTTTCATTGAGCATCACATTTAACTGCCTGTCAGTGGAGGGAGGGACTTTACTAGTGAAGAAAAAACAGCTGTCAGTATTGAAGACAATTTGCTACACGTTTGAGGGAGATTCCACCCACATTTCATCACCAGGAGATATTATCAGATCGTGGAACTCAAAAGATAGATAATCAGAACAAACCAGATACCAAGCACCTTTAGAAATGGAAACATGATTTGGAAAAGTACGTTACTGAATGGAAATGTCTGCTTAGCAATTTTGGATCACCAAACTTCGAGAACTTGAGCCTGCGGTAGTAGCCTGAAGCAAAGCTGACACTATTGGCAAGGAACTGAGTCGTGAGTGGAAGACTTCTCTTTCCTAACATGAAGGAGGAATTGTTCTGTGTGATCATCTGCAACTCTCGGCTCTGGTAAAACGATGAAACAGAAAAAAAGCCTTCAAAGATCACCAGCAAGAATGTGGTACGAGCTTCTGTTTGCGCACTCATCAACATACTCCAGAAGCAAAAGGAAATGTTTGAACAGAATGGCAAGAACATAACTGAACTTCTGAAAATTCCTTTTAAGGCTGTGTAGATCGCATGTCGTGAAATCTTTGGAGGAAATAAGATGTTACAAATACTGATAAAGTAGATTCTGTGGAAAAAGGTTGGGAAACTGCTTTCTACAAAATTTAACCAAGCGGGTTGCATGATTTCGGTACCTACTGCAGAAGGCCAAATGTCTGGATGTTTAAAATTGCAGCACACCATAAATTACTCTTGTGGAGTTCTCGGGTAATGTTTCTTAGCTAAGGCTGCATGCCGTTAGTGAGGAGCAAATCAGCATGTGGTCCTGGAGCCCCATACTGTGACAAGAGCTGAAGAGTTCTTGAAATATCTGTGGCATGATGAAGATGCATTTATCCTGGGGACTGCACTGGTTACATAAATTGATTGAGCATAGTGGTTGAACTGTTGTTCGTAGGTAGCTGTCTCTAGTGGAATAAGCTTGCCTAGAAGTTGAGTGTGGTAGTCATTCTGTGTTTGTGCTGTGCGTGGGGTGAAGGAGCATGTAGCAGGGCTATGGTCATAGCTATGGAAGACCAGAAGAAGTTGTATTCAAGGCTGCTATGCTATACTATCCTGTGCAACCAGGAGAGATTGTCAAAGGCTGCATGAGGACAGTTAGTAGAGGAAGACAAAGGAAATGTAGGTTGCAGTTCCTTTTATGGTCTTGTAGATCAGGAGCCATGAGGAATGAGTGAGGCAAGACTCCACTCTTTCCTCTGCTAGTCCAGACAGGTTTTTGCACTTACTTGATTCATATGGAAAAGATTAAGGGAGCATTTAGATGAAAGGTGGATGAATGAAAAGGCTCCAAGCGGACATGGAGAGGACTTTGGGAGGAAGAATTTGCTAGGATGCAAGACGGGGGAGAAGGAAGGCTGTGGTGTGTACTGAAGAGGTTTTTTTGAGGTAAGGCAGATGGAGCTAAACATGAATGGCCTGAAAATCTGGAGCTAAATGACGGAATTTGCCATAAAAAGAATGAAAGTTTTGGCTTTTATGGAGCGTTGGTGAAAGTGGACTGTGCCTGGAGCACAGAAGTTGGGACAGTGTGCTTGTAAGGCCAGATCTCATCCATGAGGTTGGACTGCTCTGACTAGTAAACTGTTACGTGACAGCACTTTGCTTTCTCAGGCTGTATTTGAAAACAAAGTTGAAGCTATCATTGCATTTCATGAGGAACTCTTGTGTGTGAGACTATCTGACTGACATCGTTAGGAAGCTGTAGATAGGGGATGCATAGTTTCTGGATCTTGTTTAGATGGCAGATGGATACAACTGTGCTCAATTTTGTCAAGACTCAAGTGCTTCTGAGCATATGGACTTAAAGGTCTTTTGGCATTTTAAGGACATAAATGGAAGCAGCTCGGAAATTCAGGCCTGCCGAGACTTTGGTGTCAGCTCTGTGGGGATTTTCAGGACTGCACCCTAGGCTGTAGGTAAAGCAATAAGTAGCTCCAAGGCAAGCCTGGAGATGAGTGCAATGTGTTTTTTGTGTTAACTCCCATTGTGTGTGCTTGGATCTCAAGATAAACATGAGCTACTTCACCTTTCTCTCATGGAAGGTGAGGGGAATAAGCTACTTCTATTTGGCTTGCATTTGATGCAAGGTAATGGCACGCCTGTGGGCATTAACCACACTTGGTTGTGTCAGGTTAACTCACTTATATGCCTGCAAATCATCTCCTTTTTTTATGTACCTGAATAATTTCAGTGGTTTGATCCTTGACTACTGCCCCAGAGTGTTCTCTCTCTCTGTGACTTTGTGTATGCTTGTGCCATGAGAGTCTTCCCTAATTTCACTCTGTCCACCCGTCTCCCACATGAAATTGTCTGTTTCAGCATAAGCGTGGACTCTTGACTGTTTGGTTTGTTTCCACCATATTTTCCGATTCCGCAAAAGTGTTGTCTTCCAGCTCTTGTATAGGTTATGCTTCAGTTTACATGCTTGACCGTGGCGTTTTTCTATTCTTACTTTTTTCTTTTTTCTCTACTTGTAGATATCATCTCCTTGTTTCCCTCTCCCAGTTATAGCAAATATGAGAGAATGTTTTATTGCTTTCTGAATGCTTACAGCATGTTGCTGGAGGAAGGGAATTTACAGCCTGTGTCTTCGACTTTTTTGCTGAGCCAGCAAATCTTATCTATCTAGGCAAGATTTTATGTTCTGCTATTCCTAGAGCAGCATTGTAACACCTTGTTTTTAAATTAAGATACTCTAAAGGGGAAAAAAAACCCAGGAAGTACAGGTGCTAAATTTAATAGCTGGGCTGTAAATGGGAGACTTTATAACCGCAGTTTCTGTGTTTGCATTTAATATCTAGTGGTTTACCAGGAACAGATGTGCCCAGTAGAAATACTTACACGTAGAGCACACCAAAATGTTTTCATACTTAGGTCAGATTTTCTTCTACTCCGTCTAATCTCAGTGATCCATGAATTTTTGTTGAAGACTGAGTATCTCTATTGCGGAAACCATTAGAGAAGCTTAGATTTGGGGGCCATATCTTATCATGAAAGGTAACACAACTGTAGAAGTGAAGAGACTAAGTGGTAGCAGTCATTTGGGTATGGCATTATCGAACGGCCAAACTAGTGATTTTACTTCTGTATACTCAGTGAGTGAAAGATTCAGACACTGATCATTCTTTGGTCGTTTTTGGGTATAAGAAAACTTTCTCATTCAGTTCATGTTTTGAAAATAATTTCAAAATTAGTGTCTTTTTTGTTGTTTAGTGGCTTTTTTCCCCCCCTCCCCTCTAGATTTATCACTTGCTGATGTGGAAGGCATGTTGAGGAAGTAAATGTTCTGCAGCATTGTTTTTCTTTAGAGGCTCTGACTGATGTGCTTGTGTTAGGCTAACAGAAGACCTCATGTACCTCACAACTGTAAATTCTGCTTCTGTCCCTGAACTTTGAACATAAGAGCTAATATATTTCAATAATTCCTCTTATAGTGTTTACTCAGAACAGAATTCCCACCTTGTTCATACTGCTGTAAAACCAAGTTGGTGATCAGCATCCCAGGGAGATTTCTGTGCAGCTCCTTGCAAATGTTCTCCCATAGCTTTCTGGTATTATTTTTAGGTAGATTTCACTTGCCATTGCTGATTTTCAGACATGTTCAGTCACTGCACCTAGGAGTCTCTAAATGTTCGTCTGCAACCCCAAGTCATTCCGTAGTATGAAGGCAGAAACGTAAGTTGTTTACATTGGCTGTGTAGTTAAGCATCAGTATCCTTCCGCTGTGTTAGCACATTAGCAAGACATATATCAGTGCTGAACTTACTGTCCCGTGTATGCTGAGTATGTAACACATGTCTCTCTACAGTGGATAAGGCCTTGCAGAGTTATTATTAATCTGTTATTAATAATCCTTCACATTTTGCAAGGATATTGGCTTCTAGCTGAGGGAATCTAAGAAAAAAGTCTGTCTATGGAGAAGATTTATTCTATGATTATCCCTTTTGGCATTATAAAACCCTGAATCGTACTAGATGGGCCAGTAGTCTAATCTGTTACTGCAACACTGAACGTGCATGAATCAGAAGTTTGTATTACGGCTTACTGGTACCCCTACAACTATTTTCATCGTTCCAAAACCCACCACTTTTGTGTGAAGTAACGACATCTCCAGTCTGAGTTCTCAGAAATACAGTTTTCACTGAGACAGAGAAGTCTGAATAAAAGTTTCAGTAAAGAAAACAATGCAAAAGGAAAGCTTGTTGAAGTACGCTTTATGCAGCACTTTTATTTCTTTAGAAATACAGAGACATGGGCTGGATCATGGAGTTCTGCAGCTAGTTCATGAAACTGCATCCCATGGATTGGCTGGGTGGGTTTTTTTTGGTTGGGTGGTTTGGTTTTGGTTTTTTTTATGTGTTTTGTTCGTCTATTTACTCCATAACTTGTAACATTTAAGAAAAGGCATGCAGGTATCACTGCACTGGGAATAAATCTTGCTTTTGTGATGTTTGGAAATGTAAGCTTTGAAAATGTAAGAATGCTACATGCTTCAAGGGCTTACGATCTTGCAAATCTTGTGTAAGCTTCAATAAGGATTATGTTTTTATTATTCCTTGAAGCAGAGTGTTTGCACTGTCCTCACAAATAATCATAATCAACGGAGGAGGTGAATCAAAACTAATTTGAACAAGGCAATCTCTTACACTTGAAAATCCTGAAACTTGATGGAGAACTGATATGGCTCCTAAACTTCGTAATAATTCCGTTGTTATCCTTGTCTTTAAGCAAGTGTATCCTATATTTGCTGTGCAGAGGCACAAAGACAATATGGTATTAGTGATTGATTGATTGATTGGAGTCCCAAGAAGACTAGAATGCTAGTTAGAGTAATGGGAATGCCAGCTAAAATACATCTGACCTTTTAAAAACAAATTGGGATTCGGTGTTTCTGTTACTTTAATGGGAGTTTATGAAACACGTGCATATGACACAGGTGTTCATTAGCTGCAGGAGATGTTGTTCTTAGCTGTGTGGGATTTTGATTTTATGTTGCTGTGTATGGCTTTAAAGAATGCTAAACAGTTGGTTACAAAGCCTTGAAATTTAAAACAAAGCTGCAGCTGGTTATAGGCAGTATGCGCTAGTCTTGTCTGTAGTCCTTTAGGTTTTGGGGCAGGCATCTCTCAGTTTTGAGTGCAATAGGATTTGTACAGTTTTGCAAACTTTTAAAAGCTGTGGATTTTGTCTTGTTTTTCAGAGTATATGCTTTCATTGTTCATTGTGCTTGAGACTGAATATTTTTATTCTTGCGTCTTCGCTTGATGTTTCATAACTTGTTAAAAGAACAATGCTTTGCCAGAAAATTTTGATGTCTCTTGTTCTTGGCCTGAACAAATTAGTTTATTCTTGGCTAGTTAAAGCTTCAGAATAGACCAAATACTTAGATATTTCTGTTCATTCTTGAAGATCAAAATAAAAATGTTTTCTCTGTACTGTTCTGTATTTCAAAAAATTACTTAAATCAGGCCAGCTGTTGTGCTTTCTTGTGCCAGGTTTTGGGAACCTTTGTCCATATGGCATCATATGCATGTCATCATTAGCTTTACCAGTAACATATTCACCTCTTTGTTTTCTTCCCAGTCATAACCACCACTGATGCTATGGCATTATTGTGATAATACAGAATTCTTCTGTGACGGAAAGCGGCAGGGACTTGATTGGTCTAGTTAATTTTCCCTGTCAAACAGATGCAAGGGTGATTTAAATGTTTGTAGAGTATCCAGAGAAGAGCCATGGAAATGATTAAAGGGTTGGAAAATACTCCTTCAGGTGAATGAAGGTGTTTCTTTAAATATAATAAATAAGTAAGCAGCTAGTGAGTGACCCGATAGCAGTTTACAACTACCTAAATGTGTGTGTGGGAAGATTGATAGAAGGTGAGTCTTCAGTCTAGCAGAGAAAAGTATCATGAATTGATCACAACTTTATCTTAATTCCTTTGGGTTTAGGAGGAAGTTTATGCAGTGGGTCTAGTTACAGCAAGGTGTTATATGCTCTACTGGGTTCTCTGCCTCTGAAAAGATGTGTCCTCTAGTAAAGTGGGAAATTCTTGTAAAGCAGATCTTTTAGCTAAAAAATGTGCATTAAGGGAAGTTTTGTGGTCTTTGTTTTATAGATTAGATTGCAGTGTTCTTGAGTTAGGTACAGGTACCTTTTGACCCTGTCAGACTCCTTAGAAATACCCATGGTGCTAGAAGACTGCCAAGTGTGATGGGTGAAATAAAGGTGAGTAAGAAGCATAAACTGGACATGCCTTGTGTCCCAATCCTTTTGCGATCTGTCTGCACAATCCCTCCTAGGAGGATATAGACTTTTTTCTGGTTGAAACAAGAATGGTGCAATAGGCATGTTATTTTAGTTCATGCACTAGCTTCAATCCTCTGTCATAGGATTTATCATAAAGAAACTTGATAAACTGAGATAACAGAGGATTAAAGTGCAAGAAGTGCAATGAATAATCAATATCAAAGCAGCTAAGTTAATGCAAGCACTGGAGACCTTTAAAAGAATCATTCATATTGGGACTGTATAAACTGATTTATTAAAATTGTGATAAATAAGTGAATAGAAAATTTATACTTCTGTAGGTATTCAGTCCAAAGATATATGGCCTCTCAATTTGGACTCTGCAATGGTACTTCTCTAGCAGTCTTCAGTATCCGAGTTGTGCAGCCCGTGCAGTTAGTCGTGTACTGTTTTAAAGGCTACACTTACAGCTTCAGCTGTTACTGTTCCGTTTGTATATTCTGAGGTTTTAATCAGACTGAGCTTTTTTGAATCTCTGCAAACTTGTAACAATATATGTACTTTTAAGTGATTCTGATGCATTACCCCATTTAGTTTCCAAGCCTAGGGTCTAATCGTGTAGATGCTTGTTTGAGTTTACTTTCAACTGAGCCAGTCTGCAGTGAACCTTATTTTCACTTGGACTTATTTACAGGACCGAGCCAGTATTTTGAATATAAATGCAGAAGGAGAAGTATGTTGTATAGAATATTAATCTGTAACCAGAAAGAGGAGGGGGAAGGGGGTCACTAAAATACTGCAAAGGTATTTAATGTGAAAGCTTTCTAAACACGTTAAGGTGTATGAAGTTATGTTTCTCACATGTGTTCTTACATGATCCTTGTTGTCATTTTGTAAAATCCTCCAGTTATACTGCTAGTGGAGCTACCAAGATGTGTGAAATTCTTAGATAATTAAAAAGTGTAGTTCATAGAACAATACTCCAATTAGATAATACTGGTTTGCCTTCCTTATACTGTAGAATTAAAATTTCATTCATCCAAGGAAGTCTTTCTTAAACTTGAGATTGGGCTTTGAGATGACTTCTTGTTAAAATCAACAGCATGATCTGCAGAGAGCTCTCACTGTTATGAACCACTTTTAAACAGTCACCATTATTTCTGCAGTGTCTTTAGAAATGTAATTGGACAGATGGATGTGCTGGATTGGCACTGTAAGTGTCTTTGCGCTGAGAATAGTATCAATAGCTATTAATAACTGTGAGAGGCTCTCCAGATAAATTAGTGAGTAGCGACCTTATACCTAAGGAATACATACGTTATTAAAGTAAAAATAAAGACTTACTAAGTTTCGAATTTGAATCTCATATGAATGCAGGGGGTTTCAAAAGTCATGTATTTTAGTTATGTAATGTTTTCTCTAAAACTAATACTAAAAGCAGAGATAGTCACCTTTGTACTGCTTCAGGATTTCTCCTGATGAATGTAGGAGAGACTATGCTATGCATTTGTTTGCTTATTTTTAAAGTTTGTACTTCCTCAGGAAAGAAAAATACAAGTAACATGCAGGAAATTTAACCATCTAAAATCTATTGGAAAGGAAATGCTGAACCACATTTAACAGAAGTATTTGCATATTAAAACACTTATAGTATGCTTCACAGAAGTTTCCTGTGACTTTTAACTCTAGATCGCCATCAGTGCAGCCTTACTTATTGAAACTCATCTCCATTTGCCTGCCATATTTCAGTAGAGGTTAATTATGTCCACTTTAGACATTACCAGGTAGGATAGTCAGTCCTTTTCACTGGTTGTGCTCTTGTTCTTACTTTGGAGAAAGAAATCAGATGGTTTCATGTGTGTATTTCCTGTGAATTGCCCCACGTAAAGAATTAAATCCTGCAGAGGTAGATGTCTGAGGGCAATTTAATTTATTTAGGTATATATATGAAAATATATTCTTCTGTTTCTTGTCTTTGCAGTGTGATACTTTAAAATGTATATACACAAAATGACAGGAAAACCGTGTGTATAGAAAATTACTGTTATATAAGGAAAGAACATGAAATATTTATATCAGGAACATGTTAGCAGGTACCGTATTCTACTCTGGATTCATCCTTACGATTGAGTGCAACTTTTAAATATTTTTTCTAAAACTTCTCCCACCTAACAAAAAAAAACCACTGTACTACAGCCTGTGTCATCACAACAGACATTTTATTTGTGATCAAATTAGAATCTAGGTCTTAGGATTTGAAAGACAAACGCATTAATCCCCTGAAAGATTCAGTGAGTCTCTGTCAATTTTAATCAGGTAAAGGCATTGGTCAGTTTGCTTCAAAGCAGTTGGAGGGATTTTTTAATTCAGGGAGCTGGCTGTTTTATTTCAAGCTCATTTCATCTTTCAGGTAATAATGTACCTATTGCGTGTGAGGTACTGCAGGATTTAATACAGTCATATGTCCCCTTAAGCTATCACAATTCTCTGTATTTTGCAGAAATCATTTGTGGTCATCAGCACCAGCTAGTAAGTAGGACACAAAATTGTGCCACTTTTGAAAAACGGGGAGGGGGGGGGGG
>Ga0065711_1045575_pt1 | contig 13393 bp, 5 predicted proteins | sample Hoacrofraction12_FD_59098 | JGI IMG/M metagenome (GOLD analysis project Ga0065711, IMG submission 59098) | Hoatzin crop microbial communities from Cojedes, Venezuela - Epithelial fraction 12 v2 (version 2) | ecosystem: Host-associated > Birds > Digestive system > Esophagus > Crop | place...
TTTTTTTTTTTTTTTTTTTTTTTTTTTTTAACTTAAAGGAGAGAGAAAAGTCCAAGAGAGAAACAAGTCTTCAAGAGCTCTTAGAAGATGTTAATCTTGTCTGTGATGGGTAGGACAAGATGTGATGGCTTCCAGTTGTAGCAACACAAGTTCATGTTTCGTATTAAGAGGCAGAAAGATAAGGATAGTGGTACACTGGAATAAGATTGCCTGTGGAGGTTGTGTGGACCCTGCATCACTGGGCATCTGTGGAATACCCTAGGCAAGTATTGGTCAGCAGTGGCCCCACTGTGAGGCACCAGGGGTGTATTTGGTGGGACCTTGCAAACTCTGACTCTGTTCTGGGACTCCACAGTGACCTCATAAGTTTGCTACATCTGCTAAAATCAAAAGGAGACATCAAAACTTTGACAAAGCATATTAGATCAGCAGGGAGCTGAAGGGAGATTTTTAGTGAGAAAGAGGCTCACAGATTCCTATAGGACTTCAGGACAAGCATTTTAAAATCCAGTTCAGAGTATGAAAATGATGGCTAGACTCAATCATGTGTAGGAAAACCCGAAGCTACTGGTGGAATACTGGAACAATGAGCTTGGTGCCATGGTGCTAGTACCTTGCACTGGCCTGTGTCAGGTGGGGAGTTTACAAGTCAGGTCCAGCTCCCCTTGGCACTCAGCTGGAGTCAGCGCGTTGCTGCCCTCTGTGCCTTTTGCAAATCCTCTGGATACCTAATCTCTTGATACTGAGGACAACAATGTCTAGATAGGCTAGGATGGAAAGGTGCAGTATCTTCTGATAAGCACTCACAGGACTTGTCTGGGAGCTTTATTGGCTTTACAGGTTGTGTAACCTGTTTCTCTATAGCAGACAATGTTGTAGCTCTAGTAATCTGTTGGAGAGTAAGTCTAGATTTTTAACTGCCGATGGTTGAGAGAGTGAGTGTATCCAGAGAGTAATTGTGGTTCAATGTTAGGTTACCATGGAGGAGAAAAATGGGGCCCGATCTTTAGCTTCTAATGGTTTATGTGAGAACTTTGTCTTTGTTATGTTTGCATACCTCTTCAGCTTCCCTAGAAGTTACTGAATATTTGCTACTTAGGAGAAAAAAAGGGCGACAGAAATATCTCTTAACTCCTGTCTTTTCAGATTTTAATGTATGTCATGTCTTTTTGCCTGTACTTTAAATATTTACAAGGTAAAATGGCCTGATCTTGCCTATTGATGCAAAAGCTCTAAATGTTCTGAGCCCTGTATGGGGCAGAGGGAATTCCCTTACCCAACAATCCCATCTGTGCAGTATTTCACTTCTAATCCCAAAGTATTCCCTGAGGATTCCTGCCGTATACTCCGCAATGCGTCATCTTGCTAATGGGAGACGTGGCATACATTTTTATACTGCTTCACAGCTTGATAGCAGGACAGAGTTCATTTAAAAGTGAGTGCTCCAGTGTAGCAGAAAGAACTGATGAGAAAACAGTGTGGTCTTTCTAGACTGCAGAATGCAGAGTGCTCTTGAGCTTTTATAGGTAAAAGATCTGTTTTCACCTGTCTCACAGCCAATTGCTGATCTCATTTCTTGGTAATGAAATCTCATATCCTGCAGCGTTACTTGTTCTGCAGTACAGCAAATCATGCTCATAAATCCTGGGTACGACAGGAACAGTTTTATCAACCTGTAAATGCTGGAAACTTCAGCCTCACTTTTTTTTAAACCTGTTTTTAGGATTTGCAAACTCTGACCTTCTTAAAAAGTGCTGTAAAATCCTATCTTGCCCTCTATTCTACACTGCATTTGACTAGTGTTACTTTTATTTTGTATATTTATCATCTTCAGGTTAAGTCAATCGAGTTGAACTTCAGACTATTTTCTTCATCTACCAGCCAGAAAATTGCCAAATGATGACTGTCATTTTTCACAAGTAATCAGTCTGGATGTCAAGCCAGCCACCTAGGCTCATTTCTGCTGTGAATGCTTGAGTTTGCACATTATTTTAAAAAACATGTGTCTTTACAAAAGATAGGCACATCTCTTCAGTAAGTTCTTACAGAGCAAGCAAGGCCTTGGGGCTTCATAAAACAGTGAATGAAAAAAAAAAAGCTCAGAGAAGCATAACCCTCCTGTCTGTCTTCTATCCACTTAAGCGGTGGAAATAATGGAGTGACAGGAATTTCACTTTCCTCTGCTGCTCAGCAACTTGCATAATGAGAAAGATGGTGTGGTCTGGTTGTTTTTTAACCCGTTCTTGGGGATGCATGTATACTGAGCTGTACATTTACAAAACAAAAGGAGCATGTTTACTTAAAAGATTAAAATCCACCATGAAATTTGAAAGACTTTTGTAGGCAATTTTAGATTAAATGCTGGGAAAGTCTAGCCAATGGCAAAGATATGTCTGCTGTAGAAAGAGAATAGTAAGAGGTGTCCTGTGTCACCAAGTGCTGTTCTGGATAGGAAAGAGAAAGGTTCAAATCAGTCTGATGCATCACCCCTGTTCTGAACTGGTGCCGGAAAACTGAATGCTGAATTCTTCACGGCTGCTTCAAGTTGCTTCTGCTTGTGATAACCTTCACAATGGGGTAATATGACAGCCAGAGGCTGAGTGGGTATAGCAGCTCCCTGGCTCTGCTGCCATGCATAGGCAGGCTGGAGTCTGAGCGGCTAGTGGTGTGATAGCCGGATGCCATCTGGCAGAGTCCTCGGGATATGAGATGAGCCACTGTCCCGCTGCCAGATTAAAATGAGTGCAGTAGGTTGCGTCTGCTTGTCTCAAGACTTTTAAAAATAAAGTGACCTGTATTCAGCAGAATGGGGGAAGAAAGGACCAAACTCTTATTTATGGAGTAGAGAAGACTCTGTAGTCTTCATAGTAGTGAAGGGGGAGACAGCTGTTTGGGGCAGGCTTGTACAGCACCCCTGCAGACTAGGGTAGCTCTACTGACGTATCTGAAGTTGGAGGCAAAATTGTCATAGTGTCTAGATGATGTCTTACAAGCCCAAGGGATGTGAAATAGGGTCCCTGTGCACTTGCAAGCATTTCCCTGGCCTCAGACCAGTTGGATCAGTTACATGATCCTTGTTCAGATTTCTTTCCCCTTCCACACCTAACAGCCTCCCCTGGGACCCAGCCTCAGTATCCCAAAGAGCCACTGGACATCTCTGGGAGCAGAGACTCAGAAGTGCATCATGGGGTTGGGCTCTAGCTTAAATTGGCAGTACTTCAGAAAGTCTTCTGGATCTGCATCGTGAGTGTTTATCTTGCCTGTCATACTGCTTAAGGGAAAGATAAGCTCATAAAAGATGTGCCTTGAACAACGTGAGGCAACATCGATGCCTCTCTTCCACCTTTCCACCTACCAACCAAGGAGACGAGACATGTATTTAGTGATGATGATGTGCTGGCTTCCTGAGGGTAGTGAGGGAGGATTCTTCAAAGATAGCTGTGAAATTATTCTGTGAAGACTGAGTCTACTTAGTCTAAAATTTCTGGGTACCCTAGTAGAGCCATTCAACTTACAGCAGGCTTACACTGATCTCTCATGTCCAGTGGATGTTTATTATTATTAGTGTATGCAGTGCATGAAACCATTTTCATGCTCATATTTAGTGTTTCTGCCCTTTAAAACCCCACAACACAACTTGGTTAGTGAATTAAAAGCTTTATAGAATCATAGAATGGTTTGGGTTGGAAAGGATCTTAAAGATCATCTCGTTCTAACCCCCTTGCTGTGGGCAGGGACACCTTCTGCTAGACCAGGTTGCTTTAGGATATGTGTTTCTTGAGAGAAGGGATAGGGAGTGATACAGTCTCAGGCCAGCTGAGGGGCGTCTGGAGCATCTTCTAGAAGAGGATAATCTGCTCTTACCCATCACCCCTTATACTTGTTTAGAGGATGAGGTGCAGCAAAATCTTAGAATCATAGAATGGTTTGGCTTGGAAGGGGCTTTACAGATCTTCTAGTTCCAACCCCCCTGCCGTGGTCAGGGACACCTTCCATCAGACCAGGTTGCTCAAAGCCCCGTCCGACCTGGCCTTGAACACTGCCAGGGAGGGGGCATTCACAGCTTCTCTGGGCAACCTGTTCCAGTACCTCACCACCCTCACAGTAAAGAATTTCTTACTTATATCTAATCTAAATCTACCCTCTTTCAGTTTAAAGCCATTACCTCTTGTTATGTCACTACGTGCCCTTGTAAAAGGTCCCTCTCCAGCTTTCCTGTAGGCCCTAGTACCCCTTCAGGTACTAGAAGGCTGATTTAAGGTCTCCCCAGAGCCTTCTGTTCTCCAGGCTGAACAGCATGTGTACATAAATGTGCATAAAGGAAGAGCTCAGGGGCAATTTGAGGGGCTGCGGGGAAGAGCCTCTGAGAGCCCAGTGGAGCTGGGCTCAGCAAGCCTTGTGCTGGGGCTGCTGATGGTGCTTATGTGTTCTTGGGGTGCCTGGCACACAGCTGTCCAGCCCCCCTCATCCAGTGTTGACAGAACACTGTCAGCCCAGCGCTTGCCTTTAGGACAGCAGTTGCATGGCTTTAGAAACAAATGCATCGCTGCTGGTCTTCCCCAGCCCCTGCTAGCCTGTACTGAGGACACCAGAGGGACAATAGTCGACATTACCATGTGGGTAAGATAGGCTGTCAGTAGAGGAATTTAAGCACCAAGCATGACACCTTGCAAAACCGGGCAGATAAAGCTGCTTTTAAGTTCACAAAATGCTCCTCTCTGCTCTTATCCCTTATGTTTGTTCATCTTTAAGGCAAAGAGGAAGAAAGAGTCATGCATGTCTACCTGAATGGCTTTCTTAATAACATAATGCTTCAGGAGGTATCTGGTGTTATACAAAGGGAAATAATCCCATCCTGCTTGGCGTTTGTCATTCAGCTGTTTTCCTGGGGGAGGAGGCTTCAGCGCTTCCCTGAGCCGATCTTGCGGTGTCAGTGTGCTCCCTCCCCTTGGCTGCTCAGCAGTGGGAGATACTGCAGCCCTGCCCAGGGCTTGTGCTGGCAGCATTTTTCATGTTTTTAAACCAGTCTTATGCAGCCATGAACTTTGATTTTTGGATCCGTTTACAAGTTGCTAATACATACTGGTCATAGCCAAATAATGACAAGTTAATGCCTGAGATGCTCATATCTGTGTTGCACCTAAAGAAAGGGAATACTTCCCCTTATTTCAACAGTGCAGCAAAAGCAGATGTCTCTAACAGCTTTGAGGAGCTTCAAGTTTGACTCAGCCATGCATGTACTGCCAACATACAGCTTTCTGAAGGTTAGAAGGAAAGTTATAAATACATTTAATATATAATTTTGCAGCAATAGCAGACAGACTTTTATGATTTGGGCTGTTCCTTCTGTTAGTTTCCTTGCAAAAGCTTAGGCTGGTTGCTAGGCAACTGGCATTAAAAAAGTACATTTCTCTTTGCATTGCAGGCAGGAACCTTGGGAGCAGCAGAGGCCTCGGATGGCTCCGTAAATAGCATTGCTGGGGAAGGAAAGTTAAAATATTGAACATTCATTGGTTAAAGATCCTGTTACAAAGGTCAGCTGTCTAGGGAATATTCAATGGTTTGGTTTACTTTGGTGCCAAAGAAGGATTAGAAGGGAGTGTGCCTGTGTGCTGTAGATAGTACAAAAAATGGAAATTTCCAAAGATGCCTGACTGAGCAGAATATCTAGGTGGGCTATATAATTGCCTTTCAGGCTTAACTCTCTTCTCTTGACAGAAAGTGTGGAGTGTTTGTCCCATTAGCAAGGATGAATTTATGCTTATAGATCTTAGAATTTAAGACGTACTTTTAAAAGTGAATATTTGAAGCTGCCTAAGTCCAATGCTCTACTTTCCTAAACACAAGGTGAAGGAAAGGGAGGAGAATTGGTCCCTGTGTTGAGAGCAGTAAATGTCTTAGGGGAATAATGTTCATGCTGAGGGATTTGCAGCAATCTGGAAATTCAGTGGAAAGCTAATACCAAAACAACTAATTGCAGAGTTCTCAGTTGCTGGCTCGCTCTGTCGTCTTCATGTGTTGGTTCAAGGTCATTTATAGCTAGATGGCTGTGAATCCCAGGATACAGGGAATACTAATTCTTGCATAATGATGAAAGATTTCCCCTTCTTCCCCACAATCCCTTTGAAATAGTGCTGTTCTTAAAAGCAGACAAGATGATGCTAGAAATAAAGCAGTACTAGCTGTGGAGATTCATCTGTGTACTAAACTACCAGGTGAATTGGGAATGAGGCTGTTTACCAAAACCACCACCTTGAGGAACATTTTTCCCTCTGGCTGAAAATTATTATCAGATAAGCAAAAAGTAGAAAGATTTTTGGAACCTTTGCAAGAGAAAAGCAACTGTTTATGTTACGTCAGGTCTGCCTGGCATGATTTACTGTCTGGAAATTCTTGTGCCTTTTACTTACACTTCTGGTTTCTTTATCTTCTAAATATGAAATAGATCTCTGACATCCTTCTTTTGTTGCTTTGGTGTGGTGGGAGAGAAGAGGAGGGGAAAGAATGAAAATTGTGTTGGAGTGAGCTAGGAAAACCAGCATTTAGGCAGCATCTATGTGCTACTGTAATTGATGGCAAGATCTCTTGAGCCTTTTGGAAGAGTAAGAAAGAGAATTAACTGTAGACTATTATTCATACTGTACTGCTCATGTGCAAGAATCTTTGAGAAGTATGCTTGCATGCTTCATTAAATAATTAGTAAATGGGTAATGGCAGTTGTGTTTTGTATTTCAATAGAAGTTTTTCTGTATGTTTTACTCCCTTACAGGATCAAAAATCATGGCTGCTGTAATTACTTAGCTGAGGTGTCCTCTACATCCTTCTCCTTCCCCATAGCTGCCCTGTGATTTCCTGCTGCAGATTGAGAAGTGCCCCCCCCCATATTGGGTGTGGTACACGGAGCTCTGTCAGAAAGCAGACATTTGTCAGTATTGCTTGCTACTTCCCAGAAACTGCATTTCTTAATTTTCTTTTCATAAATTATTGTGGAGCATGTTTGTGATCTCTGCAGAAGAAAACATTGTATGCAAGTAGATTAGGTGAGGAAAAAATTGACAGAGAAAACCAGCTTTCTGTAGATACTGGATTTAAATATGGAACAGTAATGCCATGTCCTTCTCTGTCTCTATTGTAAAAACTGGAAAGTTATTGGTATGTGATGGATGGTGATGCCCAGCTCAGGTGACTGAGGTTCCTAAGTCCCTTATGCAGTAAGTGTTTTTTTTCTGATGGCTGAACATTCCCATTAAAGCAGGTTTTCCCTCCGTAACCTGATTTGAGCTCTGTGCTTTGTTGGCCCGTAACAAAGGGAGGATGGTCCTGAATCTGCTTAAACCTGACGAGGATCCCAAGGCTGAGAACTCCTACATTAGACCTCCCATAAACAAAGTTTATGAAACCCCCATGAGGCAGCTGTTGGCAAGCTTACCAGTTCTTTAAACCATGTCTGTTTAACAGGTTTGTGTGTGTTTGGGGGGACTTAAAAGCCTTTTTCCCAGAAAGAGGCCAAATGAGACCCAGAGGCAATTCCTTACCTTTCAGAAATCCGTGGGAACTGGTTCCAGTGGAGTCATGATAAGCCAGCAATTAACAAGCCAAACAGAAAGAACTTTAAGTCTGGCTTGAATTTTGATGTGAGCCCCTCTGAAGCTCAGAATTATGAGTAGGAAGCATGCACTCACTTGGAGTTCAAGCTCTGCTCTTCTCAGAACATGCCTCACCAATAAATCTAATTATTATTGCCTTGCAGTGAATCTCACAAACAGTGTGCTTGGCTGCCTGGTCCACCCACGCTAAGTGAAAGAATATGTACATTTTAATTATCAAATTATTTCAACGTTACACAAACACTGTTTCACATTAAATATTTTTACAAACCAATGACATCTGTGTTCAATACTGAGTGGATGGTATTTGTTCTCTGCCTACTGATGTCTGTAATTAATATCTTTAAAACACCTTGACATAATATGTCACACCAGTCTCTCCTACTGTAGGAGTGGGATTTTCTTTCTCCCATCATTCCTTTACTAAAATTTTCATCATCTATATATAATTTCTGCTGAGTAAAGTTTTCAAGGTGATATTATATACATCTATTGAATTTTTAAAATGCAGTTGGGGAGAAAGGCTTCATGTCACCCTGTTTCTAAAACCACTCCTGCTCCATATGTTTAATTGCAAATTTTCTAAACTTTTTTAAAGTGATGTAACTTTGTGTCAAATGTGGCTCACGCTCTGTAAATGCATGTTCAGAAGCTCCTGAGTGCATGTGATGAAGTGACTCCACGCGCGAGGTGTTTGGGTGTAGGCACAGGGTGGGACAATGTGCTTTGCAACATTCAGTAGTCACTGGTTTGTGGTTGCTTCATGAGCCAGGCGCAGGACAGACATGAGAAGTGCTCTGCCGTTTGAGGCTCCACGAGGAGCCAGCGTTAGTCAGTGGACAGGCTGCTAGTGGGGAGGGAGCAGAGTTCAGGAGGAACTGTCAAGGAGCTGGGTTGTATCACTTCTTTTCTAGTGTAGACCTTGGAAGGTCCTACAGCTGTGTCCCAAAATGGGACAGGCCTCTCGCTGCTCTGGCTTGTGCTGGCATGCAGGGCAGCTGTCACCAGCTCCTGGGTAGCTCCTGCTCTCCTTGCAGTCACATTGCCTATGGGGAGCTGAGAAGACACCACCAGGTTCAGTTTGTTTCTGAAAGCGTTGGCACTGGACGGTATACAGTCTTCTACATACCTAAGTTTTCCAGTTCACTTTTGCATGGGGGGGGCGGGGAAGGAGGTCAAGGGGGAGCGGTGTGTTCAGCTGCAGATGCACCAATAGGCAAGGTGCGTGCTGTCCTGCTCTACTCTTTGGGTGTATCTTGTCTGGAAACATTCGTGGGGCTGGCATGTAGGCAGGAGGGCAGGAAGGTGGTGTGCCAGGCTGGGGCCCCAATGGGGTTGTGCTTGCGTTTCTCACATGTCCATCAGTGCTACTGGGAATACCAGCTGCCTGCAGTGTAGGTAGCATTCTGAGAGAGGGGAATTAGATGCCATTAAAACCTGAGACACTACTTGTTCTGAATAAATAGGTGTCAGGGAGGCTTGTTCTGAGGGATGCTTGTCACCTCGTGACAGCAGAGCGCAGCGATGTGTTTTTCCTGTACCCTAGGGTTGAATTACGCAAGTCTGTGTTTCTGAGAGGGGTGAGGTAAGGGTGTAAGCTCTCGGACAAAGCTTGTTGAATTCCCATCTTTGCTCTGAGACAAGCTTCCTTCTGGTATTAGGCAAATTGTCTATATGGAATTGTAAATTAGCAAGTATTTCCTTACTTTTATCGATGATAACCTGATGCTCTAGGTAGGTGGGAGCAGCCTGGAGAACGTAGGGCACACTGTTGCTCTTCTTCAGACCGTGCAGCAGGTATCCACGTCTTTTCAGGCAGGAGCGTTTGCTCTCTGCTGTGGAGCTCAGTCTTTGGCTGCGAAACCAATCTTTGCGTTAGCATGGGCAGGGCTGCTGTACATCTGTTTCTTCCCTATTCCAAGGCTCCCTTCCAAGCAGATTCCTATCCAGACTTTTGAATCCCATAGCCAGAAGTGGAGCTTCAGTTCTGTGGAGAAAGGAGGTGGCAGGCACAGCCCACGTTGGTGGGGAGTGAGGGAGGGGAAGCGCTGATGGCTGGGGTAAGCCTGGGGCTGCGGGGGCTGGATGGGAGCAGACATCAGACCCAGCCGCCTGTGCTGGTCAGAGCTCTGGTAGGGGTTGCCCCTGGGTGTCAGGAGCAGGGGGAAATGGCCAGGACCTGGTAGGAATAGCAGTTAGTTTGACTCAGCAAGCTTCTGTTGCTGCTCTCCTGTGGCATGGAACGGCCATGACCGTTTAGTGTGCTTCTGAGAGGGAACACTGAGTGAGAGAGGCCTGTGTGTGTCTTGGGACCATGTGGAAGAGTTTGGGAGGAATGGGGCATGTAAGGAGAAATTCTGAGAGAAGAAAGCTTCCCCTTGAGCTCTAGGATGAGAGAATTTGGGGGGGATCAGGGGTCAGTAGTGAGGAGGGATGGAAAAGTGGAAGAAACTGTGGTCCAGGTGGGGTGGGCTAGGAGACTGTGGCAGGGCAACTTCTGCCACCTTCTCATCGGCTGACCAGATCTCAGCAGCATCTCAGACCAGAGCTTTCCTCATTCCCCTTTAAACCTTCTGAAATGTGGCAGCCATGAATGTGTGCTGTGAAAAGCAACGTTTATAGATGGCATTGAATCAAAAGGGCTATGTAGCTGCTAATCTTAAGCATCATTTATTAATGGTAACCGAACACCAGAAAGACAGCAAGAGTTTTATGGGCTTTCTTTCTAACACATGCTATTTGGACCACCTGATGAACAGTCTATTGCTCTGCAGTTGTCTGCTCCACACTTTGCATGTTGGGATCCTGGTTGTATTCTTGTATGTTCTGGAACTGGAGAGCACACCAAAAAAAAAAAATCTACAGAGCAGATTACTTTAGCTGCACAAACCTCTCTGAGTAGAGTTGGCCTAAAATGTTAACATACTAGAAGATAAGCTCTTTGTGATCTCTTCTGGCTTATTGGAAGATGGTTGTGTGCAAGGAAAACTGTAGCAGATTTCTTGTGGATTGGGAGGGCAGGGTTAAAATCACCAGTGCGTTAATGGCTGAGGAAAGCCGCTTGTTGTAAAGCGCGCAGCCAGGGCTGGTTTTTTGGCACGTTTCCTCTGCGGGGGGAAGAGTGTGTGTTTGCATGCACACGTGTGTCCGTCTGTGTGGAGGTGGGAATAAAGTTGCTAACTTCTTGCTGATGTGTGATTCTTCATAGCACTTCTTTGTACATTTCACCAAAACTCCTTGCTTGGACTCTGTAACAGCATTGTCTAATCAGCCTTTTTTATTTCCTCCTCCTCTCTCCCCCTCCTCCTCCTCCAGTCAGCATATGCTGTGTCAGTGCTCAAAGAGTGTGCTAAACTGCGACCTACAGATCCCACCGTTCCTCTTCTGGCTGCCAAGGTCTGCATTGGGTCGCTGCACTGGGTAAGCAAGCTGATGCAATTCTTATTATGTAATGGGACAGATGCTGCAGTGACAGTGCCACAGTGTAGTTGCAGTGGGGAGAAAGGGAATCCCTGTTAAAAATCATACACAGATGCATGCCTTTTAAGAAAATGAAAATCCCAGCAAGAAATTTTGTGGTGAGTCACTGAAATGTGTTTTGCTGGCACATTAAACAAAGGAGGGGAGAAAGCCATAACAGCCACTCTGGGGACTGCTGCTTTAACTGAGTGTTGCGTTGAATTGGCCACTCTTGTAGACCCTGGACGACAAAAGTTAATAATTTGAAGTAGAATGTTCGGCAGTTGAGGTCTGCTGAACGACTTGGTCCTGTGTTCTTGAAGTTGCTGTGTCAGTGTTTACTGTTCTGGATGTGTTAATATATGCCCCAGAAGCAGAGTGGAGGTGGAAGTCTGTGCCTGTAAAATTTTGATTATCCCAAGGAGCAGAAACATCTGTCAGTCTTATGCTGCTTGGTTTAATTAATTGAATGGCAGCCTACTGTTTTCACCTGCCCTCACCACGAGGTGTCCCTGCAGTCAGTGAAGGACTGTAATTGCTAATACATGTAAAACAAAGATGCAAGAAAGCATGAAAGAAAATACCAGAAGAATCTGCCCAGATTTTGGTGATAAGTTGTAGGGGCTAGATTTGCTGCTGTTGTTGCCTCTACCTCCCCCCCTCCCCGTTCCCCCCCTCTATCCTTTACATCGCTATCTGGTGAAAGTTGTGCCAGTCTGCACCACTGTCAGTGAGGAGATCTGGTTATGTATGCTTTTGAATGAATTATACTGTTCAAACGATAATGGTTAAACTTCTATGTGAGTCAGCAAAAACTGGGAAGTATCTTGTTCTAGGAAAAATCTTTCAGGTCTGAGGGAATTCTTGCTGAACTACCCAAGCTACCTCGGCTCTCTATCTAGAGCAATTTAACTCTTCTTGTACCCTTAGCTCAGTATCTAAATTTTGAGTGCTGAAGGCCATTCACTGATATAAAATAACATTCACAGTGAATGTTTTTTATTTTTTAATAAAGCAAAGAAGGCTTTTTTCTGATTCTTAGAGGTATTAAAACAATATGAAAGCCAGGCATTACGACTGCGTTGAGTGCACTTATTAGTATGTCTTACGGAGTTTTCAAAGCAAGATCACCTTGTCATTAGTCTAAAACATGAGCAAATATATTGATAACTTTTACTGTGTAGTCTCTGAAGCTAAGGGAACTGCATGGGCTAAATTTCTGCATTCACTTGGATCCATAGTGAGGGACTGCAAGACACTGACAGCTTCTCCTGGCAATTCTGCTGTCTCAGTGATTGCCAGGAGGCAAAAAAATAAAAAGAAAACCCAGCAGAACAGCTGTGTTAAATGTGAGGAAAATCTTTCTCTGAGATCAGGCTAATTTTTGTCTAGGAGCCTGTATTTTAGTATAGGAAACAAATCTGGGATCTCCTTATTGCAAATAAATCTTACTCTTGTACCTTCCTGCTCTGTGAACATGAATCCAACAAGGGGAAGGCACTGGAGCCGTGAAGCCAGCGAAGGAAGACACTCTGTTGGGCCTGATAGTTACAAACAAGGAAAAACTGGTTGGGAATGTGAAGTTTGTGGGCAGCCTTGACTGCAGTGATTAGAGGTGGTAAAGCTCAAGATCCTGAGAGAAGGCAGGAAGGCAAATAGCAACATGATCGATTCAGACATGCTTTGACTGACTTTGACCACTTCTAAATACAATAGTGACTTCAAGAAGGCTGTGGTCTCTTGATAATTGCTAAACATGTGACCTCTGCCATAATTAGCCTTTGGACAAAATGGAAATACAGTGAATGCATCTTATGAGATTCCATGCTAAAAGCAAGATCGCTGGAATGTTCTCACGTTTAACAGGAGCAATGAAGTTTTAACAGAGGCATTCTGCCAAACACTGGGTCACTGACATGTGTTGAGCTGAAAGGACAAGATTTCTGTACTGTAAGAAAGAAATGGCATAGAGTCATTTTCTTTCATGTGCTGCCCTCATGTATATGCAGTGCTCACTATTGAGGACTAAATTTCAGATGGTGCCATTAAAGTCTGCCGACTGTGATGGGTGAGGAGTTGAATGTGGAAATTGTGAGCCCAAACTGAAGATGCTGCTAAGCCAGTCAGGATTTGTCCTTCTCATTGGTGTTTTCCCCAACATCTCTTTGGATCTGCTAGCACAGCTAGCATATAAAGAATAACATCTCTCCTGTGAGGAGAGGCTGAGGGAGCTGGGCTTGTTCAGCCTGAAGAAGAGAAGGCTGTGAGGGGACCTAATATATACTTACAAATATCTGAAGGGTGGGTGTCAGGAGGATGGGGCCAAG
>Ga0065711_1012267_pt1 | contig 13392 bp, 21 predicted proteins | sample Hoacrofraction12_FD_59098 | JGI IMG/M metagenome (GOLD analysis project Ga0065711, IMG submission 59098) | Hoatzin crop microbial communities from Cojedes, Venezuela - Epithelial fraction 12 v2 (version 2) | ecosystem: Host-associated > Birds > Digestive system > Esophagus > Crop | place...
GGGGCCGGGGGTTGCGGGGATGCGGTTCCCGGGTGCGCTGGTGGCTCCGCGGCCGCGCTGGTGAGGCTCGAAGGCCCGGCGGGCAGCAGGGCAGTGCCGGGCACAGGAGCGGAGCGGTGGTCTCGGGGGTGGTTTTTCCCGCAAGCCGCTGCAGGAGCTGCGTACGCTGTCCTGTGCGCTGCGGGGGCCCGGGGACGCCGGAGCCGTTGGACCGGTGTAATGTCATCGCCCCGGCCTGCGGATTCCCACCACGGCGCGGGGCGCGGGGGCACGGCGTGGCCATGTTCTGCTCGGGCGTGGGCGAGCGAGGCGTGGGCCGCGCACGATGCCGCGGCCTGCCACGAAGGACGGCCGCACCGGCCGAGGTGGGCATGGAGGCCGGGGACGGAGCAGCGCTGCCTCGGCTGCCCCTCCTGACAGCCGCAGGGCGCTCGGCTTCGCGTCGGCCCCCGCACAGCCTCCCGCTGCTCCCTCAGCTCGGGAGGAAAATGCAGCTGCTGTGAGGCAAAACCAGCTCCCCCCGTCCCTCCCCGTAGCACTGATCCCTCGCGTGAAACTTCAGAAGACAGACTCCACACCGGAGAGTCTGAACGTAATTATTAATGGCTTAGTTAGTGGCTGGAGAGGCTTTCCCGTACTGTTCCCTTCTCCTAAGGCTCTAGAGGAAGCCAGCGTAGGACCAGACTTTGGGAATTGTGTGACTCTGGCACATGGCTAAAGGAGGGTTCATCTAGCGGGAGAATCTTTGGCTTGATGTGGTAATGGAGAGCTTTGGCTAGCTGGTGAGCCACGGAAAATGATTGTACGCGAGTTGATGTCACTCATGTGCAGCTGAAACGCAAGAGCTCGGTGTTGGCAGCCCCGGACGCAGGGGCAGTGATGCCCCGAGCATCCCTGGCTCTGCTGCTCGTGTCGGGGTCTCGCGCCGTGGGGCTGGTGGCAGGCAGGCACGCGGGGCTGCGCTGGCTGCTGCACGGCCGGCTTGCCGGCACAGGGCTGGAGGGACGCTTCTGCTGGGAGGACGGCGCAAGCCTGGGCTCCCTGGAGTGTGGTGGGGCCGGGACAGGGCCAGGCTCCTGTGCTTCCCAGTTGCCTGGCTCTCACCGCCTTGTGCTGTGGCCCATGGAGGGATGAATCTGCCGTTGCTGCATTATCAAGGCAGCTGCATGAGAAGGTAGCTGCCCTGTCGTGACCTGCTGAGAACTCGGTTTTCCCGGTCAGGAGGGATGGAGGGTGGAGGTGAGCCTGCAGTGATTTCAGCTGGTGACACTGGGAGGTCTGGGGATTTTCCAGCCCGAGGTTTCAGTGACAAGATCCAGTCCATCCAGTAACCCATGGTGAATTTGCCCATGCTGTATGCTGGTGTTTTCAGAAGAGCCTTGTGCGTCGTACTAGAGAGCAATAGCAAACCTCTCCGTAGCAATGAAGTAGCCAGGAGTGTCTGTGCAGTAGGTAACCGACTAAGCCAGGGAGATCCCCATTGCTGCAGTGGGGCTGGAGGAGGCACATGGGAGTGTTCGGAGGCTGCGTGTCGGCTCGGAGCTCCTCTTCCCCTCGTGCTGTTTAGCTTCTGGTTCTCCGTGCAGTCGTTCTGCTAGAGGAGGGCTGAATGCACTTCGAAATGGCAGATCTTGCTGGTGTGGGAAGTAGTTAAGGAAGGTAATTGAGTTTTATTTTTTCTGCGTGTGAAAGCAGCATGTGCCTAAAACAATGTGGTTGGTAGTGTCCTCTTTAAAAAAAAAATCCTTCCGAGCCCTGTTCAGAAGGTGAAGACTTGCTGTGGAAGTGAGGGTGTCTCTGGTGTGCCAGCTGGGGCAGCAAATGGGGCTGTGTAATTTGGCTTAGCGAGGTTGGTGGTGTCGCTTAAATAGGTCTGGTATTTTTATGCAAATACAGGGTGAGGACGGAGTTTCAGAAGCACACACTTGAGTGCCTTGTTCTGGTGTGGTGCTCAAAGTACTGCTGGTGCAGGAGGTGCAGCCGTTGTGCTCATTCGAGGGTAGCTGCCGGGGAGTCTGAGTCACGGAGGTGCGGTGCCCGTCCCCGGGCTGGCGTCGCAGAGTTCGCCCGCGCGAGGAGTGGGGTGAGCTGGTGCCGGGGCTCAGGCCGCGCAGCACGGCCGCGGAACGGCGGGTCGCGCGTGAAGCGTGCTCGGAAAGCATGCTTGGTTGGTCCTGCTGCGTAAAGCCATCTTCGCTGGCAGTTCTGCTGAGCGCCCTGTCAGAAGCAGGACAAATTGGGACCATCTGAATACAAACAAAACGTTTGGGTAGCTTCCACGTTTAGGGGTGCTTGCTGGAGATGTCAAAGGGCCCCTCACCCCCCCAGGCTGGCCCATTTCCAGTGGCTGGACCCAAAGCACCCATCTGGGTGTCTGGGTGTGACCTCCGCGGTGAAGCCTTGCTGTCCACCTGGCAGGTCCCCGAGTCCTCGTGGTGGCTTCAGGGTGGGTGAGCGTCTCCGAAGGAGGAATGGCGTGAACGCCCCTCTCTGCGCTCCCTGCCCTGGTGACAGCAGCAGTTGTGGCCGTTGCTCGGTGGGTTCGGGGGGACGGGAGCGGTGGCCGTCACGACACAGCCCAGCGGGACAAGGCCTGGCGAACGAGGGTGTTCCACATCCGTAGGCACCTGCCCCGTTGCAGGGCAGGGTCTTCAAGGGACGGGGGAGCGTGACGTGCTGTGTTAGCCCAGCGGAGGTGGGTCCCTCCTGGGGACATGGTGGCCATGCTGGCTCGGGGCCAGGCTGCCCGTCCACCACCCACAAGCGCAGCCGGGAGCACGGCTGCCATGCCCGGCTCCCCTCGGGTGGACTCCCCTCAGCGTGGGCTGTGGGGGGCTGTGCGCGCCTCGGCTGCGGGCGTCGCGCGAGTACCCCCGGGCCTGGCGACGGCTGCGGGCGGTACAGCCGTGGGTCCCTCCCTGGTGCCCGTGGCTCCCAGAGAAGCACCCGTGGAGGAGCTGTGGCCTCGCCGGGGCTGCTTGGAGGAGCTGCCTGTGGCTGGTTGCTGTGCTGTGGCTGGAGGAGGACCCTCGGAGGACCCTCGTCCCCGGCCATGGTGTGAATCTATCATTAAGCCTTCATTTCCTCTGCCTGGTTCAGTCTTCTCACTCCCAGCTGCAAGCCCCTCGCCTCCCTCCGTTGTTCCGTCCCACCCTCGCCCTGCCCGCCATCGCGCTGCGGGAGGGGGCTCTGGTGCCGTCCCCTGTGCCCCGAGCTGGGGACGTGGCCTGGCGGGTCCCCACATGGCCCCTTGGCAGGGTGGCCACGTTGGGCCGGGTGCGTGAGCAGCCCCGCGCGGGCAGGGGACACGTTGGGGCTCCTTGGCTCGGTTTTGGGGAGAGAGAAGCGATCTGCAATGAGACCGGACCAGCTGGTGACCGGTGTCCGCAGGCAGCCGGGCGGGTGTCCCATCGCTGCCTTGCTCTGCGCCCCGCCGCCCTCGCAGCCCTCCCGCGAGCGTGCTCCTGCCTGGTCCCCGCGGGGACAGGGCTTCGGGAGGAGCCTGGGGCTGTGCTTGGCCCCTGGCCTGGGCTGGGCTGGGTCCCCGAAAGCTTTTCTGCTTCGCAGGTCAGTTTGCTGGGAGCTCTCTGTGGCAGCGGCTTTTTAAAAAATCTGTGCGCAGTCCCCAGAAAAGCGTGAAGTGAGGTGTTTTCCCCCCGCGCTGGGTTGGGGTGAGAGCTGCTGGATGCTTTTGGTGTTGCGAATGATGTGAGTTGCTGTTTGGGGATCATCTGGATTGGGTTTTAATTAATCTGGGAACCTCCTTGAAGTTGTTGTATCACATAAGTACTTTGATTACAAAACGCAGTCCCATCCTTTATGCTTTGTATTTATACACATGTGCTATGTTTAGACCTGCCTTCCTGCCCCTGAGGCTGTGCTCCAGCCGGGTCGGAAGGACCTGCAGACACGTCTCCGCCTGCCTAACCCGGGATCGCGGCTGGAGAGCGGTGTCACTCAGCCGCCCATTGTGCGCTGCGTCAGAGCCGACCTGGGGAGACTTTAATCCAGGGATTAACGAGAGAAGAGATGTGCCTGGGGACTCTGTAATCTGGGGATTACGGAGAGGGCTGGGAGCAGTTAATGATGTGGCTCTGACCGCAGATGGGCGGTGAGAGCACCCAGTCACTGGTGACAGCACCTGCGGGGTTGGCACCCATCTTCAGGGGACAGGGCTCGGTGTCTCCCTCTCCCCGTGTCCGCACGAGGACCAGGTCGGGAGAGCCGGGCTGCTCCCGCAGGCACTGACAGCAGCCGGGAGTGGTCTGGCCTGAAAACCCAGCGGTGCCCCAGTCCCTGTTGCTGCAGGGGTCCGTCTGCTCGGGGACCGGCCGCGTTGGGTCAAAGCCCATCACCAGCCTTTCCCCAAGCCTTGGACACGCCGTAGGTGCTTGCGCGGCGAGCCTTGGGGTGCCAGCGTGGGACAGCCCAGTCCTCAGGTTTCCAGACGGGGTTGTGGGACTCGGTGAGGTGATGGTGGAGCCCCAGGGGTAATGCAGTGCCTTGCACCTGCTGCTCCCATCCTGTCTTCTCTGCGCATGCCTCTGTGTTGTGCCCCCTTGGACGTGCTTGCTCCTCAGCCAGCTCCTGCCGTGACGCCTAGTCCCTCTCTAGACCGTGACACCTAGTCTCTGTAGACCGCTGGTGTCTTGTCAGAGGGCTTGCTGGGCGCTGAAAGGGTCGTAGAATGATTTGGGTGGGAAGGGACCTTTAAAGGCCACCTAGCCCAGCCCATCTGCAGTGAGCAGGGACATCTTCAACTGGATCCAGTTGCTCAGAGCCCCGTCCAGCCTGGCCTTGGGTGTTCCCAGGGATGGGGCATCAACTACCTCTCTGGGAAACCTGTGCCAGGGTTTCATCACCCTCGCTGTACCCACCACCTTGTGCCCCGGCTCCGTCCTGCAGCCATCAGCGTGTGCGTGGGGCTGGGGGTCATGGCAGGGCACAGGCACAGGGGTCTCTGGTGGGGAAACTTGTGAGGGTTTGGCGGAGCAACAGTCATACGAAGGGGAGCAGGCTCGGGAAGCTTTCCCATGGGACGGTGGACCCTTGTGATCTTTTAGCAAGAAGAGACTGGACAAGGTCATGAAGGTTGTGAAGGTTTACTAAGCATGGAGGGACCGCCTCTGGCTCAGGAGGCCGCGGAGCTGGATGTTGGCAGAGGGGGAGAGAAGGTTAGTGAAACGTTGCGTGGTTGGAGACGGGGTCTTGGGCTGGGTGTGCTGTCGATTTGACGCAGTACGGCCTTGCTCCTGGGCAAGGTTCTTGTGGTCGCTTGTGTGAGCAGGAACCTGCCCAACACCTGAGGCCTCCTTGCCAAAGAGCTGGCGAGCTGCTGCGCCTGGAGGTCAGTGGGCAGCAGGGCTTAATGGCAGGCCCCGTGGCAGGCCAGGTGACCATCGGCTGCCCCAGCTCTGGGAGTTGGAGCAGAGGCGTGCCCCTGCCGCGGAGCTTGGGGGGGGTCGGCCGTGGGAAGGAGGAGGAAGGAGGTCCTCTGAGGGTGTCAGTCCCAGCTGCTGGTGCTGCTGGGCGTGCCGCTGGCGAGAGGTGTGTGCCAGCTGGAGCGGAGGTGCGACCGGCAGAGCCGCCCAGGCGTCGCGGAGCCGAGGCGTGTTGGTGTGGCAGGGTGCTGATCAGGCAGGTTAAAAATAGCAGCTGCTTCCTCCCTGTTCCTCCCGGTCTCGGCTGTGCGGCTGCGGCCGGGAGCTGGAAGCGCTCGTGCCGATGTGCTGAGCAGGCAGAAAGCCGCAGGCGCAGTCGGGCCGGTGCGGAGCCCAGGTGCCGCAGGGAGCGTGCGGGGCAGTGCTGCTGCGCCGGAGCGGGGCTCCGGGGAGCCCGGCGGTAGCCGAGCTGCTGCACGGCGGGTCTGCCCGGAGCTGGTGGGCAAGCACCGAGCACCCACTGGCTTCTTGTCTTGGCATCTCTGCGCAGTGCTGCTGTGACCCCCGGGCGCTGGCAGCCCCGTGCAGCGGCACCTGAGCTCCTCGCAGCCCTCCCGAGGTCCTCGTGGGTTGGGGACCAGCAGCGGCCGTGCCCTGGCGCTGGGGAGCCGGGGCAGAGCACACCGGCACCGGCCGGAGGACGCCATGCTGTCCCCGGCGCTGCTGGGAGGGACTGGTGCGACCGTGGCCGCCCTGCCCCAGCGCCGGGCACCGAGCCCCGACGTGGAGACACTCGGCGCGTTGTTCGTACGTTGTCAGAAACGCTGTGCACAGCTTGCGTCCCTGCTGCCCGCCCCAATAAAGGCGTAATTGAGCCATTAGAGTCAATGTCTCCATTCAGAGCGGTTGTTCCAGCACCGGTTGTTATTTTTCTCCTGATGCATTGTGAGCCTGATTTCTTGAGGGGAAACATTTGAAGNGTCTTTGATTGAGCNGTTTTGTTCTCCCATAGCAGCTGCCGTGACGGATGGAGCNGGGAATGGTACTGCTCCTCCCGCACNGTGCCACCGGCCTTGGGCTCGCTCCAGAGGCACAGGCACAGATCTGCAGGNCCTCGCTCAGCGTGGCAGCGAGCGAAGGCAGTGCTGGTGCTGCTGTTGTCCTTGACATCCCCGTGTCATCCCCTGCCAGGTTTGCAGCTGCGTCCAGCAGTTGACTCCGTTGGGGTGATTTCTCGCTTTGCCCTCAGCGGTCCGATGTGGCTGACGGCTCCTGACCTAGGCGCGGCGGGGTGACAGGCGGGTGAAGCAGTCTGAGGTAGCACCCTTCATCGTAGCTTTGCACTTGTGTTGAGGCATTTCCATAACCTGGGTGTTTTTCACGAGCAATGGGGACTTTACGCTCTCCCTGTGTCGAGGTCAAGCCTGCCCTGAGCGCTTTGGTCCCCTGAATCCGTCCGGTGTTGCGTTGCTGCCCGGACAGGGTCCCGTCTGAGACCTGTGTCTCTCCCGCTTGCTCGTGCGGCTGGCGGCGAGCGTGCTGCCTGGCCCGGCGCGTGCTGGGGACGCTGGGGAAGCCACCTGCCTCGTCTCGGGGACGGAGTCTGCCGCATTCGTCAGTGGAGCTGCTTGGCCCTGCCGGAGCCCAGCTGGACGGGTGTGGGGGGAACCCCAAAGCGGCTGCCCCTGCTTGGTGAGCTGCCGGCCCCGGGTCAGCGTGAGACCCCGGGAAGCGCTCGGCCGGGGAGCGTGGTGGTGGAGCAGCCCTTGAGCGGGGTCCAGCTGCATGCTGCTGCTGCCTTTCGGAGGGGGGAAGGGGCTGGGCCCCCCGGGCTGCGTCTGCGTGGGACGCGACGCTGGGAGCTCAGCAGGTCCCCGGAGCAGGCGGGTGGCTGTGCGTTTGTGTGGGTTTTCTGTTCTCTGTTGTTTTTCAGTCCTTAACTGCTTAAGCCTCCTGCAGTCAAGCCCTCGCCGCAGCTTCAGCTTGCTGTGTTTCGGGGTCAGCTTACAAAGGATGCTGTAGTGCTTTGAGGTGCGATGTGTACCTTGGGAGGAAAGAAAAATGCCACACAGGTTAGGAGCTTTTTATTGCGACCTCGTGGGGGGCTGCAGGAATCGCAGGAGCCCGGGCAGCAGGGCTGGGGGAGGGAGCGGAGTCGTTGCCAGGCGGCTGGCAAATCCAGAAAGATCCTGCCTCTGTTGCAACGCTGGTTCTCTGCATTGCACAGAATTGTTCTGCAGCCTTTTTGTTTCCTTTAAAAACTGTTTCCTCGTGTGCAGCGAGTCAGCTGTTCCGCAGCGCGCGATGGACCGTCTCTCCTAATGCTGTGCTAAAGCAGAGCCTGTGGATGGAAAGGTAACCGAAATAGAAACCTGAAACCAAAATAGACAACTAATCTCCCCGTTCGATCTGCTCTGGCCTGCATTTCAGTTGATTCCCTAGCGCAGTCATAAAGCCCGACCATTGTCTCAGCTTCCCGGGTATGCAAACAAATTGCTGTGATTTTCCTACCCTTGGATCAGTCCGTATCCATATTCTCCGAATAACAATAAAACGTTAATGGAGATAAAGACTGTTATCTCCCTCATGTCTATTTTGTCATTGGAATAACAACTTTAAATGTTAAGAGTGCTGAGATTTATGGATGCCAAGCCCGCTCAGCAAAGCTAAATCATGTTCCATAGTGCACATTACCATTTATTGCTGCTGTATTATCTGAAGCCAGAGTGGATGTTAACCCTGTGCTAACATCCTCAGAGGGGGTTTTAAATAATTTTGTAGTTTAATTTAAAAATTCTGCTGGCTACCTGGTTTGATCTGTAACCCATTTCAGTGTGGTCCATTGAAGTGGAAATGATCCAAAATGCTGATAGCAAGCTCCCCAAGAAGTGTGGTGACGGGAGAAGCCCCGGACCCTGAGGCAGCCACTGCTTCAGCTGCGGCTTCGCGAGCGCAGCCCTACACACATGGCTTCCCAAATTTGCCCTTTTCCAAGGTTTTGTAGACTTTGGAAGACCACTGTTTTATCTTAAGCTTCCTCTTGGTGTTTTCAAACTTGATATAAAAGCCCTCAGTGACACCCACGTTGTAGCAAGACAAGTGTGTTTCAGTGGTTGTGTGAGGCGTGAGCTGAGCCGCTGCAGCCCCGTGGTCATCGGCTCTGTGGGTGAAGCCCTGCCCGCGCCCGGCGCCGGTGCTCCAGCCCCTCTGCGGGTTGGGGCGATGCCGTGCCGCGGCAGCGCGCCGGCAGCCGGCTCCTCGTGCCCGGTGCTCCGGGCGTCTCCCGGTCAGCCCCGGCTGCCTTGTGGCATCGGCAGAGCCGAGGGCAGCGTTTGGACCCTGCCCGTGTGCTGCTGCGTCACCGGGCATCCCGAGATGAGCAGTGCAGCCTGGGTGGAGAGTCGTTAGGCACTTCCTTGCGTTCGCTTTGTTGGCGCTGTGAGTGAGCAGAAGCAGGCTGACTGACAAAGAGCGACCTGTCTGAGGAGCACGGGCGTTGGACCGAACGCTGAGCGCTGGGTATTGACGGTTCATCCTGCCGCCAGCCCCGCAGCGGTTAGCAGCTGATGAGCGACGTTAGCTGGGGTGACAGATTGCTTCCCTTGCAGGCTGAGTAAATTTTACCGAGTGAGAAGGGGAGGGAGGCCAGGGGAGTGCGGAGGAGCCAGTCCTTCCACCTTGCGCTGTTTGCAGCGCGCGCTGATGGGCCTCTCTCGCCGCAGAGCTCGGACCGATGGGCGCCGGATGCCGACCGCGTCGGGGGGGGCTGTGGCTTGTCTAACACCTGGCTCCTGCCCGCTGAACTTGCTCAGATGCACTGCAGAACACTACGTGCTTGTACTCCGGTGCTTGTGGTGCAGCTCCCACCCAGACCCGCTGCCGGGAAGAGTGCCCGTCTCTGGGCACGGCATTCCAGGGGCACGACAGCCCCACGAAACGCCTCGAGAGCTGCAGCGTGCAGGCGTGGGGCTGGTCAGCCAGCGCGAGACCGCCGGCAAGAAACTGGGCTCCGCTTTGTGGGGGTCCCTGCTCCCGTGCTGCCCGACGGGGTGCCCTGGAGCTGGAGGCAGGAGGGGAGCACCGGGGCGGCTCTCCCACCGTATGCCTGCCCTGGGCCGGGCACGTGCCCACTGCGCCCAGGCACACGGGAAGCCTCTGTAAGGGCTGGGGGGGGCGGCCCGGCTCCCTCTTCCCCTGGTTTTGTCACCATCCCGCCTTCTGGGTGCTGCGGAGTCTGTCGAGAGGTCACGCTGCTCGTGCCCAGCTTCGGCTGTTCCTCTGGTTTAAACGCGTGATGGAACTGTGATGGAGCAGTGAGCAGCCCAGGTGCCCCTTCAGCCCTGCACGCTGTCCCCAGCTCCCCTGTGCAGGTCTCAGAGAATTGCTTTCTCTTCAGTCACTTCATTTTAAAGGAAGTTCTTCATGACGTTCTGTTGTAAAATACTGTTGTGGGTCCTGGCTGCAGGTTACTGGGCTGTATGGCTCCGGTGAGCTCTCTGGATATCAGGGTGAGAGCTCTGCATGGAGAAGACAAGGCACGCTTGATGTTTCGAAACAGCTCTCACGACCGTTGTGGGTCGTCGTTCCGCTGAGCTGACAGGGCCGTCTGGGGGGGATGGTTGTCGCCCAGCCGCCCGCAGCGAGAGGTGGTCTTAGGCAGAGTGGTGTAGTGGGGTGTGTAACTCACGCGAGATGTAACAAAAGGGAGCTAAGCATTTCACACTATTAATCTGAATTTTCTGAACGCTTGTAGGTAGATACGTGTAAGATTGGTTCCTTTCCAAACCTGTGTGTATCAGCCGACATCCACCCGTCTGGCGGGCAGCGGGAGCCTCCGTTGTGAGCAGATCACAGATGACTCCTGACGCAGGACCCTGGCTCTTGCTGTCTCGGAGCAGGAGATGCGCTCTGCTGCTGGGGGTCAGGCGTCGGCAGAGGCGGAAGGGGCTCCGACCTCTGCTGGCAAGCTGTCCGTGGAACCATCTGTGTGGGGTCGGGGGAACGGAAGAGGGGGAATCGGAGAGGTGGTTTCTGAGAGCTGTCCCTCACAATCCCTGAATAAATTTGGCCTCGGTTGCTGTAGGCTGACAGACCCTTAATTATAATAACAGCATGAGCAGTGTCGCTTTGTAACTGCTTCCCTGCTGAAAATTTCTGGCTAGCGGGAGTGGTATGCCAGATGTCTGCGTGTGATTGCCTCTGGTTGTGGAGACCGGTTTGGGGTAACGCTCTCAGCTGGAGCATACAAACAGTGCAGGTCTCCAGCGGCGGCTGCGTTGGTTTGCCTGCTTGCTTGGCAGAAGCCAGGGTCCCATGGCATTGGCCTGTCAAAATCTTTGCAAGTGTCTCTGCAGCAATCGCCTTCTGCAAAAAGTCGTTATGTCGGAAGACACTGGAGCCGATGGGGGTCCGCACATCTCCAAACAGTGACATAATGTGGAATTTTGGCTGAGTTCTGGAGAAGGTGTCCCTCCACCCCGGCCTGAGTTGTGATCTCCAGGCTTTGGGTTCGTGCAGCCACCAGACCAGCGTGATTTCAGTCACCGGGACATGGCCACGTGTGGAGTGCGGCGATGGGGTCCTGACACCCCGGCAATGCCTGTGAGCCCCAGGAGTTTTGCTAGGCTGGAAAACACACCAAATGACGCTCTGAGCCGGTGGCTTTTGTGTCCGCTGTGCTCCTGGTGTCAGAGCAGAAAGCGGCTGGGGGCCGGGCGGTGGAAGGGTGCTGGGGGCATGGTTGCTGTGAGCGGTCTCCGGACTGTTGCTAGCGAGCGTGTTAGGCTGGGTCTGAGCGAGAAAGCTGGAGAGAAGGCACCTCTCAGCCCGGCAGACCCAGCGCCGGGCGGGCTGTTGCGCTGCTGGGACCTCGAAGGTCTCTGCTGGTTTGTCACCTCCGGCAGAGTGTGGCTGGAAGCCCCTCTGCCTTGGTACCAGCTAGGGCTGGGTTTCCCTGCAGTCACAGTTACGGATCCTGTTTCATACAGTTGTTTTGACACCTTGATAGAAGATTTTCATTAGGAGTCCTGCAAAATACAGCAGCTTGGTGGTACTGATGAAGTGCCTCCAGCTAATAACAGGCCATTAAGCTTTCTTCAGCAATGGAAGTAACAAAGAAGCATCCTTCATCAGTCATTGGGCATAAAAGTTAAGTCAGAGGCCGGTATTTGCGGCACTGACTGGTTTAGTTTGCCCAGGACTGTGTTCACGACACCATGCAGAGATCGCCTCGTAGCCAGGGCTGTCCCCAGTGTCAGAGGAACCAGATCCATTTCTTCCCGCAGCTCTCGAGGTGGTCAGAGCTCGGTGTTCACCATCAGTGTGGTGCCCGTCGGGTGGCAGTCCTCCCTGCCGGGAGACTGCTGCAGGGACCAGCCCGAGCCAGGCGCTGGGGAACCCGCATCCGTCTGTAACGTCGACAGGAGAACAGCAGCTCCGGGTTCTCACCCAGCACGCCGTCACTGGTGGGTCTCAGAGCGCTTCATAAATGAGATGAGGCTTCTTGGTCGTATGTTGTGGATGTATTTACTGGTTCTTACCCAATAGTGCACTTCCAGCTGGGCACTGGTCCTGGTGATGCTGCTTTGAAGCTGGAGCTGGAGTCTGCAGCGTTGCCTTGTCTGTACAGGGCTTTTAGGAGGAGACAGTGAAGTTTTGTCATGTTTGGACATTTGATCTAACGTAAGAACTTTCTAATTAGGATGTTTATGAGTTAATCACATGTGACACTTTGTTTGCTCCCTGCTGCAAGCCTGAGATGTGTGTGAGGATGTGGGGAAGTGGATCATCCTTTTTCTGGCTTTGTGTCACCCTAATGCATTATCTCCATCTGGTTGTCTCCTCCCCCCTCGTGTCCCTCAGCTGGAAGTAAGCGTGTACCAGTGGCTATTAATAGCTGAATCCTGCAACAGTCTGCTCTTGCAGATGGGATTCTCGGCTTCTGAAGCCTAAAACTCATTACAAATAAAGCATTACGCTGTGTGGTCCTTAATACAATTAGGTTTGCTTAAGTTAGGTTCTGGGGGCCAAACCTCCCCCGGTTTCTGGGTGCAGGTTGCCCGTTAGTGCCCTGGCCGCAGGTCCCACCAGCGCATCCTCTCGTCCCCAGCGCGGCTGGCGGTGCGGCCGCGGCGCTGCCTCACCAGCCCCATCCGGGCAGTGCCGACACGCGCACCGGGTCCCGACGCCTGCGGCTGCGCCATCCCGGCGTCCCGTGTGGCTGACGGCACCGGGACGGCAGAGCTGGTGCTCTGCCCCTTGTCTGGGTTGCTCGAGGACACCGGCTGTCGAGGGCTTTGGCGTGTCGCCCTTCCTGCCGTCTCCCTGCGCAGCTAGAACCAGTCAGGTGCAAGTCGCCCGCGTTGCCCGGGGGTCTGCTGTGTGGCGGGTAGGAGCCGTCTCTCCCTGTCTGACGGGGTGTGTTGCCTGCGGGAGGAGGCAGAAGGGCGGAGGAACATTCACAAGCATTTCTGGGACCCCCTTCTCGAGGGACGAGCGGCTGCAGTCCCACAGCCCGCGCAGCTGGAGGCGGTTGCTCCTGTCTTCACTCGCCGTCCTGCGTGCCCACGTGCCGGGCTGCACACGCGTGCGCTTGTCGTTACCGCTGGCAGAGCTCCTGCTCGCCAGGCCGGCACCCGCCGGGAGCCAACAGGGAGAGGAAAGATGAACCACCTTGGCCTGGGAGCGGTCGGGAGGGCACGTGGAGCGGGCGGGCTGGGTTGAGCATGCTTAGACCACCTTGGGCAAAGCGGGTAGGGCTCTGTGGCCGGTTCCTGGGCAGGAGACCATCCCGTGGTCGGGTGTGCGGCCACAGGCTGCGCTGGGCGGCCTCACCAGCATCCATTTCAAACGCTGGTGGCTGGTGACATGACAAATTCAGAGCTGTGGACTTCTGCATGTGTCCTGGCTGTGCTTGGACTCTTGGGACCTTAGTTAATTTTATTCCCCAAATTGCATTTTGCCTCATCTTTCCATAACTGTGTCAATCTGACAAACGCGTGACATGATTCTA
>Ga0065711_1045577_pt1 | contig 13391 bp, 9 predicted proteins | sample Hoacrofraction12_FD_59098 | JGI IMG/M metagenome (GOLD analysis project Ga0065711, IMG submission 59098) | Hoatzin crop microbial communities from Cojedes, Venezuela - Epithelial fraction 12 v2 (version 2) | ecosystem: Host-associated > Birds > Digestive system > Esophagus > Crop | place...
AGAGAGGTAGTGGAGGCCCCATCCCTGGAAACATTCAAGACCAGGTTGGACAGGGCTCTGAGCAACCTGATCTAGTTAGCGGTGTCCCTGCTCGCTGCGGGGGGGCTGGACTAGATGACCTCTAGGGGTCCCTTCCGACCCAAAACTTTCTATGATTCTATGATTCTATGATCATGTACCAGAATATCAGTGAGATTTACAGCGTGAAATTACCAGGTTATGCCGGACATTTTCATATCCAGAGTAACCAAATTACCTGTCCCATGTATATTTTGGGCTTGGGTTTTGTATGCAGTTAAACAAATGATGCATTTGGGCCTCATCAACCGTAAAGTCATCTCCTGATAATTGATTGAGATGGCAAATTGATGGTGCAATTAACTACTAAACACTTCCAAAGGATTGCCATGTAAAACTCAGTGCTCACTGCCCCCCTATATCCACTGTATCTTACAGAGCTGGAGTGAGAAGTGGCAGTCTGGCACTCCTCTCTCTGGCAGTTGAAACTGCTCTGGCAAACTTTGTGATTCCAACGGTACTTGTCTTGTTTCCTGGCTGTTTTGTTCTCAGGGTGCCTTGTCAGATAGACCACTTTTTACATTTTACCCTTGTTCATCCTTAAAAGCCTCATGTTATGATGACTGCTCTTCTAAGTAAGGCACAGTATGCCTCCCCGTGGAGTCTCTTGAAGTCGCCTGTCTTCACAGCCAGGGTAGCCTGAGGTGAGCCTGGAGTATCCCCCTTCCAATGGATAGAGATCACCTTGCTATGGTGCCCTCCATGCTTGCTAATCAGACCTTGGATCTTGAGTTCACGTATGCAGATAGCAGATGGATGATGCAGTGCAATAGAGATCTTGTTCCAAATAAATCTCTCCTTCACTGCTCCCATCCTTCCCAGCTCATTTATGGCATGGAACAAGATACTGACAACTGAATTACTTCCCTCCTAAGGTAAGATCCACAAGAATTGCTGGGGATGCCTTTTCTCGCTGCTGTGCCCTTCTTCTAAGTACTCTTCAGCTGATGAAGAGTTTCTGGATTGCTGCTTGGTTCACCTTCCCTGTATATCGCAGCCACGCCTTGTGGGCTGCAGCCATCAGACCTGTCTTACCTAGTTACTGTGCTTTCCTGTCTGTGTAGTCTGGTATCTTCCTGCCCTGCCTTCCTCATCTTGAGAACTTTTTTCTTCCACCCTTTCCCCATGACTGGGATCTGACACATGGCCTAGGGCCAGGGCAAGAGAATGGATGAAAGAAGAGCCCTCCCTTTGACTTTGAGATTCAGAAGGTCTTTCAGGAAGGATATTCCTCAGGCTGTCTCCAACAGCTTGGGCTTTGCACTTGCTGTGTCAAAAAGCTCAGTATAAGACAAATCTTTCCTTTAATGTACGCATTTACATTATAGTACTCTTTGTTCTTGGCGATGACATTAAACCCAAGGTCCCAGGAAGCCTTTATACTCTACATGTGCTACCATAGCAAAGTGTCAGAGCAGGGGAGGGGACTGAGGGCCTTGCAGAGCTAAGCTGCAGAGCCTTAAGCTGAGGAATCAGTTTAGGAGCGGTTCAGGTCTCACGGCCTCTTTGAACTTAGCTCAGAGAGGGACACGCAATTTACACCAAACACTGGACTACACTACTGTGATTACTCAGATTGCTAGTAAGTTAAATAACTAGGTTTCTCATGTAGGTTTCTTTCTCATTTTGGGTTAGCCACTCACATTTTATGATTTTAATTGCTTTTTTTGATTGAACGCTTGACAGGGCAAACCTTCCTGCTGACACCTTGTCAGAATTCCCATTGCAAAATGTTATTATTCACAGAATTATTTTCACACTTAAAAGCCTGTCTCATGCTGCCCATGTTTTTTCTTCTGTAACAGGAACTTGCTTGGTGAATTGCTTGAGGTGTAATGGGGAGAAGAGAAGCTTATCATTTGCATAAGTAGCTAGTTTCAGGATATTTTGTTGAGCTCAGAATGTGAGATCATGTCTTATTATGTTAAACAGTTCACGTTTTTACCATGTTAGTTTGCCACAAACCTATTGGGGTTTTGAAATGCACTGTCATTTGAAAAAAAAATCCAAACCTCTAAGTGGTGTGGCTGAAGAAAAAATCTTTTCTACAAAACAATAGGTAAAGAGAAAAGGAAATAACACAGTGACTGGAAAAATATTGTTTCATTACCATTAAAGGACTAAAACCTGATTAGTGTAAGTAAAGGCCTAAATATGACCAAGTTTGGTGGATCGGTCTTGGTTCCTGAAGGAACCACAATTCACATCACAAAACCACAGATTTTTAGGTCTCTCAGAAATGTGGCCTTTCTGTCAGCTTCTAACCTGGATTTGCAGATGCTGCTCTCTAGTCCTAAACCTGTGCCCTCATGCCAGCCTCAGCAGAGGCATAGACAGCACTAGCTGAGGAATTCTCCTTCCACTACTTCTCAGGGCACACATAGTTGGTCTTCTTGTGCACTTCTGCTGACCAGCAGATTGTCCAGCTGGATCTGAGGTTTGAGTGGATGTGTAAGCGTCCTTTTTCTTGGTGCTACAATTGTTGGCATTTCTTTGTTAGAGTCTAGGCTTTGTATCCTATACTGTAAAGTTAATTATATCCAACAGGCTTTCCTGAAATTCAGGGCACACATAGTGATCTAACACAGAGGGAAATTGCCTCCCAACTTTTCATGCTAACAGTTCTCAGTTAGCCTTGAAGGTCTGCATTGTGCCCCTTACCTGGCTGGCTTTGCTATAGGTTATTTGTAATAGTCCATACATGCCCCAGCAGCAACCAGGACCCATGCTCTTGTGAACGAATTGCCCCCTCCCTGCGCCCCATGCAGCTTACAGTCAGAATGTAAGATCTGAGACTGTATGGAAGGAGGTGCAGACAGAAGTAAGAGGAAATAAAGAGACAGGACTGAGAAGCAACCCAGGCAAAAGGTCTTCACACACCAGCTTCCTTACTCTTCTCCAGTTTCCAGTAAGGGGTTGTGACAAGGGAGAGATTTTAGGAGCAATTTCAACACAGACCCCAAAGAATCTTGGCAGATGTTTAAGGACTTGCCTTTAAGGAAGGAGCTTTCCAAAGCAGAGCATCACAGATCTCTTGTTAACAGGCCAATCACTTCAGAGTGAACACAGAATAAAGCAGACACATTCATCCCAGAGTGAACGCTGGAAGGTAGTCTGTTTTCATGAAGAAGCAAAAGAGAACCAAAGGAATACCTCAAGCCTGAAAATAAGCAGTTAAGTACACCCCATGAGGAGCTGCAGCTGTAGAGACATGGAGAAATACTAGAGAATGGTTTTACTTCTGCTTTCCTTTATTTCTTAAAGCATTGCAAAAAGGAAAAACAGCAAAAGGTAGCCATATTTCAGATAGTCTCTGGCTCTGACAGTACAGCAGTTTTCATTTAACAAGGGACACAAGAATCAATCGTTATAAAGCTTTGCTGAAGACATGTGAGGAGTGCTGTTCTCAAAAATGAGACGTGTAAGAAATAATTTTAGAGGGTACAGACAAGGAGTGTAATTCATATGTGGTATGTAGCTTAAGAGCCTACTTGCAGTTTTCACAGGGCTAATTAAGTCCCTAATTTTTTTTTTTAATTTAATTTTATGGCCTTTCAAACTATAAGATCAAAGCAGGACTCCTGGAAAACCTAGAATTAAACTTATATTTAATATTTATAAAGCAAAGGACTCAAAGAACTTTACATAAAGAAGAGAGTGCTCCAGCTCAGTGGACATAGAGGATCCAAATATTTGAAAGACAGGAGATGTGACAAGGAAAGGCATTTTCCTAAGCTCACAGTGGGAAGTTCATCCAAGGGATGTCATGGAGCACATTCTAAAGCATGTCTTTGAATTGTTGACAAGTGGGTCATGAAGATCAGCTTTGTTCGCCAGTCAAAGTCCAGAGGTCATTTCTGAAGAGTGAATGAGAGCTGATAGTTAGAATGGGATGGGCTGGAAAATGAAATGAAATTGAACTAAATTAAGTGAAGAAAGGAAGCTTAGTAATATAGCAGAAGGGGGAAGCCAGCGGACGGGAACAAAGAGAATGACAAGATGTTCAAAGTGACAGATTCACAGTAACATTTTAAATATATAGCAGTGAGCCAAAGTCTGATAAGGCTCGAGAAGAGACTGTTTCAGCAGTTGAGATAAATAGTGATCATGGGCTAAGGCTTCTAAAGGTACTTTGTCACATTCAGCCATATCCACACTTGGTCTGATTTGCCTATGTGGGGACTGGATTTCGGAACTACAGCACGCTTAGGCATCTGTCACCCAGTTTGGGAACAGAAGCCACAAGCCTTGGACATCTTACGGAAACAGTTTCTGTGTGGATATCTTGGAGGGCTTGTGATGAGGTGGAGATAGGAAAATGAGAATACCAAGAGAGGAAAGGATGTTTTGGGCAGAAATATGAGTGGCTAGATCAGTGAAGGGTATATGTTTTCAGTGCTTTCAGATGTCACTGTTAGGCTGTGAATGAAGCATATTCCCAGACAAAACCTGCCCAGAAGCCACTTAAGAATGAAAACACATTTTAGTAAAGACCGGATAGTGCACCACCTGCATCCCCATCAATACTGTTCTTTAAAATTTGCATGACAGAGCAAGGTGCTGTGGAAACACAGCACTGAGGGATGGGGACTACTTCAGAATCCCTCTTTGCTATAACCTCACCTCGCTTTTCTGCTTCCCACACCTCCTCCTTGCCTCTTTCCTTGCACTTTTATCTACAAAAATCTTAGAATGAATAGTGGCTTTATTATAGATTGTTTATTCAGAGCTTGGCAGAGAATCTATTCTTGGGAATATATTATGTCTGAGATCTGTACGGTTGATGCCCTGATGTATGAAAGTGATATGCTCGATCTTTTTGCCTGAGGTCCATGGGCCAACACGTTACTGAAAGTTTACAGTGATGTGTGCAAGGATTGTGAGTTTTCTTTAGAATATGTGTTAAATCACAGGCTGGAGGCTCTGGAAAACGATAAGGAATTTCTGGGAGAGGATTCTAGAACAAATCCCAGACTTTGCAAGAATCTTCTTGCTTTTGAAGTGCAGCAGTTGCAAAAAAAAAATGGTCACCCCATAACCCAGGCCTTTCTGCAAATGGGATGCTGTAGCCAAGTGCTGGGTTTGTGGCTGGCGTCATGTGAGTCAGCAAACTAGAAGCAGGTCCTATACCTTCCAAAAATATATCAACTGCAAGATTTGTTGCTCAACACACTCCCCACTGCAGAATCTGATTTCATGTACAAAGCGTTAGTGGTAATTCGAACTCCCTTTGTCTTCCCTAGTTTACAAAGTACTTGAAACCACGTTTCTAGGACTTAGCAAATCCCCTTTCCCAAAGTCCCTGTCAGGGCTAAATATAAAAACAAAACCCTGAAATGTCAGAGAGGCCACAATGTGCAAGAGGAGGTTGAGTCTTTCGTTAGCCAAAGTGATAGTTTGAAAAAGCTGACAAGCCTCTACCTCTCTGTTCAGAAGCTCTTTCTTACTGTGCCTGTTTGATGACAGATATTACCACTCCCTACAAGCTTTATCTTTCTCCTATTCTTTAGACAATTACAGCTGTAGCAACTCTAAGGATACTAACTTCAGTGTGTCAGTGTGGCGAGCTTGCTCTCTTGGTTCTCTGAGTTGAGCACTGATTAATGCCTGCTATAAAGTCTCTGATTGCAGTGAGCATCCAACCAACATGCTTCTTCACAGCTCCAGCTGCCTCCTCCCACTATCATCACCTGAAAATCCAGCTAGGAAATCCTGCATTTTAAAATTCAGATCCAGTGTCCAAAAGAATTCTTAATGTTTTTGCCACAGGGATAGCAGATATCAGAAAGGATGATAGTGGGCAGTTTGGCTGGTCTGTGTGCTAAGGGTGAAGGCAAGAATCAAGAAGGTTTGCAAATGTACTTCTGGAGGGAAAGAAAGTATGAAACAGCGCTGCAAAAGCAGTAAGAGGGAATAAAAAGGACGATGGGCTTGTGGGTAACACACCACTTGGGGAATTTTTCTTTTAGATAGCAGTGAGATTATATCTGGTACATACAAAGAAAACAAATGTGTTGGATGGGGTCCAAAGATCATCAAGCCCTATGCAAAATGGGAGGAAATGTTTTTAATTTTATAATTTTGATTAAATGTTGAAGGAAAAGGGGAAATTTTTGAGAAAATGCATATACATCTTTTCCTAAAGCTTTTTTCAGCACCCCACAAACAACATTTTTCATTTTTAAATCATCAGCTCTTTTGCAAAGAAAACAACGGTGTCTTACACACTGGCAAAATGTAATTTTGTCTTTTTTCTAACTAGAATCAGTACTGGGTGAAATGAGAAAAATGTGAAGGGAACTCTGTGCAGCAAGAGCAACTGCAGTTAAGCAGGGCTTTCTTGAGAAAGTTTCACTTCCTAAGGTTTTTTGCTATGCTTGCTCATTTAAATGGCCATTGTATTAACCCACTTTTTATGATTCTCAGACGTCAGCAACCAGCTTATGTCTTGTAAAAGAAAAGCGTAAAGCAGAAGGCCTCGTCCTCCTTACGTTAGGGACCTAACTGCATCAACAAATTTTGCTGCCACAGCCTTGTTAGTGGCATTGCTGCAATATTACCTGCCTCACGTATCAGCCTGTGGTGGGTTATTGCCAGAGGCCAAGATTCAATGGAAATACATGGTATTTCTGTACCAAGGTCTTTGGGCTACAGAGGGTAGGCAGGACTTGGTCTCCCTTCATTCCCATTCCTCCATTCCTTCAATAGCTACGAAACTACAGCACTGCCCATTCCTGACTTGAAGGTATTTAACTACAAATGCTCTGTAAGAGCGCTTTTGTTGCTGCTTTTTTAATAGTGCATTCTGAAACAGCGTAATTTCACTTGCAAGCTATTTAATAGTAGACTGCCTGTGGGGTCATAACACACTGAGCTGGCAAATGCAGACTCTGGAGAGAGTGCAGCTATAATTTCTGTCTGTGACTTTTCAGTGACTGATTAATGTTTTGTTGAGTTCCTGGGACACAGAAGAGCTGGAGACATGTGGAGCTGCAGGCTCTGGAATCTTGAGAAGTTTGGATTTGTATGATAAACCGTCAAGCCTGGGAATGGGGCTGTTGTTTTTGAAACAAACTTCTGCAGCTAAAAGTTCAGGGTAGGAGATAGTTATATATTTCAGGAGCTTGGCCATTACAATCATATTCTTTAATATCAAGAAAAAAAAAACTTCAGAATTTCCAATGAAATAGTTCTCAATGTTTTTCAAATTAAATTATTTGATTTTTCTTGTTCAAAGCAACATTTTCTTTCAAAAATCCCTGGTATTTTTAAATATTAAAACCGTATTTAAATGGCTACCATCAAAATGAAGCATTAAATTTTTTTAGGAACAAATGTCTCATTTGAAGCCTCCAAAATATTGTTGGTTTTACATTTCAATTCATAAAAAAATCAATCTTTTTCCTTTCAGTTTGATTGAAATGAGTTCTCTTGACTTTCCACATTTGCCAGCGAAACAAAAAAAATTAATTATGCATCAAGTTCCAATGAACACCCTTCATAAAACTTCCGAATTATGCAAACTAATTGCCTTCTGGGAAATAGGTATAGATCATTTTATGGTACAAGCTTGCAATGTGACTCAATGCCTCTTCACTTGCACACTATAACCCTCCTCATTCATCTGATTATTCAGACTTTTGCCTTGTCTATGGTTTTCAGCTCATTTCCCCACCACTACCGCCATCGATCTTCTCTACTTTTCCTTTGCTTGCAACAAAATATTCTTTATCTTTTGAGATATCAAATGCTGCCATCCTGTGAGGCAAATGCAGCTGGGAGGACAGAAATGGTTAAATGACTTGGCTCATGAAGTTGCTCGTGAAACTTGTTGCTGCTCTGCTGGTGTCAGCAGAAAGGGTGAGGAGCGGCCCCCAGCCCCTGCCGCACCCCGGGCACCCCAGGTAGCACAGGTACAGGGGCAGCAGGGGTGGCAGGGACGGCAGGGATGGCCGCTGTTGCTCAGGACCTCTAGCAGAGCAGGTGTTCTTGTTCAGCACGGGGAGGAAGGGATTCTCCTCACAGAGGTCTGGCCTTGCAGCTGGACCTCTAGGGAAAACAAACACTGAGAAACACAACAGAAATAAGACACAGAAGCTCAAATGGAGAGGCCAGGAGCAGAAGGGGGAAAGGAAGAAGCTTTGATCTCCCCGTCCTCTCGCAGCCACCCCGTTCTCTTCATTTCTCCCTTCTCTGCGCCCCGTGACTGCAGATGCTGCACAAGTGAGCGCGGTGGGAAGCAAGGGCTGCCAGCCGCCGCCTCACAGTCAGCCAACGCTCTCCTGAAGTGAATCACAGTCTCTCCCTCCCCGGCAGACTCTCTGAAGCAGGACCCCGGTCTCATTCACCCACATACTACCAGGCCCTTCAGCTGACCTTAAAGAGGAATACACCTGCCTCTTGCTTTTAGTATTGCTGCTTGCTATTGCACAAGAAGTGTTGTGTTCTCTTTCCTGCACTTCTCGCTCATGCACAGGGCCAGCAGGGCCCCGGGGTGGTGGCCTGGGTGCCCCAGCTGAGCACCCATCCTTCTCTTTGCACTAAAACAGGCAGCCACATGCACACCATGTGCGTGGTAATCTGTTTGCTCTGCGCTTTCAGGGATTAACTACATTTTTAGCTAACTTGCATGTGCTGTTCTTGGGATCCACTTTGTTATCTTGATGAATTGCCTACAGTTTCTTCAAGGCTTTTGCCCAGTAACCTGGTTTAACAGCAAATGTCATAAAGGCTACAGCTAGAGTTTGCACACTCCAAACTGTCTAAATGCCTAACATAGTTGTTTGCATAGTTGTTGGACATTTTTACCCCTCAATAGCTGGAAGCTTTCTACAAGAGTGGCTGCCTACAGCAACTGTCATTCATTTAGCAGGAAAGGGAGGGCAGATACCAAGGCATTTTTTTTTTTAGAGGGCGGGTACCAAGGTATTTTTTTATCAAGGACAGGTCGGTTCTTTAATCCCAACACCACCAAGAGCTCCACTCCTTGCAGAGCAGGCAGGAGAAGGGCTTAGCTGTGGCACCTTATCTTCTCAGCTGTTTGTGCTCATTTGAGGGACATTGTGAAGCCTAGACAATTGACATGTCTTTGTGGGAAATCATGTTTCACGTGGCCTGACTTCTGGTGAAGACATAACAAAAGTTTGTCCTTGTGTTCTCTAGCTGCAGGCTGCAGGCAGCTCTAATTTGTGTTGGTAATCATCAGCCTCCAAGAGGAAATTCTCCTCAGGGAGCAGCACTGTTTGCCAGCAACAGGGCCACCTCTGCTGTTACACAGTGGGCACATGTTCCGTGCGGGCACTGCTGCGCTGCTTTTGAGCTGCTAAAGGATTCCTGTTGTGACAGCAGCCTCGCACAAGGCAGTGCTAAGCCTCCCCACCAAGGGAGGACTGGCCTGCCACGGGTCCAACAGTTGGTCACTCTCCTGCCTCAGCATTTCCCCCAGGCAGGCTGAAACTGCCATCTTTTACTCTATTAAACTTGTGGGGTTTTACTGTATTTATTGCTGTGATCCGAGTGAGCAGACACTGGATGATGCCTGAATTATCTCATCACAGAGAAAAAGGAAGGGCCCCTGTCCTGCAGGTGTGATTTCACCAACAGCCCGGCCCCACGGAAGAGCAACTTCTACGAGAACAGGCAGGATCATTCCCTGCCACCCGAAATCCATAGCCCTGAGACTGTCCCTCCCTTGTAGCTGCACTAGCCCTTCTGCAGCTGTGCAAGCTAAATCCTTTCTCTGCTCCAGTTCATCCCACAGCCGAATTAATCCCAGTGCCAGCGCAAGGGGTGGGGTGGTGCAGCTGGAGGCCGGAGGGGCAGTCTGGATGGTGCTGCCTTTTCTTGAAAAGGCTGACTGAGATCAGGTAAAGCAGATCATGAAAACATGTCCTAAAATACTAACTGGCACAAAACTCTCCTGACAGTCAAGACAGGGCTGGAAAATTCCTCAAGGGTTTCTCTTCAAACACATACATTTTGCTTGTGTTTAAATCTTTCTGAGTCTTGACTGTCCAGCACATCACATATAGTCTTTTTAATGTAGAGTGAAGATAATTAAATCCTAAACATGTGATCTGTGTTATGGCTGAGCTTGTGAGCAGTGACAGCTCAGGGAATAAATCAATGGAACGAATCTTTGAGATTGAAATTTATTTCTGCACAGTTGCCTGGTGAGGCACTCGAGGTTTGCTCAGCTTTGACCACAAAGGCCCCAAGCAATGACTGCAGTAGTCAAGTCTGTGAAAATGCCACATTTGCTCTGATAGAAAGGGCTGAAGGAGGGGCTGATTGAACGATTGCTGTGAGAAACATCAGCGATATTGAATTTGGGCAGGGGAATGTCTTCCAGAGACAGATATACGCAGTGCACTCCAGAGACAGACAGGCATGGCAAGTGAATGTGATGGGGCTAAAGCGGGGCTGAGCTCTCCAAAGGGTAAGGCAAATCTGGGCATGTCAAGGACCTTAAGAGGGAGCTCGGGGAAAAGGAGTCTGGGGTGCCCAGAATTTCACTGCGTCTCTGTGTGTTTGTAAGCTAAATATTGCTGGATCAGTCACAGCCATAGGAATGAGAGGGACGTGAGGAACCCTGCTACGTGCCTGTGTGAGCAGCAGACGCTGCTTTGGGCACTTGCCATAAGGTGCTTGTTTCTGGAAAGAATGGCTCTGGGCTTCAGGAATACCCTGGCTGCACCTGCACGGGTTCTCCAGCAGCTGTGCCTGAGCATCATAAGGTATTTAAATTCAAACATCAAGTGTTAGCTACCAGCTCGAGGTGCTGGCAGGAGGGGAGCCAGCCGTTACCCCAGGGCAGGGCTGAGCCGCAGGTGCCCTCACCGAAGGGCCCCACACATGCAGAGCGAGGACGTCCCAGTACCAGCTCCATTTAAGCAGTTTGGGTGCAGCCACCTGCCTTTGGAGGCTGAGAGGTTTTCCCAGGTGTGTTCCTGGGCCCGTTTGGTTTACTGACAGACACAAGTCATACAGTCCAAAGCGAGATTTAGCCCCAGGAAAATGGTGCAAAGAGAACTTTTTTAATGAGATTTTCTGAGCAGGTGTTCCTGTAACTCTGGGGTTTGGCACCCCGGGGATTTATAAATAACGCACGAGGTTCCCCCCTTCTAGGAAGAACATACCTTTTACGTTAACGAGTGGGCCTCAGATTTTAAAAGCATTGCTAGCTTTTCCCCTGCCCTCCCCTTAAATACACCCCCGTATACATGCTTCACATTTATGGCATGGTCATCCTCACCGTTGCCTTAGGGCCAGGTTTTGTAATCTTGTATCTAGGCCTTGCAGATGGGGCTATGATTGCCATTGTGACAAGAAATGACAGTTGCTGACCGCTGTAACTTGCCAGCCCACGAGAAGAGGGAAAATAAAAGGAAGGTGTGCGTGAATCTCAGTTTAATTTCTCTAAATTCAGCATCCCCTCAAAATATTGAAGTATACCTGATTAGGTAAAGACTTTGCTATGAATGGATGACCAAAAATTAACTTAAAAACAAGTAAAAAATGAGCTGGGTACACAATGATATTCTCTTCAGACGTTCTCGATAGATGGGCAGGGCAATATATATCCTTTTGCCTTTCCCCTTTGGCAAGAGTGTTAGGTGTTACCATGCGGTGTATTCTTAGAAAAGCATCTGCCATACCTTCCTGAAGAATTCATTTCTCGCAAGCCCTCCCCCTTTTCAGTTTGAGAACTGTGGGTTTGCATGAAGCGTCATTGTAAAACAGGTCTACCACAGCCAAATGTCACTTGGCATACTATATTCTCAGAACCAGCAATACCACGCCCTGGGCAGGAATGACGAAATATCGAGGGTAACTATCAAACACGCGTGAGCCAAGTCTTTCCTTCCATACCCTCCTCGGCACTGCTGGTCTTTGCTTTAATGCTGAACGGGTGTCCAGCACAGCTGGGCCCCCCTATCAGATGTCCTCGAGAAGGGAACACGCTCTGTGCTTTTTCTACTCTGTGTTGCTCGCAGCCGGGCTGGGCAGACCACAGCTGACGGCTCGGTGCCCTTCTGCGAGTGGCAGACCCATTTGCAGTGAGGTCTTGTCACAGAGGTTCGCGTGGCCCCAAGCAAGGCACGCGAGGCACGTGATGTCAGGTGTTGCACGAGACAAGGGAAAGGCGCTGTCAGCGTCACGGGGGTCCGGCCCAGAGCTTGAACAAACCCCGTCCTTCAAGTTCGTTCCTCACCGCGCAGTCACTACAGCACCGTTCCCCAGCGAGCCGGTGAGGCATTGCAGGTGTAGCATCCTGGCAGCTGCTCTGGTGGGAGCACCACACAGAAAAAAAACAGTGGGCGTCCTTTGGACCTGTTTGTGCACAGTCTAGGTCTCTTGCCAGGGAACATTTCATCGCCACCATGTGTTGCTCGGTGCTGCCATCATCGTAACTCTGACGGGGCTGGAGGATTATCACTGCATGCGGGTGTGAGGGGAGAAGCCCAAAGTTTATCAGTAGTTTGGGAGCCTCTGGGGAATGCAGGGACTATTTCCTGCTCTCCTGGGATGGAGTCATACTTTGCCTTGCACAGGTTTAAACCGGGAATCACAAGTTTAAACCAGGAACAGTTGAGTAGACCGAGCAAAGCTTGTTCCTGGGCTTTGTACCATCAGGCTTTGTTCACCGGCTGAGACGAGTGCGCACAATGGAGCGAACGGAGTTGTGAGAACTGTGGTGAACCTCCTGGAGCCTCCAGTTCCCTCATTTTGTGTTCCTAGAGAGAAGCAACCAGTAAACAGGCCCCGGACCTTTTTCTCCGCTCCCCACGTGCTCTGATGTGGGAACTGCCCACGCCAGGCCTGCCAGGCCTCTGCGCTCGGCACCGCCGCGCCCCGGCTTGCCCGGACGCTTGCCCCTTCCGGCAATGCGTCAGGTTCCTCCGGGCCCCGGGGACGCGACTTGCGCCTCTCCTTCCCGCAGCGGCGCAGTCAGATGCGTGGCCCAAAGCTGAGGCGAAGCACCCCCAGAGCCCTGGGGCGCTGCCGGCTGCCGCCCTGCCGGCCCGTGGAGGCGGGAGGAGTGTTCTCATCGACACCGCTCGTGGGGGTACCAGGACCCGCCACTGTTCCTGGCTGCCACCTCCTGGACCCCGGCTGCTCGTGGCGGAAGGGCTGCGGGTCAGCGCGGGTGTGAGGAGGGCTGCGGAGAAGGGGCGCGCTGGGGGTTTGCGGGGACATTTGCCGCCAAAGGGCATTTCACCGCGCTCTGCAGCCGGCCGGGCCGGGCCGGGGCGCAGCCAGGAGGGGCCGCGCAGCCCGCAGCACCAGTGCAGAGGCGAGCGGGCAGGCCC
>Ga0065711_1045578_pt1 | contig 13391 bp, 7 predicted proteins | sample Hoacrofraction12_FD_59098 | JGI IMG/M metagenome (GOLD analysis project Ga0065711, IMG submission 59098) | Hoatzin crop microbial communities from Cojedes, Venezuela - Epithelial fraction 12 v2 (version 2) | ecosystem: Host-associated > Birds > Digestive system > Esophagus > Crop | place...
GAGATATTCAAGACCCGCCTGGACAAGGTCCTGTGCAGCCTGCTGTAGGTGACCCTGCTTCGGCAGGAGGGTTGGACTACATGACCCACAGAGGTCCTTTCCAACCCCGAACATACTGTGATACTGTGGTACTGTGTGACTTTTTAGCCGAAGTTGAATCCTCACTACAATGTTTAAGAGCTACTGAGGGAGCTCTCAGTAAATTTCTCTAATCACAGTTTTAGCTCATGTGTATTTCTGCGAACCTGGGAACTTAGGGCAGTGAGTTCCACAGATGAATATGTACCACACAGGAAAGTACTTGCCTTTCTTATGAGTAGTACTCTTTCTTCACAATTTGTCTGAGAGCCCTCTAGTTCCTGTGCTGCTGCTTTCTTTTCATGCTTTCCTTTTATGATTTGTAGACATGTAGGATGCAGCCCATCCCAGCTGTCTCTTTTCCAAATTGAAAGGTTTTATTTAGCCATTCCTTGTGTTCTAGCTCTTTCCTACATTATTTATTCTTGTTATCCTCCCTTATATCATCTTTGGTTTTACAATAATGTTTTTAAGACGAGGTATCAGGACTGCATGAGTTTTCAGAGTGTGGAAACAATTGACACAAAATGATCTAGTTAAATGTTCTGCTTTGTTAGAATTTTCTTCCTAAAAATACTATGGCTTGAAATATCAAAGTACTGCACTTTTCCAGAATAAAAAGAACATGTACATTGATGTTACATTTGGTCACTTATTTTAAAACTAGTCGCTTTGCTAGCTACATGGGAATTTAAAAAGCAAAGGCTTACCACAGCAAAAATTCATCCTTTATTTAATTTCATTGCCTTCCTGAGCTTGTGCAAATAGCTTAAGGATTTTGTGACTTTTCACTGTATGTCATTTTAGCAGAAATACTGAGATGCTTTGGTAATATGAAAGAAGACAGTACACATATCAATATTTTCCATTCTCCAAGATCCATTTTAAGCATAAGATTCTATATCATCTACTCCAGTGTTTTATATTCCATTTAAAATATATTTTTAAGACATTGTGTGATTTATTTTCAACAGGTTACACGTGTCCTGCTTCAGTGAATCTTTTACTATTTTTTAGCATTTTGTTAGCTGTTTCTCTACGTGTGTATTTTAATACCTGTATAGAAACTTCTCCTTTTCATAAGTAGTCATGAAAAATGTTCCTTGTTAAAGCGATTCTGAGAAAACAAATTATAAAAACTGTTTCAGCATCAGTGACATTACTTCACACATGCCATGGACAGCAGTGATACAACAGCAACATCCTTTAGAAAGTTCTGAGATTTGGTTTATTCTACAATGAGGTTTTGGGTAACAATTTCTTCTGTCACCTAGGAGTTCAGCTGTTAACTCATACAATTAAGTATATGCATATTGTTCTGATTTTCCTCTTCTTTGTTTTGTAATGCCTTCATTTAATTTCAAGCATCTGTGACATACCAATATGTTTGTGTTGGAGAGGAACACGAGGGATGACAACTACCAGCATCACAACACTTTTTATCACTGAGAGTGTGGTTTGTAGATTTTTCCTATCAGTTCCTGGACTGTGGTTTACATGCACCGTCTCTCTGATGAAAACATAGGCCATTTCACAGAGACAGTGACAATGGGTTTTGTATGACACCATTGCTGCCAAAATACTGCAACCCATCAACTCATTTTGTATTGAGTTGCCTATAGAACCAATGTAGTCTGGCAGGTATGACTCAGCTGATTTTGTATTCATGTAATGTTAAATACCCATTTTTTAGCAGAACAAAGTAAAATACCAAGCTGATCTTTCAAACATAAACTTTTGTCTTTTCAGTAGAAACCAACTGGCCAATTAATTTCAGTCACTGGGCTACACAATAAATTTTGCCAGCTGCAATTTATTTGTAATTGTTGCTTGTGAACATGCAGTATTTGACATAAGTGTTGTAGCAAGTAAATTGAACAGCTTCTGAGGTAATTTTGCGGGGCAGCTGTATATCTGTATCAAAAAGTAATTAAGTAGCTTACAGAAAAAACAGTCCTTGATTATATATGTTACCTCTGATATAAAAAGATCTTATAGCTTGAAGTTTCCTTCTCTTTGTTAAGATCAAAAGTGATCTGTACAGCTGTGTTAAATTGCATCCGCTAATGCCCCTGTCACTGATGGCTCACTTGAATAAAAGAAGACATGCACTAACAGAAGACTCAAGCTTGGAGAAATAAGATTACTTAAGCTACATCATTAGCTCATCTTCATCCATCAGTCCAAGCTCTGGCCACCCTTGTCTCTACTGCCAGTCTAGACCATAGTGGTCTGATGTCAGCAGATTGCCTGATATCTTACTGTCAAAGTGTTCCTAATATTGAGACTTTCCTCCACTTTTACTTCTCATATGTTTGTCCCCAGCAGTGATCCTTCCCCGTGTATGTTTTCCCTCTTACAGTTTCGTCTTCTTATCCTTTGCGTAACAGAAATACTGTGCATTGTCTAACGGATGTTTATAATGAAATCCAGTGAATTTCAGTTAGAAAGTAGTCTTTAATGAATCTTAGACTGAGACAGGTATCATGGGATGTTCTTGATCTTTCCATTTCACAGAATAATTTAGAGCTGAGTAGCTTGGATTCAACTGCTATTGAGCAGAAGAGGAATCAAAAAGTCATGAGTAGTTCCCTTGACTTACAGCACCAAAACGTCAGTCAGCATCTTGACCCAAAATCTGTTCCCAGGTTTGTCTTGTTTTATGCATTTTATATTGTTTTTTATGGTTGGTTGGTTTGTTTTTTTTTTAATCTTCCCTACAAGGTTATACACTTGGTTAAGGCTGGATTGAAATATTCTTTGTTTCTATGTGCTCCTTCCCCTCTTCATCCAGAGATAATGTTTCATTCACGCTCAGCTTTTACCCAGTGTTCAAGCCAAGTACTTCTGTCAGGACTTTTGTATTCTTGAGTAGGTTTGCATAAGGATATGGGCAGAAGTGTGTGTCTATTTCAAAAGAAAAGAACTATCTAAATTTGCCAGTCTCCGCAAGATTGAAGCCTCTTCATGACCTAATGGGTAATTAGAATCCTAAACAGAGCAATCCAAGTAAGAAACCAGCCTGGAGAATCTCTTAAAATCATAGGAATTACATTAGCAAGTGCTTAAATCACCCACTAGCTATCTGTTAAGATAACTTCCAAAGACCACGATTGTATAGAATTCTTTGCAAAACTCCACAGAGTGTGTGTTGCACATCTCACAGTTAAGAAAGTGATGATGCAGATGAAATAAACTAATTACTAGCTGTGAACAGTCATCATTTTATAGAAACACACTTAAAATCTTATTTCTGTCTACACTGTTTGAAGCAACTTTGGTCCAAATACTCCAGTCATGCAGTTCCATGTTGCAACAGTCATGAAGTTGCTCTGTCTCAGCTTCTGTTAGTAGGCTTCCTGTTTCAAGATTTTCATATTCACAAACTAAGCTGCAACATGCAAAACTGTTTACCTAGTGCTTTCAAGGAGGTAAGAGAGGATACTTTTTGTTTTCTTGCACCAACATCCACCCCAAATCAGAAACAAACTTTTCTGTTTCTCAGCTATGCACTGAGGGATAACTGAAATAATTGCAAAATGCATGCAGAAGTAGAGGAAGACCTAAGTACCTCATCTGAAACCACTTTCTATATGAACCAATATTTATACATAGCCCTGCAGAATTATAGATTCTGCTATCAATACAGTTGTAAGTCTGGGATATAAATATTCAGATAATTAGGGATTCCAATCTGCAAATTGGTGGAACATAGGTCACAAATAAATTGACAAGGATTTTTCTTCCATTTAGTTGAGGGGGGGATGGTATCTTGTGACTTTTATTGTCTCAAAGCAATGTCCAAGACATCTCTAATTATAGTAGGTAGTTGTGTCTATCTAGTATCTGCTTCATACTATGACAATCAGATCATGTCTTGTTTTGATAAATTTTACGTACTAACATAACCTAATGCTAAGCAGTCTACAAATTATTGTAGACCACTGCAGTTAAAAATAGTCCCTTTATGCAAATAGTCCACGGTATTTGCCTTTTCTGTTCATTGAAGATGCTTGAAGTTCATAGGTGTAAAATATTTCGTGAAAAAGTCCTATCAAAATAAATGCTACTCTAATATTGGGAGATACTGGGGCTAAAACAATAGTAAAGTTGTTCAGATAAAAGATCTAAAAGACTTAAGTGTTGTTTTCTATCCTTACTATTATTTAGCAGTGTAAAATGCTGAATTTCTTCATTAACTTGTTCTGTCATCTGAGAATACCTTCCTTCCCTCCTCATTGTATATAGCAGCAGAGGCAGTCCAGATGATTTACAGACAAGGAAAAAGAGTTATTGTAAGGAGTTATATATATATATAAATATAATGATCCAGAGTATTATTTAAACTGTTTCTTAGGAAAGATAGGAAATAGTTCTGCATATAATAATTTATCTCTGTGCCATGTCTAATAGGGGCCAAACCAAAATTAGTGTCAAAGCAAAATGGAATCTGAAAACCTCATCATCTAGTTGTAATAAGATAACATTGATGTAGCGAATTTGGGTTTTTGCTCAAGTTGATTTTTAGAAAAGATTTAAAGAAAAGTGAGGATACTTATCAAACACTGTTAAGGAACTAGTTCCAAGTTTATTTTCACACAATTCTATTTTCCTGTGTACACTGAGTTAGACCACCTTTTTTCTACTATCACAGTCACCTTTCTTATCTCCTTATCTTCATTTTCCAGAATAATTATCTTTTAGTAGTATTTGTAGTCAAATTAGAGCCTCTAAATGTTGACTTAATCTGAAAGAAACATATTTTCATTTCTTATATACCATATTAAGACAGTACTTACCAGTGTTTGCTTTCATAATAGAAGAACAAATAGAGTGGAATTCTTTGGAGAGCTTTCCTGAATTTGCTAGTCTTTAATTATTTCATAAATGATGCTATCACTGGTTGCTTAATGAACTTCTAAGTGACACCAAATCCTGGGAAGAACTACAGGTAAATAGGAAAAGTGAGTACAGTGCAAATGATCTGCATAAATTAGGGGCTGTGGGAAAGAGAAAGTTAATGAATATAGACAGGTGCACCTGTATTCCCATCATAGAGACAGCAGTAAGGATGATCAAAGATCGAGAAAATAAGACCTCATGTAAAGTTCAAGTCGTGATATAGTCTAGAAAAACAAATAAAGAGTGAAGATGTTACTGTCAGGCGTTGCTACAGAGGAAAAGAATAATCTGCTCTCCATGACAAGAAGTAATGAGTTTGAATTCAAGTATTTCAAGGTAGATGATAATTTTTTTTCTAACTCCAAGGAAAGTAATACCTGCAATAAATGGTCTGGAGAGATCATGGAGTCTACCTCATCAGATGCTATCAAGAACAGGTTAGAAAGGCACTTAAAAAGAATGATGTAGGCAAGCTGATTATTCCATCAGTGAATGAATTAGAGGACCTGTGAAGGTTGTTTTCTGTTTTGCAGTTTTATTATCAGACATTAGCAGATGTAATACCTCTCACTTTTCCTGTTTCTTGTGCAATCCTCCACGTTTTGTTTGGTAACAACTGCAGAGTCCTGCAGATAGTGCTGGGAAAATGGAGGCAGAGTTCAAACAATTTTGGTTGGGGAATTTGGGACAGCTTTGGGGGATAAATCTTGGCATTTGCAAATGAAGAACTAACTGTGGAGTGATGTCAATGAGCTATTAATATAGTGATATGAATCGTATCCTCTCCCAGTAGTGCCATTTATCAGTGCTCACACACTAGAATGAAATATTGCAATGCATTGGCTTTGATAGCCAGTCTTTGTGGCCTAACTAGTGCCAAAAATCTATATTATTTTTGCCACTTAAGTTTGACGTATTTACAAAATACTTTGAAAAGCTAAATAACAATAGGGCTTCTGACTGTGTAGCAATTTGTTCTTCTAAGAAAAGAGAGTAGATTTAATGTTTCTTATTTGTAGTTGTATAGCACCAACAAATAGGAAGCAGGAGCAATGTCAGCTTAATGTCTGTTACAAAGAGAAACATAAATGGAGATCTCCTTTCCACTGCTGCCACCCCTACAGGCAAATGCCAGTGAAATAGATCTCAGGTCAGGCAATCAGTGATGACATTGATCACATTTTGTGTTTAAAGACAGTAAAAAAGAAAGGTTTCACCTACTGAACCATTCATGCTGAGCTAGGTAAGCTTTAAAGCAGTGAAGAATTATGAATAGTACACCCCCAACCTTTCTTTCCTATCCTCTGATATTGTTTAATTCTAAACAGGTCTGTTTTGACAGGGTTTTGAATTGTACCTAAAAGTAAACATTATAGGAGTGTGTGAGTATTATTGTAGGAATTCAGCAGAGACAAAGAAAAGAGCAAGAGGGGTAGCACAGTAGAGATCTTGCTAGAGTTTCTATTACCTACACAAAAAGAAGCGTAACTGCAGCTGGAAAATCATGCATTTTAAATTGCACAGGCTGCTTCATTCAGAGTGTAAGGTTTCACAGAACTTCAAATTTATGAAGCTGTAGCATCATGAAAATGCTGAACAATGATATTCATGGGGATAGAGCAGGAAAACAAAACACACATCAGTAGTATGTTCTGCTAGTATCAGATGGTGGAAGATCTTCAGGTAAATTAGGGGTTTTTTTTAGCCTAATCACAACAAGGTGTGACAGTCCGCTTCAAGAGTGACTTTTGATAATTACTGAGGGGTTGCACACAGAAGTCCCTATGTTTTCCGGGTACCAGCTGAAATAAAGATGATTTGTCAATAGCCTTGAAGACACAGGTACCCATATTACTTATTATTTAAAGATTAATAATATTTTTTAAAGTTGACTAATAAGATAAAACTTTCATATATGTGATTTTATGCTTATGCATATACCTGTAATATTTGTTAGAGACTTTGCTCCAACATGTATATAAAGGATCTACAAATGATGAAGTCCACAGTACTGGTTCACAGGGATGATTTTGTAGAAGGGACAGTGACAGTGGTCTGGATTTATATGCAGTCCTTAATTACTTCCCAGTTTCTAATAAAAACAGTGCTTCCATACACTGACAAAAAGGATGGAAAGGAGCATTCACCATGGGTGTTCTCCTTCTAAAAATGGCCTCTTGTATGCATTGGTATTGTCACAGGTCTGCTCGAATGTGCATATGATTGTGTGCCAGTAAAGGGGGACTGAGGGGAAAGACAGATATTTTAATTGATATTTGCTATAGATTAAGCTTCAAAACTTGTTTCAGCTAGCTCTTTCCTATTTTAGAATCTTCTGTTGCACTGTGGCTTTGTTCATTTGCCCACTGCCTGCAAGAAAGTAACATTCTTACGCTTATCTGAAAATACCTTTTCAGTGATGTGGATATGATTAATGATTTTGACTAATACTTGGGCTTGACTGTTTTTAAAGTGTCAGCTGCCTTGCAGTTTCGAAATTCCAATGTAGTGTTTCATATATATGACACATACGACTGTCTTGCTGTGTGACAGTTTCAATTGCACTTTGGCTCGGTGACTTTTTAAAAAGACCACACAGTGGTCTTGAAGCACATCCAATCCCCCCCTGCCCCGCTGTATGTTTTAGAGGTCAGTGAGTCTGCCCATTGAGTTTAAAGCCTGATTACTGCTTTGCAAAATTACGGTTACTGTAGTGTGGGTGAGATTTGGTTTAGACTATTGCTCTGTTCTGAGTTTTTCAGTATAGTTATCTGCAGTCCATAGTATCATTTGTGGATTCATCACCACTATTTTCCTTAGTCTTCCTCTTCTGTCTTACCAGGCTTTGTGATAGATAACTCCGGCACAGAGGGAGAGATATAACAGTCAGTAATTGCCAGTTGGAAGTCTATGTGATTCACAGTTCTATGTAAATCTACTGCTTGTCAAATAGGGAATTTTGTGTACCTCAGATGCTGCCATTTATTATGTTGTATGTTCCTGGGGGCATTGTTGTACCTGATCCTGTATAATGCTGATTACTTTTAGCTTCCTTGGAGGGCAATATAATATGCTTCTCTGAGTCAAACTCATGCGATTATAGTGTCTCTGTAAATGCCCTTTTCACCTGTTATAACACCTTATGTGCAGTATGTGCTGCATCTAACTTCATATGCTGAATGTGTGGTGGAGTGATATCCCATAAAAGGTTGGTCAGAACTGATAGAAGCTGTACATTTTATTCTTCCAGATATGACCGATGTTGACAGATATTCACTAACATATTTCTACCTTCTTCTCACTAGTGATGAGTGGTCAACCGTGAGAATGGGATAGTGTGCTGTGTTTAGGAACTCTCAGGAAAATATCATTCCATAGTTCATGAATCTTAAATTCAGGCTCTGAAAATTTTGATGTCTAGACCATATAAGACCCAGAGCTAAAACAGACTACTATGCTGTTTATTTTCTATAATATTTAACTTTGTTTCACTCTCCATGAAACTAAACAGTCACCACACATCCCAAACATTGACAGAACTGAGAAGATGAGCCCAGACCTGTTCCCACTGACTTCTGTTGAAAAGTTTCAAATAATGCAAAATATTAAGTTTGAGCAGGAAACAGAGATAAAATACTGTCTCACACAGGCAGATCATTGCCATGTCATGTTTATTTCTTAAACTAGCTTTAAAATGAAAAGCCTGTTGACACTGTTTGAAAGTTCATCAAGCAAAGAGTCTGAAAAAAATATAGTGCAGTATTAATCCTTATTTCTTATAGCTGGAAGGGTGTTATGGTACAATAAATAAAAATTATTATCTTGTACTGTCTTGTCAGAATGTGTTTTGCTAATACATTACTTTTAGTTATGTTTTAACAACAAAGGCAATGTTCTTGGCATCAACCACCACTTAATGAAATGGAATTAATATGCAACAGAATAATTTCCTGAGGGGTTCTGATACAGCAAAATTCTGTTTATGCCAGAATATGAGTTGTCTTTTAACTTCCGGTTACTTAGAACATGCTTCCCTGCAGTTCTTATGATGCTCCCTGTTAGGAACACTTTTCTCTGGAGAAAAAATATACATCTTTCTCTTGGCCATTCGCTTTAGCAATTTATCTGACATGGAGAAGAACAGATACAGATATAGTAACGGTGGTGAAAATACAGCTCTATCATTGTTTGTTCTGAGTTGAAACTAGCCCATGAGCTGTGACTTGGCACAAGATTTCTTTGGACACTTAAGTCTGTTTTCAGCCTATGGTTCAGCCCACATATCAGGACTTCAAATTTCAACTTTATTTTAGACTTTAATTGTACCCTGGCTTTGTCTTTCACTAAGTCAGTTTCCATTTTGTAAAACAGGGCAATAATAGTGGAAGAAGTGGTCCAAAATTAATCACAAGTTTAGATAAAATCAGTATCTCTAGTCTAAAATGAATATTTCTCACTTTTGTTTTAAGATATAAGCCATAAATATGGGTTTTGTTCTGTTAATATAAACTGCTTATTAAAACATCAATATGTGAACTCCTTACTATCTTCCTATCAGTGCTTCTATAGGTCTGGTTGTTATGTATATGTCAGAATGGGTGAACCTTTACTTCTGAACTATGTAGGTATTGCTGTAACAGAAGACATTGGAGCCCTAGATAGATTGAGATCTTAAACACTGAGAGTTGTTGCTGTCCTCTCAAGTTCAAAAATGGTGTAGATAAAACGTTTTTGATGAAATATTGTATTTTAAGATAAATCAGTTTGGTGGACGGGCTAGGAAAGTAGAATGGGAGCAAGTAGATTTATTCTGCTGCTGATGTGGGTAACAGTGGGTTTCCAGCTACTTTCTCTACTGTCCTAAGAAGGCAGTAGTTCCATGATTCTTTGAAGAAGAAAAGGTGGTAGAAAATGTATACAAATGCCATCTAGCTAATTAAAAGTTAATCTTTAGGTTGTTTTATAAGGCAAAGGCAGAAAACTCATTTACCGACATTTTTTTTTTTCACTTTTCTGATAGAAAATAGATTTTGTGAGGACAAAGCAGACATGTGAGCTGCTTCCATGTGAACTAGTAAAGCTTCTTGAGACTGTGTTGAGATGTAAATTGTCACTTTTTCTAGAGAAAATGAGTTTTAACTTCAGATTTATGTGAGCATTTACATCAAGTCTTCTGGATTGTTTAGACAGGCAATATGCACTTGCATGTGGAATGTAATAACTGATAAAGACATTGAGTCTACACATCAAATCCTACTTCTGCAGTGTAATAAACCAAGAAAATTTGTGCTTAACATGTTGCTCTGGTTGTCACTTTACACATAACACCTCAACATTTTGCTGCAGTAACTAAAGGAAACTCTCATGGTCTCTTTCCAAAAGCACAAATATGTATATTATTAGCTGGTAGCCATGGGAAACCTATAAAACAAAGTTAAGCAATCTTCCATCTTGGAGAGGGTAGTAGTATGCATGGCTATCATACGAAAATGATAAGGCCCATTTCTTTTGCAAGAAATGTTCTGGGATGTGTGGTGACACTGTGAGCGTAACTGGCTGATCTGACTGCATTACATGTCTAAAAGAAATCAAATGAAGATAGTGAGAACTCTGATGATTGCTAGATCTGAGGAAAGGAATCACCAGCATGTCTATTTGCCATAGACCTAAGCCTTCTGATTTCTTTTATATGTACATTAATTTACATCTGAAATGAGAAATTGGGAAGCTTGATGCTTTCTGTCTAGAGAGTAGATACTTTTACATTCTGACTACCCTGAAACATCAGTTTCTTGCTTGTTGCCCTCATTTTGAGCCTTCCCTGAAACACTTGTGACTTTACAGCTTGAGCAGTTTAGCCTGCCCCTAGAATCCCAGATCTTGATGATGGAACGTGACAACAGTTTGTTCCCTAAATAATCCAATCATACTTAAGGAAGTTCTTGGCAGTGGCTTTTCTCCAAGTAATCCTATCACAGGGCAATTCTTGGCAGTCAATCCTTAAAAAAACCAGCAAAACTTAGTTTTAAGTATTAAAGCAAATAAATAATATGATCACATTAAAACAAATAAAAACAGAAAGGATTAAGTGAAGAGAGAGAAAAGACAGATCTGATTGGATTTTTTCCATTGTGAGTTAAAGTATAGCTGTTTGGGGTGGAGGCATGATGCTGGGTTCTTCTTGCAGTAATTAGAAAGCCAGTGCTGCCAAAAACTGTTTTCCCATCTGCCACTCAGTTTGTGGGATGTTCCTAAAGCCTCTTGCAGCAGGCTAGTGTTCACTGATCCCACTCAGCTGTGAAACTGAACCTGCAGCACACATTACATCAACAAAACAACCCTGGAAAAAGAAACTGGTTCACTCTGTAATCACTTTGCAAAATACTTGAAAATCTCAGAGAAAGCAAAACCTTGACGCTGAAAAGAAGAAAAACTTTGTCATTGTTAGTAGTTCCTATGGAAAGGGAGAAATGGTTGCTCTTTCAAACAACCTTTAAAGTGTTACATAGCATTTTTTGATCTTTTTCTCTGTTTTGAGTTGTTTTAGAAACAGTCTTAGGCTGTTTTGAGATCAACCAGATTTTGATTTTGGAGAGCTGTAGCTTGTTTTTATTTTCAAAAAGACAAGATTCAAGATTGTGAAGAAAAGGTACTGATTATTTTCCAGTTTTTTGATGGGGAAATGCAGGGGACTGAACTGAGTTTGGTATTGGTTGCAGAGAACCAATAAAGGAGAAAGTCTCTCCCACTGGAACATATAATCTTGGAAATGTTGAAGGCCTCTTTTTTCTGCAAGTGCAGTGTCTTATACTATAATACAACTCATTTTAGCTATTCTGATTTTATACATGTTAGAAGATGAAATTTCCCTTGAATCACCAGTTGTCATACTGATTTCTATATTTCCCACATGGCTTGGAAGCACTTAATGGATATTCAGTATGTGGAAGTTAAACTGATCACTTTTAACATTACTATGATATAATCAGGCAAGGGAATATTCAATTCATGTTATGCGTAATAGTTCCATGCGTTTTTTTGTTGCACGTGACCTTAAGTTTTCTTAAATGTAGCATATTGATTTTTTGAGAGACTGATATAAAAAGCTATTATTTTTTAAATATCTGATAAGCAGAGATATTTCAGGTATTTCAGACTCAGCAAGAAAAATGCTGTATGGTTCCTTGGTAAGACTAGTACTGAACTCCGTAAATGTTTAACACAGTAAATAGTATAATGCCTTGTAATTTGAAATGTAGATTGTTATTGATAGATTTAAGCCACATGTAGTAGGTATGAGTCTAATGGTATTACTTAAACACATTTTCACTTGGTTGCCTTTACAGTTTTTCACAAACAAAGTTGCAACAAAATATTTAACTTTGTCTTCTGTCATGGACAAGTAAACCTGTCCTGTACTCATGCTGAGGTGATCTCTCAGCCTATGTGGGGTATTCAGATTTTACACTGTGTGACAGTTAGACTCTTTGGAGCTTTAAAGGAGTGATATATCCTCAGAATCAGCTCCAAATGTTTCAGCACTCTGCAAGTAAACAGCTAGCAGCATGTCGTCCTTCAAGTGAAGAGCTGATTTGACTCTAGTTGTAGTAAGACAGAAATCTGTTGCCAATACCTAAAATGGCAGAGAAGTGCAGACCAGACCCCAACAGCAGACACAAGCTGATCCTGAACCACCCACTAGGAGAGCTGGCAGATCTTCCCGTGACGGGCACTGCTCTGGGTAGAGCAGTGGGAAGAGGACATTGCACAGTGTGCTCATGGTCACAGCTTGCTAGCCACTTTTGGAAACATTTCCTTAACTTCTCTGCTATCCAGAAGCACTATTTTTATCTGTTTCTGAGCCTTTTTGGATGAGCTGATGAGCCCAGAAACTCAACAGTAAAAGCCATCCTGTGACCATTGCTGCATAACATAAGCACTACCACACACATAGTGCTCCGTATTAAGAATATATATAGAGAGAGACAATACACTTTGAAACAGTGGCTGAAATCAGCTGTGCAGAATGAAAAAAGTAAATGTATTCCTTTGGCCTTTCTCACTTCCTTTTTGCACACGTCGGTGCTACAGTATAAATCACATGGCTAGACAGAGAACATTATTGCTATTCCTTCTGTTACATCTGTATACATCTGTATAGCCTCCATAGGTATATAATAAGAACTTTTTGTTACTGAGCAAGTGGGTATAATAACTGCACAAAAGAAACACTTGTAAAATGAAAAACATCTAATCATAATGAATAATTAGAGTATATTAGTAGAACATGCTTAAATCACAGAATCACAGAATGGTAGGGGTTGGAAGGGACCTCTGTGGGTCATCTAGTCCAACCCCTCTGCCAAAGCAGGGTCACCTACAGCAGGCTGCACAGGATCTTGTCCAGGCGG
>Ga0065711_1045579_pt1 | contig 13390 bp, 9 predicted proteins | sample Hoacrofraction12_FD_59098 | JGI IMG/M metagenome (GOLD analysis project Ga0065711, IMG submission 59098) | Hoatzin crop microbial communities from Cojedes, Venezuela - Epithelial fraction 12 v2 (version 2) | ecosystem: Host-associated > Birds > Digestive system > Esophagus > Crop | place...
GCCTTCCTGACCCCATCCCTACACAACTGGGCAGCTTCCCTATACTCTTCCCAGGAAGCCAGTCCCTGCTTCCACTGCCTGTGCAGTTCCCTCTTCTTCCTTAGTTTGACATGCCACTGAGAGACTTGTTTCTGTTTCTTCTACTTCAAATATTAAATAGCAAGTGATATTTTAAAGCAATTTTTTAGGACTTTGCAGTTCTATGGGAACAAGGCGAAAAGGTCAGAGACATGATCAGTGTTGACTAACTAGTTCCAATTCACAAAGTCAGATTTTGGGAAAAAGGCCCCTTGAATCACGGAAATCCTTATGTTATTTACATAACTCCTGAGGAACTTGCCACATGGAAAATATTGCAGATGTGGCCAAGTGAAGAAATAGCGTAAGCTATAATGTACAGTACATGAGCCACTCAAAGTATCTAAATGTGTGTACCCAATAACCTGTTACATATGTTAAATAATGCAACAGCTAAACCCAAGTGAAAGAGGGGCCAGCCATCTTGCTTTTACTATAGACAACACTAAGGTGATTATGCCAGAGCAACTTCTGTGCCCCAAGTTCACTTGCTAGCATACCAGCTGGTGACCTGCTGACGTGGGCATGTCCCTAGTTAATTCATTTTGTCGGACCTATTCAGACTTGACTGGATGATCAGTGCCAGAGAACCACAATTAAGTATCTCGCCACTGCCAGAGGCAATCTGATACAAGATTTTTCAGCAGATCAAAGGGTGCCATGCCATGCAAAATCCAGGAACAAAATCGATAAGCACAATCTTCATACCTGCTAGCATGCTGGGAGTGAAGAGAAATTCTTTTTCCTTTTTCAGTTGCTCAGAGTAGTTTTCACAATCAGGAGATTTCATTACTAGAAAATCTTCAGCTGTCTGCCCTATAATGAACAAATCATCATCTTTAACTAGGCGTACGTCTTCATCCTATAGTTTAAGTGCAAACGTTGCTGTTAGTTCACCTGTTTCTTAAAATGGAGATCATTAGAAAGTATACTTCCAGAATTTTTAAGGAAACACAAGTTTCAATTTTGTATTAGATGATTAACATTAATTCAAGAAGTCTGAATAAAAATATTAACATTTATTCTACAGCTCACACCGTTTCCTCCTCCTCTTGTTCATCCTCATGGGTTTCTACACATTCTTCTTCTGCCTCCTCTTCTTCATTTAATTCATTCCTTTTCCTGGCTCCGGCCTTTATACTCTCTGGTTCAGGGTCAAAATTGAAGGTAAAGAAATTGTATGCTTCTTCAGCAGAAGGAAAATCATTCTGGAACTAAGAAAAGAAGACAAATATACTTTAGTATGACATGTATAAGACATTTAGGGCAAGTAAAAATATCTCTCCATTAATAATAGCAGTAACAGCATGTATAAATTTTTGTCACAGGATAATAATTATTTTACTTCAAGGAGAACTCACCCATACGCTGAAGCTGACTGAAATTTTTAACTGACACATGAAACATTCTCCCTTGCTATACTACTACTTCATTAAATATTTCTTGCCATGTTTCATTAAAAAAAGTTACCTGGTTCAATTTTAACCAGCTTACTTTTTTAAATATAAACGACTTGCAATGAGAAATGCTAAAGCTTAAATTCTGTCCATAATGCAGATATCCAGCTGACCTCTATGAAGAAAAATTTCTAATTGCATTCCACCTCTGAAAGACCCAGGCCCCTTCAGTCATAAGATACATCCTCTAATAAAAGAATTAACAGTAGCATTTTGTGGCTAATACATATCAATATACTAATCTGTAAATTGCTTTAACTGCCAGTCGGGGGCATTGATAGAATCATAGAACAGTTTGGGCTGAAGGGACCTTAAAGATCATCTAGTTCCAACCCCACCAGACCAGGTTACTCAAAGCCCCATCCAACCTAGCCTTGAACATTGCCAGGGAGGGGGCATCCACAGCTTCTCTGGGCAGCCTGTGCCAGTGCCTCACCACCCTCATAGTAAAGAAAGGATTCAACAGAAAGCATTTTAACAGAAGAAAGATTTTTCCTCCAAGCTCCAGTGACTGTCTCCAGATGAATTAACTTGATTTTTATTTTTTTTTTTTAATCAAATGACCCAAAGCCATTCCTATATTTGATGAAGGTTCCCTTTTTATACTTCAGTTGTTGGCACTTACTGCTTGTGAATTTTTAAATTAAATAAAACACTCTCCACTGCTTAAGGCTGAATTCCGTCTGCTTCTTCAAACAGAATTCTGAAGTCACATAAAGTTTAAACAAAATTACTATCAATTATTGAAATGAAGGAATTGGTACTTACTGTTGACTTTTGCTTAAGCTTTGTTACAGAATCACGAAACTTTATTTTTGACGGTAAATGGGATCCATCCTCTTGCATCTCCCTAAACTGATCATTAGCAGACTGCATAAAAATATAGACGTAAGTTGTAACATTTATTTACTGATCCATAAAAAAAAAAGAAAAATAGCTCAATACAGAGACTAGCTATTGCATTTTCACACACAAAAAAACAAAACAAAGAAGAAACACAGTCGCTGTTGTAATAATTATACTGATTTTATATTTGTTTTAAATAGTACATCTATTTACTACTTAACTCCTTTCTCCTTTGGGTCAAGAAATAAGACTGCAGAGTATCAAGAAATGATTAATCGCATAAATGTTAGTTTACCTACTTCACTGCTGATGAGATCATTGTTTCTGCACTCCTGAACACAACCAACCACATGCTAATCTCCGCAAGGGGGAGAGACAGGGTAGCAATGCAAAATCTTCCCGTCTACAACTGAGATGCTGATAGACAGCACAAGCCAGGCAGCAGTGGCAAGGGTACTGCTGACAGACACTGCTGACCAGGGAAGGGAATCAAGGAGCTAAGGCCAACTTCTCATATAGCGCCTGCTGCAATCATGAAAAATTCTTTTGGCGTTATTCAAAAAAGCTTAGGTGCTTAAAATACAGACTTGACTATTTGTTTTGTTCTCTCTCAAATGATTACTGCTAGGCTACTCTGAAACTCCATGGACAATACTCCTCTACCTTTTCACGACAGAAGGTAGTATGATCATCTGTTTCCAGTTTTCTGAAGCCCTATCTGTCCCTACACATGCATCACTGTAAGCATCACTGGTTCTTAGGCTGCTTCAGCAAGTTCACTTCAGTGCTTCAAAGCAACTTTCATCAGGCACAACCAACAAACGCATCTAACATTCTATCTGGTTTTCCTCCATGTGGCCTGAGTTCTTAAAGGAAAACATTTCTCAAGTTTACATCTATTAAACCTAATCTTCAAAATAATAATAGCAAAAACAAAATCTCAAGCCCTGGCAATCTGATGGCCACTTGTTTAACAACACAGCAATACTTCATGTGTGTATAAAGTACAGGAAACCAAACCATCACGTGGAAGGTTTCAGATATACTTTATACAAAACTAGTAACCAACTTCAATAAGAGTATCACTTCCACATTTTCCCAATACAAACATATTAAAACAATGCCACTTAACTGTAGCAATGACATTCACTTTTTACAAGAAAACACTGCCAAAAACATTCCCACAACCTACATGAATAGGTAATTCTCCCACAGACAAGCGATTTAGCCAAGCTAATTCATATTGTTCAGAATTCCACATAAAAATGTTACTACTACATGCTGTTATTTCCTGGACACATACATTCTTTGGAACACATTTTCTACAGGCAAGCAATCTCTTTGTGAATTCTGAAGAATATCTGGGTGCAATTTCTGCACAGGCATAGCCTTTGTTATTTTTTTAATATAAAATTCCTTTTCTAACAAAGAACACGCATATACTCAAAACATCTTAATATGAAATAGTAACAAGGAAATACAATACAGTACAATGACATAAAGTTAATATCCAGCCTTTAGCAATTACACTCTGCAAGTTTATACACAGCTATGATACAGTAGCCCTTTCTGTTGCAGTAACTTTTAAATACTTCAAGGCATCTTAAGAAACAGAAGGCATGCACCTGGAAATGACAGAAGTTTCACATCATGTGAATCTATATATAATACTTCACTGAAAGCAAGTGGTTACTGTTAAATACATACATTAAAAGCAATAATGAGAAAGTTCCTTCCTGGTTGCTAATTCAGACAATACTACAATTTTGGTCCCATTAAAATAAATGAAATTGATCTTCAAGCATATGTGTAGTATTTGATTTGATTTATTTCATGTTTCACATTCACTTTTTCATTATCAGAACAGCAGAACCCAATGCACCTTCTTACCGCTTTATCCAGTCTGACTTCTGCTTTCCTTTCTCTGATGCTTTTTAAACGCCTTGGTCGTGGACTGGGGTCTTCTTGCAATAAATTAATTTCTGCTTTTGACTAAGCAAACAAACAAACAAAATGCTTAGCTATAACAGAAACAAAGTAAGACCAAAGCTACAATAATTCCCAGGCACTCAACAACTTATCCATGTTTGTGTTAGGGACAGAACCTTCTAGCTATATAATCAGCTTAAGTGATTTTACAGACCTAGGTGTTAATACCCTTTATTAAGCTGCACAGTAAACGTACAAGGAAATACATTGATTTCAGAACAGTGCAAGAAATTTTTGACAAAAATACAGAAGGATCTTGTAATGATTGTATCATCTGAATTATAAAACAATGATAACTTCTATATTATTACAAATAAAATATAAACTTCAGAAAAAATACAGCAGTAGAAACACACTAGAAAATAACTGTACTGAGCAGCCGAGTATTATTTTGGCATTAGAAATAAAAAAGCAGATATCCCAACTCGGATTCACATAGCACTAAGCAAGTAAAAAAAGTGCGTGGTACTTATAAGACTAAAGTCATCCAAACAGGACTTCTCAAGGACTCTCACCCTTGCTGCTTTCAGTTTCTCTCTCATTCGCTCCCTAACAGAAAATTCTGCAAAGCCTGTCCTCGATGTAGAAGGAACCGGTGGCAAGTCTGAAACAAGAGAAAACACATGTAACATGTTCCAATTATTTTATGAAAGAAACTTAAAAATATGTAAAATAAAAGCATATATACCATACAGAGTTCCATGTTCCAACAGAAAGAATTTGCATGAGAAAATGTGAAGAAATCAAACATTTTCTGGAATTCAGACCTTTTAGACTATCACTTAAATGCCTTTAGCTGCAACGGATCTACCTTTCACTACACACTATGAACCAGCTTAAGTAAAGCGTACACACATGTATTTTCTATTAAAAATATGTAAAGAAGTATCTGGCATTTTATAAGCTGTTAGTCACAGCTGTCTAGATCTAATCTTGAATGGCGATGTGCTCTAACTCCTGATACAGGTGTGATCGGAACAGTAAAGAACTTAAGAGTTACTTCTTTTTTCAACTTAGAGCTACTTGTTTTTTGTAGTGGCAAAACATGAGTTTCTCCAACGGTGTTTTTTTGTTATAGCTCTAGTACAATCAAGAGAGTAAGATGCATTTTACCTTGTCCCATGTATGGCTGACAGCATCATGAAGTAACTTCCCACTCCACACACAAGCTACCCTCAGCTTTCCTTGTGCCACCCCTCTGGAATCAACAGATCACCTCCTCCAAGCTCAAGAGCAGTCTGTTCCCATACTCAGGAAGTCAAGCAAGACCTGCAGGAGACTACATGGATGAACTAACTTAACTCACACATAAAAGGAGAACTCACAAGAGATGTAAACAGGGACAGGTGACCTGGGAGGAATACTACAACACTGTCCAACCATACAAGGATGAGCTTAGGAAAGCCACAGCCTACCTGGACTTGAATCTGGCAAAGGGTGTGACAGCCAACAAGACGGGCTATTACAAGTGGCCAGCAGGTCAAGGGAGGTGATTCTGCCCCTTTACTCCGCTCTCGTGAGACCCTACCTGGAGTACTGCGTCCCGCTCTGGAGCCCCCAACATAAGAAGGACATGGATGTGTTGGAGCAGGTCCAGAGGAGGGCCACGAAGATGATCAAACGGCTGCAGTACCTCTCCTACGAGGACAGGCTGAGGGAATTGGGGCTGTTCAGCCTGGAGAAGAGAAGGCTCCGGGGTGACTTTATAGCAGCCTTCCAGTACCTGAAGGGGGCCTACAGAAAGGATGGAGAGGGACTTTTCACAAGGGTGTGTAGTCACAGGACAAGAGGGAACCGCTCTAAACTAAAAGAGGGAAGATTTAGATTAGATATTAGGAAGAAATTTTTTACCATGAGAGTGGTGAAACACTGGAATAGGCTGCCCAGAGAAGCTGTGGCTGCCCCCTCCCTGGTAGTGTTCAAGGCCAGGTTGGATGGGGCTCTGAGCAACCTGGTCTGGTGGAACCTGTCCCTGCTCATGGCAGGGGGGTTGGAACTAGACAATCTTGAAGGTCCCTTCCAACCCTTACCATTCTATGATTCTATAAGCATGTTAGCAGCAAAAGGAAGACTAGGGAAAATGGTTACCTGCTGCTGAATGGAGCAGGGGACCTGGTGATAAGGGGACATAGAAAAGACTCAGGTAATCAGTGCTTTCTTCATCTCTGTTTTTACTGCCATCAGGAACACCAGGCCCCAGAGATTAGCAGAAAAGCCTGGAGCAGCAAAAACTTAGCCTCAGTAGAGGAAGATCAAGTAAGGCCACATTTAAACAACCAGGCATATGCAAATCCATGGGTCCTAGTGGTCCCTCATGAGTGCTGAGGGAGCTGGTCAGCGTCACCTCAAGGGCACTCCCAATTATCTTTAAAAGATCGTGGTGATGATCAAGGGAGGCTCCTAAGGACTGGAAGCGAGCAAACGTGACTCCTCTTCAAGGAGAAGAATCTGGGGAGCTACAGGCTGGTCAGTGTCATCTTGATGCCCAAGAGGGTGATGGGTCAAACAATCCTGGAAACCATTGCCAACTATGTTAAACACAAGACCAAAACTGCGAGTCATCAGCATGGATTTATAAAGGGGAAAAACTTCTACTTGACCAATGAGACAACTTTTTATGATAATTGGGTTAGTGGATGAAAGGAAAGCAGTGAACATTGTTTATCACCATTTCCCTTACGTAAGTAGCAGAAACTGAAAATCGGCTCAGCTGTTGAACTCAAAGGGTTGTGATCAGTAGTGCTAAGACCAGCTGGAGGCCATCACTAGAGCTGTACCCCTGGGGCTGATCTGAGACAAAGAAAGAAATCCCACAACCCGTTCTCCAACCCCAAAAACTCATCAACACTCTACATTCTTTAGGATCAAGTATTCTCTGCTGATCCTGTAAAACATAAAAAACCGAGTTTTAAATCAGTGGCATATATTTAGGTTTTTTGATAGATAGTAAATACCAGGTTTGGACACTGACTTGGGTAATCATGTGATTGTGGAAAAGGAGAATTGCTGTTTTTTGCAATTGCTTTGAGTTGTTGCTCTGAAAAAGCCCAGGCTTTTCCTCTGTAATTATAACTGAATGAGAACACATCTTTGATAACCAAACTTATTGAGGCCTCCCTTTCCTTTGAAGGACTGATGGTGTTCCTCCCTCTTGTCTTCCACATATTGTATCCTCTTAAGATTATGATTTCTTCACGTAGATTCAGTAAATATTAGTATGGTGATCCTTCTACCCTACTGCATTCCCTGATACCTAAATAAGAAGAATTAATAATTACTCAGTTTCTTAAGAGAGAAGCTATGCTTCTGGGGTCAGAACTGCAAAGGCATGGATACGTACAACCCATCCTCTCATATAAACACAAATGAAAAACAGTTGAAATGTACCATGCATGTGAGATTGTATGTGTAAGCAAATGGCAACACTTCCAGCAGCCTTCTGTATTAAACACGATTATGGTTGTCTTCTGCGTGTTATTTTGAAAAGTTACCCATCTCCCTCTCTTGGGCTGCACTACCACCGTAAAAGAGTTAAGGTTATCCTCTTTATAAAAGTCTCCAGAACATTTATAGCTGAAAATATAGTTTTATATACCTAGCAGCTTAGAAAGTAATCACTTAAGTATTTTTCTTCATGACCTAATTCATTTCTTCATTAACAAAACTGATTCCAGCTACATAATTGTCTCCTCACCTGCACAGATCTCTTCACTCTCACTGGAGTTCACCTGGAAATTCTCAGGAGCTTACTGAAACTAACTGTGACCGCAATATGCAATATTTAACTTTTTAAAGAGAAATGCTTTACATCACTTCTTAAATATGGAATCCTCAGATCTTATTTTTTTCTCCCAGACTTCTGTAACCAGCTTTTATTTCCAGAAGCAGCTCCACATAGAACACATCGGCCCTTTTACTGGAACAACTGTAAGATGATTATCATGAGAAAACTGTAGCACTTTTCACACTTGTGCTTTGTGGTGCATGGCCTTTTCTTTTTCTTTAATTTTTAATCCGCAGACACATGACATTCTGGGTAAATAAATTTTTCTAGTTATCTTCACTTATAGCATTATATTACTTTTCAGTTCCTTGAGCCAAACAACAATTTGTTCTTTGCCCTTATGAAAGAACACTGTTTGCCAAGGTCTAAGTAAAGGGTGACCAGGTTTATATAAGGCACTAAATTCATGAAAAGGAGATAAACCAGCAAAGGTTAAGGGCTTATGAGTGGTAATGTCACACAACGTATATCACACTTTGGCTGATTCAGTATTATTCCAAGAGCTTTACTGGTGGCGGAAAATACTGAAAATATTGAATATAAAACTTGAACATTCAAAGGCTACCTACTATACCAAACTCAAAGTGCAATCTAATTTCTAGGATGACTTCAGTCCCCCGTCATTTAGAAGAGAAGAACACATTAAGATAAACCCCACTAATACTGATTCTACTCAGAAACATCAAACTACTTGGGAGAATCCTAATCTTTTCAAATTATACAATCTGCTGCCTGTATCTGTAAAAAGAAGCATTCATTGTATTTTGAAACTTTTCAAAGAAAGAACAAGGCACAAAATCAATATCACTATCATAAGACATGTAAGAGAAAAACAAGCATCTCATAACCACCTCCCCATTAGGAATACTACAGATAGAAATAAGCAAATGATCAGTAGAGACACTAAGAGATGACACACAGAAAAGCCTATTTGCATTTTGTCTTTTCTAACAAGAAACACAGTATGAATAAGAACAGGGTAAAAGTTAATGACAAAACAGAGAACAAGATCTAGGTAACTATTCACCAGATTGAGCTCATTAAAAAACATCACTGCAAGGTATCCGATATTGAACTGGCTGCAGCAAAACCAGAACCACCAGCGATTCAGAGAAGTGATGGACGACAGGCACGTTCCAAAACCCAGGGCAAGTGTCTATTTTAAGAAATGAGAAAGTGACCTGCAGAAGCATACACAAGTCAGTCTAACTTCAACTCTACAAAAAAGACTGTCTATTTGTAAATATTTAAAAGACAGTAACATAATAAGCAACAGAAGGCCCAGATTAGCCAAGATCAAGACCTATCAATCTTATTTAATGTTCTTCAACACATGTTCTACCCATTCTTGTGAATAATGGAAAAAGTACACATCTCGACTTTGGAGCTGCCTTACAGAAAGCATCTCTCAGTAGGAAATATTTTGATGAAATGACGGTGGGGACAAGGGGAAGAGAGTGCATGCAAGTCACTGGAAAACCACATTTAAAAAGATAAACAAGTAACAGTTAAGAAATTCAAACTCCATACTGAATGGCTATTTTCAGGGTCTGCCTCAATCTAATGCCTTTAAAACATTTATCAATGGTTTGAATAATGGAATAATGTCTACCTGTGTATAAAATACGCAAGCAAGAACTGTCAGAAGTTATATTTTCTCAAAGATTGTCTTTGAAGAGTTTTTAGAATGGAGGAAAAACGTCAACATCTTTTACAGCTTCAAGCCCACAAAAGGTTGTTGCACACAGAAAGGCTCTCTGTGCCTGCTGGAGATGGAAATGACGGATTTTAATTGCAACAAGGAAGGCGATTACACAGTGGAAAAGCTTTTTAACTTTTGGGGTATTGTACCATTTGGAATTGAGTCTCTTAAATAGTTATGGAATCTTCACTGGTGCAAGCTTTTAAGTTCAAAAAAACCCCAAAATTAAACAAACAAACAAACAAAAAAAAACAACACCCAAAACAACCCAAGCAACCAAAAACCCCCCACCAAAACCAGGTATCGAGACATAATTAGAGTTGTAATTACTTAGGGAAGAAGTTGGGCTAAGTTACCTTTTAATTTCCCTTCTGTGACTTTTTTCTACCATTGTTAGCATGTAAAAACATACTCTATTTCATTGGAGCAAATGCTTCATTTCAGTTCCATTCTGATAAATGAAAACTAGAAAGCAACAGATTAGAATCTGCTTTCCATCTTCTGAAATACTTGACAATTGCTTGTAAACATTTCCAGACCAGCCAGGTTAAATTAGGCAGTATTAACATGGAAAATTACTTCAGAAACAATCTGCCACTACTTTAAGCACCTCTTAAAGCATCAGAACTGATGCTCTGTATGGAGAATTCTTTATGAATGAATCAGTTCCTTGCAACGACAGGGGAATTATCCTTTCTACACATAATGGAAAACAACTTAAGGCTTTAATAGTTGCAGTAAAATTAATTCAATGCTTCGATTATCGCGGGATCCTGTGGTTCCTTGAAAAAAAGACCACATAAAATATTTTTGTTACTTTATTTCTCAGTACGTCTATTTTTGTTCTGCTTATGTGAATGGGCTCTACAGCCAACTAATTTGTGCTTAACTTCAAAATATATTTTTGAAGTGAAAGAATAACACTGATATCCATGAGAGCATTACTTTGCAGGATCACCATTACAGGCCTGTATCAAAAAATTTCATACAACACTTTACACTGGAAGTGTCCTTATCCTACAACAGCTTCATCTTTCACTGTGGGCAGATCTAATAAGCTTTCTAGACAGTCAAACTGAAGTTAAGCCAAACTGAGAATCTGAAAATGTCATCTAATAAGTTTCTCCCTTGATTTCACCTGTAGTCAGAGAAGCCCAAACCCAGTAGGTCTCTGCGTGACTTCAAAGCTCTCCACACTGAGAGAGATCCTGAACCGCTGCAAGTACCTGGACACCAATCCCGTATCTGAACAGGATGCAGAAACCAGACTCCTGGGAAAGCAGACAGACAGGCATTTATGCTGTGACCAAGCATCAGTTACCTGAAAGAAAATAACTTCCAACACAGGTCCTAGAAACAATTTTGTATTTTTCATGGATACAATTTTGTATTTTTCATGGATACAATCACTGCATAAATGTAAGACACTCCAGAAACTGCAACCAAATAACTACACAAATTGAAAAAATCAGCCAATTAAGAAAAAGATTTTGTAACACTGCAGCTGTCCCAGCTTCACAAGGGAATAACTATCCGACATGGGCTTTTTACTTAAAGCAATTCTTTTGCAACTCTTACTTACTAGTCTGACTAGTGGACTGACCTATAGCCAAGTCTTGCAATTTAAGAAAGGTACATAGGCATCTGAGCACACATTTAATTATAGTAAAATAATAAATTTCTGCAAACTGACTGCATTAAAAAATAGTGGAGACGGAGCGCACACTTCAAAGACTAATAGGGACAGAGACTCTGATGAATATTAAGTGAAGAAATAGTTGATGGATATGTTTCGAGATAAGTTTGCCATAGTGGGCCTAGAATGAGAAAATAATCATATCATGCTAGCATAAGATAAACCAAGTATTTGAGGGACACCACTAACTGATCATTCCACAAACCTCATCTATGTTCCACATGTGTTAAAATACAGTTCCCTTCTCATAATAAGGGGGTGTGTGCGCATATACTGTTAACACCACAAACTTAGCATGAACAATGAACAAATACAGTGACAAACTAAAAAGGCCTAGGGATAGAAGCAATGTATTATCACAGGCACCAAAGCAAAACCAAAAGAAGATAGCAGAGGAAATTGCCTATGTAAAATTTTTCAACGGCACCTGGAAAATAGGGAGGAGCTTTTTTTTTTTTTTTTAAATTGTTAGTTATCACTTGGCAAGACAACGATAAGCAGAAATTCATACACAGATCATCAGCCTAGTAAAGCCAGCAAGGAACTGAAAAGACATCTACTTTTACCTTATGACTGGGTAACACAATAGCAAATGTCAGTGTCAGCATATTCCAAAGCTTAATATATAAAAGACAGAAATTTAAAATATTTATAAATCTGTCAGACCAAATTCTGGAGGAAAAAAAAGAACTGAAGTAAGTTTTGGAAAGATGCATGAAGACTTCAGCTTAAGATACAGTCTTTCTCAAAATTTAAGATGTAAACAAAATAAATCAGGTGGATAAATTCTACTGCAATTAAGTAAAACCAATCATACATTTTATTGAGAATACCACACGCAGTACTTTCCACTCGATCATACAAAATCAGCAAAATTACAGGGATTTCAGAAGCAGCAACAAGTTATAGATCAAAATACTTAAGAAAACAAGACACTTATCACATAAGGGAACTAATGGCTAGTTTTCTTCTCAGAGTACTGCTGTGCTGTTCTGTTTATTCTTAGAAAATGAGCTTCTGTAAAAGAAAGCAACCATCACTAGAGGGTGTCTCTTGATTTCCCCATGCAAGCAATTCTGAACATTGTTTGAACTCCCTCTGTCAGCAGCTTAACACTTCCTAACACAACTTGGCACAGCAAGACTCAAAAAACATTCAAAATAAAAGTACACAGACCTTGAAAGAGCCAGAAACATCCCTAAATTGAAGATGCCTGTAACAAATACTGTATTTTGCTAAAATGAGTTTAAGGGAAATACATTTTATTTTGATAGACCTTGATACTAGTGAAAAACTAAGCATGCTTGTATTACACTGGATTTTGGTTTTATTGCCTTTTTAACACTCTGTTCTTAATTAGTTCTTTTATGCACCCTTTTTAGGTAAACCCATAAAACCACGCAGCAAGATTCACAACGTTCACGTTGTCCTAAGTATTTAACAGGAACATTGCAGAAATTCTGCTGAAGAAACTGAAGATTCGTTTTCTTGTACCGACAAACTCCATTCTTTCCAAGCCTGCCATTAGACACTCACTTCTCACAGCTCCCCACTACGTCACTCTCCTGTCCTCTCCTTTGGGAGTCAAAAGAGTATTTCACACACGGCAGTTAAAACAGCAAGCATAGACTCCTCAGGTGCAACGCACGCTGACCGCGCTCCTCCCTCACACGCGGAGCCCGCAGCAATCCCTCGCCCGGGAGCTGAAGGCCCTCCCGCGGGGGGAAGGCTTCACCCCAGCGCTCCAGCCAGCCCAAGCTGCCGCCCCGGCCCTGCGCCGAAGGGCTGCGGGAACCTCCACGGCCCCGGAGAGCGCGGCCCGCCCCCGCGGCCCGGCC
>Ga0065711_1008149_pt1 | contig 13389 bp, 8 predicted proteins | sample Hoacrofraction12_FD_59098 | JGI IMG/M metagenome (GOLD analysis project Ga0065711, IMG submission 59098) | Hoatzin crop microbial communities from Cojedes, Venezuela - Epithelial fraction 12 v2 (version 2) | ecosystem: Host-associated > Birds > Digestive system > Esophagus > Crop | place...
AAAATATTCTACATGTAAATCCCACCAGACGGTAGTTTAAAATTCCTTTTGAAGTGGAGGATTCAAGAAGCAGTAACATCACCTTTTAGCCTGTATGAACACTAAGATCTTTTAAGTGTCTCTATTCTTTGACTGCTTGTCCTAGTTACCTGGGCATATGACGTATTTCCTGGAAGGAAAATAACTATGCTATCAATCCAGATACAGGCTGTCCTTGATTTTCTCACTGCCTTTTCATTTAAAGGAATCACAGCTATAAGAAATGTGAATTTTCTAAAATTTAATTAGGATAGGATTTTTTCCAAAGTCAGCCTTCATTAAGCAGTAAAGTAGAAATGAAGTTAATGTTCCTTACTTTGCTCTCAGACATCCATTTTACATCCATTACACTTTATGTGTAGTAATTCATTTCCCAGATTTGATCTTCCTGTTCATTTCAAGCCAGTTCTTCCATTTTTAGTATTTCCTTCGGAGAAGTGAAATGGCAGGCATATTATACAAATAACTTTCTGATATCTGTTACTACAACTGTCTGAGCAATGCCTTTCTTGAAAGAGAGTTCATTAGCAAATGAGCAGTTCCTGAGTATAATGTAAAGGATCATTTTACGTGGAAGGACAATCCTGATCCATTTCTCCAATTGTTCCATTGAGGGAATAGTTCTTGGCTTAAAGCATAACTGGGGCTGTAAAACTAAAATAAAAATAATTGAAATATAAAGTTGGTCAATTACTAACTCTTAAACTGAGGGCTCTATTCTGAAAAGGTTACAGTGACCAAAATTAAGAGATGGCTCTACCCACTTTTTTGAGTAAGTGTTAAGCCTCCAAGACGTAATACTTACCATCTGATGATTCTTTAAGGAAGTATAGTCCTAAAGACAAGACACAAAAGGCATCTGCAACTTTGTTAAAATCGCTGTTGCAATGTGGTGCCATCCATTTCAAGCAACTGCCAACTTTGATCTCATCTTTACTTAGATAACCATACCTTAATATTCCATAACTGTGTATTATTCCACCTCAAGTATCTCTGTGTTAAATTTATTTTCTTTAGCTGTATATGACGTTTACAGCACACCACCTAGCAGTTCGTGATTTCAGTTGACGTGACCGTGTAGAATAAAGCACTGAACAAGTTAGGACGTTCACAAACACATTTAACTTGGCTTTTGACAGCCAGCCAGAGCAGAACTTCATGTAGATCTATTAAATTCAGCAAAAATACACAGATAAACATCTGTTGAAAACCTAATGCAAATTTTTCATCATATGGTTCAAGCAGGTACTGTCCTCTGAATGAAGAGAGGACACCTTTAGCTGCAGGGAAGGACAAACAGGTAGAAGGCTTGGAGCGGTGATACAGTAGGTCCAGACTTCCAGGGCAGTCAGCCTGGTTCATCTCATCAATACCAGAATAATCTACTTTAAAAGGTTAAAGACCCAGATGACACTAAGTGATCATAATATCTGGATTTACATACAACCTAAGCAAAAGTCCTCCAAGTGCGGACCTCACAACCACTTGAGAGAGCAAAGCTATATTTGCAGAAGGAGAATGGATGTGGGGAATCTTCGCAAGGTCATCTCCATTTTTTCCTTGGAGAATGTTTAAAGGGTTCTGAAAAATAGAGAAATTGTGTAGCGTGCTTATCCAGAGGGCTTATCATATTGTATTAGCGGTTACTTATCACATTTAATTAAGATTCCTTTTTAGCTGATGTGAAATATTATTAGCTCCATTCATCCCATGTCAGTAAAAAGGAATAATAATGGGATGTGATCCTAACAGGAGATGACAGAAAGCTGCTAACGTGACATACATGTTGTGGAAGGGAAAGAGGGCTATGACTGCCAGAGTCTGGTCTGAGGCCTGCAATGTCTTCAGTTTTACATTCCCTTCCTGTGGAAGGTATTAAAAGTAACATACCTCTTGTAGGGTAGGTTGCTGGCTAACAGCTGTATCAGTGAGAGTCAAAATAAACAGTGGTTAGTATTTAGTTAATTGGCTATTGGAGGAGGAGAAGTTTGCAGAGGTTCAGTGATAAATTAGTCAGAGTAGGTCAGCTAAAGGATTTTTGAGGTCTAAATTGACTTTATATACCTGAATGGTATAGTTTACTTTTAAAATTAAGATATCTCTTGAGTATAACAAAAGCAAACTAAACAGGAGTAGTACCCTTTCTTCCCCTTCATGATCCAGACTGAAAAAAAGGCCAATGTCAGCTGTCATCCATAAAATTCCAGTAAAATAGTCCCTTTATTTGTGATCAGAGCCCTAAGCAGCCAGGGAAGAGGTTCTGGCTCTGAAGTTCAGAGCACAGAGCCACCTTCAACCCCGGAAAGACAAAGTGCTGTGTTTTCCACGCTCTGAAGCTTTGTTTGTTTTCTGAAAGGAAGATCCAAGCAGAAAGCTTCACACTGTAGTCACCTGGCCTGGAGAATATAATGGTTTGGGCTGCTTGGGTAGGAGCCATATATGGGAGGAATGGTTGAAGCCTGCAAGCTAGACATACATGATGAAGAAAGAAAAAAAAAGTTATCTTTTAAGACGATTTCTCAGATGTCCATGATCTATTACTATGCTATCCCTTCTAAGTGGTGAAGCTCACGCATTCATTTATGTTTAAAATAGATGCCTCTAAAAGCACTGAAATAAATATGTCCCTTTTTCTTTCACTACCACTTCAAGCTTCCAGTTAGTTGTTTAAAATTAAGTTCTGCTTCGAAAGACTAAAATTGATGCTTCGAGTTGCCATAGTTACTTTCTATTAATTGTGCTCAGTTAAAAAGTGGCAATTCTCTTTTGCCTACCAGCGCAGGGCTTTGGCAGCAATGCTGGGGTCTTTCCTCTTTATGCACCAGCAGTAATATGGACTGCTGAGGTAAGTTTACCTGCAGAAGGTTTTCACAGCTGTAGAGAAGTGGTGCTTTATAAACAGTTTTGTTGAGGGCAAGTCGAAGGGACTGAATTCAACTGATTTCTCTTAGGAGTCTTCACTCTCCAAGGTGAACACATTAAAACAAGCTAGTCCTGTCCAGGAGATCCAAAACTAGGAGAACATCTAATCCTGCTTTCTCTCTTCCCTTCAGGTAGCCTGAAATCCCCGACCTGAATTTTTTATTCTTTGGGGAATCAGTCACAGCCAGCCGTCAAGATGGAGGCTTAGCCAGAAGGTTGCTGTAGACAGGAGTCCAAGCTGCTGATCTTGTGATCGCCCCATAGTAGCAGAGTGGCCTCCAGTGGCAGGAGGTGACTAGACAGCGCGTCTGTGCTCTTGGCCTGAGTTCAATAGCTCATCTAGCAGAGAGCACAGAGAGGGGCTGGCTGGCTGCAGAATGCTGCTACAGGCTGCAGCAGCAGCCAGGAAATGCTTCCTCCTTTTCACCTTCACAGCAGGATTTAAGATGGCCTGTGAGCCTGTTACCTTTCATACAAAAGTAAGCTTGTATGTAAGAATGAAATCATTTTTTATTTAAGTTTGGCAGAACACAGTAATGAGAATTGGCTTTCCATAATAGAGACTAAGCAGTGTACAGATCGGTTCCCGCCCTCCTGACATTCAGAGCTTTGTCTTCCGCAGTGACTTTTGCTCTCTTTGCAGTATGTCATATTTCTATACAATAGAGGCAGCACCCACACACAACACCAGTCAGCTGAAAGCAGTTAGAATGCCACCTCTCCCCAGTCACATCCAGAGGGAGATTTGAGCCATTAATCAGACATCTTGGTTTTTAAAGATTTGTCTCAAAGTCCACAATTTTGGCATGTGTCACCTAGCAATCCTGAAATCAGCCCTCAGCAGAGGCCTGGGTAGTGGTTTGCCACCCCAATTCGTTCAGTTTAGGGCATTTAAGGAGACTATATAGCACCTGGTTTGACATGAAGGCAAAGAAAAACCTTTCCTCGAGGGAGGTGGGGTGGGTGACAGCGAGGCCAACGCACTGCAGGTCCTCAGCGGAACATTGTCCCCAGCTGCTGCCCACACCACCTCTCCCTTCCCAGTTACTGAGGGCCACAGCAGTCCCCCCAACACGAAGTCCAATTGTCCTGCACTGTTCACTGCCCGTTATCTTACTGTTTGCATTACCGCAAGGGCAGAACGACTGATGCTCTAGATGCCCACACTTCATTTACAATGAATTTATAAGATGAAAATTATCTGAGTGGGTTGTTTGGGTTTTTTTGTCTGTTTTCAGCTATGGACTATAAAAATGGTTGCCGTGTGCTTGCAGACATGTTGAAATGCCCAAATAAAAACCCATCTACCTTAGATTGCAGGAGTAGTCTCTCCCTAACAACCTCTGCATGCAACACACTGTACGCTGCATCCCCCAGAGTCCAGCATCTGGTTAGAGCTGGAAAGATCATATGGAGCATCCTGGATGCATGCACATACTGTCTTCATCAAGCAGCAGAGCAGTCTTCAGATTGGTGAGGAAAAAGTCAAGCTTGTGCTGAGCAAGCACTAACAAGTGCTACCCAAGACAAATTCTACGGGTGGGAGCAGGACTGGGCACAAGTACAGAACTAGAATGATGTTACCTGAGAAGGCTGATGTTTTTGTGGGAGGAAGAGCCTCTTTTAGTGAAAAGAGGCTGAGAGGAGCTTGGGGCTGCAGACACTAGGCTCTGTTTGCTTCTTCAGCTTCAAGAAGCCATTTAGCCTATGTTGTTCTCTGGCCACTCAGGCTGTGGTAGCAAGCAAATGAATTTTTGCTTTCACATACCTCAGAATATGCTGGCAGAGCTATTTGGTAGCTGAGACAATTGCTTTAATACACAGCCATGTAAGATTGTTTTCATATAACAAGGTAGATAATCTTTATTTAAATTCAATTTCAGTGTCAGCATGGACGATAACCCAAGACTGAGCTGGAAGTGACCTCTGTGCTCGCCCCCTGCTTTGTTTCTGGATGTTGGAGTAGTGGGGGCTTACGGATCTCCCACAACATATGTGCTATAATTACCCCATTTAATGTTACTGACTCTAAATCCAAGCAGTGGATTAAAGCTACAGACTCCTTGGGGGGAAGAAGTTTTCATTTTTTTCGTTCCCCCCGTCTCTGAATCATTGGTGCAGAAGAGGTCAAACAGGTGGAAGGGCAGAGAGTAAGAATTTTTTTTTTTTTTTTTTTTTTGTTGAAGACTCCAAATCAACATAGTCCTTAGAGAAGATTGGGATTGTTCGGCAAACTGATAGTTAAAATGGTTCAACTTTGTTATGACTGAATCATTTCTCTGTCTTCCAGTTCAGTATCTGTCATTTTATCATGCTGATGATGGATTTTTCTTTATTTTCTTTGTTGTGCTACTGGTTGTGGTTTTCTTTTGGGTTTTTTTTGTTTGGTTTGGGTTTTTTTTTAAAAAAAAAGATTAAATGGGCATTTTAATCCCAAAAAGGCTTAGCGATGATCAGTAAAGGCAGAATGCCCGCAGAGATCTTCCAAACGACACAGAGAGGGTTTTTCAGTGCACTCTGTTTGCATTTAATGTGCTGTTTCTGAATCAGTGCAGAATGTCAAACTCTTTATAACAGTGAATATTCATTAAGCCTGCCAGAGGCAGAAGCTGCAGTCAGTACAGCATCAGTGGAGGAGGCAGGGAAGAGAGAAATCAGGTTAATGACTAGCTTTCTCTGCGATTTGCTTCCTGCTTATTGCCTGATCTCAGTTTTAAATAAATTCATTTAATTAATGTGTTTTGCTACTCTGACCTGCAGACAGAAGGGTCTGTGACTAATGATGAGGTATTCCTAGTCTCAAGGTGGCTTTAGTCCACATGTTCTGATGTCTAGAAAAAAAATCAAAAAAGATTTCCTTTAAACTTAATAATAATAGATGGTTTGATTGAAAGCTTTTATCTAACAAAATGATCTCCTGAGTCCATGAGGCACCAAATTTTTAAAGACAGGGATGAAGCGGTGAGTGGGGAGGGGTGGAAAAGAGTGAAAGCAAGCTGCTGTCTTGGCTGAGCATGTCACACAGTCGAAAATGTCTCTGCAGGGAGACAGAGCTGCACAGAAATGCTTTCCTCTTCTCCCCCTTGAGCAGAGACACATCTGTTCTAACATGAGTTAGCCACCTTCTGACAAAGGTTCTTTAAAAAAGCAGCAGAGGCATAGGAGGTAGAGACGATGTACATGACACTCAGAATATATGGCCAGCTCACATTATGGAAAGTGAGCACCACCTGTTCCTAGTAAACACCAGATTGGAGCTGTGGGGCTATATAAGGACAGGAAAAAAACACGTGGCCACCCAAAAAGAGAGAAAAATGTCACTGAGATAGAAACTGCAATCTTAGCCCAGACCTGACGGGTATTCATTTGTGGGTAGAGTCATGACATGTTCTGTGAGCAGACATTTTATCCCATATTTAGAAGACAGCTCAATTTCGGACTGTTTGTACCCATCACTCAGCCTTTCTGCTTTGTTCCACTTACATATCAGCTTGAGATGGTTTTACAAACTGATGAAAGCCAGCCCTTCAATTGAGCTAATTCGCAAATGCTGCATCTGAAAAGACAGCACTGTAAATCTCAGTGACAGACTTGTACGTTGGAGTCTTGCAGCAGGGCATCACTCAAGACCTGAACTGCACTGCCACTTCTTTTATTTTTTAAATACTCTGACATGGTCAGTAGTAAAACATTCCTCAAGCCGTGATGCTGCTTATCTTGCTCCTGAGGGTGGAATTCAGCTCCTTTTGCACTAGCCACCCAAAAGCTAGCCGTCTGATTTAAATTGTCTGTCCGGGTTTTATCTGTAGCTAAAGAAGAAAAGGTAATACAGCTCCAGCAGAGAGAGGAGAAGGGCAAAGAAAATTCAGTGCATCTAAAAACAGGCATTTAAGCTAGGTGGGTTGAACTGCCTTCTGAGGGTGCCTGTCTCTCTTTATAGACTGTGGCAAGAACTAAATTAGGCAGTTTAGACTGGATGCCTACTTTTTTGGTGGCTAACTGTAGAAAAGAAATACCTCACTCTGTGGATGACATCCAAGGAAAAAAATTTAGGTGCCTACAGCTTGTACAAGCTAAATTTTAGGGACCACGTTCCTTCTAGTAGGTGCCTGGGCTCCCTACACAGAGCACAGGGAGAGTTAGGTACCTCTGAAAAACCTGTGTGCTGAGCTCAGGACTGCTTGGAGCATGCGAGTGAGAAGCTCTGTGCTCAGCAAGGTGACACAGCTCACCTGCAATCTGCTCCCTTTCTAGGATCTTGGAACCTTTGACATCCACATGACATTTTCTATCTGACAGTGTGTAGGAAATCAGGTGTTTTCAGAGCAATTAGGACTTGATGAAGAAGTGCCTATTGACTGAGAGTTGTATGTTTTTCAAGTCCTGTGAGAGGTGGAGGGCTACAGCATATGACCCATAAATGTCTGTGGAAGAAAAAAAGTAGCTAGGCACCATACCCTACTGCTTCAAGCTTTCAAATAGGTGATTTTAGGATGTGGAGGGGTTTTGTATGCAAGTCTGCCTGTGAGTTTCAGACAATAGTCATTTGATAGAAAAAGAAGTATTTTGAGAGACAGCCTAGAAGTCCTTTCCTCCCAACTAAATATATGATCTACTTGCCTGCAGAGTCTCTGTTGCTCTAGGTTCCATTTAAAGTCTACAGAGACACTTGTATTTTGGTGAGAGTAGGAACAAATGGAAGGGGTGAAAAGTTCATCTCCCATTTTAGCATGCAGACACACAGGGGAAGAAGCTTCAGGAGCTGCAGGCGCAGCCTAGATTTTGGGTTCTGCAGCATGCATTCATTAAAAATAGATCTTTTGGTCATTGAATATGAAGGCTGCCGTATTCCTTGAGAATAAGGTGGAGGGGCAGTCTTCAAAGTAATAATTTGAGTTACACCAGGAAATGGCCAGACTCTGCACTATTATGTAGAAACTCTGGCAAAGCCCCCTATGTAGCTGTAGGAAGAAGAGAATCATAATGCTTTAAATTAAATGGTATAAATATAGCTGGCAGATTTGGTTTATTTAGGTTTTCCTCTAAGTTTAATAAACAACTCTGAAGCATCTGAATGCAAAAGAAGTACAACTAATCCTGTTAAATGTGAAATAGCATCTAAGTGGGAAGTTTTTGTTGTTTAATTCTTTATGATAAGAAACAGAAGAGATGTTTAAAGGAGCTTTGGAAACTATGTGGTAAGTGATATTTATCCTTGATCTGAAATGCCTAAACATACAACACTGTTAGTACAGCTGAACTGTGACCTTCCAGCCTGCCAACACAGATAAACACACGTTATCAGGTAAATCACGCCAAAGGGAAATTTCCTGAGGATGCAGTTGAAGCCCCACTCATAGGAAATTATGTCTATTAACTCATTAAGTTCTGTCTGTCTTTTTGTATGTGAGCTTTCCACACAGCTGTTAGGATAATTAGTTTTCTTTGGCTTAGTGAGTATTAAGGATTATTAAAGTGCTTAGTTTGTACAGACAACAAACATATTCAGGGACTGGGAAAAAAGCACACAGAAATGCAAGCAAACCCCCTTAGTCTTTAGCTTCACAGAATCCTGAATCCAGGGTAGATATGATGGGTTTCTTGTGTTTGGGTATATTATGTCAGATGGCTTTGTGATAAATGTTACTGACTTCATCTAGTGAGTGGATTTGTCTAGGCAGAACCAGATTAAAGGCTCAGTATCCTGTTCTGAATTAGATTTCAATAATGCAGACGTGAATGTACACCCCCTTAGACTGGCAAGAGATTTCATGCAAGGAAAAAGAGTTACTGTACCTTAAGGATGCCCTCTCATCTTGCACGTTACTGTATTTGTGTGGTAAAGTGACTAATAAAGTCACTGCCATTGTCTCGTGTCCTGTCTTCAGCCCAATATGCTCACATCAAAATGGCGTGACCACACACAGTGTTATTTCAGCTGTGCTGTGGTGGCACTGCGAGCCATAGAGTGCTGTAACCCTGTACACTTCAAAGCACATTTTGGATTATTCACTGCTACAGGGCTCTCCCCAGCCACAGCAAGGAAGGTTCCAAAATAATTTGAGGTCACCTTTAGCTGTATTTTTCCTGCCAGGAACAGAAAAAGAGCATTGAGGCTGGGACGATGTTATTTGGAATGAATGTTGCATGCGCTTGTTGGGAAGGACAAAGGATTTATTTGTCAAATAGGGCTTAATTTATTATGAACAATATGAAAGCTCGTATTTTTGTATTGCTGGAGAAAGACAACTAATAATTTTGGAAAAAGGCCAAGACACACAACATTCACCTTTATAATTTATCATCTCAAAGAAACAAAAGCGATATAAAAGGTACCTGACCAAAATACTTTATTAGCAGAAATAAAAGCTGGTTCATATGAATGCATTTAATATGAAAAGGCTTGGTAGGACATTGCTATTATCAACAATAGACATGTCAAAAAGCTGAAGCTGATAGTGAAGACCATAGGAAATCTACAGAAAAGCTATAACTGATAAAATAGAGGAACTTTCACATTAATAACTTCAAAAAAGATATTTGAGACTAGGGAGGTTAGGGTCACTTAACAGCTTCAGCAGTTCCTGGAAAGAACATAAACTCGACGTCAAGTCTTCTTCATCATTAAATACAGTCTTAGGGGAAAAAGAATTGTACAGGCTCTTCTAATTCTGGATTACACATCACATTGTAAAAGCAGTCCTATCATCTTCTTTACACAGATTCCATGTGCGAAACCTATTACACAGGTGGTCTCAGAGACAGTTCTGATGTGTCATGTATACCCATTTCTTTGGCTCTGTAACATGCAAGTACTGTGTAAGTATGGAAAAGCTTAAAAGGAATGATGCTTTCCAGTGGTGGTTATTTTGCTGCCAGATAGGAGAAAGATTGTCAAGGAGCGGAAAGTGTTCTTTAGATTTTGAACCAGGAAAGCCTTATATCTGCATGCATTTCATACATCCTATTTCACAAAATAGAATAAAAGATAACTGAAGATGAAGAATTATAAAAGAGTAAGAAGTACAGGAGATGCTGTTCATTTCATGAGATGTCTGAGGAAATGCAGTATTCTTCATTACTACTGCAGGGGTACAGAGCAGTCAATAGCTGAGGTTTACTGAATAGTATCTTCTGGTCTGGCAAGATATTGGAGATCTCAGTCTAGATTGCCTAGTTTATTTTCTCTTCCTGTGCTGTTTCACCAGCAGGACGCCTAGAACTTCTCTGTTTCTTATCTTCCTTTCTGTGCTCTTGCCTCCTCTTCCAAGGGATATGGAGTTTCTTTCTGCTGGTTTTCCAACCCTTCTTTGTAGCAGTGCAGATCCCACCTCCTTCTTTACCCCGAACATCTTTACCTATTCAACTGGACAGCTCTGATGCAGAATACATGATGTGGAGACTTAATCAGATCAGTGGTATTTGGCATTGTTTGTGTGGTACTGCAAGAATTTTTGTGTGACTAGGAGTATGACAAGTGTGACAGGTCCTGTGTTTGTGATGCTGCGCTTTCAGAGTGTAGGTAAGAACGTTTTCATCAGATTTAAGGGTTTTAGCATCAATGCATAAGCATTGAGCTTTCCCCTGAACACAATCCCTTAAACACTTAAAATGATACACCAAAATAGATATATTCTTCCCATTCAGAACTGAGAGTTATGTAAATTACAAAGGATTTTCAAAGTTTAAGAAAAAATAAAACAGACAGGCTTTAAGACTTTCTCTCATTGGAGAAATTAATTCTTGTTGCATCTCATTATGCTAGAAAATTGTCCTTGTCATGGCAACGTACATGAACGTTTCAATCTGATTAGCTGAATCTTGTCAAAAGCATGGAAATAAAACTTGCTTCATACTGCAAGCCTAAAGCTGGGGACAGAACTTCACTTTATATTGCCTGTATAAAATATTGTGATCTACAATTCTACCCTATTGATTTCAAAGAACCAAGAGGTAGTTTCTAATCTGGTGTTTTTCAGCCTTTATGTTGTGATATTACAATAAGAAAAAAGAGACATAATAGTGAGGACTTTCCCGGTTTGAGAACTCACTGCAGTATTACTTATTTCTGAACCATTCTTGACAGCTTACTACAAATTTGACGCCAGCCCTTTCTGATTTCCTGTTTTGCTTGTAAGTTCATAGTTTAGAAGAACTTTACAACTCTCTTACAAGAGTCACCCCATTTCCTGGATAAAGGGAACAGGTTGCTAGAGCCTTGCCTTGAAGGAGACTGTGAATATTTCTATGACCAGATTCTGCACCCTGATTGAAGGAGTCCAGTGGTATCTCTACCCAGGCAATTTACTCCTGTTTTTGCTCTAGGGCTGTGTCTGCTGATCAGCCACATTGCATACATACATACATGCTAGTGGGCTCTCAGGTTCCTCTCTAGGATGCACCAACTCATTCCCTCCATGAGGAATCCTGGACACAGCTGACAGGATTATGTACTCAGATATCAGCATGGATGTGCATACTGCCAAGGCTGACTCCCTCTGCCCTGGACATTCCCCTGACCCTATCCCAAAAGACCTGACACCCTCAAACCTACCCTTGTGCTGTGCAACACATGCTTGTGTTTCATATTATAAAACACTACAGTGGGCTGCATGACAGTGGTCTCTTATTCTATGTTCTTCAAATTCAAAAGGAAAAAAGAGAACAATTGTATTTCAAGGCAGAACATGGGATCCAGAGCACGTCGGGCCCAGCAGTATGTGAAATGAGTCAGTGCATATTAGCACTGAGCAGCCTTGACAAGAACCAGTCAATAACAACCAAATGAGCAGCCTGGCAATGAAGAGTCAATGTAGAGCCAGGCTACAGCCATAGCTTTCAAATAGGAAGCTGATACTCACTAAGTGCTTGTGTTTAATGATGCTTTAAGCTTTTCTTGCTGTTTTGACTTTTTCAGAACCAGAGGCAGGAGAGGTGTCCCCCCCAGTAGGAGCTGGCGTGAACAGCAACAGCTGGACCTTTAAATTTGGACCGGGCAATCCCAAACAAGGTGGTCCTGGTGAGTTGCCAGACAAATTCATTATCCCAGGATCTCCCGCAATCATCTCCATCCGGCAGGAGCCACCAAACAGCCAAATTGACAAAAGTGACTTCATAACCTTTGGCAAGAAGGAAGAGACCAAGAAAAAGAAGAAAAAGAAGAAGGGAAACAAGACTCAGGATAAAAAAGAAAAGGGCAACAGCACCACTGAGAACAGTGACCAGTGAGGGGTTTATACTGAAAGAAACCACTTAGCCAGTTTTTGTAATAATGGCAGATATCTCCTATGTAGCAACTCCCAGCTTCTTCCTACTGTTAACAAATTTCCTGTATGTACAGACTTGAGAAAATCAGCAGGAAGTTCACAGTGTCTGTCTATATTGCTTAACAGGTTTTGTCTTAAAAGCTTTAATAAGTCTGGTGTTAACTCTTTTTCTCCACTCTGGCTTGTTTTCAGAATCTAAAAAGCAGACACAAGTTTCCTTTCTCCTACGCCGAAAGGGAGAATCTTCACAGTACAGCCAGTGAGAGGTTGGACTCTGCACTGTGGTTCCTGTGCTCCTGTCTTGATGACACTTACAGGACAGGTTTAAAAGTTTTAATGTTGTGCGCCCTCTATCTGATTGGGAGTATTTGTGTGCAGATGTCAGCTAGGTGATATGAGATCAGATTGTAAAATGCAAGAAGAGCTGGTAAATATGCAACAGAGGAAACACCTAATGAACACAAATGTTCAAAGATGCTCAGGCTGGGGAGGAAATGTCTGAAAGGAGATGACCAGACTTTTCAAATCTTGAGAAGTCACTGTGTGGAAATACTGAGTCCTATACATGACGTATTGTACACACTCCTGCAAATAAAACCTGACATTTACAGCTCTTTAAGATACCATAAATTTTATCTCTTATCAAGGAAGCCATTGGGAAAATTGTCCCTTAAAGCCCTGCATTACCCTGGCAAGGCTAGCCCTCAGAGTGTAAGAAGGGCTGGGCTGACATCCCAGGAATGTAACTGACTGTGATGCTCTGTGTCCCTGTTTTCACTCTAACATTATTTTGCACATTATGTCTCTGAAAAGGTCAGAGTTTTTCCACGACACTTATGCAAAAGAGCAAAAAAAGAAATGTTAACTATGCTATTTGTTATTTGAGATATTTATTTGTAAAGAAATTTAGCTGTAAATGTTAAAGAAATATGATGCCCTTTAACCCAAACAGAAGTCAACCTAGAGCCATTATAAATTACAATTGCTGCTATTAAAGTGCTTTAGAAAAATTGCCTGAAACATCTATATTATATCGGCCACTTGCCAATAACAGCTTTATTCTGTCGGGTGACTTGGGGGCTGCCTCTTGCATGTATTAAGAAATACAAGAATATCTTATCTTTTTTTTTTTTTTTTGCATTAATCTGCACTTTGAACACAC
>Ga0065711_1010049_pt1 | contig 13389 bp, 4 predicted proteins | sample Hoacrofraction12_FD_59098 | JGI IMG/M metagenome (GOLD analysis project Ga0065711, IMG submission 59098) | Hoatzin crop microbial communities from Cojedes, Venezuela - Epithelial fraction 12 v2 (version 2) | ecosystem: Host-associated > Birds > Digestive system > Esophagus > Crop | place...
TCCTGTCGCTGGGCACCACTGAAAAGAGTCTGGCCCCATCCCAAGAGCCGCAGGGTGGTTTCAGATCTATAGGTGCACTAAAACAGCAATGCAAAGCTCTAGCTAACCTGGCTGCGTGAAGCACTGTCACCTTCTCTTCCAACTTGGCAAGCGTCTTGCAAACCCCACCCCAACCTCCATTTACCCATTTCCCTTCTCAGAGAAACTTGGGACCTTCCTCAGAAGGCTGGTGGGGAAGGTTGCCATCATCCCTCAGCCCACACCACTGAAGTTAAAGTCAGTGACCACAGCAAGAGCAACACCTCAGAAATTCATCCTGCTTGGCAGACAAGTTGTTGCCTTCTTACCACGTCTTACAGAGACAAACCTTACTGAAGCAGTCAGGAAGAGAGCAAAAATTTCTGTTGAATTATGAACCCATGTATTCGCATCCCATACAAGCCACGTAGCACTCCACAATACATATCTCATTTGGCTATCAATTCATTTCAATATAACTTTCTCCAGTGGTGAAATGGCAAATGGTGTTCAGTATACAAAATTTGGAGAGTTGACCTATTTTCACTGCCATCCAAACACCTACCACACTATTTGACAGTGGACCATTCAGTATGTACCAGCCTTTTTTGAATTTTTTTTTTCCTTCCAGTTTCCATCCCAATTACAAATTAAGTTTGGAGTGGTGAAACAGGTAACAGTACAAGGCAACTCGGATGCTGCTACGCATAGGAGAAAGGTCTTTCAATCAACTGTAATTCATTAGTAGTCAAAATTTAAATGCTTAACAAGCCCAAAGAGCCTTTTACAGACAAGTTCTAAGCAACACTAGAGCTTAGCAGAAACAAGCTGAGATAACGTGTTCCAGATATACAAAATCATGAGAAAACTGCTGATCCCTTTGGATTCTACAGAGTAATTACTTATTTTAGTAAGCCTCGCTAAACCTTCACGTATCTTTTCACAAGACAATTTCTAAGGCATAACCCTAATAAAAAGTCCGGGGAAAAAATAAATCCGGTCTGGTATTAATTCTTATAAACACGGATGTATTCCTCTAGCAGTGAGAAAGGCAGCACAGACATTCTAGTTGCATGTAAAGAGGAATGCTGGCACAAGACCGCAGAAACAGATAGTACAGGGCTAACCTGTTTTCATCAGCTCCAAGAATATCTGGAAAAAACAATTACAGTTGTTTCTGAATAGCAGTTTAATCTGAATCTAAGATGTTAACAAGAAAGGCGTTACTAGAGAAGATCTACTCAGAAAATATCACTCACCTTTTAAGAATGCTCATTAACTAGCGCTTGCGTCTCCAGCCTTCACTACTCTCGTAATTTTGTCTAAAACTAGAATTTCACATTCCATTGTATTTAAATATCACCAAGTTCCCAAAGTGTGGTTAAAGCGCGCAGTAGCTTAGTAGCCTCAGATTACACGGACAACTATCTGCTGTGCTTAACCTAACAATTCACAGCCCAAAATGGAAGCACGAAGGGATGGATGAACGCAGCTACCCAACGAAGTCAGTCAATTCCAAAGCATTCGTCAGGTCCACAGAGAGCATCTGGTGTGGTAAAGAGGTTGAACGGCCCGTGTTGTTCAAGGAGACGACCACGAACCGCAGCCACAAACGCAGCGCTGGTCTGAGCACCCTGTACTAGGACTTGTGTATCGTGACACCTTCTGCTCCTGGAAGGTCACGCGCGTTACAGCACGCTCTACAGGATTCCAGATTGCACGGGACAACAGGTTTTTAAAAAACACAAATACGGACTCCCAATCTTGTTTCACATTTTTTGGTTTGTTTTCACTCATTTATTCTGTAAAAGTAGATGTTTCGTACCATTTTTCGCAAAGTCGGGGGTTTTTTTAACATCACAAGTGTAGAGTTAACTCTTAAAGATGACACAGATACAGCTTGGACAACCTGATGAAGTTATTGCTGTCCTTTCATTCTGAAATTCAGACTAAAGTTACGTACTTTTAAAGCCATTAGCAACTCCCCAACCATCTCAGCTACTAGAAGCTGTTTCCATATATTTTATTTCTGTTGGCAGTAATAAAACTGATTTAAACTAACCACAGGAAACTCATCGTATTCCACTCTGTTGCAGAGGGTCAGCCTGACCTTTATGTAGAAATCTACTGGGGGAATTCTTTCCATTTTTGTTTAAAATTCGCATCAAGTGGTGATTTTATACATTTTAAGGACTGGTTAAGAACTGTGGAAAAGTCTTTATGGAATTATTAAAAGCAGCCAGAAAAGGCTCTCTGTACGAGTAGTCTCCGAGTCACGAAGATTGCAAAGCAACACATTGGAACGTGAAAATCAGTCACACAAGTCTGCCTGCCTCCAGTTCCCCCAAACCTCTACTTTGCAGGTTATCAGAGGGGAGGAGGAGTGACATGGTTAAAGTAGATTTTATGGGGGTAAAACAAAACCAAGAAAAGCAACCAAACTTTGCTTCCCGCTAGACTTTCCCTCTCTCCGGCTCAGTTACTGCAGTTTGCCGAGGGCTGTTGAACCGCCATTCCTCCCCCTCTCCAGGCAGCACAGCGCGAGGCTGATGCTCTGCAATTCTTTCCTGCTCTAAAGTAAATTCAGCAAATACTTTTCCACTTAATTTCATGGACATCTTTGCAAGAAATTAGCCTTTTTGCATGATCCTCAACAGCCACAAAACTTGCAGTGTTCTCCACCTATTTACATACTGATAAGAATTAGTCTCACACTTTTCTTTTAGTTCAGCTAAATCGTTTAGCTGATGCTTTCTCCATCTCTGTACTCCAACTGCCTTTTCTGGTTTGTTTGGTTGGATTTTTAACTGCCCTTCAGGCTCTCCCTTATTTCTTTGCACATTTCTTAAATTATGTGGGTATTCACCGAACACTGCACCCATTCCGGCAATCGCCTTGTACCTCTCCGTTCAGGAGCCACGAAAACCACCTGCTTTTAGGCAGCATCGTTACTTACAGCTCACCCTGTTTTGTACCACATTTCTCCTTTCAAAAGCACAGAACGAAGGCAAACGCCTGCAGAGGACAGGTCGAGCCCTCGGTGTGGCTGAAGACGTGCGGTGCCCTGGGCGGCTGCTGGCAGAGGGGTGTAATCGATGGCCTTGTTGGACTTGTTAAATGCAAGACAAAAGACAAAGGGACTGAGGTGTCAAGAGCCAAAGAGCTAACAAAGGAAGTAAATAACTGGTGCTTATCTTATCAGACAAAAGTAAGGGGGGACAGCCCATCACTGTAAACCCAGTGATCTGTGGGGTGGCCCCCGGATGCGCACACCAAGATGCCCGCTCCGAAGGCGTCACACTGCTGAGTCCCGCTTCTGACGACACGACATTCCATGCCAAGAGCCAATCCATACACAATAATTGACTGAGTCCCACCTCGCAAAAAGATTTTCCAAACNTATAAAAATTGGGACTTGAAAACTCTCTTTGGGAGGAGGAGCCACGCGAGAACTTCACCTGACGGACGGGTCGACGGGCCTGAACCTCTCTTCCCCCCCAAGAAGGGACCCCTTTTTGGTCAGAGTCGCGCCTCTGACTTTGTCAGACGTACCCCCGGGAACACATTGTTAGCTAAAGCGCTAAACTATTCCTTTGAGCTCAACTTTTGTAGACAGTGAATTTATCAACGGCAATCCCGAATCTGTGATACCTGGCGCTGGAATAAATTTCCTCGTGTTTCAACTTTGCAAAACTGTTTCAGTGAAAGTCCTTGGAAGGGCTCTGGCAGGCAAGCTGAACCTGAGAAGTGGCTGCACACTTAACCCTTTAGACATAAACTGTTGACTAAGTCTGGAACTAGGAGCAGATCCAGCCACACCTAGACTCTCCACTGAGAGAGAGTTTAGAACACAAGGGGGTCTGCTCTGAACCTCGTGACTCAACGGGAGGGCTCTCCTTTTGTCACTTGTCAGACTCCCCTTACCCCCCCTTTAACGCAACACCAGACACGTAGAGAAGGGTACAAAAAGGAAGGAAATTGGGTTTGTTTAGCCGGGAGGCAGTAGCACCTGGGGAAGCCAACACCAGTTTTCCAGTACCTGAGAGGAGGTTACTGAGGATGAGGGAGCCAAGCTCTTCCCTGAGGTGCATAGCTGGCAAATGAGACGGCTGTCAATCTGAAACAGGGGAGGTCCTGACCAAACAAGGCAACTTTTTTCCCCTTTGAGGATAACTCAGCACTCAAACAGAGTCCCAGAGCAGTTATGAAATCTTCAGCTTTGGAGGTTTTCAAGATCTGACTGCACAAACCCTGAGCAAACTGGTCTGATTTCAACGTTGCTCCTGCTTTGAGCAGGAGGTTGGAGTAGATGACCTCCAAGGTCACTTAAACTTGAACTAGTTCCATGATTCAGTCATATCCTGATATTCCCCAGTTTCCAAGAACTCACAGTTCAGTAACTCCCTAGCCACAGGAGCATCGTAGAGGTTAATAAGCCTGGGTAAATTTTTCTTCCATGACCGTGTCCTTTGAGTCTGTATGAACTCGCTATCAGCTATGTTCTGTGCCACAGCATTGCAAAGCTTTATTATGCTTCACAGGGAAAACACTCTTCTGTTTCCTTAACCAGCCTTCATTTTCTGCTCAGTAGCTATGATTACAGGAGAGGTTGATTACTCTTACTCACTCCCTCTACACAACTCTCAGTCCTACTGACCTTTGGCGTTGCCTTCCCCCATCACACCGCCCACCGTTCTGCAGGCTGAAGGGCAGCGTAGTTAATTATTTTCTGTACACAAGCTATTCCTTGGATTATTTCCGATTCCCTTCTCCTTGTCTTTTACCACTCACTTGCAGTACAACATCTACCGGTCACTACTGCTTTTTTGGTAAGAAATGCAGCAAAGAAAATTTTCAGCAAACAGCAAGAGCAGCTGACTTGCCCCATGCAGTTGCCCTTCTGGCAAAAAATGTTAAAAAATTGTTTTTCATGGCAGGCTCAACTTTTTATTTCATTATAGGAGCGGGATCATTGAAGGCTGATTAATACAAGTGATGGAAGGAACTTCAACCAAGCAGATTATTAGGATGCAACTTTCAGGAGTAACCGTCTTTGGACGTTCTCATTGCTTCTCTGGCCACACAGCAGAGTGATGAGGACTAGGGCAACATGCCACCTTCGCTAGTCACAAGGAAGACAGATGGTACCGGAGGCAGTGATCAAAGTTACAGTAGGTAAATCTGTTCCGTTTTCATAATTGTGGAGGCTGTTAAATTTGCTCGATGAATTTCAAAAAAAGAATGCCTAATTAATTCAGGTTTTGCAAGCCTCAGTAGTCTAGGGTATTTTTATTCTTTTCAAAAAAATATTCAAAGATGTTACCAGCACAAGTAAATCAGAATATTTGTCTTGCTGGAAACAGTTAATTTGCTTCCATTTTACTTAAATGGCAAACTGGGCATTTCTTGTAACATTTGCTCCAGAAAAATACTAATTTTAGGCTAACTTAAAATGCAACCAAAAATCTAGAGCTAACTGCAAATATATCAGAACACTAGTTTTTCAACAATGCTAGTATTCTTATAGTCAACTATGCAGCCAATTGCTAGACATCTAACCACTCAGCCTTACTGAAGAGCTATATCTAAGCAATATTTTTTGTTTATGCTACATTTGATGTCCCCTAAAAATTAATGGGAAAAATAAATAAAAGGAATTCCTCACATTTCGGACTGCATTTCAGACAATGTGGAGCTCTGGCACACCATATTGCATGCTTCGTCAGAGAAGCCTATTCTTCTGCCTTTGTATGGGCACAAACTGAGAACTGACACAGTTCAGTATGTGAACGTTCAACTGAAAGAACTTTAACATCTGCAAGACAGTCTCAATCTTTCAGTCTTGAAGAAGATTATAAAGATATATGTGGATTGCTTATATAGGACAAAATCAACACCTGCTAAGCCTGCTGAAAGAAATCCATGGAAAGAACAAAACCAGCAGGCTCCTGAGGTAGCTCAGTAAGCTTGAGAAATCCTACAAAAAAGCCCTGCTTAGTGTGTTACAGCAGAGGGTGAGCAGAATGAAGGTCATGCCTTGAGAGGGAATGGCAAAGAACGAGAGGTGGCTCTTTCTTTTACCGCAGCAGTGCGTGCTCTTCCTCCGAGGTGTCGGCATGAACTGCAAGACAAACTTAAAAAGTAGAGGTAGAAAGAAAGTTTTATCACACAAGGATAATGGGGTCAGTTTAGGCGTGATAAATGCCTTTAAATCTTAAAAACTTCTCAGTCCAGGCTGAAGTTTAATAGACATGAGTAACAAGGCATCCTGGTTTAACCCCAGCTGGCAACTGAACACCACACAGCCGCTCGCTCACTCTTCCCCCCAGCAGGATGGGGGAGAAAACTGGAAAAGTAAAAGTGAGAAAACTCGTGGGCTAAGAATAGTTTAATAAATAAATAAATAAATGTAATGAAAAGGAAAATAACAAAAACAGAGAGAAATAAAACCCAGGAAAAACAAGTGACGCAAGTGAAAACCCACAACCGCTCACCACCAACCGATGCCCAGCCCATTCCCAAGCAGCGGCCACTGCCCCCCGGCCAGCTCCCCAGCTGACATGCTGAGCATGACGTCACACGGTATGGAACAGCCCATTGGCCCATCTGGGTCAGCTGACCTCGCTGCCTCCCCGCCCTGCTTCCCACACGCCTCCAGCCTGCTCGCCGGCAGGGCATGAGAAGCTGAAAACCCCTTGACTTTGCGTAAGCACTGCTTAGCAGTAACTACAACAGCAGTGTGTTGCAACATTTTTCTCATATTAAATCCAAAACACAGCACTACCCCAGCATCTAGGAAGGAAATTAACTCTATCCCAGCTGAAACCAGGACACAAGGGTATTTTGTATTTTTTAAGCAAACCGCTGAATATCTACACCTATATACTTAAACCCAAGCCAGTCCTTGCCTGTTGTAGGCAAGAAAAGCTTTGCTGAAAGTTTGGTGCACAATCCAACGCCTCACTTCTCAAATCCTGTTTTAGTATAAAGATTTTCCTAATGTTCTAGCCGTACTAGTTGAGTATAATCTTTCATGGAAAAAGTCTCTCTGGGGTTGGGACTAAACTTACAACATGCCCCACCTCCCCGCCCCCTAGATCCATCCATTTCCCTCCCTAAGTCACACCAAGGTTTCCCCTGTGAGGTCCAAAAGGCGAGCTGATGCTTTAGGGAAGCAGTCATCCTGCTTTGGGAGAGGGTGCAACCTGGATAGTTCGGGGAAGAAAGGCCAAGGGAAAAATAAAGGCGGCAGGTATCAAACTCGACATAGCTAGTGAGTCTTGTACCTACCTTGGTTCAGACAAGAATGCTTCTGGCAACTGAAGAAACCTAAATGCCAAGAGAGAGCGATCCATAGTAAGCAGAGTAAAACTTACACAGACTTGCCAGCAGCTCTGGGTTGATCTTTACTTTCTCAGTGTATGGTGAACACCTTGCTACTAATCCACATAGCTTCTCTAGAAGGTGTAATTAGCTAGAGGCGTGGACATAAGAGAGGCTTTTAAAAACATATTAAAAAACATGACAAGGTACTAATGTAGGTGGTTCAGACTTTAGTCTTTAATTTAAACTGAAGGTTAGCATATGTAAGAAAATAAATCTTAGAACTCCTTGAAGTGCTATTATTATTCCACGCCAACAAAGTGAAAAACCCAGAAGGGGGCTTTCCTTGTCCAGGGCCATGGGTGTTCCAGCAACTGACACGCTGCACCACAACATACACCGAGGTGTATCCAATACATACTGAGTGAGCAGGTCTGCACAAAACCGCCAGATGACTCAAAGTGAAATGGCTTCGCTCTGTACACAATCAATACAGGAATTACCTCGTTGCTATAACAACGTGAGCTGCCTAGGTGGAAAGCCACAGCGGCTGGCGGCTCCTTCCTGTGAATTGGCTCTTGTCACACCGCGTGTCAGGCAACACGTTGTGGCATTATAGGCACCGCAGTAGCCAAATGAAGCGAAAAATTCACCTCTTATGAAGATCAATTGCAACGTGAATTTTTTCCTGAGCAGGTGAAGGGAATAAGCTAGCTGCCTCAGGGAAGGCCAGATGGCTCTGAAGCACTGGCTACTCACCACTGCAGAGAAGAATTAGCTTAGACGTGATCTCTGCTACACACGAGGCCAAGTCTCTTTTGCTTCTCTGATCAGTGTAACACATCTCATACAAGCTGTCTTCCGAAACACAATTATAAGTAGATTTTATACTGTAGAGTGTAACGCCAGGTCTCTAACACGAGATGAGTCACTTCAATGACTCAGTTCTCACTTGCTCTTGTTATTCAGACACTGATACAATATGGCACTAGTCTGCCTTATTTAAGGCATATTTATAGAAGCTTGAGTCACTGACCAATGAAAGCCGCCTTTCTGAGATGAAGCATTAGCTAGGAAGTCAGTGCACAAAAATCTAGCTCAGGCATACACCAGAGACACTGTGAGGATTTCATTACTTGCATCGGAATCCACGCTCACAATATAAAATTTATTTAGCACTTCTTATTAATAAGTATGTACCTTTCCTTCCTCAAGGCCGCATCTCTTGATGTAGATGTAGAAGACTATCTAAAACTGAAGAGTTTTTATCACTTATCATTACTCTTCTACCACACAGAGACCCAGCTATTGCATAGCTTTATGATGGCAATATAATCTATTAACACCATACCCGTTTTAGGCTCAACCTCTAACCTAACTTCTTGGAGGCAGGAAAGATGCATAGGCATGAACCAAATGGGAATTTATAAACTGAGATCAAAGAATGAGAAGTGAACCTTAGACATGAGCTCGTCACTGCCTCCGCTGCTTTCCACCCTGAAATCTCACAGCCCAGCTCCGTTTATAGAACCGACAGAAACAGCATTTCCCTGCATGCTCGTACAAAGCAGTTCACTAAATAAAAAAAAAGTGGAACCTGCAACTCTTGCTTAGGATCACTTTCTAGATTAAAATAATGGCTGTAAGTTACAAAACAACAAATGCTTCTAAATAAAAACTATTCACTTAACATGCTTGTCTGTCTACATCCTAAGCGTTGATCCAATTTATTAGATAATTTTAACATGTCAGGCTGGAGACAAGACCGAAGAGCAAGGTTTCAAAGTCTTCAGAGGCAACAACTCAGAAAATGAAGTGGGCATTCATCTGTAACACAACCCTCGTCAGAAGTGGTTAACAAAAACCTATGATTCCACCTGGTATAAATAAAAGAATACTGAAACAAGGTAGAATACGAGGTTAATAAATTGTCTAGTTACAGAAAAATACAGTATGATGAATACCACAACTGGTGACCAGTTCCAGAAACACCACCTTTAAGAAGCGCAGTCCCTCCAGACGCATGCTTCAAGGAGAGAGATTTACAACAAATAAAATACATATAAAAGCTTTACTATTATATTACTTAATACTGTCTTGATGCAAAGTTTACACAGACCTTCTCCCACTTATCCATGAAAAACCCCCTTGTACCAAGCGTCAACAGTCGCAGCACCAGAACGCTCCCCTACCCAGACACTGACTCGCTCAATGTATAAAACTGAAGCACAAGGAGTCAAATTTGGTATTTTCTTCTGGGTTTTCTTAAAAAATACATCCTTACAGATTCCCAGTACGGAGACTGCCTCACAATATTTTCCGTGGTGCCCGCTTCCAGCGGAAAAGAAGAAATGTGGTTACTTTTTGTGGCCACAAAATTAGAAATGTGGTTATGAAGGGGTTTTCTTTGTTTGTTTGCTTCTTCCACTTGGCTCCCACTCTCCTTTCTCCCGCTGCTTTGGACAGGCTCAGATGTGGAAGCATTTTGTTCTAATGGAGCCTATTCATGTATCAAAGTGCCTCTGGAGGTTTTTACAAGTACTTTTCACCACTTCACGGGAAGTATGAAAATGCCAGATATTTTCAAATCAAAATGAAACAAACCAGTGAAATCACATTATATCAGAAGAAACTTCTATAACTGGTACCGGAGATATTGAATAAAATAGATGCAGCTTCTGAGGAGAATCAGGGAACTGCTGAAGTGTTGGCTTGGTTTTCTGGTTTGTTTTCTTTTTTTTTTTCTTTTCAGTATAAAAAGATGCTGGTAAAACAGTTCTTTCTTTCAGCTAATTACTGAAGGCTATTCAATCAAGCCCATGTTCTTCAGAAGTTAAAGAGTGTCGCAGGTTTCAATAACACGTTTCAGAGAAATATTTCTGTTATCTTTTAAGCACTACTATTACGTAAAGCAAGTTTTTTTTTTTCCCTACAGAAATAGATTTTCTTAACAGGGTCTTTGTCATATATTTTAGTCCACTAGTTAAAGGTCAGTCTAAAAAAGAAAGCGAGACATTTAGCAAAACATCCAAATAGGCAGATTTAAAGCCCAGTCTGATTATCTGAAGGTTATTCATAGCGTACATATGTTTCGCGATCCAAAGGATCTTATTAAAACTTCTGATAAGCTGACTATTCTCTTACATGAAGCATCTGCTGAAAGGAGGCAGATGAACAGATTGTTTTCTGCTAAACACAATGCTACTTGAAGCCCCACTACATTATAAATAACCCTTCTGGTGAGTCAGCAGACGAGTCCCTGGTTTGCAGGAGTTTTGATATGACAGCCCCTCGAACGAAATGATTTTGTCACCCAAAGCATTCTTCTCTTACTATATGTGTTCCATCAAGTTTTTGTATTTCATCAAAGCTTCAAAGTGACGCAGTCCTCTCAGGCAACGGAATTAGATTTACTAAGGCTACCGACACTCTCCACATGCCAGGGGGATTTTCACTCCAAGGCGGAGACTGGGGGCTTCTGACGAGGCCTTTTTCCTCCGGCACCCACGAGAGGGCAATGTCTTGCTTCGGAAGAGATGCTCTACGCCATTCCCTTCGCTCGGATTCGCAGCAAGAGAAACTGTATGCAAGCAGGAATAAATAGGAGTGCCATTAGGAAAATCACAAGCAAATAATCTGAAAGGAAGCTCAAAGAGCATGACTCAGTTTAATTTTGCTCATTTCCAGCCAGTATTAGAGCTATCAGGAATAACGACACTTTAACTTCCCACTACACGAGATAAACGGACAAAATTCACCCAGCAAGGAAGCACTTCACTGTTTCTTCTGATTAGATGACCAGAAGATCATCTACTAAGAGTTTCCAAATCCGAATACTAGTTATCATAGAATCATAGAATCGTTCAGGTTGGAAAAGATCACCAAGTCCAACCATCGCCCCAACACCCCCATGCCTGCTAAACCATGTCCCGAATTGTCACATCTACATGGTTTTGAACCCCTCCAGGGATGGGGACTCCACCACTGCCCTGGACAGCCTGGTCCAAGGCCTGACCACTCTTGCAGTAAAGAAATTTTTCCTAATATCCCATCTGAACCTCCCCTGATGCAACTTGAGGCCATTGCCTCTCATCCTATCGCTAGTTACTTGGGAGAAGAGATCAACCCCCCCTCACTACACCCTCCTGTCAGGGAGTTGTAGAGAGCGATAAGGTCCCCCCTCAGCCTCCTCTTCTCCAGACTGAACAGCCCCAGCTCCCTCAGTCACTCTTCATCAGACTTGTTCTCCAGACCTTCACCAGCCTCGCTGCCCTTCTCTGGACAGGCTCCAGCCCCTCAGTGTCCTTCTTGCAGTGAGGGGCCCAGAACTGAACACGGTATTCAAGGTGTGAACGTAAAACATTCTGGCCATGCTGTGATCCCAGGTCAGGACGAGCACTATCCCATCACTTCGTTGCGCCCTTCTGATACTTTGAGGCTCTCACTAACGCACGGAGAAAAACAAGGAAATCGTTCTTCCTTTTCATTAGAGACTAACAGGGAATGATCAATGGTATCTGCTTTAAACCTCAAATCTTTTTAAAGCAGAGCAAGAAGTCCCATAAGCTCCTCATGGTCAGGTGGAACGGACCCAGAAAGTCTGCCCAGAAGTACCAGTTAAATCAGCCCAGAAGTACCAGTTGAATCGTCATCTCTCACCATTTTTCAGGACCAGCCTGGGCCTTCCCAGAAACCTTCATAGCAGGGCAGAAGCAGGCAAGTGAAAACACTTGTTTTAGAAACAGTAAGATCCACCTGATGCTTTTTTATTAACTATGGCTGGGAAACTTTTAAGTCAATGTGGAAACTTCCACTTCAAAACGCTGTAAGAAAAAATACCGAGGAAATTAAGGAAAACTGTTCAAGTATTTTATGAAGACATTTAGAAATTTAGTCTTTTTTTTTTGAGGTTTCAAGATGAAAATATTTTCAAAATTCAGCCCACTACAGAACTCCATCAGTAAATCTAAGCTTCAGATGGAAATGAAGAAAAACAGAAAAAAAACCTGAAAAAACTCCTCCTTTAAATCAGAACCAGTGTGAGATCCAAAGGAAACCGTCCAAACTTTCAGTGAAAGAAATCCGTGCAGAGGACCCAGTTCTGGCCTGTAGCGACTGATGGCTGATGGTTGCTGTAGTACTGGTCCAGCTCATGTCGAGCTCCCCAAATCTACCTTTACGCTGCCTTTTCCTTATGGGCAGAACACCCCAGACATTGAGAGAACCTGATTCTGTCAGCCAGGATGGTTTCTTCAGGGTTTTTGTTTCTTTTGGGGTGGGTTTGTTTTGTGGGGTTTTCTACCATTTTGTTTTTTTTGAAAAAGCATCAGAACCCAAAATTCTCAACTGTGTGACTGCAACAAAGAGCGCTGAAAGCTGCCTTGAGACCTCACGATTGCTGTAAATGCATTATAAAAATCGATCACTTTTCACAGCACAATAAACGACCACAGTGGTGCCTTCTGTGCATTTCAAAGGCTGAAAAAAGTGCTGTAAAGAGTGACGAACTTCAGTTCCTTGCGGTAATAACCTGTTGAATAAAGCTATGATGCCCTAAAATACAGCAAAACTTCACGTTTCACATACGTAAACTACATTAGGTATCCATCTTCATCATCACTCATTCATTTGCAATAGTATACCATATTTCACTGTTATTCTTAAAAATTTGTTTCCCAGGACAGAGAAAAAGCTACTGTAGTTGAAAAGCACTATCAGCGTTAGAAGAAACAGGTACGAACTGGCTAAGGCACGTAAGGACTGAATGGCAATGGGAAAGTTTAAAGTCCTAAGGTAGTCTTGGCATGGGCAAGATGCCAGTGAGCTCTCTAGCCAGGCTTATGAAAGAGTTTACACAACAACTTCTAAGCAGAACAAGGACATAAACTTCATCCCTGGGTAGACTTCATGGATACAGAATCACAGAATGTTACGTGTTGGCAGGGCCCTCTGTGGGTCACCCAGCCCAACCCCCTGCCCAAGCAGGGTCACCCACAGCAGGCTGCACAGCACCGCGGCCAGGCGGGGCTGGAATATCTCCAGAGAAGG
>Ga0065711_1045580_pt1 | contig 13389 bp, 7 predicted proteins | sample Hoacrofraction12_FD_59098 | JGI IMG/M metagenome (GOLD analysis project Ga0065711, IMG submission 59098) | Hoatzin crop microbial communities from Cojedes, Venezuela - Epithelial fraction 12 v2 (version 2) | ecosystem: Host-associated > Birds > Digestive system > Esophagus > Crop | place...
CAGTAGAGCATGCTCCAAAGAGGTAATCTGCTGACAGAAATCATTGTCATCTTGGCTGAGTGATGCTTAAATGTGATCATCTTCAGAGGCCTGTTGCATTTGTGACTAGGAATGGATGAAATCAGAAGGTAAAGGGATGTTGGAGGGAATTTTTAAGTGGCTGGTTTGCTGGTGTGTTCACTGTACCTTAAATGCAGTCAATTTAATATCATTGTATTAATTTGAATATAAATAGAAAAATATTGCATATCTAGACTGCAGGGATAGATGTCTTCTTTATAGACTCAGAAAAATAAAATGCGATTTAATTTTCCTCACATCAATGGAGTTTTCTGGCAATCATTATGAAAGTTAAGTCTTGTGAGAAGGATTCAGAAATGTTTCTATTCCCTGTGAAAGGTTCATTGCCTGGTACTGTTAAAAAACATTTCAAAGGCATTTATTTCCTTGTCTGCCCTCTAAAACAATGCTGCAGTTGTAACTTAATTTCAAACTTTAACTATTAAAGCAAATGATCACATTTTGCTGCATGAAGGTGATATTACATACCTATATCTAAGATCATCACCTTGCAAAGACATTTCTATCTCTTTAATCCTTCCTAAACCAGCCACCCTTTCCACCAAATAAAGCATGTGCCTAAGTGTAGGATTCAGGTTTATATTTTCAATTACAGTAATTTTGATAAAACGGTTTGCTTAGCAGATGCTGAATGACCAAAGCAGTGATTTTTACATTGCAAATATAATTTTTAAAGCCATTATCATTTACATGGTTTCCCTCCCTTCCTCTTCAGTGCTGGATGAGGTAGGTTTGTAGTCACGATCTCCTGCATCGTCTTCAGATAAATTCAGATGGTAATTCTTTTATTTCTGTACTGCCAATTCCAATGACAAATTATGCTGACCAAAATAGCATTTTGCCTGTGATAATGTTAATTAAAAGATGAATTGTGAATGAGGTGAACAATGACACCCAGTACTTGGTGGATTGATAAGATGTAGTTCACTAAGCAAGACATTATTCAGAACAAAAGAGCACACGGTAATCTGCAAACACAGGTTATTTTAGGAATTTGGTTCAGAATTAGAGTATTAAAAATACTATCTGACAAACTGTAGGTGATTCTTTGTTCCTTGGAGGCACTAGTGCTATAATATCAGCCCTTTTAGAAATAAATCAGAATAAGCTTATTTCTTTTCCGAGCTTTGTTTTTGCATGATCTTAGATTATAGGTGTGTAATATTCTAAACACAATGTCAAGAAAAATTATTAAAAAGAGATACTAAAAGCAGAGCATATTGCATAATAACCGTGAACATAGCAGACATAATGGAAAGCACAAAGATACTGTGGCCATCTTCCCGTCTGGTGAATGCTTTCTGCAAGTCTAGCAAAGGCAGTTACATAACTGATTTTTATTGCATTAGGCAAGAGCAATATTGCTAAGCAAACCGATGTGCAGAATTAGAAAGCTTCTTCCACAGTGGAAATGAAGAAAAAAGACAGAGGAAGGGTTCTCACTTAACATGCAGTAAGAGGGCAGGGCAAGAGGATGTGCATCTTTGTTAATGGATCACGTCAGGGTGACAACATGATTTATTCTCATCACGCAATGTCTTAGAAAAAATACAGTGCAAACTCAGTCCATGATAATTTCGCTGCTTTCTGCAGTGTAGCGTGTCAACAGTCTAGAGCTCAAACTGGTAACTCAAAATGCCAGCCTCTAAAAGAGATTTAACGGGAGCTGAGATAATAGTCAGTAATGAGTTGCACTGGGGGGGGGGGAATTAATGAGGGAGCAAAGGAAAAAAAATACACACACAGAAAAGTGCCTGATCTCGTTTGTTTTCACTGTAAATTCAGAGCACTCCTAGTGTATATTTAGACATAGCAGTAATAGAAAGAGTTCTGTGAGCTGATACCAAGAAAGCCTACGTCGTGGCTCATGGGTGGTCAGCTTTGACACCTAGGAAGGTGCAAGCGCCACTTGAAATTTTTGCTGTAGCTAACGCCCTTCTCCCCCACTTACTCACTGATGCCAATGAGCATACAGGCTTATGTTGCAACCTTCCCCTTAGCAGGCCTTTCTTTCGTGTGGTTGACTGTTTCTGAAGTTTGAACAAACTTCATTATCCTTGAGACTTCTGTCACTCGTGTTTGTGTGGCAAACAAAGTGAGAGGAAGGAGGGTATACAGATAGGTAGCCACTTGTATGAAGTGTAATTGTGTATGCTATGTTGCTGTAGGACCAGACTTTTAAAACCCCTGCACCACGAAAGAGCAGTCATGGTATTTAGCATCAACTGCAGCACAAGAAAGCACACTGTCAAAGTTCAGAGACCTAAACCTGTTATAATGGGTGTAGGATATGATGAAGTAGGTACAGTAAGCAGTGCCGCTACAGCAGAGGAGGACCATCAGAGTCACGACCACTTTGGTGGCTGCCTCGCAGGAGTCTCGGTCTTCAGCAGAAGGAACAACCTTGCTTTTCCATGTTCGCAGCAGTAGGTGGCAATACGCTGCACAGGCGCGGCAGCGCAGAAGTCCTCTGCTGCTGCTTCCACTCCAAGCCCTCGCCAGCTCCCACTCACTCCAGTCTGCAACCGGAAGGGTGTGGGCGGTGGGACTGGAGGAGCTATCCGACTTCAGAATTTTTTTCTCTCAAATCAGGCTTTAACTGCTTACTGACTGGCACTTAGGAAAATTCAAGGCATTTTTGGAATGAGTCAAGGTTTAGAAGATGAGAAACGTGCTGTGAAATGCCTCGGGGCTATGAATAGGGCCTTGGGTTGTAGGAGAGGCAGGAGAGGGAGAGAAGCAGGAGTGGCTGAGGACTTGCCCGCAGAGGTGGACGGCAGGACGAGCGCAGCTGCAGTCATCCTTTGGCAGAAGAAACTGGAGCAACCTCCCCCAGCAAAGTCTCTGCCTACTGCACCGCAGAGGAGCTTCTGGGCGTCATGAACAGCTGGACACCACGATGGGGATGCTCAACGACATTGCTGGTTCTCGGCTAATGGAGACGAGACCTGGTACTGAACCACTGGAGGAAGAGCTCAAGCTGAAACCAGATTTATGTGCAGTTATGCAGGGGATGCACAAAGGAAATGGGAACGTACAGCCATTAAGCAAAGGCACGGTGGATGAAAGATTCATCTGGGAATATGAACAAGTGAACTAACTCTTCTTCCTTTCCCCTTCATTTGCACAACGGAGCAATTTTAATTTAGAACAGATTGTAACAGATTTAATTTAGATCACCATGGTGCCTAGTGTAATGCTACAGCATTTTCTAGTTTATCTTTTTCCCCAGTTTTAAAGGGCTAAACAGTTTTTAAATTGTGAATTTGTTGTAGAATGTATGGGTGCTAGACAATCCTAACCAATTAGAAATTTTTTTACTGTACCGTGATTAATTTTGTTAGATAAAACCACTGAAATACAACTGAAGGTAGAAATAAAAAGCATTTAAGTGCTGTACAGCCATGATTTACCCTTCAGAGATGCATTTAACGCTGTCTCCAGCAGAACAGCTTCATCCATTTTCCAAACATTCATTTGTTTATTTCAAGATTAGTCTCAGTTATAAACAGACATTAAATCACCTCCAGGCCCTAATACATTGTAATGAAGTATTGTAAACCATGTAGTATGTTGGTTTAAACAATGTAATCAGAAAGCAACAAAACCATTTTCTCCCGGTTCTTGCTGGCTCCCTGACTTCTTCTGTCTGTTCAAAGAAAAGTTCTTTCTAGTCTGTAAATGTCAAGGTCAATCAGAGGTCAAGTTTGTGCTTTTGAGCTGTGGTTCCTTTCAGGTTATTGGCTTTGTTTTATTACTGAAAGGAACCATCCATTTTGGCATATAGAGCAAAGAAGTCATGTAATCCTATTAAATACAAAACCAACATGTACAAATAATGGTGAGGGTTTGACAATCACACAAAAGCCCCCTTTTTCTGCCCACAGTTAAGCCTGCGCTGAGTAATTAACGGTCCTTCTATGAGCCTGTCTACACTGGGAAGACTGCCTAACTAGTTTTCAAAACACTCGCTCGAAAACTGGTTACAAGCACAGCCGAGAGCCCCTTTTAGGCAAGCTGGCGTCTTTCTACTGTGATGCTCAGGAATGCGGGGGTGGGGGACAGCAGTGGCTACCTGTTGCCTTCCATCTTGGAGCAGAAAATGGCACAGAAGGAGACAGGCACAATCGTAGGCAGAGGATCCTTGGAAGCAGAAAGACTCGAATTAACAAGGAAGAAGGAGGGAAGCATCTGTAGAGAGTTAAGGATAAAAGGAGGTCCTTCAAGTTATTAGAAAATAAACTTGCTTTGTTGGCAGTAGAGAGAAGTGGAAAGCCAGGGTTACAGCACGCAAGTTGAGATGTAACTGCATCATTATGTACTGGGCACAAAATCTAAGACATAAAAAATTAACTACAAATATCTCACTGATTTCCTTACAAAGAATGTTTATGCATAGTACAAGGTCAGTAGAAGAAAAAACTAGGAGGAGGAAACAAGGTATAATCAGAGGTTAAAATGGAGCAAGAAAAGTGCAGGATAACTTAAAGAAAACTGTCCTCACAGTGGTATCTACACAGAGGTAACCGAGGGATAATGCTGAGGATTTTCGTGTTTGATTAGTTATGATCAGATGCAAACTATGGGCTTGCAATGCTGTCAGTTCTACTTGTCACTTCTTTGAGGACAGTCAACCACAGTATGTGAAAATGACTGAAGCTGTGCAAAACCCAGTTTTCATAAACAACATTCATAACATTATTTTCACATCCCTCAGACAAGCATATAGGTTATCACAACCTTAAAATCTCTGTCTGCTGGCAAGACATTACCATCCTAGAGCGTATGCAAGCATACGAACCGACTGGATCTATTACTAATAAAAAGAGATGAGCTGATTGAGAGAGCAGATAGCAATTGCAGATAAGATGAAGAACTGCATGAAATGTAGGCAGGAGCTGCAGAAATGAACACCAAACCAGACATACAATTGAATATAATAAACATTACAGAAGTGGAAATGGGAAGCAGAGAAATCTACATTACCCAGATTGTGAAACAAGCCTTACAAAAAGCCAGACAGTAAAACTTTCCAGCCTATTGTATCGCAAGGTCAGATAGACAACAAAGATGCTTGGAGCTTAAGTATGGAACAGGTCCAAGATCTTCAGATAGCCGTTTAATAGGAAGGGAAAAACACTGCTAGGGAAGGACCTCCAAGAATGTTTTCGGTCCAAGAAGGCCTCAAGAGGCTTTCGTCAGACACTTCAGCGAGAATGGCCTCTAACGATGCAGTCTTAAAACAAGTCTGGAAGAAGCCTCACCCAGCCCTGGGTTGAGCATATGTTAAGAAGGCCACAGGTTCAGTATGAATAATTAGGGCTGAATTTATTTTTTTGTCCTCCTTTGTTCCCAGCATATCACCCAAGCAGTGGAAAGAAAGTGAAATACACCCACAACTCCTCATCTGGGGATTTCCTCAACTGATATACAATCAATGTATAATTAGCTCCTTTGCCTCTCTGGGGTGCAGAGGAATTATCAGCATCTCAGTCTTCAGCTACCACTAGCTACTAGATTAGTCAGCTGGCGTGGGACTCAAAACAAAAAGCCACGGAGCTGTACCTGTCCTCCCAAGGGGGTTTAGAGAAGATGTTTGCGCGATAAGAGGACATATAAGCTGTAAAATACATACTCAGAGAAACAACAATGCATGCCTTGTCATTGTTAGAATTTCTGAATAAAGTGAAATGGATTCTGCAGACCAACACATCAACTAAACCAAATGTCGATTTGAGAAACCTCTTTTCCCTCCCTAGATGTGACTCCCCATATTTCTTCAAGCTTTTCTAGCAAGCTGGCCATGTGGTAGGTACTGCAGATGAAGAGATGAGCCTTCTGGTCCCTAGGTTATCTAGTCATCACCGGTGGGTTCCCAGGGAGCTCTCAGATATGGGAGAACAAGTCAGTACTAAACATGGCCAGAAGAAAACTTTGGAGACTTCTGTAGGAAAATTCCTCACTTCAGTGACCCAGAAGAGAATCTTTTTTTTTTTCCCCTCTGAAAACAATCTCATTCCCAATTTGCACCATTAGCTCTCTTCTCAAAAGAACAGACCCAAAAGTCTGAGACCTTTAGTCCAACAGACCTAAGCTTGTATCTGGAGCACTACACAGAGATGGCTTTGGGGACCCTCTGTTTAATTTCTGAACTTCCGTATTTGCTTGGAGACTCACAGGGCATTTGAATGGGATGGAGGTAGTTTCTTCATCTCTAGAAGCAAAATTTGTCCATCAGAAAGCATGCTGTAAGACTTCATGTATTTACATATCCCTGGATTTACATGTCATCTGCTGCCCTTCAGCTGCTGCTGGCAAAACTGTCTCAGCTATAGAGCAAATTGGTTTTCCTCTACTATTAATTTTGTTAACCTGCTTTATAGGCGTCTCTTGCAGTTCCCTGTCTCACTGCAGCTATACAGGAACCCCATTGCCTTTTCCGCTTTCTGTTTTTCAGTGCAGCTCTCACCTCCTCAAGTGTTTTGGGGCCACCAAATAAAAACACTGACTTAGAAATGTAAATGTTCTTGTCGTCTACTGTAAGTACATTTCCACCACTATAAAAACGTGAAATGGTACAGCTTATTTCAATTTGATGATGTAAAGTGCCTTACATCATTATAAACAGAACTTACAAGTATAAACAGAATATACTGTATGTATATTTGATGTACAACATGCATCTAGCCATGTTTGTTAATAGTATTTTTTAAATCATGACAGCTGTATTCTTACAGCTTAAATGCATATCTGCCCACTGTCACATATGTAAGAAACACGTACGCAAGATGCAGTGAGACCTAGAAGCGACCAGTACATATGACTACGAAAGACTTGTATAAAAATTCAGGTCGCTGTTCTGAATGGGAAAGTTTGGAGCAGAAGATGTGGATGGTTGTTTTCTTTTAAACGCCTTCAACAACCCCTACACAGAGTACATTGAACTCTGCATAAAATCAGCGAAATAATTTGCTTCTGTGCTGAGGAATATCAAATAGAAAACTGAGAAGCTGCTGAAAGAAAGGTGGCAGGATGACTGGGACAGTTCTGATCACAGATGGCCGCCTGAGCTCTTTCCACACAATATGCGGTGTGCTACTGGCAATATCGTATCCACTTCCGATGGACAAAATCCCGAAAGAAAAACACTGCTGCCATTGCACTGAAATTCACTACATACACTGGAAAATTTTAATCTTCATCTCCATTGTCAGTGTGGACTTGGACGTGTTTTACATTGTGGTAAGGAGCCACGCTGACTTAATCATATCTGTATTTAGATATTATCCTTCTGCTACAGAGAATTATTTAGATTAACGGTAACTTAAAGTTAAGATGCCAAGCTTCCTTCTACTCTCATCACATATCTTTTCCGTAACTGTTTACCTTTCATCTTTAGAAAATTTTTGCATACAATCAGCTTGATTTTTCTGTCCCATACTCAAAAGTATCATTTCTCTTGTTCAGCAAACACCTTACAACTTGTAACAAGAACTGTGTAACAAGTCATCCTAAAGGCCTCTTTTTGTATATGTCAATTTTACCACATAAAAGATTCTTAAAGCCAAGAAAAAACAATTCACAAAGATTGGTGGAGACATTCAATAGAAGTCATAGGAGACATCACCTTAAATCTGTGATTATGTTTCGCTGGATTTCAAGTTGACGGTGTCTCTGTAAAGGCAGTTTCCATTGAACACTGTAATTGAATTGAATCTTTGTCTGCAAACAGGACTGTGTGTTTCTTTCCAGTCATACAACAGCAGCACATTTAGAATGTGTTTCTTCATAGAGAGTTTTCAGCTGTTGCCACCAGGAGTGCATATGAAGCCAAGCAGGATAAAACCTATTGCATGTCAGTCAAAGCTCCAAACATTTCGAGCTGGGCAGAACACTTACTTAAAAAATACTGGCCTGTATTTAAGACATAACAAAGTGCAAAGACTTAGGAGACTTGATTTCATATTTTATCTCTGCAGCTACTTTCCTGGATGATGTTGGACCACCTCTGTTCCCTAGTTTACCCATCTGTAAAATGGGGACAGTGTTACTGGCCCCTGATTGCAAGACCCTCTCAGATGCACTTATACAAAAAGCTGTAACAGAGCAAGTGGTTTTAAAGTTTAGAATAGCTCAAACCACGCCATCAACTTGAAATCTGGAAATTATTAAAAAAATTTAAAAATGAGGTTTTCACTTATGTTAGTTTTATAAAGATACATGAGTTTTACATGTTTATGCATTCATAATTTACAAATGGATGTAATATAATTTATATAACATGTATATATTACACACATTTGTAAATTTATACATATGTCAGTGTATTTTATAAAAGAAAACATTTTCTCTTCTCCAGCATGCGAAAAAGCCACACAAACTGGAGCGCTGCTCACTAGGAAGTGATCCTGCAAGATGGTCCATGTCAGTGCACCTCTTGCGCGCACATGTACATGCCCACAGATTATTCCTGACAGCACGACAGTACAAGCGACTCCTCCAAGAAGAACGGGAACTGATGCAAACCAAACAAAGCAAGAATGTCCCCTTTAAAACTCCCAATGCCTCTAGTTCACGTTCCTCTCTAGGGCTCGCACACGGTTGCAAAACAGTGTCATTGAAAAAATTCTCTGAGTTGTCACTGTTTCTAACTAGCCTGTCTAACGTCTTCACCAAAACATTCCTGAGCACTTCACAGGCTTTGTTTCAGAGCATCCCTGCAAAGCAGCGTTGTCTCTCCTGCGCGCCCAGCTGCAGGGAGATGCAGGAAGGTCGAGGTCGGGTCCCGCCATGAGCTGCCAGGTGCCCCCATCCAGCAGCACCCCGGCTCCATCGGCGCCTGGCCGGAGCCCACGGGCTCGGCAGCTCCCGCAGGCTGCACCGGAGGGGCAGCTCAGCAACCGGCTCGTAGGCAGGCGGCTCTAAGCTTTATTAAAAAATTGGCAAGGTTCAAGTCGAGAGAAAACTAGCGCTTGTGGACTTCCAGAGCTGACCACAGGGCAAACAGCCATGGGGGTTCACTTTTCCTTTTTTTTGCGGTCCACTGCCTGGACCAACCTTCTTAAAGAGCATCCTATCTGTGAAATGAGATAGCAGCTGTGGCTTCATGACAATTAAAGGCAATTTAAACTGGTGCGGCTGCAGATTCCGCTTTTGGGCACACAACCCTGCCTCCTTTTCTGCTACTCACCCGGCTGACTCGGTGAAGCAATTCAGGGGAAAAATTACACAGGGTTTCTGCCAGCGCTGGGAGGTGATCTGGCTCACCAGGGAAGCGGTGAGTGTCAGCGCTGGGCGCAAACAGGAGGCAAAACCACGCAGCTGGAGGTAGTAACTTGCAGGGGTGACAGCAGGACCTTAGCCATAGCAATTTACTTTGGTTTTCGCCTTCATGGAAAGACAGCCACCAGGCAGGGCTTTCACTAGCAGCTCGAATGGCAGCAGCATACTTTCATACTCTCCTCTCCTCAGCACATTTTCTGCACCATTCCTTATGCTGTGCAACCAGCAAACCAATCTGGCTGAAAGTGAAGAGTGAAAAAAAAGTCTACTTCCAGTATTAGTTTTCAAATGGCGGCGGCACGGTCTGAGATCAGATTCAGCTGCCGGTGAAATCCGTGACTTCACCTCGTGTATGGGATCAGAGCGGCCGCTTCGCTGGACAAGACGCAAGGCTGGGACGTTGCTTGTCTGACACAGGTCTGCTCCTCACCCAGGTGGCGGAAGCAGCCAAAGGGAAATACACAGCAGTTCGCAGTAACTGGGGTCCTGATGTATTGCTACTGAAAATTATCCATCTCCGTTTCAACCTTGGCCATTTTTCCTAACTTGCAAGGATGCAGCAAGAAGCGACGCCAAGGAGCGCAAGCTGTTTTATCCTGGAGGCTCCCAGTGTCCTGAGCTTCCTGGGGAGAGGAGGTAAGAGGGAGAAACATGGTACGTGAATGGACATGGAGACAAGGAGCACCAAGGCGAGAGAGGGGTTGCAAACATTGCCTTCAAACAACACAGGGATATAAATTTTCCTGAGCACAGGGATAACTGGAAGGATATACTTGCTGATCTCTGAGCAAGCCCATTGCCAACGGTCGTTTATTTTGCTTGTGTTCAGGTATTCACTCCCTTATGGTGCACAGGGAACGTGATCACAGAACACACGCATTTGGCTTTTTACACTGTTCTTACCCTGCTAGTGTCACTCCTGTAAGGCCTCAGTGTTTCTCATTCATCTAACAGTAAAGAGACAAAGGTAAATGACTGACTAAATCCAAGGGATTCAGATGATACCAAACTCATTTAGCAGGGAAAGAACCAGCAATGTCATGCTGGAAAGCTCCCAAATTGAAATGAAAAATCAAGTTCAAACATTTAACCATGAGCTGATCAGTAATTACACCAGAATAACTGGTAGCAGGGTGCATATTTGCCATTTCTTGAAATCTCCATATTGACTTTTCTTTTTTTCTGGAAAGTAAACTTTAACTAAGCAGGTTATAGTCTCAATTACAAATACTAGAGTCTACATTATGTAGGATGTTAGATTCTGAGACCGAACTTGCTTCTACTCCTAAATCCTGTATCGGTATGCTGTATGACTCAAAAGCTTCATATTAAAACAAAACTAAGCCTGTCATTAGTTTTGTCCAACCAACTTGGATAATTAAGGCCCGATGATTATTTTTTTAAGGTAACATGCGCAATTCAGAATTCAGTCTGGAAACAGGCATCCAAAACTGAGAAACTGGATGGACCTCTGTATTTCGGCTGCTGTGACTTTAATCAGTAAGATACTTGCATAAATATGATTCATTAAGGAGTCTTAAGGGGTTTTAGTTTACCGACTCCAGGTGTCGAACAAAGGTACGTTGCCTTCTACCACAGACCTACTACGTCTTATTCAGCATTGTTTTTCTTGGAAAGCCACAAAATCAAGGCAAAACCTCCTAATAAAAACTAAGGCGTTTGGGAAGATAATGACACAGCAACCCTGCGTCGGAAAGTAATGAACCAGGAGGATGATCAGAGACCTCTGTCACTTCTGAACTTCTGTAATGCTTTCATTTCTAAACCAGCCCAACTTAGAAAAAATTAAAATTCATTAATCTCTAACAAAAATGTAACAGAGCAATGGCGGTTACCGTAAGCCATTTGCTGCTTTTCAGTTGTTTGCAAGTGGTGGGAGGTTTCAGGGCGCAGCTGAGCCACCCTGCTGCAAGCAGCTGCTCCCCAGGCCCCCCGGCTCCTGTCCGCATCCCCACAGCTCCCCTTGTGCTGCCCCGACACCCGTCTGACCTCCCAAAATGCCAGGAAATTAACCTAGAAAGAGAGGGAATAGTCATCTGCATTGGTGAACTGAACCAGCTCAGCGGGGCAAGGCCTTGGGCAGGGAAGAGCGAGCGAGGCCTCCCCCTCTTCTGACCGCAGCAAGCGGGTGGCATGGCCGGCCAGGACCTCACCCCAGCTTCAGGGCTCCCAGCACTCACCAGCTTGCCAGCCATAGCCGCCAAAATGTTAAAAAACATCACGACAAGCCCACAGCATGATTCTCTACTTGAATACTGTAAATAGCAATATGATTTGTTATTCAAAACCAGGAAGCTCGACACTCAAATCCTTGAAGATTAGAAGAAGGATCAGGAAAACTTAGAACATAAATTAAGGCTTTGTGCTTTTGGTGGAGACCAATTCATAAACTGCAGGACAAGCACAAAGAACGCAGTCTAGCTATAGCCAGCTCCCCCAGTTTTCTTGACATGTTGTCCAGAGCTAATAAACTAGTTTACTTCATTCAGAAGGGTTTTGCGTAGCTAAATTTGTTGTGGCAGAGTAACACAGGTCCAGTTTACAGAAAACTGTTCGATAATGACTCTTTGTTCAAATTTAAATATACATTTGCTTCTGTTTTGAGAGCTATAGCACAAACTTGCGTGTTTCAGGAAAATCATGTAACACCTAGCTGATTCAATACAGATTTGTTTGTATTGATTAGTTGAACAAGTCGAGACGCTGAGACAAACCTGGAAGGACTGTGTTAAATTTCATTGCTTATTTAAAAAGGTCATTTTGGAAATCACAAGTAATATTGGCTATTCTGGGTTTCAGACTAGACACAAAAAACAAACAGAGGCAAGGCACATGTTGAGTTGTGGTTTTAATTCTATTTTCAACATAGTTTATACGACTTTGGACTCCAGCAAGCAAACAAGCCAACCATTGAATCCAAAACTCAGCATAGATTTTGCATAGTTCAGCACGGAGAAGTTACAATATCTGAATGGTATTTTTCATTTAAGTAAATATAAAATTAGAAAATGACTTGCTGGCTGGGAAAAAAAAAAAAGAATCTCTCTTGACGTTTTAAACAGCTGAAACCTTTGTGTATAGTACAAAGGAGTTTAATAGCCAATGGGTGATGCACTTTTTCATTCTTGCTCTAATCTACACTGGGAATCAAAACAATTTCATAAAAGGTTAAATTATTAAGAGCAGTGGCCCAATGGAAGTGTCGTGCAACCAGGAAACCAGGATGACCATAAAAAGAAAATGAGGCAGCTGGTAACCACTGTAACGTAAGGCTGAATCACAAACGCTAACACCAAAGACCCTTTTCTGTTCCAGTTACAAGCCTTGAGAGTTTTGTGTGTGGTTTTTTTTCCTTTCTTCCTCCTCTCTGGAGGCAGAAGTAGGCCCTATAACCACCCCCGTTTCAGTTTCTCTCTTCCCAGCTACGGTTTCTTACAGTAACTTGTCTGTCCTTGTCCATGAGCTTAAGCAGAGCACTGCGTAAGCTCTGCGCATCACATCTCAGTCCCCAAGATGTAAAATCCTTCTCTGCAAGGGAACACTTTGGTGCAATCTCATGCAAATTCTAAGCTCAGGGGAGGCAGGACGGATGAGGTATTTCACCGAAACATTTCTGCAGAATTACAAAAAAGAAAAAAAAAATGAAAACCCCGATAATTTAAGACTACCAGCGGCAAAGATCAGCGACCACAGGAGCGAGTTCCTACAAGGCTCGCTGTATTAGGCAATTAACTTCCACACTACCCCAAAGCGCAGCAGCCTGCCCGCAGCCGCAGGCAGCCCCGGCAGCCCTCCTCCGCGCAGGGCAGCAGAAACCCCCGGCCAGAGACCGCCTTCACCCCAGCGACCATCCCCCTCCTCCGGCGCCCCGGGGCTGGGGGAGGCCCGGCCGCAGCCCCCCCGGCCCCGCAGGACACCCACACGGTGGCGGGGGAGGCCACCTCCCTTCCCAGCTCCACGGCGGCGAGGAGCCACTCCCGCCTTCGGCGGCGGGACACCCCCCCC
>Ga0065711_1045581_pt1 | contig 13389 bp, 8 predicted proteins | sample Hoacrofraction12_FD_59098 | JGI IMG/M metagenome (GOLD analysis project Ga0065711, IMG submission 59098) | Hoatzin crop microbial communities from Cojedes, Venezuela - Epithelial fraction 12 v2 (version 2) | ecosystem: Host-associated > Birds > Digestive system > Esophagus > Crop | place...
GAGGCCTCGGCTGGGGGCCGCGGCGGAGCCGGGCTCGTCGGGCGCCGCGGGAGCGGGGCGGGGGGGGCATGTGTGTGCCGACTGCTCTGGGCATCCCGTTAAAGTCAGCGCAGGGGGACGGGGCCGTGCGCTTACTCGTTCTTCTCGCTTCAAATCGTTGTTGATCAGCGAGTGCAGAGCAGCGATAACGGTGAGCCGAGGGGCAGAGGAGAAAACGGCACCGAGGTGGCGGTTTTGTGAAGGATCGAATCCGCGCCTTTTCCCCCCAGACTGTGGCGTTCATCGGGCTGTAGGACTCGTGCCTTTGAGAAAGAAATAAATTCTCATTTAGCTGAATGTTATTTTCCCTATCATACGTAGTCTCCCCTTTAATCTTTACGCAGACTGACGCAGAACCCACTGCACAAGAACCCTGTGAAAGTTGAGCCCCTCCATTCGCTGAAGTTTCTGCACACTACTTCGTCTCGGAAGGGCCTGGAGGAGTTTTTTGATGATCCAAGAAACTGGGGAGAAAAGACAGTGAAGTCTGGTGAGTTGTATTTAGCATTTCTGGTAGTGATCTGTGAGCCACTTGTGCTCAGCGGGCATCTGACCTGTTCTTTTGCACCATAGGAAGTATTCATAGCTACATAAAACTTAGTGTTTATATGCACATAAATATACTCATTCATGTTACACCTGTTAATTTCAATTTTTCTGTGTATTTCATGTTTCTGAAAGCAAATAGCTATTACACAGCAAAATATTCTGCCGTAAATCCTCTGCCTTGCTCTTAAGTGAGAATGTATCGCAGAAGAGATGTTCTTTGATGAAATACACAGTACCATAGAAGAAGATATTTTAATGTAAAGATTCATCTTTCATCTTTCCCTGTTCCCAGACTTTTGCAAACACAAATAAACGGCGCATGTCATTGCCTTTTTAATGTATTTGTGTATTCAAAGCAAAGCTGAATATCCCCAAGGATAGCTTTCCAAGAGGTAATATTCTTTTAAAAAGTGGACCTTGTTCTATTGAGTCAGCTGAGTCTGCTAATACAGCACTTTTTTTTTTTTTTTCAGAATAAAAGAACTTTGTTCTATGAAATTGATTTTGGTTTGGGGTTTTTTTTGTTGTTTTTTTTTTTTTTTCTCTTTTTACAGGGGATGCATGGAATATAAAGCAGCTAAGGGGCAAGGGCAGCGAAGACTTGCACAAACTTTGGTAAGTAAGAAGAGTCTAGCTCTGTCTTTGTCAGGCAGAGGAAGACTGCTTAGTGTTAACCACTGCCCTCCTTAGCCTTCTTTAATCCAGGCTAAGTAAGCCTGTCTGCCTGCACCTCTCCTGTAGGCCTTGTGCACAGCCCTCCCTGCCCGCCTCTGCTGGGCTCTCTCCAGTTCGTCGGTATCTGTTCACTGCTTCGTATGAAGCTGGTGGGTACAGGGTATGGGGTCGAGTGTGCTCTGTCCAGTGGGGTGGTGAGTGAGCAATTGCCAACGTGTCTAGAAATTATTTTTGAAGTACTGTGCTTTCTGATCCAGGTATGTCCTACTGAAGGAAAAAAACATGCTTTTAACTTTAGAGCAAGAATCAAAGCGACAACTCAGGCCTATGCCAAGTCCAGAACGATTAGATAAGGTAACTTTTTCATACTAGCTAAAAACATAACTCTAAGTAAAATTGCTGAATTGGAAGGTGAAGTGTTTCTTTGTGTAACTTTGTTAAAGACCATTTTTAAAACTATTTCCCTGATTTTAGTATAAACACAAACACTGTGCTCAAGCAACACAGTGGGAAAGGCCTCTCCACTTGTTACGTAACGTTAAGAAATATTTTGCCATCTTCAAGCCCAGAAACTTCCTGGTAAAACTGCAACATTGTCTGTATTCTTACCCTTCATAAACTGTTTTTAGCTACTTAATCGTTGCCAACTTCTTGCCTCAGACATTGTCTTCTCCAGCCTTGTGCCCTTTGGTTCCTTGCTGTCCTCACTTTTGTCATCACTTCCTTTTGCATTATTGTGATTCTGCCACTAATTTATTAAATCCTTTCCTCAGTATCTTTACTGTTGAAAACTTCATTTATTTATAAATCGTCTGCCATCTCTACACTTACGTTTCCTAGATGGAAATCTACACCTTCACTGGCCAGTTAAACAATTAGCTGCTTGACGTATGAGAGATTCTCAGATATCCCTCTCTTTATCCAAATTAATTTGGGAAAGGTCTGACCTTTACTTTGTTCATCTGACTTTCTTTGTATGGTTAATCATTTAACTGCTATTTACCATCACATGCATCTGCAACTGCATTACAGTCTCTTTTTGTGTCAGACATGGATTTATTTGGTCTCCTACTCTTGTCATTTCATGACTTAGGGAGGATCCAACATAAAACTTTTTCATGGATGTCCTAGTGTATCTTGTTCTAATGTATCATAATACAGTTTCTCAGCTGTGTGTTGTGACGCCCATTCTGAATGGCATTTTCTGCTTAGTCCCACCTACATGTCCATATTCAGCAACTCTGAGTCACAGCAGAACTTGTTTTGAGAGGGAACTTGTTAAGTGGCCCAAACACTTCAGAAGCAAAATCTTGCTAATTGCCTCTTTGGTTTTGGCTGAACCCCAAGGAAAGTAAAAGCCAAGCAGCAGTTCAGTACTATGATTGCACTGAAACAAAAATGTAGCAATCTGCTTATTAAAATTAGCTCTAGCTGCTTCCCAGAGCATTTAACATGCTGCCATACGTAGCGTGTGTTACAGTAATATCACAAGACAGACCTGACTACAGACCTTCACGTGTCGTAGTTTGGTGAGGGCAGCTTTCTAATCAGCCAGCAGGCGTTACTGAGGCTGTGCCCCGACTCCAGAACGAAAACCGGAGTAACAGCCAGCCTGCCCAAACCGTCTGACAGAAATGCCTACAGCCTACCTTCTACTTGCTGCTCCTGCTTCCTTCCCGCCCCTGCCTCCGAGCTTTCTGTACTTCCAGCAGCAGGTCTGGCTTTATGTGTCAGCCAGCTAGCTCTTAATGAATATTCACTGTCAGTTATTTCATCTTGCTTCCATTTGTTAGTGTTTTTAAGCACCTGTTCTTTACTGTTCAAGTACACTGGGCCAGATTAAGCTGTTTCACTCAGTCCACAACTGTGAGGTTAGTCACGATGGAACTCCTAGTGTGTTTTACCTTGGCTTTTCCTTTAAATTCTGTCTTAGAACTTCATTTGAGATCTTTTAAATCGTCAGCATTGTTTTTTTGGCCCATCCTGAAACTATTTCCTATTTCCAGGTAAAAAAATCTATGAAAAATATAGACTTGGTTGTCAGAGAAAGAGAAATTGCTTTGAGGCTTTTACAAACTGGCCATGAAAAACCAGTACCTGGCGAGTGGAGACATGACTTCTTAGGACGCACCTACTGGTATGGAAAAGAGAATTTTTGTTTCATGTGTGTGAATTTTTCTTGTGGTATCTTTCTTTGCCAGAAAATGCTTACCTAATCAAGAAAGGATGCATGTACTCTATAGAAACAAACATGTTTTCTAGTCAGTATTTGGGTGCTTCTTGAGTTTTGGGGTTTTTTTTAATATGCTTATAATTGTTGCTTAATAATTCAGTGGCAAACTCAACCAGTAATTATAACAAAATTGGTTCCATGTAACTAATATTATTTCTGTGCTTGAGGATGTCTGTTACTGTAGCGATTCTGTAACACATGAATGAACTAGGGAGTACTGTTTAAGCTGAACCATCTTGGACTGCCCCAGTTACAACGCAAGAGCCACATACTGGGGGACAACCGCCCCAAGTATTGCATGAGACCACATAAACATCCCTTGGAATTCCGTACTAGTCTTGGCAAATACTTAACTTACTTAGAAGCTTCTACCTTTATAATTATTTACTGTCCACATACTTTCAATAATCTGTAATTTCAGGTGATGGTGCTGAAGGCTCTGGCAGGACCTGCTATTTCATTAACCAGTAGTTCATCATACTGGCATTTGAAGCACTAATTACAGTATTCAGCTCTGCAGTAACAATGTAGATAACAGAAGGTCACACGTTATAATAATGGTGAATTTTCCATTGTTATCCGTTTGTTTACCCATCGAATATAAATCAGTAGAGTACTAAACACACTAACCACTAGACTGGTATCTCCAGGGTAAGGCTTCTGTACGCCTCCTTCTGCTTGGAGACACAGTCCACAAAGCAGGGTTTGCCCATACATTTGGAAGTCCAGTCTCCAGTTAAAGCAGGCGGAAAGGGGCAGATGACATGAAATGGCCTTTAAGCACATGCAGAAGCTCTGCAATACACATAATGGTAGGTCTGACACAGTCTGGATGCACTGGAGTCTGTAGGTAAGTGCACAAGCCATCTGTGCAGCCCGTATGCAAGAGAAACCCCAAACAGAAACAACAGAGTCTATATTTAGAGGGAAGAGCTTATGTTCAGGCAGATTTGCACTTCACATGACACTCAAACATTGGCATTTAAAAGAAAATTGTAGTAGAAACAATACTGTCTTCACACACAGTTTGTTCACAGCAGCTTTTGAAGGTTTTCTTATGAAGGAGTAACTTTAAAATACAAATGCAAAGAATCACTATGTATAGTCCTCTCTTCGGACATCTACAGGTTTTAAAGCAAGACCACTTTCTACAGAAAGACGCTGAGCTACGTACAAAACGTAGTTACAAACCAAGCCAGTAACAGAGCTGAAAGTAAATACCCGTGTACAGATTCTGTGATCTACTGGCCAGACCGCTTTATCACTGTACTGCAACCAAGTGCAACTGGTAGAATCCAAGAATGAAGACAAAAAGGATACGTTCTAAAATGACTTTTATCTCTTTAACAGGTACACTTACAAGGAATGGCCAATACCATGGTACTTGAATAAAAAATACAAAAAGAGGAGGTTCTATTACTTACCTCATGTGAATCACTTCATCAGGTAAAAAGATTTTTTTGACATTGAAAATCATTTTCTTACCTGTTCCTCAGTGCTCCTTGCTCCACTTTGTAAGGAAAAAATAGTAGTAATCTTATTTTGTGGTTTGGTTTTTGGTGCATTTTGAGTTTTTTTTAAAGCTAGTAGACTTAAAATAAGACTTTTTAAAATTACAGCTTGCTCTGTTTCTTTTTGCTGTTCCCATCTTAGTTATTAAGGGATTTGGTTCTCTATGAAGTTGCCCTGTAAAAGTCATTTTACATGCAGATTACCTAAGATCCTCCCAGAGGCTGAATTTCTGCAGAATTGAAAAGCAGAAGAATAGTTTGCTTTGCAGGCATTTTTGCTTATTGAAACCGAATTAATACTAAAGTTGTTAATAACTGGGAGCCCTCTATCTGATTAGGGAGCTGAGCTAATTAAGGATGATACAAGCTGTCTAGAAATTAACCACACTGACTTCTTTATTTCAGACTCAGACTTGAACAATCTTTACGTAGAAGGGCAAGAAGGCAAAACCTTGAGAAGACAAGGCAGAAGGTCTTGGAAAGGAAGTTCCCTCACCTTGCTGTAAAATCTCAGAGCCAGTAACGTGCTGGAAGAGCGCTGCAAGCAACTGGTTGAGGGTCTTTGTGACTGGAACATGGAACAAGTTCTGAAACCAGCGAACAACTTGACTGAGCATTCCTGAGACTCAACATTTTTTTTTTTTTATTAATCCCACATTTGACCTAAATTAAACCTGTGATCTGGAATTAAAAAGCAGCTTTGGTGCATGACTTACATTAATCCCGAGTTGTTTCTAGAAACATTTGAAAAATGACGTATTAATCAGCTATGATGAAAGTGAGACATACGTCATTACCAATGAAAAGCAGCAATTAACTGCCAGATGAAAGCATACAGTGTAGGGATAATATTTACCTGGTTTAGTTTAACAAATATGCGTTAAAACCAGACAGAAACATGAAAGCCTCTGAAGCTTGCATACTGGCCTTTGTTCCCTGATCATCTGCGTCACCAGTACGTCACCCAAGTTACGTGTTCTTTCTACATAAAAGCATGGTAATATGCGCTCTTCAGTCTGCTGCGAAGAACTTCTTCCCCGCTTTAAGTCTGGCTTGTTAGAAAGTATGAAATATTTAGCATGCGAATTTTTAACAGAGCAGTCTTTACATCTAGATTTCTAGATACCTATGACAAATTTAAAAATTTGTGCCATGCTTTTTTGCAGCATGCAAAATGTTTGTAGGAAGACTGGTAATAGTCTTCTGTGAAACTAAAGTAGAAGAGTACTGCTGCTGCACTCAGTAGATGGTAACCAACACCCACTTCATGAAAGCTGTTAACCTTCAGATGAGGTTGCATAGAAATTTAGAATATTGTAGAAATTTAGAGAAAAGTCAAATACTAGTCTTTCAGGAAGCAAATGTGCTGTGATCTGATAAACCAGGGGAAACTCCAGGGGACCTGAAACTGTAGGAGACAGACATACCTATCATCTCCATCATCTCGAACTTCAGTTACTCCTCTGCATCGCACAAAACACCCACTTCTTAAACACAAACTCCTCACAGTGGTGAGAAAACCCAGGAAGTGTTTTGCTCTCCATGTCGAGCTAGAGCATTCACAGATATTACAGTTGTACTGTAATTATTTTTAAGAAGATACACAGAAGGCAGAAGTTGATTAGGCATAATGAGACTTCAGCATGTGACACAGAAGAAAGCTTAAAGTGCATAGTCAATTCATTAAGAGAAACAAAAAAGCTTATGTGGTATCTTCACTGGGTAGGTACAAGCTGCCCAGTCAATCTTGGTACTCCTCCGATGCCACGGTAACTTTGTAAAGCACTACTAGTTGCGCTGTGCTAAGATACCAGTTCAGCTGACGTTCCCCATGCCACTTGAATGCAAACTAGACTGACGTCTTTTTCTTCCAGTATGACAACAACAGCTGGTGATTTATAGCGCCTGTTGTAGCTGGTTTAAGTTTGCCTCATTTTGTGAGAGAAATACGGTTTGTCAATAGCTTTGAAAATCTGGAGCAAGCAACTTGGTCTCAAGAGCAACTAATGGTTATCACGATAAGACAAAAGCAGGTTGTTTTGACAAATTACTTTATTGTTTGGAGGTAACGTGAAACTGTTTTCAGCTACAGGCCTCATCATTATTTACCCACAAGATCTTTCAGGATACTAAAAATGTAGCAGTACTGTTTATGTTTTGTTTTTTTTTTTTACATCAGTTAAATGCTGTTTGGTTTTCCACAGCTTTTAAGATAAGGAGCAAAACTTCACCGTGTCCCAGTACAGACCATCACACAGCTGTAAATTAGAGTAAGCTTAACAGCAACAGAGCTGCAGCATGACAGCCAGTGCCTGCTGGAAAAAAACCAAAAAAAATCATCCTGCTTGCCCTGACCCTGAGTGCACACTCCCCCTGCAAAACACAGGTGCTTACTGACCCTGCCGTGAGTCAGCCGCGGGAGCTAAACCAGCCATGAACAGCTACTGACCACCCCTTTGAGGTTGCAGCTCCCTGCCACATGTCAAGCCACATCCTGAGGTCTTCTATGACTATTGCCCTCATCTTGGAGAGACAATTCTTTGCCTTCACTTCCCTGGCTCAGACAAGTTTTGCTTCTCACCTACATGACAAAGGCATTATATACATTCTTAGAAATCAGGTGGAAAGCACTGATTGTTTACTGGAATGAAATTGCTCCATAATAGAAAATTACCAAACCAGTGCTTAATATAACTTCACTACATGGAATGTAACATTTCCACTACAGAGTAAAAGGTTACGCTGAGCTGAGTCGCCTACAGTAGATCACCAAATACAAAATTTCAATTTAGAAGAGTAACTTTCTCTGCAAGTACTCACAAAGTTGCTCAAATAAAAAAAAACAAATTTTATTTTTTTAAGAGCATTTTAAGGCCAAAGTACCAGCAAGGAAGACTAATATGTGAAAGTAGACAAGAGATTTTTAATAAATTTGCATGGGCATTTGCAAGGTTATGCCTCTATTAGCTAATCTGTAAAGCTGTTCCCAGGAAAAGATACTAGAGAAAATAGATATTTATATAAAATTATAAAATGCTTGTTACATGAATTATTGCTTTACAAAGGACATAAACATCCTTTTTCTATGATAGTAACCAATTAGGTCTCTCAAAATTGCTAAGGCTTGTTAAAATGGAACTTGAATTATGCAAAAAATCCAATATAAATTTCTACAAAAAGAGTCCTTCCCATTCCTGAGTATGCTAAAGCTATAAAACAGAAGGAGCACTGAGCAGGCCGCAGTTTTCACAGTAAGAGGTTTAAGGACATTTTCTTTCTACACACTGTTTCCCTCCTTCTTCATATTCTTGTTTAGAAATCCACATCTGTTGAAAAGTACCCTACAAAAAAAAAACAACCGACACAAAAATAAACCAGAAAACAAATGAAGGTTAAGTGAAATATGATTAGCTTTTCCTAGGAGGAAAATCAGGCAAGTGTTCACACTAAATGATAGAAGACTTGATCTGCTTAACTGTCTTTTCCTTTGAATTTTATACTGCTAGCGATTAAACTGAAGACAGGAAGCAGCAGTATTGAAAGCTGATTTCAGTCTGCCTTTCCCATACTGCTAAATTAATCCCCACAAGCCATTTTGGTACTCAGTAAATTGCAGTATTAAGCTCACGAATATGATGCAGAAACTGGTTTGCTACTTCCATGGTGCACTATACATGTCATTTCTAGGTACTGTATTTCAAGCCTGCACCTTGCCATTAAAAATAGGAGAATGTGGCAAAACATTTTTTGACTGGAAATGCTCACGTTGTCTTATTTTCTAAATAGATTCTCCTCACCTTACCACAAGGATAGCCAAGATTATGATTGCTATGGTAGCACAAACTCTGCAATGCAACTCAAACTTACGCGGAATTAGATTTTTGGCTGACAGTGCTGCTCAGCACATAGTGATACAGGTTTACTAACCAAAGAAGCCAAAATCGAACCACCAATCCACGAGCTGAACCTCCGTTCCACTGTTGTGTTGTTCGCGATCAACTTCAGGCGCATGCTCTGAATAGAAAGGGAGGCAAAATGAAAGAACAATCAGACAAATTATAGGCTGGTGACTTTTAGGGACAAGAGCAGCACAACACAAAGAATTCTGTGTGTATAACAACATGCAGGTGAAAAAGGTCAATTTTATTAAACTTGCAATAATGCTCATCTGCCCTGTTCTTAGGATTCAAGAATAGCCATAGTGGAACAGAACATCTGTGGCTTTTATCTTGTCTCCCAACAGGGAGCAGCAGCAAACGCCTAAGGCTAGAAACAGGGCAGCTAGAGAGCAACAACACTCACGGCATACATGCTCACCTCTAACACAGGGCCGTTTAAAATGTGCACTGGGACCAAAATGTCTAACATTGCTGAACTTAATTTATCTAGCCCTTTTTGGACCCATTCATTCCTTTACTTTTCAAAGTGCCCTGTAGAAGTAACATCTTTGAATTTCAATGAGTTCCTCTTCAGCTATTATAGAAGCAGTGAGTGGCTACCTTTCATTCACGATATCACAGTTGCTACAAGTGGAACTTTTTTTCTTGAATATGAATATTCAAGAAATATCATAAGCTATGCGTGCTCTCAAGAACACAGGTGTAAGGTATTAATACTTTCTTTGACATCAAATAATTAAAAAAAAATACAAGCATGTTAAATCACCAGGTTTTATCTATGAGTAGGCTGGACTGTCTGTAGAATCTACAAAGACCAATTCCCATGACAAAGTGAGAAGACCTCGGGCAGAATGACTGACTGTGCCTCAAGTTACTCAGCAACACTTCAGAAGAGAGGCCACCAAGGGAAATAGTGACTGTTGCTTAGGGACAATTACAGAACTTAGAATCACAATCTGAAAGCAGGAATGGAGAAGTAAAATATTCAGGAAGCATCTGCTGGAATTCATTTCATGTAAAAACTTTTCAAGACTTCTTTCTTTTCTTTAGAGAAGGAGGAGATTTCTTACCCCACAGAAACCTCTTCAGCTCTTGGGTTCCCAACAAAGTCAAAACTATGATACATGCTTGCGCATTTATGCAGCAGATAAGCAAAACGATAAGTAACTCAACGCAGTAATCTAACGAGTTGTTTTACCGGTGGAGTTTTCTGAGACAGCTCTCTGTTCAATCTGTCTGTGAAACTCTGTATTAGAGTGTTTCCTCCTGCTACAATCACGCTGCCATAGAGGCCCTAAAAAGAGAATAAGCAACCTACAATGTTAACTCTGAAATCATTCTGAGAACAACTGTTTCACAGAATAGAGAGGAATGGCACACAAGTACATATAATAAACAGCAAGAATACATCACCTGATGGCAACAATATTACCTCTCCCAATCCAATTGATTTTTTGATCACTTGAAAAATATTTAAAGACAGCTTAATATTAAACTATACAAGGAAGACAGAAGCTATGTGATTAATGATTCTAAATGATTTCACGGAATATGTTCTGCTATAGAGAACCCTACGCCTACAGGTATCTCCTGTATCCAAACTGTTGGTTTCCTTACAGCTGGATGTTCCAGCCACAAAGGAAAACCTCACAGCACTGCAACAGTTTTGAATGTCACTGATGCTGCAGCTGGTGAACACAAATCGTGGCCTGGCCTACTAAGTCAGACTGACAGGCAAGTGAAGAGGAAAGATTCTGGAACAATCCCCATGTAGTCCATAACAAACTTAAATATTTTCAAACTGACACCTAAGAAAGTTAGAGCAGAGTTTTTAAAACCTCTTTTCTTCATTTTACTCTCTAGAAAAGTTCCATATGATTAGTTATGTTTAAAAAGTGTATCTGCCATGCTCAAAAATCTGAAGATAACACTCAAAGTTATGAACATAAAAGGCTCATCTGAAGCCAATCCCATGAACATTATGCAGTGCCAGCCACAAAATCTGGACATCAGCTATTTAAGTACAGGTAAAAACACCGAGTAAAAGTAACAAAATGCTAAATCAGGATTTTTAAAACAAAACTGTAGTTGTACACATTCCTATATACAAATACACAATATTTCAGAGAATTATTCTAATGTGTTTATCATTATCCTAGGAAATCCACATTTCTTCTTCAACAGTGTTCTGGTCCGCAAAAAATTGTATCAGCACAGAAATATCTATGCCTTAAAATAATACGTCTGACTAACACTTACCGGCCTGATGTCTATATCACACATTCCAACGCTTGTTGTGACAACGTGGCTCACACCCAGCATCGTGTTACCAGATAAACCCTAGAATTAAAATTAGTAATCTAAACATCATCGCTTCAAAAGAGCAAGGCGTATAGAAGCCCTGAATGCACTGAACTTACAAGTATTACTAGACAGGGAGCTAAGCATTTTTTAGGGAAGGAAAAAAGAAAAAAAATCCTATTTTCCCACTCAGCTCATCACCACCCATTTTGAACTACATTTCATCCTTTGCTAGCCCAACCCTAGAACAACACAGGCAAATCGTACCCCGAGGAGAACCACACCGTGTAAATACACACATACAAATCAGGAAATTAAGAACATCATACAAAAGGAAGCCATGTGATAATCTAGCAGTTTAAAGCCTTCCAATTACCACATATCATAGTTGTTTCACCTTTACGTTGGAAGGGTCAAACAATCCCTCAGGAATTTTTAGACGCTCAGCACCAAAGTCACAGTTATAGCCGTTGGGGAACTCATAATGAACTGTTGGCATCTGCGCCGCTACCCTAGAGCATTAGTCAGAAAGTGACATATCAAAGCGCAACGTAAACAGGATGTTAAGTTATCTAAGTAGCATCATAAACGAAGGTTTTAACTGGAATATTGTGACTGATATGACTTACACTGTCAATAATACTTATTATGAGATCATGCATCTTGGAATATTAAATAAAAAACTATCACCTGGATGTACACTGTATTTCTACTTCTAGAAATAAACAGATTCTATCTAAAAACTTATTCTGTAATAAAACCAGCCAACAGCAATGAGCAGGCTAAGCACCCCATGCACAACTGATAATTAATTTTACAAGAAGGAAAACAGTGACGTACTGTTCATCATAGGTTGAATCTGATACTTGGAGGACAGAAGCCTGGAAGTCCTGAATGACACACTATGGAGTTAAGAATAATACGGTTACAAGAATTTCAGTCTTCAATTTGATAGAATTTATAGAATTGATACTGACTTTTTACAGCTTTTCTACTTCTTCAAGAAAACCTGATATACTCGCAAACCAAACCTCTTTATGGGAGTCCTAGGGGAGTTTGAGACTGGGAGAAGTGACCTACTTACATTACACATGTAGTTGTGCCAGGACCGAGTGACTTGCGGTAACTTCTCTTTTCTCTTCCAATTTGCGGGCGAGCCCTCCCGAACTGCTTCCTGAGATTGTAGGAAATATGACCATCAGTTAACCATTTAACCCTCTCCCCAAGCAAAGACTTACTAAATACAGTTACTTTCCCACCTTTGAAGCAATCATGTATGGAGGAATTATCTCTATGTTCATTTCCTGAAACAATTCCCGGCACTGCATAGTAATAAAGTCTCCTGCAAGTGGTGATTTTACAATACCTAAAAGACAAAAAAAAAGAAAAAAGACAAAAAAAAAGCAGAGCAAGAACCAAAAACCAAACCCACCCTCACCAACCTATACAGCACTGAAATCACAAATAACCTCTCCCAACAAACTATTTGTCAGTGAACATTAGAGATTTTTTTACATATTTAAGGGGATACAGTTTTGTTGTTTTTAAATCTGTTGAAAAGCAGAAAGAAAGCTAATTTGACCTTGATACTGCAATGGTGTTCAATTTTTACCTTGCTGAAGTACATATCCATCATGCACTGGAATAGCAGTGGTGTGTGTTGCTCCGCTATCCAAAATGAGACCTGTAGATCTCCCATTAGCAAAACTAGCCAAAATGATTAAGGAAAATATTGCAATTTTCACTTTAGAAAGATGTTGCCATACAATTAGAGCATAACTAGGAATGAGGGCCCCAACGTGTTATCTCTTGGCTTTATAAAAGGATTTGCCGTTTTCCAGTGTATATCTTCTTTCTATGAAGTGCACAACCTCATAGAGAACAGCATTTAACTTCTATCTGTAAACTAACTGGAGCTTTGGACGCACAAAGGTGAGACTTCACGACAATACTACACAGCAAGCTCTAGGTACATCCAGCTCATTTAGAAGCTGAAGCTGAAAACATGTTATTAGTTTAAAATAATTACAAATATTCATCTTAAGGCTATGGGAACTTCAAGCTCCAATTACTGTATTTAGTAGTCTGGACAACAGCATTTGAGGTCTGTAATATTCTTACCCATGGTACACAATGGAGAAAAAAAAATTTAAAAAAGACCAAAAAAAAAAAAAAAAAAAAA
>Ga0065711_1008835_pt1 | contig 13388 bp, 9 predicted proteins | sample Hoacrofraction12_FD_59098 | JGI IMG/M metagenome (GOLD analysis project Ga0065711, IMG submission 59098) | Hoatzin crop microbial communities from Cojedes, Venezuela - Epithelial fraction 12 v2 (version 2) | ecosystem: Host-associated > Birds > Digestive system > Esophagus > Crop | place...
TTTTTGTTTTGGTGGGGTGGGGATTTGGGGTTTTTGTATTTTTTTGTGGGTTTGGTTTTTTTTGTTTTTAATTCACAGACAAAGTGTGCACTAGAAGTATTTTCTCCTTCAGGCACCATAATAATGGGCTAAAAGACGCACTTGCTATTGATTGCTATAGGTATTGCCTAAGATACGAGGGCAAGCTCGACTGTATGAAAGCTTTTGAAACAATAAAAATGCTATACAATATAAAGACTACAGAGTAAGCTCCAAGCACTCTTCTGCAAGCCCCATTAGTATTAATTAATAACAGAACTTACTGGAGATAACAGATCCCATTACATGTCACTCTGGGCTTAGCATATTTTCTGCTTTTATTACCTGCTCCAACAAGTCCCAGGAATGCAAGGATAAGGAGAGGTGATCCACTTGCAAAAACTCCAAAGCCAAATGTGAAGAGAGGAGAGAGAAGAACTGTGGCCCAAAAAAGAAAGTTTAGGAGCGTCCATGGTCTCCTAGGAGGTTTAAACTGCTGGCCAGGAAATACGCCCTCCTGATTATACATCTCTTGCAAAGCATCCTGGGAGAAAGAGAAGACAGAAGAAGACATGTTCATGATGTTTGCACAAGCAATCCAAGACTAGTCAACTCCACGACAATGTCAAGGACAGTATCTATGGTAAAGGCCCATCAAGAGCACACAGCATCCATTTCCATCTCCTGTCATTTATCTGGGCATTTCTGTTGACCACCGGGCCCACCGTATTAGCCTTTTGAAGGCATCTTGGCCACCATCAGAAACTAAAGCCATATCAGCTTCTCCACTACCAAACACCTTCACCTCTTCTCTTTAATTTGCTTCAGAATTTAGGGCAGCACCAGGCCATAGGCCAATTCAGACACTGCCTGCCTCTTCGCTGGATGCTTTTTCTCCCCGTTTTTACTTCCAGAAAGGTCAGAATGATTTAGCAAAGCACAGCAGAAAAATGCAGTGAATAAAGCCAAACGAGGGAGGCAAAGCACAATCTAACCAGCAGAGACAGCACTGCGCCAGCCATAACCCGAGGACTTCAGCAGAGCAGCTGTATCCTGGTCTGAGCCTGCAGAGAGATGCAATCGTGAAACACTTCACCCAAAGGAGCAGCAGGCCCACAGTCTTCCCTCAGCTTGTAAGAATGTTCTGTAAGGCTTCCAAGCCATTACCAAGGATGGCTCAAATTTGGCTAGTTCTTATTTTTCCCACTTAAGCTGTTTTTCTTTTAGCTTCCCTTTTGAAGGGCTGAGAAGCACAAGGTGTTCCTTGCCAATAACACAGCCTTTTGAGGACGTACCCTTTGTGCGGGAAGAGCATTTTAAGGATTCCAGTTACAACATATTGCTACCACCATAAGATCAATATAAAAAATACCCACATGTATAAGTAATACTTCCTCGGCAACACCTCGCACCAAAGTTGACTGGAGGTACAGCCAACCCTAGTAAGGAACACCAAGCTCTCCATCTACAAGCAAAGCAGAGTGTTCTGCCCGAGGAACGGCACCAAGAGGAGCGAACACCCTGTGCAGCATCTGCTTAGCTCTGCATTTACTGTTTAACAAAGCAGGAACCAAGCAGAGAAAGGTGACCTCTGTAAAATACACCTTAACATCTGCTCCTCTGCCCAGGCAATGTCAGAAGGAATTCTTGCACCTAAGAGCCTTTTCACAAGGGAATTACATGATGGCATGTCCCTGATAGCAGGAGGTGGGACTCAAGGATCCCAAAATTTTTTAATTATATTTTTAAGATCTCTAATCCCATATTACACTAACTGACCCACAAGCTAGTTTGATACACCTGCTAATGGGAGGTGGGGGGAGAAGATGGTGATAGCTGCTGCTCTTTGTCAGATCACTTCTCTCCCCTTAATTGCATTAGAGCTTTGGTATTCAAACAAATTAGCTTAAAATGAACAACATGAAACTCAGAAGGGGACTTCCAGACCCTTACAAACAATCTGCTGCCTAACTATAGACTAAGCATAAGCTGGGAAATGCTGCAGCACAGGTCATCACAGCAGAAGAAAGCCCAAGTTTCTGTACTCCTCTGTTTTTCCACAAAGATAAGCAACATAAAAATCAAGATACACGTCTCAAGTGCAACAATCCACCAGTTAGGGCTGGGCAGCATTAATTACAGCTCTCTCCTTCTCCCTACAGAACTGTTAAATGTGTGGTTGAGAAATTAATCATCTAAGGGAAAAAAGAAATGAGGAAGAGCTTTGAGCCCTTTGAAGGCCTGCTGGCTATGTGCTACATCAGTCCCTGGCAGCAGAGCCCAGGGACTGTCTGCACCATGTCACACACCACCGCACAGGTACTACCAGCAGGCAGAAGGGAAGTGACAGTGGGAGAAACATGAAAGCAAAGGACAATTGCAGCTGAAGGCCAGGACTGGCCATCTCTGACATACAGTTATCACTCTTCTTGAGTGCCTAAAAACACCCATGGGGAAAATGGAGCTTTTAGAAACGTATGACAGAGACCCAAGAGCTGGAGAACATAAAAAGACGGTGGATTGCTATTAGTCTTCTGCAGCTCAGGCACATTTCTGAATCCCATTGTGCCTCCCAGCAATTTGAGACCTACTCACTAGCCAGCCCTCTGCGGCCAAGGAGCTCTTCTGTATAGCTCCTTCCAGCAGTTTGAGGGATGGCTGCCAAATTATACTTAATATTTCCATCTCTTCTCTCCACCCAGTGAACAGGTGTGTATTACTCAGTGCCTTAATACACTACCCCTGTCAAAGTCCCAAAAGGGAGAACAGAAAGCAAAGCTGTTTACCTTTTCCTGGTAAAGCTTATGAAGCCAGTTTGCAGCTTCCTTTTCATCTTGAGGGATATCTTCCAGAGGAAATCTCCTAGTTCAGTAGAAATATTAGAAGGAGAACAGAAAAAGAAAGAATTAAGGGAATATCCAGGTATTTGACTTTATATCTCTACTAGGGAAGATGTCCCATTCAGTGAAGGGTGTTAATACTGTCACTGATGGCACAGGTCTTAAATACAGAAAACTGGGACTTAAGAAACCCCCGATTCTCCACTCAAAAACTGAGATTGCTAAGACAAAAGAAACTGTACGAGCACCTATCAATTTCAGAGCATATTAGTAAAACAAGCTCTTCCCACTGAAACGCTGTTGTTCCCTCATTGGAACCACCACCGGCTGATTCCCAACGAGCTCAGGCACCCAGAGCTGGGAAAAGACAAGCGAGTGACAAACTCCAGAATAATTGTTTGTTACATTTTGTTAGTGAAAACCTCATTTTGGAGGGAATGGAAGTTGTGGTTAAAAATTCACTTTGTACCAACTTTAAGGAAAACACCTTTTTCTACAGTGACTGCACTCCTGTCCCTTTGGCTCTCCGCCCCTACAGGTTGAGGCACGCAGTTCTGGGTGCATACAAAAATGATGCCCAGCTCCAGGTACCGACCTGACCTCATCAAGGACAGGCAGCTTTTAAGAGCCTCTTCCTAGTGGTGAAGAGCCAAGCCATTTTCCTGCATTCTTTTATTTTCCGAGATACGCCATTAACACGCACACTGTCTCATTCCTCAGTGGCACACATCTCTCAGTCCTGCATCAATTCAGAAAGAAGTCACTTGGTTTGCAGAGGGCACACATACTGCCCTCAGCTCGAACATATTTTGCCAACACATGGACTGTATCAGGACCCTCTTACAGCAGGGCTGCAAGAACGAAACGGTGACCTCTGGGAGGGCTCTAGACACAGTGATCCCAGATACAACTTATTTGCTGCTGTTCAACCAGGGAATATATTTCTGCAGTATAAACTAAAGCCTGAGTCTGCAGCAGCAGAGGGAAGATATTCTAATACATTTCTAACAATTTCTGCATCCCATAAATGAACTGAACACAGATTTTACAGTTTTACTTTCATTAGCTCTAACAGGAGGAGCTGCTCCATTAATATAAATAACGCTCAATAAAAGCTGAGTAAAAAGTCATTTGCTGCAAGCTCTCTGGGAAAGTTGTCACCGTGTTGCTATCACCACTAGAGGGTACTCACAGCAATAACATTTGGTCATTTAGCTGTCCATTCTCTCTGGAGCCAGCCAGCAGAAAGACTGGATCCTCTGCAGTGAGCTAAGCTTCTTACCTCTGCACAAGTAACTGCATATGCACAGTCCAAGAACAAGAGCTTATGTGCTTCCTTTCTCTGAACTAAGCCAAGTTTGCTGGCTCATTAAGGACACGTTAAAATTTCAGCAAAAAGACTGTAAAAATAGTTTCCTTAATTCTCATATAGCTTCCTCTCCAAAACAGAGAAAAAGCTTCAGGTGTAGAGAAGCATCTTGAGAATGCTGATTCAGTCCACAAACATTTTACATCAAAATCATCCGAACACAGTAATTAGTTTCTTTGATAGGGTACAGTTAGTAATTTTACCTGGCAACATCATCCTCAAAAGAATTTGATGAACCCAAACCTCCTCTAACGACTATTGAAAATGACATTTCTCTTCTTCCCTCCCACTACCTCACCAATAAACAAAACCAACTTGCATCTCAATTAGCAAGCCACAGGTTATTTAAGTGAATGCAGCCACTCCTCATTGTGTAATTACAGAGATGTACATCCATGCATGCGTACCCCAGATCTAGCTAGACATGCTACATGCATCTGTATCAGTATGGAATTACAGGTGGCAACCACCTACCATGCTGTCTTGCTAGCTGGTAAGCTGTCTGCTCACGTTCTTCATCAGGAATACGTTTGGCAAGTGTAAATAGTCAAAATGGAACCCCTTGCAAATGAGTGACCCCTTCTCTCTCCCCATCACCCCCGCAGCCTTCTTTCCAACTGAAAGACTAAAATGTTGTGGGAGTTGCAGTATCTGAGAACAGAACTGGAACATGTCTCAGTCCCTTCCCCTTTAGGGCTGCAGCACTCTGTCTCCCCTGCGGTAGCATTTCTTTCACAAACCTGTTGCTGCTTTACCTCCACACAATGGGTAATCCGTGTGATCCCCTACAAAGTCTTTCACCCTTGGAAGCTCTGGCGAGACCCACCTGTCCTGTAGAAGGACAGTGTGTAGAGCCAGTGCCACACATCTGGAATGCACAGATCCATGGCCAGAGGGGAAAGAAGAGGGGGAAGTAGCAAGGCTTTTTTTAAAAAAAAAAACCACACAACAAACCATCAACCCCATCACCAGAATATAGCAACGTTTTCCAAAGTGTGGGTGAAGACCCCAGAGAAGCAGAAGTGAGCTATCAAAAAAACTGCAGGAAGAACAACCAGGTCATTTGTCAGGTCCATGATCACAGGAAAGACTTTAAAGCAGAAGGCAGCAAGGAGAAAGTAAGAAAGAGAAAGCATGTGTGTTCATGCACGTATGTATGTGCTGCATGGAGTTTGGTGTTAGCAGTTACTCTTCCAGGCAAAAGAGTAATAATGAATGTGAGGAATGTACCACCTCTTTCAATCAATGTCTGAATTCAAGCATTATTTAACTTCTAATCTGCTAATCAAACCATGTGAGAGAAGGAGAGAAACTGGCACAGTAAGGAGCTTTACACCATTTACTACAAGAGACTACTGGGGCTGGACAGGCTATTTATACTGCGCATACGCTCGCAGGGGACTGGGAAGGGGGCAGAACAGCTGGCTTTCCGTTCCCAGCAGAGAAAGGAAAAAGGCAGACTAGTGCCCTCACTGCCCAAAGCTTGGGGAAACCCCAGAACAACAGTGTGGTCACACCCAGGCTTAAAAAGTTCATCCAGTGCTTTCTGACTTGCTGGATGGTATCATGAGATCTCACATCTGAAAGTGAATGAAAGTGGGGTAACAGGGAGGTCTTTGTGGCCTGCAGAGAAGCTAAAAGGACAGTGAAAAGGGGACTACAACAAAGGACGTTACCCTGTAAAATCTGAATACAGTTCAACATGCCAAAGCATGCATCTCAGGGCTCCCCTCCATCATTATTTGCTCACCTTACACACATATCTGCTTCGTACTTCTTTCCATAAAGAATTCCTAATAAAGACGGGTTCTTGTTCCCTCTGAAATTTAGTGTTACATCATACACTGCTGAAACTGTTGCAAAAAAGAAAATACGGCTGTTATACCAGCAATTCTAGCAACCACATTGCCAGCATCCTTGGATTAGACAGCAGCAGCACCTTGCGCAAGCCCTGCACCAACGACGTCAGGTAGCAGAGTCCTTCACTACTCTGCGTGTGCATGTTGTACTTTATCAGCCGCCTGACATCCCCATCTACACAGCACGTGTGTTACCAAAACACAAGACGACTTGATGGACTAAGCAACAATGGCATACACGAAAGGTTCATTATTTTTTAAGACTGGTATCCGAGAGTTATGTGGCACAAACTGATGACTGATACGCTGAATACTTATTACCGCCAACTCACAAAGTGGAATGGACACAATGAACAACAGCATACTGCACTGCACTACACAGAGTATACTAAACAACCCATTACAATGAATGCAAAGAACAAGTAGCAGCTTGCCAGTACCTGTTCCCCTGAGACACTGGACAGCAGTGGTGAAACCTTTGGTTCTGGGCAGCAAGTGGTACTTCAGTTTAGGCAACCCCTTGGATTCCGCCACCTCCATACTGATACGATGCTTGGTCTCTGTAAAACGAGTTCCTTCACAGTACAGCAGAAACTAGTACAATGAGACAAAAGGCAAAACCAAGGACATCTGGTGATCACAAGAAACCACATAGAATATTGAAAACATCCATGCACACGCACACACTTCAATTGCCTGATTTGCTCATCGAGTACTAGGCATAAGCACCACCTCACAACTCATTTACAATAGATTAAGTTTAACAACACTGGTATCAAATTTAAGGTGACAAAAGTCTAAATGGTTATACCTAAAATGTTTACTTCAACAAAAAAGTCCCTAAAAGCTTTGGGGCTTCCAGGTGATGGACTAATCTACAAATCAGAAAAAGCAATCCAAATATCAGTACACAACCACTTTAGGGAAAAACATGTTAGTGACTACCTACCTCATTTAAAATTTGTACTCTACAACCAATATTACTCATCTGAAGACAGACTTGTTTGTCTGAAAGATTTTCTGACTGGGGGGATAAGAGGGGTAGTGCCTTTCCCTAAAATCTCTACCTTGTTCATCTAGTGAGGCACCAATCTGACTGTGGTATCCTGTGAGACTGTTAAAGACTCAAACCCTCACCTACTGACTTCAAGCAGCACAGAACACCGACCTGTCCTTCTCCAGCCTCTGTATTGCCTCTGCTCTATTTGGGAGACCAGAAGCAAAGCAAAGCAAAGAACAGACAAACAAAGCCCTGGGGTGAACTTCTGTTTATCCATGACCTTTTTGCAAAGTGGACATCATTCCCATTGCACCTTTATTCCACCTTCGAAACACTGCTGCATTCGAACGCGCAACCCTCTGCATCCCAGGCAAGCAACGGAGGGGGAGAAGGGCAGGTTGCTACTACTCTTTCTTACAGCAGTATCATCCAATGCTCTAACATCGCAATTCAAAAGAAAGACTTGTCAAATCCATCGCTATACATCTGCTGTTTGTCAGCACCGTGGTTGCTCGACTTTTTCCCCTGCAGCGTGTCCACAGACTGCGCAGCACAGAGGTAAGTTACATGGATGTTAAAACTGCAAAGCCACAGGCATGAGAGTTAGACCTGCCAGAGCGCAGCTGGTCTTGCAATCTTCTAAAGCCTACCTTGAGGGCACGTTCATTGTGAGAACCTGACCAACCACCACCGCCACGTGTTGAGGACAGCGCAAGGTACAGAGTGTAACACCTCAATCTCAGCCCCAGTCTGCTATGCAAGCTCTTGCCTCTGTACCAAATTCTCACCCTCTTCTACTCAACGGTGCAGTGATCCTTCTGGACCAAGCACGTGACCGAGGTACAGACTGCACTGCAGTGCACGCGTGAGAAAGACGTCGCGAAGGAAGGTTGCGCAGACAGCCCTAACTGAGGCATTTAGAACGCACAAAAATTAGGAAATTGATTTATTCAAGTCAATTTTAATCATGATTTAAATTACCAAGCAGGAAGTCTTGATTTAAATAATCAATGCTAACTACATTTTGCATTTATATTTTCTAGTTGTTTTCCCTAGGGACTGGTCCTTGGTTCTTGATCGTAGAATCATTAAAATGTATAGACTTGCAACTAAAATATAGTCTTGAGATTTTTTAATTGCTAGGGCTTTTTTTTTTCCCAACACTAATCAGGATGATATATTAAGTGTAGTTTGTACCTGTATGTTCAAGTAATTAAGTAGTCTAAAATACATTCTCCAGTTTCTTATTTTTTTGTATGTTTGTAGTGATAGAAAATCGCAAATGACGCTTTCACAATATACTAGTTAAGGTTTACTCTTTCACTATTCATTTTAACAAGCTGTACTGGATAGTACTGAAAATCACTAGAAATGTGCAAAAAGCCTCTTAAAATGTTTTATGAGCCAAATAACTGTACATTACGTGTGCTGCTATAAAAGCAAATCAGTAGATTTATCAAAACGTTTGCATTCAAAGCTAAAAGAAGGTTAACAGGTTGATTATACCACTGTGTTACTGCAGTAAAATCTAACAACATTGCGCATAATGAAACACAGATGTTTCACCCTTGACTTCAAATAATGCCAAAATAAAAAACAAAATCATAACTGCAAAAGCAGATGCAAGCTTGCTGTATGTTCTCACAGAGACTTCTTGGGAAACCTGTCATTTCACAGATCAATGAACACACTAACATGAACTTCCTATCAAAATCCACAGTCTGTGCATCCCCTCTACCCAAATTCATTAACTTCTCCAGAAAGGACTTGTTTATGTGTCTTTTTAGCCTACCTCAGAAAATGTAACTTAAGGTTATATAGATTTAGTGGTCAAATATGGGCTGTTAATTATTATTGTTTTGTAAAGAAGGTAAAAATAAGTTCAGACAAAATTAACAAGTATGACATAAGCTTGATTTATAAATTATCTTCAAGCTTCTAATCATCCATGCAAGCTTCTGAACTGTTTACCAAATTACTTTCCTTACCAACAGGCAAACAGAGCAACGCTTTACCAGCATTTCCCAAGAGACCTCCTGAAACAGCACACATGTTTCCTGTAACAATGCTTGAATACAGTAGGGAGCAGACCTTCTCCTGATATATAAGGCTACAGTACGACATGAGTGCCTCTGTCACCATTTGACTTCTAGCAGTTGACACTAGAGGAGGAACTCAACACTTACCCACATATATTCAGGATAATCAGCCAAATGTTTTAATCCTTCAATAACCGTGTCTCTGTCTTCTTCCCATTTCCTTTTGCAGAAAACAATCTCAAGGAAGTACCACGTCCAGCCAATTAAGGGCACATATAGTAGCTCTCTCTTAGCAAGAACTTTGGAACTCTTGGAGAAAAACAAAAACAACAACCCAAAAATGTCATTTGCTGATTTGTACAATGAGATCAAACAACGACATTAAGGTTAAGACGACGAAGAGTTGACGGAGTTACACCTGGAAACTCAAATGCAAAGAAACTGTGTGTGCATGGGTTTTAAACAGCCCTATAGTCCTCCAGATGAATGGACAGCTCAAGGCCTCACGTACCCCTAGCACTCCGAAGCGCTCTGTCATAGTCCAGCCACACAAGAAGTCGATTTCAAAGTTGTGATTCAAGATGATGATGACGTGCTCTTTCCCAAAGGTGTTCACCGTGGCCTCGTCGGAGAACAAGGTGCACTCCGTGCCTGACCACCATTCCAGCAGCATTACCAACTCTGACAAACATGATGAAGACAGACAGAGGAGTTAGGGGTGCCGCTCACAGAAAGCATTTCGTGTTTCACCTCCAGCCCCATTCAGTGCCTAGTCTCTTCCAATTCCCAACATCACTGTCACCTTTCCAATCCAGCCCAGTAGAGATGAAATGAGAGCTTGGACGCGTATAGACCAAATCACATCACCATCCTTAAGCAGTATTCAGGGCACTAGATACATGCCTTATGGATAATTTAACAAGTTTTTAACAGTGACAAGTCTGGGCATTATCTTATGAATGTGAAACTTCATGATCACTGGAAAAAAACCCAAAACTTTGTGCCTGAAAACAGACGCAAGACACAGAGCCGTTGATTGCTCCACTAAATGAGTATGGTTTCTCCCAGGTGGAATACAAATTATGCATACATGTAGCCTAATGCTTTTACTCAACACGAAACAAGCTTTATAGAAGTAAACAGACCAATAAAGGGCTTTTAAAGGGATACTGTGCCACAGATCTTCTGCAATGGATTTTAATATTAGAACACGGGACTCTAATCATTCTGTATTACGGTCATGAACACAGAAGCACCAGAAAATTGAGCTAATTTATCAAAATACCTGAATGGCATATCAAAATACAGGAATGGTAAACTGTGTCTTTCTTTTACTGCAAAACGAAGAATGAGCCCTTTCCCTTCCGTCTTTACCAGCTTTTCAATATTCCAGTGTCTCTCCTACTCCACTCTGCACATTTCCTTCGTTCCCACTCTTCTTATTTTCCACCTCCACTTTTTTCATCTTAAAAAAACCCTTCCACTTAAATTCAGCATGCCCTGAATGCAGTTGCTATGGTTAGCCTGTTTCTCTCATTTCAGTACAATGAGGCAGATGGAAGGCATTGCTTGTATCGTGGGACAACTATAAAAAGTATGAGAATAGTTCATTCTCGTAGTACGAAGATTTGCTCCCATGCAAACTGTAGTTATTGGTATATTCTCATTTCAATATGATACGGATGCAATCAAAATTGCGTTGCACAAATATGGCAGTGAAAAAGTCCAGCTTGTCCCACATTACTATGACAAACTTGCAGGGTCAAAACTGGAAGGCACCTCCTCGGTTCTCTACATCAGGTTCTGCCACACGGTACTTCAGCTTTCCACCGAGAGGCCCTGGTTTGGCAAAATGGAGCAGCATCTTCCTGCACATGGGCTTCTGATCAGTGGGATCACGACAGGGTAATCTATTGATACTGCTAAATAAGAGTGGGTCCAATTTTGCAACACATCAGAGAGAAGGCAAACACAGTTATTTGAGTGAATGATAAGGAAAACCAGTCCTGATCTGCTGAAGGTACACTGCTTCTCTAGCAGTAATTTTTTCACTTGTATTCCCTGTGTGACCACTTATCTGCCAGGTTATTCCCCTGTATCATTTTCAAGACTCACTCATTTGGAGGCCAACAAAGTTATGCAAGTTGCTGATCAAGAATGTGTAACCCTGGTCAACTGGAAGTACAGCAGAGGAAAGACAGAATAATAGTTTATGCCATCTAGATGTTTCTATCCTTGCTTTCCAGCTGGATCTCCTTTGCAAATGATGTGATCACTTACATTTCTTGCTCTGGTTATCCTGGCTCAGTAAAAGGGGAAAGAGAACAGCAAGAGTGTCCTCAGTCGAGAGCTATGCTCCTCCAAGGAGGTGGCCAGGAGAATGGAGTAGTGGTATCAAACACAGCGTGGTACTCTGAGAGATTTTCCCTTTCCATTACTGTCTTGTGTACTACAGAGAAACAACTCCAGTACTTGCAACATTTGCTGCACTTTCTTAACCTTTTCTTCTTCAAAACCAGAAAAAAAATTCTGCAGAGGCAGGTGTGGATGATTTTCTGCAGAGCATTTCTTGTACGGTTCACTCTAAAATAATGGGAGGAAGCTTTGCTGAGAGATTTGCCAGAGTTCACACTGAAGAGAGGAGGGTTGATGAGCCGGAGACTTAATATGAGGAAACAGATTGTCCTTTACAAGCGTACTGATAAATGATGTAATTATAACCAGGAGTGGGCTCATTTCCTTTTTTTTTGGTGTGTGGGTTACAGCTTTTTTACGTGGCACTGATCCTGCCGACGCTGCAGCAAGAGCATCCTTCTGGACAACAGGACGGTAACACTCGCGCTGCTTGGAACACCTCCTGCAGAGGACAAGCAACACCCTGCCACAACGAACCCCCTCCTGCGGCCGGGGTTCCCACGTGCCAAAGCAGGCAGGTCTACGGCCTCGCAAGCCACTCAGACACAAAGCAAACTGGAGGCAGAGCGCACCTGTCGCTTTAAAGTGCTAACATCTGAGAGATTATTTTTGCAACTGGACTAAACCAAACGCGCTGTGCTCTCCAAAGGCGTGAGTCATCTGAAAGGAGCTGATGTAGAAGAGCTTGAAGTACAGACTGCCCGCATGAATCACACGTGCTGCAAAGGGTTTACGTTGAGGGCAGAGCTCGACAGACGTTTTTCCCCAAAATGTCTGCCATGAACCCTGGATAGAGTCTGTCTCCTTCCCCTTCTGAAGCTGTGCTTTATGTATTTGAGAACAGACACAGTAAGAATAGAGCCTGGTTTTCAGTGGGCTAGACACACGGGTATCAGTACGGTGTGCAGTGGGTACAGAGCCAAATACACGATCACCTGTGCATCTACCCCTGCACACCGATCCTCTGCCAGACAAGCAGAGCAGCTTCCATTACAGACAGCTCTGACATGAGCACTCTCAGCCTAAAACTAAACAGCTTGGAGTAAGCGAGCAAAACATAGCATCTGGAACAAAACACCAGCCTGCAGGTTCATTGCCAAAAGGCTTCCACATAATGAAATATATTTCGTTATGAATGGCAACATTTGAACTGCTGCATTTACACAGCTTACTTAATTTGTTATAAATCACAATTGAAGTGCATATTCTGTCAGCTCTTCCATTACAGGCCAACAGCACTCTGCAATCCCATATAACATTTATGTTCATTTTCATAGTTTAATTTTTCAATCATTTAATTTATAATAGGCTATATACACAAGGGGTTATCCTAGGTACAGCCCAATTATCTACTCGGCTTCTCCAAAGATTTTTGAAGAATAGTGTAGGTTATTTCTTGGCCACGAGCTGGCGGGGCTCATTGAGAGGGCTTTAAACTGGGTTCGAAGGGGGAAGGGGATATTGCCCAGCTCACTAGGGATGAGCCTAGGCTTGGAGTGCCAAGGCCAGGGGTGAGATTGACAGCCCAGCTCAAGTGTGTTTACACCAATGCACGTAGCATAGGCAATAAACAGGAGGAGGTGGAAGCCATTATACAGCAGGATGGCTACGACTTGGTCGCCATCACAGAAACGTGATGGGACAACTCGCATGACTGGCGTGCTGTCATAGATGGCTACAGACTCTTTAGGAAGGACAGACCAACAAGGAGAGGTGGAGGAGTTGCTCTATATGTGAGGGAGCAAGTAGAATGCATTGAGCTTGGCCTGGGGGCAAATGAGGAACGAGTTGAAAGCTTGTGGGTTAGAATTAAGGGACAGGCTCATAAGGGTGACATTACGGTGGGTG
>Ga0065711_1045582_pt1 | contig 13388 bp, 13 predicted proteins | sample Hoacrofraction12_FD_59098 | JGI IMG/M metagenome (GOLD analysis project Ga0065711, IMG submission 59098) | Hoatzin crop microbial communities from Cojedes, Venezuela - Epithelial fraction 12 v2 (version 2) | ecosystem: Host-associated > Birds > Digestive system > Esophagus > Crop | place...
CCGCCTGGACAAGGTCCTGTGCAGCCTGCTCTGGGTGACCCTGCTTGGGCAGGGGGTTGGGCTGGGTGACCCACAGAGGGCCCTGCCAACCCCTACTATTCTGTGATTCTGTAACAGGAACACCAAATGAAAACATTATAAAAAAATCAAACTGTTTAAAATAGCAGATGAAAACTTTGCGCTTTTTGGTTTCAAAACACTTTTCCCTGTAGTTTCTTCTGTGCTAAGCGCGATGTGGTCTCTCCACAAAATCGGGGTTCCTTCCACCAGCTTTTTCCTGCGAGGAGCTGTTTCAGTAAACACTTCTCCCGGCCAGCCGAAGTCACAACGCGTCGTGCACTCAGAGCTAACTTAAAATAGGAAATAAAATATTTCGCTTGAGGCTTTTGAAGTTCGCAGCTGGTTTAGAAATGCATGTTTGCGGTGGAATATGAGTTGCTGTCAGCTGCACCGCCTGAAAGCCCCTTTTTGTTCCGTTACTGTGGCCAGGGAGGGGTCAAGCCCCGGCCCAGAACCACCCCGGCAGCCCCAAATGCCTTTCGCCTCCCAGGAAATTCTTTCCCATTTTTTTGTTTATTTGCTTCCTTATTGTATTTGTTTCGGTGATTCGGCTGACGTGCACAAGCCCTATTTAATCAAGCATTTCCTGGTGATGTATTTTTCCGCTTTTTTTTCTTTCAAAAGCCGCCCTGCGCCGGTGCCGCACCGCGATGGTGACCGTGGCCCCCGCAGAAGGAGCCTGCTCCACCAAAGCCAGGGTTCCCCGGGCCACAGCGCTGCTCGGCTCCCATTCTGCACCACTGCTCCCATCCTGCCCCTGCGTCGTCCCACCGGTGCATCTCCTGGTTTGCCACCGTGCCCCGGGCAGGCTTCCAGCCCCGAATTTCGACGCGGCAGCCGGTGGGTCACCGCGGCGTGCCGGGCAGTGCTGCGCCTTCGCCCGGTGCGATGGCAGGGTGGCACTTCCCGGCGGCGTGCGGCACGTGTCCTGGGGCAGAGCTGACCCCAGGGAGCATCTCACGCTGCGTTGCTTATCAGGTTGGCTGCGAGCTCTGCTGCCGTGTGCCACTGTCACCAGGAGCAGCCGTACGGGTTGCAAGCCTGGGCGGGGGGGTATTTCCCAGGTGACTGTGGCCCTGGCCCCAGCAGCCGGTGGCGGGTGCTCTGCAAGCGACAGCAGCAGCATTGCCCACGTACAAACTTGTCGTGTTTATCCCTGGAGGAGATCAGGGTTTCCACATGGCAGAGGTGGAGGAGCTCCCGTCGCCGGAGGACTCCCAGTGCCAGAAGCGAGCGGTGCCAGGGGTTGGGGGCTCGGCGGTGAAGCGCTGTTCCCCTCCTTGCCCTGCTCTTGGTGTCCCTTTTCTCCCTGTTCTTCTCAGCTCTTGCTGTCCCCGCACTGTCCCGTCACGGGTGGCACCACCTCTTGCCGCAGCGTTAGTGCAGAGGGAGCCGAGATCCAGACTGGCAGCAGCGGTCTCTTAAGACCCCGTGAAATGCCTTTGGCTGATTGTGCCAGGTCATCTTGCTCTTTTATGTCTTCCTTCAGCCATTTTTGCTGACATCTTTCACCTTCTTAGCTTCCGAGCACATGCCCAGGTCCTGCACACGCTGCAAGCGCTCATGCCGCCTCGCGGGGATGCACAAACCCGGGGTGATTAATCTTCCTCCAAGGTCGGCTGCTCCCCCCACCCCCGGCTGCGGCTCTGGGGAGATGCCCGCTCCTCCACCCTCCTGCACAAGCGTCCTTCGCGCTGGTCCAGACGGGATGGAGACGGGGATCACCTGGTGAAAGGATTGGCTGGAGCAGGGGAAGATGTAACAGGGTGATTAGTGGACAACCCAGCTCCTGCTCGTGCCAAGACGTTGCATCTGTGACAAAGAGGTTTCTCTAATTGCGAATCGAAGAGTTGAATGACACCTTGGAGTGAGTTTTGGGCAGATCCCACATGTGGGCACCGGCTGTGCAGGAGCAGGAGCCTGAACCCGCTGGCAGGGCTCCGGGTAATTCCCTTCCAGGGGGATCAAACCCCCTTCCAGGAGCACACACACGCACCCAGAGAGGCACTTTTCATTATTTTGTGTCACTCATTTCTCATTTGTTGCTATGCATATTGTGCCATTATAACAGGAAATTACATTTGCATCTTGTGTGGCACAAGCATGTTGTGAATATCATAAAAACACATATGGTCATAAATGGTTTAAAAAAAAGGCGATAAAACTGACATTTAGAAAACAGCTTTTGAAAAGAGAAAACATGTTCATGGAGCTTTTGTACATCTCTTCCATGTGAAAAATTCTGTGATCTCATTATAGAAGCTTTTCCGGCAAACTTCTTAATTTTCTTCTACGTATTAGTTTCAATGTTTTAGGAATTTTACGTTGGGTGTTGAGCTTGAACATCCGAAAACCTCCCAGAAGAAACCTGAGTGAGTCCCCCGAGCCTTTCCTAGCGGCGTGCTGCAAGCAGAGCTCCTGTTTTCCCTGTGCTGGCCAGGCGTGTGACGGGTTTCGCTCAGGGGTGCGGAGGTTTCATCGCAGCTCTAAGTGGAACTCCGTAATTTTGAATGCTTGTGAAGGGGGGTTGGATGAAGCGAGAATGTTTTTGGGTTTTCAGAAATGCTATTTAGAGATAGGTGCTTTGGTCGGGGAAGTTGGGTTTGACCTGAACTTCCATGAACTCAGCCAGTACCTGGCTGCAGAGCTGGGGAAGGATTGGTTCACACCAAGGCTTCTGGAACAGAAGTGTGTGTGTGTTTTAAGATCTTAACCATAAATATGAAAAAAAAAAATTAACTAGGAAAAGATTTTCATTATGGGTCAGAGGTCTTGAATTAAAAAGCAAGAGGTCTTTTCGGCAAAGAAAGGAGTGTCCAGAAAAACTGTCCTCTCCAGAGATATTCATTTGTTTTTCAGCCATTGCAGTGTACCCCGTAACCTTTGTCAGGGTTAACCGACTCGCCGCGTGTCTCCGCACGCAGACAGCTCTGGGGCTCCCCGCCGCTCCCCGCGCCATGCTGCCTCGCCGCCGGCCTGCCTGGCCCCCGGGGCTCCGGGTTCGCGACGTCCGGGCACACGGTCGTGGTCCTGGAGTTGTTTTTGCCATCAGTCAGCTGTGGCTCTCGGTCCGACTCAGTGTCTCAGGAAGGATTTCTGCCAGTCGTTGCTCTGTGCTCACAGCAGGGAATTCATTCTAATTTTCCAGGGCTGTAAACTGCAAACCTTTTATCTGTAGCCTTTAACACGATCTGTGACAAGCAGATCCGATGTTAGCATGCTATGCTATAAATCCTCCTGAAATGTTCCTTTACACAGAAATTATGGTACTGATTCATGATCCAAAGACGGATTTTCAGAGCGGGTCTTGCCAAGTCGCCATCGCTACCTTCTGCTCGGAATGCTCAGGAGAACTGTCGACCGAGCGAACGGGCTCTGCCTCAGAGGAGGAGGAGGAGGAAGTCTTACAAGCAGCACCAAATCTTCTGGTTTTCTATCCAGTCATCGGAGAGGATCTCACTACCATGCAGCTGTGTGCTTTTCTGGCAAAGTCTCTGCATGAAGATATTCAAAGCAGCCTGGGTCTGCATGCCGTTCAACACAGAGAAGTTGAATTTGCCTGTTTTCTATAGGGTTGGTGCAAATTGGGAACACGCATCCATCCTGCGTGCGTTGGTGCTTGGCAGGGCCCTCCATCCCCTGTGTGTGCACAGGGCCGGGCGCCGTCCCCACATCGTCCCCACCACATCCCTGCCCAGCTCCGGGATCCCCCCCGCGCTCCAGGGTTTGGCATGGGAGGGCTGCCTAGCGCAGCCCCGCGGTTTTGGCAGTCGCTCCCGGCCGGGGGATTCGAGCCAGCAGCCAAAGCTCAGCTGCGGTCGGCCCTCGGGGACGAGGAGGGCAACAACGGCCTCCGCAGCCGGGGAAACGCCAGCCGTGAAACTGCCCGCCTGCCCTGGCCCCGGGGAGTGCTCCCCAAACCAGCTCCTGGCTCGCTTTAATCGCACCACCGACCGCTAATTAATGTCCCCTCCGTGGCTGGGCTTCACCGACCATGTCCCACGCGTGTATGAGCTCTTTCCTGACAGGGCTGCGGCGTTGATTTACGCCAGCAGCGGATCAGACCCTTCCCCAGCTTCAGACGCTTTATTTCCACGAGCTCCTCAGCTGGGGCAAGGAGTTTCTGCTGTTTCACTTGGGCTTCAAGTTCACGGTCAGTGCCCCGCGTCGCTCCCCTCCCGTGTGAGGAATCACCAGGGAAAGGTGAATGCCTCCGTGGTTTCCCCGTCGTCGGCCGGCACCGTTGGAGCCGGGCAGCCGGGGTGAGGGATGCTCTCCCGCTTCCCCGCCGAGCATCTGGCCTGCTGGGGTGCTGCTGGCTGGGGCGCAGGCAGACGTGGGGAAGACGGGGAGCCTGGACCGCAGCTAGGCACCCACTGGCAAAGTTGTGCCTTGCAGAAGCGCAAGGTAACAGAATAAAGAAATTTCCCTCCCATGCCAGCTGCCTGTTTGTCGGCGGCTCCCAGCCCGGTGTAATTCTTCCCCCTAGTTTTCAGTAATGGAATAGTTGACATTAAAGCAAGTCCCTTCTGCTGTTGCAGAGCCTCCCGCCTCCGAGAAACCCCCTCGCCCTGACGTGCCCTCACCGCGCAGCGTTTCGGCTCGTCGGGGTAGGAAGGAGGTGGCGGAGGAGACGGGGGCAGAGGAGGGAGGTTGGAGGCTGGGGTGGAGGCCAGCCGGTGGGGAGCCCTCCGCCGCCCGACGTGACACAGATGTCCTACACGGCTACGTGCGAACCATCAACTTCTCGGTGACTCATTTCTTCATCCGCTGAATGGAGACAATTGTTGCGTTTCCATCAAGCCAAATAAAACGGCGAACACCCACTGCTCTGCCTCGTCCCCACCTCCCACGCAGCACCTCCAGGTCCTCTCCTCTCCGTGCAGTACGGCTCGGCACTGACGCCCTCCATCCCTGGAACACCCCCAGAAGCACCACATCCTTCCACAGCCCCGTCCTGCCAGACCCTTCTGCGGCCTGCAGGGAGCAGGAGGAGGAGGAAGGGCTCAGAGCTTGGCCAGGAGCTCCGGGGAACAGCACGGGGTCATCACCGCTCAGAAAACATGAAGGACTTGCAACGTGTGGGTTGGATGGAAGGCAGAACCACGCCGCTTTTAGCCTCCCCCAGCAAAACCAGTGTCAGGCTTTGCACTCTCCTGCTCAGAAGAGGTGCCAGCGGGGGTCAGCCGTGCCCCCCTCTCTTCCGACGCCGCCTTCGCCACTGCACCGTCTCCACCGTTCTGTCTGATTTCTGCTTCCACATTCTCTTTTCGTATGAATGTGAACATTTTGTACTTCCTGAATTTAGATAGGTGTCATATTTGTTGCTGAGCACCCGTAATTTTTGGAAGAGTGTTTGTACTGAAAATGGAAACCTGTCATTTCCCTGCAACTCTCTTCTACATTTAATTACATCAGCTATTGTATCTGAATGTTTCACATCGCCTCTGTTAAGTTATGATAATGTGGCTCAGATTAAAACTACCATACATCTCAAAAATTCTATAACCGTATACAATTTCCCCATTCTTTTTAAAATTTCAGCAGGCACTGATCTCTCAATGGAGTTGTACCCTCGGTCATAATAAACCATTAAAAAAGGGTGAATGATACAGAAAATTGAATATTAAGTCCTCGGTTTAGAAAATCACCTTTATTCACCCTCTCCAGAGAATCACACAGAATCACAGAATGGTCGGGGTTGGAAGGGACCTCTGTGGGTCACCCAGTCCAACCCCCTGCCCAAGCAGGGTCACCTACAATGGGCTGTAGAGGACCTTGTCCAGGAGGGGCTGGAATATCTCCAGAGAAGCAGACTCCACAACCTCCCTGGGCAGCCTGGGCCAGAGCTCCGTCACCCTCAGAGGGAAGAAATTCTTCCTCTAGGAACTGGAAGCAGCACTGTTTTGGAGCTAAATGCATGGTATTTGCAAACCAGCATAGGTGAAGTGGGAGGGAGAAGGAGAGGGAGAGACCTGTGGGCAGGACAGCAGCGTCCCACCACTGACCCAGCCCACAGGCAGGCACTGCCCCTGCCCATGCTGCCACCAGCTTTGCCAGAGATGCTACCAGGTTAAAAGCAAAAAAAACAGGCAAATCAAAACATTTTGGAACCTCTGATGGACAAGTTTGTCTCATGTCGTTTATACCAATTTACCAAAGCTGAGATGCGACCCTTGATATTTCCTCCTGAACCACGTTTCGTGAAGATCTGACTGTCTCTTGCTCTGGCGTGCATGCTTTGAAGGTGAGGTATAAAGAACCCACCCGTCTTACCCCCGCGTTATCTCCAGTGAACATGCGAGCTGGGTTTCCAGGGAGCCAAGGTTTAGTACAGGGCGTTTCAAGGTGCAGAGAGAGCCTCTTCTTGCTGTTATTGATCATTGGTCTTTCAGTCTTTCCCAGTTAAAAATAAAAAAAAAAAGGGTCTTCCTGTGCAAAGTAGTGTTTCCTCACACACCAGAAGGTTTCTGCGTTAATAAGTTAATTATTCTTCATGAGGATAAGAGGCTGGCTCTTTGCCTGGGACCAGCAGCAGGGCAGGGGCCAGGCCTTGGGGACACGAGCTGGGGACAACCTCCTGGTAGCTGCAGCCACGCCGTGGCTTCAGGCTCCAGCACCCGGCAGAGGTGGTCGATCTCAGCTTCTCTGCTAGAATAAAAACCACCTTCAAAAACAGAATCCCTGCATCTGCAGAAAATGGAGGGCAATGCCCTTTCGCTCTGCCTGCACAGCTCTGCCGGTGCCCGGGGCGTCCAGGTGACAGAGGCAGCTCTGCAGCTCAGGACCAGCTCAGGGCAGGCTCTCTGAGCCATCAGCCGTGGAGAAAATCAAGCATTGCTTTCCTGGTCTGTCCTGTGATCTTTGTTGACATACCCTGACAACGGCTAGCTGCTCTTCAGGCTTCGCTGGAGAAAATGTCCGTGAATATTTGCTCACACCATTCTTGAACACAAACTCTAAACTATGGATTTCCAGAAAAGTCCCAAAACATTTTCATAAAAGAAAAAATTCACAGTTCCAGCGAGATGCTGGTTGCATGAGTCATCCGGTGGCGTTTCTATTTCCTGATGGGATGCTTTATGTAATCCTCCAGCACGGGTTTGGAGCCGCGTCCTTGCTTTGCCCACTTGCTCCTCTCGGTTTGGAGCCGTGTCCTTGCTTTGCCCACTTGCTCCTCTCTGCTGGGTGCGAGGGGTGAGACGTGGTGAGGACCTTCCCTTCCCAGCCCCAGATGTCGTTTGCAAGGACTCTGCCCAAAAGCAACTGGGAGAAACCCACAGATCAAGCGCATGCAAGCGGTTCACCTTTCAGTTTTTGTCCGTCGCCGAGGACCAACTGAGCGGGGCAGATGTCCCCGCCTGGATGCCCCGCTCAGCGTTGCTGCCTGCTGCAAGAGGGGTCTCCGGGTCGTGCCGCTGCGGGGACATCGGGACCCCCAGCCCCAAGCCCCCCCACACTGCCCAGGGCTCCCATTCTCAGCACTTCCCCGTCTGGCTGGGAACACCGGATACATCAGAAATGGGGCCTTTTCGTAGAAGTAGGCTTAGCCACAGAAAAAGCCGGAAAGTCTCCTTCCCCTCCAGCTGAGGAAGGGCTGGTGGAACAGGTGGTCCCGGGGAGGCTCTGCGGGCATGGGGTCAGCTCAGCTCCTGACCCGTTTCCCATCAAAAGCAAGAGGAAATTTCACCAAAACCAGTTTTCTTGGAATTCTCCTCCACTGTGCCATGAAGCTGAATCCTTCTCCCCACCAGTGATACAGCAGAAATCTCCAGCCACCCTCCCCACTTCACCCTCATTTTTTTGAAGAATTTAAAATCAACGCTGTAGGACTAAATCCAGCCCTGGGCCTGAAGCCAAACGTGCAGCAAGACACTGGTGTGCAAAGCCCTGCGCTGAAGAATGTGCCTGAGATCCAGCGGCAGCATCTTCCCGGAGAGTCAGGAGAATTAAGAGATTACCGGAAAGGTAGCGGCATGGGCAGGATTTGCATAGGGCATGCGGTAATCAGGTAGCCCGGGCTGTAGTTAAGCAAACGACGGGTCCACCTCCGCCAGAGAGCTTGAAGGCTTTGTGGCACGTGCCAGGACTCAGAGGGAGCGGTGGAGTCAGCTGGAGATGCTCGGGGGGGCGCGGTGGACCAGGGGAGATGCTCTGTGCTCGTGTCACCGAGTCGGAGGAGGAAAGCGACCGAAGGGAGCAGGAGCAAGGGCTCGTGTTGAGCTGGAGGACACAGCTGTGTCCCTTGGAAGGAACCGAGGTGGCTGTCCTGTCCTGTATTAATACGAGATTTCTGTTCTAAACAACAAACACAGCAATCAACTTAGGTAACCAAACTGATTCTGGTTTGTTTGTCAAACGCCCTGCAAATGGGATCTAAACCAAAGATCCAGCAAGGAAGATGAATCATCTGATCAGCAACGAAAGCCTTAACCTGCCCTTCAGCGGGCACGCCGGAGGCTCGCGTCCACCGCAGACCCCCGGCCTTGTGGAGCCCACCCCGCTATCTGCAAAGCCCCGTTGTGCTGCAGACCGAAAGCTGCGTTTGGGTCCTGTTTCTCTTCCCACCGAGGCAGAATCAAGATGTTGGCAGGCCTGGGCTGCAGTACAATAAATCCTCGGGAGGGACACTGAACCCAGGTCTTCTTCCATTTGTCTGAGCTTGGGAGCAGGAAGAGTTTAAATGATTTTTTTTTTCCCCAGGAACTTCTAATATTAGCATATCACAGCAGCTCACTACCTAATAATAGCAGCATAAATTTATTATAATACCAAATTCATAAAGAACACTGTGCTTCAAGAAAAACCAGTGGCCTCACCTGGAAAGTGCCGCAGGAAGGGGAATGGGAAGAGCCTTCCTCCACCCGGGCTTTTCCCCGTGTGATGCCCAGCACGAGGGCTGTGCGACAAGCCCTGGCCGAGCCGGGAGAAGAGCCCCGGGAGCTTCTCCAGGGCGGGAGCACCAGGACCTGCGGCTGCTCCCGGAGGGATGGGGAGCGGGGGACAAAGCTCCGCTGGGAAAGCCGGGGGGAGCAGGGACAGGGGGTGCTGCAGCAGAAGCAGCTGGCGCTGAGCGGGGTGCTGTTGGGGAGCAGCGTGGTCAGGGGAGGGTGGCCAGCCCGCGGGGAGGACCCGTCTGCGGGAAGGAGCGAGCGGTGATGTCTGTGAGCTCGTTAGCGATGCCGCTGATTTGGGGGCAGCTTGGTTGTGGCGAAGGAAATGACCAACGGGAAAAGGATCACTTGGGCAGAGGTTAGGTCATTTGCAAATATTCTTCAAGCAAGGGTGAAGCCCAGGCTCCCCGTGGTAGGTGACGCGCTGCTGCACGCTGTGTTCCCGCGGCTTGGGAACCCGTCCCACCCGCGAAGCCGGGGCTGCGGTCAGCAAACAGTGATTTACACGATCTGTGCTGCCGGAGGGTTTCTGCCAGGGCAACATCCAGGCAGGCCTGAGGTCACTAAAGCTCACCAGGGATGCTGGGGCGAAAGACCCCCCGTGCCCTGTTCCTCTGGGCTTGCCGGAGCAAGCCCTTGGCCATGGGCGCTGCCGACACGGGTAAGAGAACCCAGGTCCCGGCCCTGGCGCACAGACACATCCATTTTTAAAACTGGGCCTTCTGTGCTCTTTTTTTTGTTTTGTTTTTCAGCTGTGTCTCTCCAAACTAAGCGAAGGATGTTCTCAGCTTCGTGGGATTAAAAAACAAAGTACGGTAGAAGTATTCTGGCAGCCAAGGCGGCGTTTCACTAAAATTGTCTGCCACAGGCACATCTGAAATTATGTTAGGATTTAATGGCAAACAAAACCAGAAAATGGATCTGACAAAAAAACCCGCCCAACCACCCCAAAACCCATCATTTTTCCAGCGTTACAAATGGGTTGAAAGAGAAGCAGGTCCCCACGGCCACATGGTAGCACGCAGCGCAGCCGTGCCGGGCAGGCGGACGCGGACGAGGCCGGGAGCGATCCCTCCCAGCCCGGGGAGCGGCAGCCGGGCCGTGGGCAGGAGGAGGATGGAGACCCGCGGCTCAGAAGCTGCTGCTCAGCTGCTGGCACGCCAGCGCTGCCCGCTCGTGAAGGCACTGGTAGCTTTTGCTGCCGCTCGTAAGCAAAAGGCTCTCAATTGCCGTTCCAGAACTGGAAATTGGAATCAGAGAAACAGAAATGGGATGAAAATGAGAAAAAAAGAGAGAGAAACGGTGCTTTGGAAGCCTGCGCAAGCCTATAATCTCCTGTGATGTTTGTACTGAGAGAATAAATCCGTGCTCGGTTCCAGGCTTGGGGTGGCGGGGAGGGAAACGTCGCCGTGCCGGCTGTGGTGCCAAACGCTGCCCGTAGCCGGGCAGAACCGACCCGGGGGGTGAGATCCCGGGGGGACGGCGGAGGTGCCGCAGCAGAGACGGCTGCTGCGCGGGAGCAGGACCCTTCCGTCCCGGGCCAGCAGCAAAGGCTCGGTGCAGAGTGACTGGTGTATACGTCCCCAGCAGGCTAGATTAGATTCCTGGAATCGGCTTTCAATAACTGCTGGACAAAAGCAAAAAAAGACCCTAATTTAGTATCCGTTCTGAACCCAAAATTCGTTTAGTTGCTAAAAAAAGTGCTTTCTGGGTACGTGGGGAAGCGACGCCTTTAGAGGCAGACGCCCGCAGAGGCGAAGGAAGTGCTCAGACGGTTAACGTGACACTTGTGGAAGATCATAATGTTTTCGTTGAGGGGCCACGAATTCCTGGTCTGTTTTGTTTTGGTTTGTTTTGTTCTTTTCCAGAGAAATACTGTTCTTGTATATGGTGTCTCAGGAACTTCTTTTTGGACATCTGCACCGTTGCGCTTTCCCAGTTATCCGCCAAAGCCCTTTTTATTTTTTGAAGCACAGCAAGAAAATACATCATCAGACGCGTGCTGACAGACAGATTTGCTTTATCTTCGTCGGGAAAACCCAGTGGAAGCAGCGTTCCCCGGGCTGGCCGGGGCTCGGGGAGGGGACGGAAGCGGAGGGAGCGGAGGCTCCGTCCCCGGCTGATGCTAACAATGCTCTTTCAGAGGCTCATAACGAACCCATTGAGAACGCCGAGTGATTTGGAAAAATCCCGAACTGTGAGAAATATGCGCATGTTGCAGTTGAGTCACAAGTTGGCACAAGTGACACCAGCCCATATTTTTTTTTTCGAGTGTACTTTTCTTTTACAGATTCAGAGACAAGGGACCATTATCATCCTTTAATTTAATCTAAGCCCCAGAATAGCTGCATCCAGCACAGTCCTGCTGCTCGGCTCGAGAAACCCTCTCAGAAGGAGATCTATCTTGATTTAAGACTTGAAGGGACAGGCTTTTATAGTTCTTGCTAGATGCTTTCAATGGCTAAATTTTCATCCCTGTTGAAAATTTGTACCAAAACCTGCTTATCTCTAGCCTGAAATGATTTGGCTGTAATTCCCATCATGGATCTCGGTACCTTCCTGCCTGCAGGATTAAGAGATCCATTCCAATCTATTCTTTGGCAGGTATGCTACAGCCTCTGGTTTCTCACACCTTCTCCTGTCCTCTTTGTTAAATTAACAGGTTTTCCTCATGAAATTTGGGTCTGAAGAAGGGCTTGCGTGCCTCAAAACTGGTCTGGTTTTTGTGGACTTTGAGAGACACTGCCTATCCCTTGAACCTTTGCTTGGCTAGACGATGTCCAATGCCTTCAACAATTGCATTTTTACTAGAAAAAGTGGTTCATTTCCAAAGGATCACCACATTGTCTTTTGAACCACAGCCATAAAAAGAAGCAACAGAAAAAGAATATGATTTTGCTTTTTTCTCAATGTCTGTCTCTTACCCATTTTTAATATTCAACCCTGCGTCCAAGTCAACCCTTGCTGTAACTGCACTAACTTTTTGCCCTCCGCAGGGCAGCGCAGGATCAGACCCATCTTCTCCGTGACAGACGCAGTCTCCCCGCGCTGACACCGTGGCCGAGGCGGCCCGGGATTTCCCAAGCAGTGCATGGCAATACTTTTATCACTGAAACTCAAGCTCTGTAAAAAACCAATTTTCTTGTTCCCACCTGCACACCACCAGCAATGCTGTCTGTTAAGATCAGGCTGCCCTGCATGAACTGTACAGGGAGAGAGGAGTAGGTGCACTGTGATTCTTGTAGTGGGAGTTCGACTGCACCTGCAGGACTTACTGAGATTGTACTGGGATTGTTTGACCGTTTTCAGGTGGCCAGAATTCCTCTGAAAGCCTAGTGGTCTGGTGGCACAAGCTGTGTCCCTGGGCTGGGCGCATCCCCCGTGTCACCGGTGCCCACAGGTGCCAGCAGGTCCAGTCTCAGGAGAATTAAATCCCCTCCTCGCTCAGGTCCAGCCCAACCATGGATACGTGTCCATCTGGACCGGATAGAAGGAAAACCAGCTTTATCTGAAGCACCCTCAGGCATGCCTGGGTGGTCGGGGGGTCCTGCACCCCATGGTTCCTGGGCGGTCAGGGGGTCCTGCACCCCACGGGTCCCCAGCTGCCGTGGCTAGGGCACCTTCCACCCCTCACTTGCCAAGCATCACCGGTGAGGTTTGGCAGCTCCCCTCCATGCTGTCTAAACCCACGCGGACGCAAGCAGAGACATGATCCCAAAGCCAACAGATAAGTCCCTTTTTATATTTTGCTTTCTTTGGAGGAAGTTTGGGAGCTGCCAGCGTGGTGAATGCCCCCTGGATGAGCCTCTGCCCTCGCGGTCTGCCTCGCAGGCCGGGCGTTGAGCGGTGGATGCTGCGCTCTCCGCAAGCGCCTAAATTTGTTGCTTTGGGGCTGCGGCGAGCGCGGGGGAGCGCGCGCTGCGGGGCGGTGGTGACCTGCCAATGCATTGTGGTGGAAGTGCTGATCGGATCAGGCACAGATGGGCGACACAGAGCTGTCGTAATCAGCCTGGATTTGAAAATGTTATAATTGGGATGGTAAACAAGTTCACAAGGACCCTACCGAGGCGAGGGATTGCCATGGTAACGGACCAGAAAAGTCTGGGAACAGGAAGGTATCGATAAGTGGGGGCAGCGGGAGGGAAGGTGCGGTGGGTGCTCCGGGGATGCTCCGCAGCGCAGATCCCTCGCCGGCACGCTGGCAGGGAGCGGAGCCGGCCATGGGACACCGGGCGCCAGGGGCCATGGGCTCTGCCGGGCGTGCCACCAACCTACTCAGAATCACAGAATCCCAGAATGTTCGGGGTTGGCAGGGACCTCTGTGGGTCACCCAGCCCAACCCCCTGCCCAAGCAGGGTCACCCACAGCAGGCTGCACAGCACCGCGGCCAGGTGGGGCTTGAATATCTCCAGAGAAGGAGACTCCACAGCCTCC
>Ga0065711_1045583_pt1 | contig 13387 bp, 7 predicted proteins | sample Hoacrofraction12_FD_59098 | JGI IMG/M metagenome (GOLD analysis project Ga0065711, IMG submission 59098) | Hoatzin crop microbial communities from Cojedes, Venezuela - Epithelial fraction 12 v2 (version 2) | ecosystem: Host-associated > Birds > Digestive system > Esophagus > Crop | place...
GGGTGACGGAGCACTGGAACAGGCTGCCCAGGGAGGTTGTGGAGTCTCCTTCTCTGGAGATATTCAAGACCCGCCTGGACAAGGTCCTGTGCAGCCTGCTGTAGGTGACCCTGCTTCAGCAGGGGGGTTGAACTAGATGATCCACAGAGGTCCCTTCCAGCCCCTACCATTCTGTGATGCTGTGATACTGTGGTTATGTCAGTTATTTTTTAGATTTTGCTTTTTTAATGCTTTCAAATTTGTCTAGTTCACAATACCCCAGTCACAAAATTAAATAGCACTCGTTTTTTCAGTACTCTTTTTCTGTTGGAAGACAATTTTATATCTTTGTACTAAATACGTATTTTGGAAAGGAAATGCCTAGGTCTGCTTATGTGGCAAAGAAGAGAAAAAAATAAATTGTGTAAAATAAGAAATTATTGCTCGTTACAGAGTTGTATAGGTTTCAGGCCTCAATAATAAAAGAATTCCTAAATTTCCATGTTTTTCTTGCTTAAAACTTCTTATGACATCTAGTAATGATAATAGAAGATGGGGGAAGGGAAATATGTCAATTAAAGTAAATTAATAGGTGTCTGACTTGGGAGTCAGAATACATTTTTGGAGAAATGAAGGCACTACTCTGGAATGAAGATGTAGGATTATAAACATCTTCTGAAACAAACATGGGTATACGGAGATATTTCAAGATAATTTAAAGCCTTTCAATGTTTTGTTATGGTTTATTTTCTAACCCATTTGTTCTTCAGGTTAAAATATTGTTAGTTTATTCAATTTACCGTGTCTTAAATGCGACTCGAAAATATGCTAGACAAATTCTTCAGTGTGAACATATATGGCTGTTCTGGTAAGGAAAGCTCAGCAGCATCGTTTAAGTACTTTTAAATAGAATCCTTCAAGTGTTACATCTATTCCCATCTCTTGGTGATCATGAGAAAAAGGCAATATCAACAGATTCCTGGACAGCAGAAACACATGTTAAATTCAGTTAAACATTTGGTTTAGTTAAAAATGAGCAATAGTGAGGAAACCTGGCAGTAGGAGCGAGCTGAAATTTTAAATTCCCAAACTGAGGTCCTCTATATCAGAAAGCATGTTTCAATTTTCAATACAGGTACAAAAATGGGGAATTTGTGCTGCATTCAGCACCACCTAAAAAACAGAGTCCTATATTATCTACTGTGAACTGAAAAAATCTCTGATGCAGAAGGTACATGGCTATGCACCTTTTGCTCAGGAAGACAAAAGAATAGCTGGTTGCTCTGGCTTCTTACCAGAGGCTGCCTCGCTGCTGCAGTGATTCTAAGGTACAATCCAGCTCATGTCTTGCACTGGCTCCTGTTTAAGTACATATATAGGAACTTCATCTTCAGTATTTGATAGAGGACTTCTTTAGATTAGGTAAGTGGCTTTTTACTCATATGTATTTACATGTATTGTATTTATCTACCATTGTTAATATTTACAGTGAATGCATGTATATCAGGACCTGGAAAGATACTTTTTTACCGTGCTGGAGTGTAAAATTTCCATGGTCATTCAAATAGGAAACATTCAAGCTGAGCAACTGTGTTCAACGTTAGGCGTTACGCTAACAAGCATGACTTTTTGAATTCTGGTGGTTCGTCATGGATATGTGAATTTTGATGGTTTCAATCTACTTCTTATTTGGGTATGGGTTAGTCTATGCTATAAGTTGTTATTCTTGCCTAATACAATCCTAACAGTGGAGAAAGTCTTTAAGTTGGGAACAATATGTTAAAAACCTGAGTGGAAAAGGTTTTAAATAACTCATTTGCCTTTAAAGACCATGTCCTTCATAAGAACTTGCAATGTATCATATTAAAAAAAAAAAAAAAAAGAAATTCCCTTTTCTTATTTCTTTCCTGTTTTTTAACTTTCTTTGTTCTGATTGCTGCTACCTCACTGTTCTGTAACATTGACTGTTCTACTTGACTGGTTCTTTTGTTATGCTTGTATTAACAGTGTGTTTATTTTCACTTTTTTTTTAATCGTGAAAGAAAACAGTATTGTCCTGTCATCTAATCAGTACTCCTGCACTCAAAGCAACTACATATAGATCTTTTTGTCCCTGAAAGATTTAGTATTAATGTCAAAAGCAGCTGGGGGCGGAGGGAACATATTTATTTATGAGTAATTTAAAAAAAAATCCCATGCATTATCAATAAAAAAAAATATAAGACCTGGAAAACAGTTCTTACAAGATATCCTTTATACTGCACTACTTCTGAACCATCCTTTAGTCTCTTTTCAGTCTATATACATGAAATTCTCCCTTTTGTTTTGTTTAAACCAAGTCATACTTGCATTTTGCAATAGCATATGCAAAGGGAAATAGAAATTTCAGACCATTTTTAACTGGATACCAGAGGGGGAAGTAGAAGAAAAGCATTACAACCTTTTGGAACTTTTCAAGAATACAACACTCAAAAGTTTAACTTGGTTCTGTAATATTTAGTATAATAATACACCTGATGTTTTCATGTATATCACTGTAAAGCATGTAAAAAAGTCACTGCTCCTAGATTGGTAGCTGAATGGAGAATTACATTTTACAAAATATTTTGCAACTTATTATGCAAAGGCATAAATTACTATAAAAATGCAAGAACTTGGAAAATCATACCCAACAGATAGAGTTTTTCTGGTCTTCTTCTTGCTGCAGACCTCTGGGGTTGATCAGGAATTTTTATAATGAGCAATTCTGTAAGATTAAGTCATCAGAATGATCTTGTAAGTGGATAGCTGTGAGATGCATCAACAGCTGCTTTTTTTTTTTTTTGGACGGAATGTTTTTGAAGCATTGTCATTTCTGTGATCTAGTTACAGAATTGGTTTCTGGTGAGTAGTGTAGCTACTCTACTGGGGTTTTTTTTATTGCATGTGTAGTAGTCATTGTGAGTTGTGATCTCCAGTCCCTGCCAATCTCAAATAAGGATGGCCTTATTATATTGAAGTCACCCCAGTGACAGCCCACCAGAAAGATTCTGCAGCTTGAGAATTTTGCCTAGATTAAGGATATGCTCTGTAATATGGGAGTAAAAACCTAGCTAGTTGCTGTGGGTTTGCATGGCAAGGTTTTGGTAGCAGGGGAGATAGAAGGGGGTGGCTTTCTCTCAGAAGCTGCTTAGAAGCTTCCCCCATGTCTGACAGATCCAGTGCCAGCCAGCTCGAAGATGGACCCACCGCTGGCCAAAGCCAAGCCAATCAGTGACAGTGGTAGCACCTCTGTGACAACATATTTAAGCAGGTGAAAAACTTGCTGTGGAGAGAGAGGAGTGAGACGATGTGAGAGAAACAGCTCTGCAGGCACCAAGGTCAGTGAAGGAGGAGGGGGAGTAGGTGCTCAAAACACTGGAGCAGTCTTCCCTTGCAGCTCATGATGAAGACCATACCCCCTGCAGTCTGTGGAGGTCCACGGTGGAGCAGAGATCCACCTGTAGCCTGTGGAAGGGACCCTACGCCGGAGCAGGTGGATTCCTGAAGGAAGCTGTGACCCCATGGGGAGCCCCATGCTGGAGTGGGCTCCTGCCAGGACCTGTGGACCCTTGGAGAGAGGAGCCCAAGCCAGAGCAGGTTTGCTGGCAGGGCTTGTGACCCTGTGGGGGACCCACGTGAGAGCAGCCTATTGCTGAAGGACTGCACTGCATGGAAGGGGCCCACACTGGGCCAGTTCGTGAAGAGCTGCAACCTGTGAGAAGGACTCCCTTTGGAGAAGTTTGTGGAGAACTGTCTCCCGTGGAAGGGACCTCACGTTGGAGCAGGGGGATGAGTGTGAGGAGTCCTCCTCCCCTGAGAAGGAAGGAGTGGCAGAGACAAAGTGTGATGAAACGACCGCAACCCCCATTCCCCACCCCTCTGTACCTCTCAGAGCGAGGAGGTAGTGGAAATTGGGAATGAATTTAAGCCCTGGAAGAAAGGAGACGTGGGGGGAAGTTGGTTTAAGATTTAGTTTTATTTCTCATTATCCTCCTCTGATGTGATTGGTGATAGATTAAAGTTTTTTCTCTTCAAGTTCAATCTGTATTGTCCGTGATAGTAATTGGTGAGTGATCTCTCCCTGTCCTTATCTTGACCCACAAGCCATTCATCATATTTTTTCTCCCTTTTTCAGCGGGGGGGGCGAGTGATGGAACAGCTTTTGTGGGCAGCTGGCACTTATCCAGGCTAAACCATAACACTAGTGTCAACACAACATACACTGAACATGAGCAGTAAACATTTATTTATTCAGACAGTGTGAAAAAAGGCAAAAACTAGAGATGTTATTCTGAGCTTTCAGAAAACACTTGGATCATTTTAGAACAAATGCTTATTTTTCTTCCAACTACATATTCTAGTGTTCACTTATAATTGACATTGTACTGTCTTACAGAAACAGACATTTCTTTATTCTTCTTTGAATGTATTGTGTACTGTAGTAAAGTCATAACCTAAAATTGATAATATTCTCCCGTCTTTGGATGATCTGTAACAGTTCCCAGCTGATTTGAGAGTGAGAGAGACTACATATAGTGGTTTGGATAAGTTTCTTACTATCAGTTGGGTAATTTCTCTTCTAAACATTTTTGTCTTAATTTCTGATTCTTGGCTTATAGAGACTTGTTTTTACAACCTGAAATAAACAGAAGCTTTGTAACTGAATTAAGGGTTTGACTCAACCAAGTTTTTGGGGTTTATTTCACTTATTTTAATAAAATTATAAATAACTTCCTGTTCATCTGTGTGCTAAAGATGCCCTAGAAGAACAGTTCCTATATTTCTTGCTATCAGTGTGATATTTCTATATTGTGTCATCACAAATAAGCATTTTATATTAATTCCTACTGTTTGGAGACTCCTTTTCAAAAAGACTGAAATTTTATTCTTTTAGACTCTGTGGCACACGAATACAGTGGCAATTTCTGTGCTACTTTTAAGTAAATGCATTGTAGTGGGTTGACCTTGACTGGCTACCAGGCTGCCAACCCTGCGGCTCTCTCGCTCCCCCTTCTCAACAGAACAGGGGAAGACAACAAGATGGGCAAGATCATGGGTTGAGATGAAGGTCATTTAATGAAAGAAGCAAAGCCTGCATGTAGAAGCAAAGTAAAATGAGATTTATTTTGTACTTCCCATCAGCAGGCAATGTCCAGCCGCTGACAAGCAGGGCCTCAGTATGTGTAGTGGTTGCTGTGGAAGACAAACACTTTAATAATGAAAGTGTACCCCCCGCTCCTGTGCTTCCCTCAGCTTTTATTACTGAGCATGGTGACGCATGGTATGGAATATCCCTGTGGTCAGCTGGGGTCAGCTGTCCCGACTGCGTCCTCTCCCAAACTCTTACCCACCCTCAACCTCTGTGGGGGGAGAATGGTGGCATGGAGGGGGGTTGGAGAGAAAGCCCTGATGCTGTGCGAGCATTGCTCAGCAATAGCAGAAACGCTGGCATATTACCAAAACCACTCTAGTCAGAAATGCAAAACATGGCATTATGTGGGCTGCTGTGAGGAAAATTAACTCCATCCCAGCCAAATCCAGTACAACTGTCTTCCAAAAGAAGTCTAATTTCTTTGCCAAGGACAGCAATGTAATAAAGATGTTTTATTATTCGCATTTATCGTTAGTGTCTTTAAAAGGCCGTTAAAAATAACAGTCCAAATGTTTCTGTGGTTTATGAGATCTATATGTGTCAGTATTAAAGTGAGTCATACCATCACAGCCATGAAAAGTTATCGGCATTTTACTCTAAACCAAAACGTATGGCTTGTTTGAACTATTTTGTTTTCTTCACTTTGGTAGCTTCTCCATCCTATGAGGTATTATGAATGTTTATATATGAAAACTTCCACAAGGCAGATCTCCAGCCTTTTTTAAGCACTGTATTTCATTACAAAATTGATTTTGCTCTGAAGTCTAGAAAAATATGTCCAAAGTACTACACTGTGTAAACATGCTCTTGGTAATTGCATATCACATTGATGTTGGGGAGTCAGATATCAAGCCTTTTCCTGAAGATATGGATTTGGACCACATGTATCTGAAACCACTTGAGCAATTCCACTATTTAATGATGTCTGTGGGTTTTCCTCACAGATGAAATTAAAGAAAATGATATATTGTTTTCATGGGATGTCAGCTGTGTACTGATATGTGATTGCATCCTCTCCTGGAGAGGAAGAGTGGCCGATACCTCCTTTAAAGTTTCCAGAAGTACCAGGATAAGTTAAGTCCTGCAATGCCTGGTTTAGCAGCTGTCCAGCTTGTCACCATTCTTTTTTTTACTTACATAGCTTACTGAATCTTTCTGCATCTGTAGCCCAAAGACTACAGCACTGACATGGATGGTACAACCTTGATATTAACTCAGGTCTCTGAACAGAATCTTGTTAGGCTTTGTCCGGATGTGTCTTAATCTCCCTAAAGCTCTCTCTATTTTTGTGCAGATGGCAGTAACAAGTGAGTTTTTACATTTATGATCTTCACATAATGAAATACTACAGAGGAGTATGGGCATGGTATGATATCAGAGGCTTGAAAGTGGGGACCTAGTGCATTATAGAGGAATGTGGGCATGACACAGTACTAGAAGCAGCGTGTGGTGACACAGGAGACCTCAGGACTAAAAACAGCTCACCAATGATCATTTACTGATAATTAAAGAAAACTTAGCATGGGAGCTGGACAATACAGATTTTACGTTATCAAAGACAAATAGGGTAGATTTAGACTAGATATAAGGAAGAAATTTTTTACCATAAGGGTGGCAAAACACTGGAACAGATTGTCCAGAGAGGTAGTGGAGGCCCCATCCCTGGAAACATTCAAGGCTAGGTTGCAGGGAGCTCTGAGCAACCTGGTCTAGTTGATGATGTCCCTGCTCATTGCAGGTGTGTTGGACTAGATGACCTCTAAAGGTGCCTTTCAACCCAGAGCATTCAATGATTCTATGATTTGACACTGTCCCACATGACATCTTTGTCTCTAATTTGGAGAAACATGGATTTGACGGATGGACCACTCGCTGGATAAAGAACTGGCTGGATGGTCGCACTCAAAGAGTTGCAGTCAACGGCTCAATGTCCGCGTGGAGACCAATGATGAGTGGCATTCCTCAGGGGTTGGTACTGGGACAGGCACTGTTTAACACTTTGTCAGAGACATGGACAGTGGGATTAAGGGCACCCTCAGCAAGTGTGCCAATGACACCAAGTTGTGTGGTGTGGTCAACACACTGGAGAGAAAGTCTGTCATCTAGAGGGACCTGATCAGGCTTGAGAAGTGGGCATGTGAGAACCTCATGAAGTTCAACAAGGCCAAGTGCAGGGTTCTGCACCTGTGTTGGAGCAATCCCAAGCACAAATACAGGCTGTGCCAAGAATGGATTAAGAGCAGCCCTAAGGAGAAGGACCTGGGGGGGCTGGTTGATTAGAAGCTCAACATGACCCATCAATGTGCTCTTGCAGCCCAGAAGGCCAACCATATCCTAGGCTGCATCAAAAGAAGCATGGCCAGCAGGTCAAGGGAGGTGATTCTGCCCCTCTACTTCGCTTTAATGAGATCCCACCTGGAGTACCGCATCCAACTGTGGAGCCCTCAGCACTGGAAAGACATGGACCTGTTTGGGCCGGTCCAGAGGAGGGCCACACAATCTGAGGGCTGGAACACCTCTCCTATGAGGAAAGGCTGAGACAGAGTTGGGGTTGTTCAGCCTGGAGAAGAAAAGGCTACAGGGCGACCTTAGAGCAGTCTTTTTCAGTACCTGAAGGCGGCCTACAAGAGAGCTGGAGAGGGACTTTTTACAAGGGCATGGAGTGATAGGACAAGGAGTAGTGGCTTCAAACTGAAAGAGGGTAGATTTTGAATAGGTATAAGGATGAAATTCTTTACTGGGAGGGTGGTGAGGCAGTGGAACAGGTTGCCCAGAGAAGCTGTGGATGCCTCCTCCATGGAGATGTTCAAGGCCAGGTTGGATGGGACTTTGAGCAACCTCGTCTAGTGGCAGATGCCCCTGTCCACGGCAGGGGGATTGGAACTAGATGATCTATCAGGTCCCTTCCAACCCAAACCACTCTATGATTCTGTGATATCTTTCTTTCTGAAGGTCTTGGGATGCTTACAACTTGCTGTCAGACTCCTGCTCCCAAAGTTTAGCCAGTAATCTTAGGACCTAGAAGGATGGTGGAAGGTAAGCCATAACAGTGGGGAATGGCTAGATACTAGGAACTGTGTGTGTAGTAGCTTTGGCTCTATTATTATTGAGATCTTTTTCTCTAATAGTAATCTTTTCTTTCTCCTGTTGTCTGGAGTGATTAGATTTGAATTCTTTGATTAGATGGTTAGGATTTCAATTACACTAGCAATAAAGTCTTGACTTTGCTCATTAGAGTGTTTCCTTTTGCCCAAACAAGTTTCTAGAGTATAAACACCTCCCTGACTCCTTCATTGTGTTATAGCTCATCATTAGATAAGATGTTCAAGACATGTTCTACCACATAAAAAATAGTTCGAATTATTATTTGCATATAATGACATTGTCAAGAAGCAAGTGAAATAATATTTCTCTCTGTTTTCAATTGCATCTGCGTCATTGACTTCCAAACAAATATGAAGTATATGAATTCCAGGTGATATTGTTTTCTTGTAAGTGTCTTGCCATGTGAACAAAATAACACACACCCACCCCCCCAAGTACTCATAACTAAAAGCTGTGAATCTTTGTTAGCAGAATACTTAAGTATGTGTACTCCCTTCATGTATTTAAAGGTTTTTCTGGAAACTTATTGTACCAGAGCTGCATCTCAAGGGATGTAGGGACACAGCCAGCAATGACATTTAATGAATTAGTGGGCACAGGAAACAGAATATAGCTGTATTACACAGGGCTAACCCAGCTTAACATATCCTTTTCATTAATTTACTGCAAGCTGCAGAGATATCTATGGTAGGCAACAACAAATTGAACTCCAGACCGAACTTCCTTTTGCTATAGGGGGTAAAGATAGCTCTTGAACTTTGAAACACAGTTCAGGAGGGATTACAACAGAGGAAGGGAAGTAAAGCACTGACTGAAAACATAACTATTTAAGCCTAGATAAACAAAGAGTTGTCATTCTGTGGCAAAAACTACTCACTAAAGCTTCAGTGAGTAGTTTTTGCCACTCACAGCTTTAGTGAGTAGCCTAATTAAAGAGGTAACTCAGCTTTCAGGGAAATCCACTGAATTGTCAGGGCTTATTCTGTCAAGAACTGAAGTAACATGAATCAATCTTTATGATTCCAGAAAATCAAATCCTGAACCTGATCTTTCTGATATGTCCAGACTGAAATTAGCCCTCAGGTTTTTTTTCATTGTTAAATCATGCAGTGAAAAATGTATGTGATACAACTTGTATTTATATAGACTTATGTGATATTTTAGGATGACAATTTTTATATATATATATATGGCTGCACATTTATATACCTATGGAAAACTTACATTTATTTTGGTTTTAGGGTATAAATCTATTGAACGATATAATAATGATGAGTATAATTAAAACCACCTCTTCTCTTAAATTACCAGTGGGTGAGCCTGGTTTCATCACGAACTGTAATGCATATATGCAATATAATGTGTATATTATATAATTTATTTGTCTTTCTTCTTTTTCCTGAATTGTCAATGATTCAAGTTCTTTTCTATTTAACACCTGCAATAGAAGGTATATTACTAAACTCTAATCTGAAGCTGGCCCTCTACCAATTTCAACATGTCTGTGTAGATGGAAAGCTAAGTACAAAATCAGGGGTAAAGAAGAATCTACTGAGTCACAGGCCACACAGCTATTAAGGCAGTGTAGGATAGCACAAATTTGTTTTGTATAGGTATGCCAATGGGAAAACAGATTCATGCTGTGAGATTTTGTACTGAACGCTATTACACAGATAAAATATTTTTTTCAGAGAATGTGTTTTAATCCTATTTGAATATATTTCCACAATTTTAAAGCTTCCTACGAGCAAAACATTTTTTTTTTCCTTAAGAAATGTTACAAAAGAAACTTCTTGGAGTCCCAGGCTTGTCTTCATTGGCCAGTTATATCTCTTTGGTCAGGTAACTTCAGAGTTGCTGAGAAGCTTCTGTCACTCTGGAGAGCAAGGAAGATACCCAGTGTCTGTTTAATGGTCTGATGGAGACTGTGGTTTTACTCCTGACTGTTTAAGAAGTCTTGTTCACTAACAGGCCACATGCATAGCTGTTGCACACAAACTGTAGGCTTTCTGCTGTGCAGTTGGCAGGCTCTTGGGAGGCACTGCAGAGTCCATAGCACTATATCCTAGACAATTATTATATGCCATGCTGCTACAGGCTCTTGTGATATAACACAAGGTAATTTGTGTTAATGAATGTCAGAACTGCAGACGCTCTGCTGCTGAGCATTTTAGACCACATGCAGAGAATTCCAACAATTGGCATGCATTTGTCTCCCGTGTCAACTAAGTGTTATATTCTAACCTATATCTAACGCTTTTCTTTTTTTTTTTTTAATCCCTGCATAGGTGTGAACTACATGCTACATTTAATCAGAAATACAGCTAACAGGGAAAGCATCAAATTCTAATCTTTGTACTGTTCCATAATACTTTTGACTTAATTAATTAACTAAGAATATTAATTTCATGGTTCCTGGGATAAAGTAAGTGTCCTTTGCCCCTCTGACAAGGGCAGACTAGGTGAAATTTGAACAATGTCTTGTAATGACAAATCTAGCAATAATTAGTAAATAACAGAAATAATCAATATTGTTTGTACACCTTGTCTACACAGTAATTGCAAATCAATTGCTATCTTTTTCTAACACTTCGCTGGTGTGCCATTGAAGGGTTTACCAACCTTGCTCTGTATAAAGAAATCCTTCAATATAGAGGACTTTGTTACCTATTGAGTTCGTAAAGGTGTTTTCCCTTACAGGTTTTAGTTAAAATCAAATTCATTCTTCTATGTCAATAGCTTTGGCTCTGCTGTCTTCAAGGGTTCGTGGACTAGCTCTTGTGGGTACATGAAAAGCAACTTTAAAAAAGAAATCTGTGTGTGTAAGGCTTGCATTTGCAATACAGCATCTGTACTGTCACCGACTGTTTTTATTTGCAGACTTAAAAAAAAAGGTTAAAAAACCCTAGCTTATTGAAGAGGTGTGAAGATATGAACTTTCCCACTATCCAAAAGTTTAAATGATAGAGGAGGTCAGGAAGTATGTAGTTAGTTAAAACTTCTAAATTATGAAGAGTCTACCAGTTAGCAACTTGAGATATGTAATCTCAGTGCACAAGAACTACAGTAGAGTTGATAACACTAAAAGCAGAAAGTTGTTATTTATTTTCATTTATATTCCAATATGTTCTGTAGGATTGACAAAGAAATTATTTCTAATAGGTCCTCTATGAACACATACTAGAAGATATTTTCCACTCTGAAGAACTAATGTCCCCCTTAACTATGTAATATATGTTCATGCTGCTGTTTCCAATTTGCTCTACACAGTCTACCAACATCTGTATATTACAGGAGTAAGGTCTAATTCCAGAGTGAATGAAAGTTGGAAAATATTATTTCAATTTTACAGAACGAGTCCAGACAGACGATGATTAAGTGACTTGCCAAAAATTCACACTACAGAGAAGAATAGCAAACTGAACTGCAAATGTAAGTTCTTTAACTGCTAACTTAATAAAACATGCTGAAAGTGTCCATCATCAACTGCACCTGAGAAGCGTGAGCATTCATGATGACTGATTGCATTAAACACTGCCTACTGTGGTCTCAGTGGACTTTCCTGATTTCTATTACTTTAGGATCTGCTCCAAGTTCTAGAAAGTGTTTAAAAGAAACATCAGCTTATAAACTTCATCACTTTTCTGGAGAAAAGTATTATGGAAGTCCTTTACAGAAGTATTTATCTGTTTCTGAATAGTGGAGACAAGTTATTTTTTAGTTCAGATTTGCAGGAATATATCAGAAATTAAAAGTCTATGGAATGGAAAATTCTGTAATTTCTGAATTTGTTTCATTATGATTCTTGGAAAAGATAATGCTAATTCAATCAAAATGTTCCATTTCAATAAAACTGATAGTTGTATTATTATTTTTAATGCATATTTTCTGTAACAGAGGTGCTCTTGAATTAAAATTGTATTAAAACAAAAGTCTTAATACTTCATAATGATACCAAAGAACAAGTAATTTTTTGCTGAATTAGATTTGTCAGAATCAGTACATTCTTGCAGAATGTTTTTATTTTGGTGAAATTATGTCTTCTGACATGAAAATATTCCATTTGCAGCCTTTTGACCAGCTCAGATTGCTTCTGAGTGTACCTACTATGAAGCCAAGACACTGAGGAGTACTTTCTGACTTTTCTTAGTATTTGACAGAGCCAGTATAAAAGAAGTTATTAAATGCTAAGGCAAAGCTAAAGCTTGTGCTGTAGAGACATTGCCCAATTAATATAATTATTGTGTTTTCAGTGCTGCTAGTTTTGATAGCTCTGAGACTGCAAATCAGCCTCCTTTCTTGCTGTCATGCATATCACCAGCAGATATAAAGTTAGTGCCATAGGCACAGGCCAGATGATCCTGAATTTGGAAAGCAAAGAATGTCATTTAATTATTTTGCAGCCTAAAATAATGTGGCCTCTTTGGGGAGCCAAAAATATGCAACTACATCGTTTCTGTTGATATTCTACAATAAAGTTGTCAGCCAGCTAGCATTAGGGTGAAGGAGGCAGAGTGCTGTGCAGAATGTGTGTATGCCATAGTGACAACCCACACCACAACCTACAGATACAGCACAAAGGAGCAAAAAATAGCTCTTCAAAGTAGACGCATTAAGTCAACGGCATTAAGGCAGAACTGAAAAATGAACAATACCTTTATCCACCCTGTCAATCTTTCAGCAGCACAAAGAAGGCAAAAAATTTCCCAAAGACAAAAAGTAGAATAGTCTTCTTCCTTTTAGAGGAATTCCAAGCTGGCATCAGTGAACCTGAATTCAAAAAACTTTGGAGAATGACTCCAAATACCAGACTACACATTTTCAGGCAGAGGTTATAGCCTCATTGAGCCTTGCCACCTTCTCCTTAGTCTTTATCAGCGCATTTTAATCCTTTGTCTTCCATATATCATACTGTATGTCATTACCTTTCTGTTTCTCAGCCTTCTCCCCCATGCCCTTCCTATGTTCTGCTTATTTCAAGTTCTCTCTCTCAAAGCCAGTCTGACGGAATCACAGAACCACAGAATGTTCGGGGTTGGAAGGGACCTCTGTGGGTCATCTAGTCCAACCCCCCTGCTGAAGCAGGGTCACCTACAGCAGGCTGCACAGGACCTTGTCCAGGCGGGTCTT
>Ga0065711_1045584_pt1 | contig 13387 bp, 12 predicted proteins | sample Hoacrofraction12_FD_59098 | JGI IMG/M metagenome (GOLD analysis project Ga0065711, IMG submission 59098) | Hoatzin crop microbial communities from Cojedes, Venezuela - Epithelial fraction 12 v2 (version 2) | ecosystem: Host-associated > Birds > Digestive system > Esophagus > Crop | place...
TGAGGGTAGTGAAACACTGGAACGGGTTGCCCAGAGAGGTAGTGGAGGCCCCATCCCTGGAAACATTCAAGACCAGGTTGGACAGGGCTCTGAGCAACCTGATCTAGTTAGTGGTGTCCCTGCTCGCTGCAGGGGGCTTGGACTAGATGACCTCTAGGGGTCCCTTCCAACCCAAAACTTTCTATGATTCTATGATTCTAAAATCCTTTATATGCAAACTGAAATCTATTTTCACACAGTAACATGAAACTTTTAATTTAAAACTATACTAAATACTGAACAACTTTGATACTGTCCCCCAGCTCTTGCTCCACCCCAGCTTTACAGTATTTGACTTAAAATTTGGAAATAAATTTAATCAATAGCAACAAAAAAGAAACATCTGATAAGAAGTATTGACAAACATACAGGAAAATCTGCTGAGAAAATGTGCACAGATTTTGCTGTCTATAAGGAGAGCTAAGGAAGCCTTCTGCCCAAGATAGTAAGTTTGGCATCTGCAGGATATCTATTATCTCAACTGTGTCTTAAACATATGACCATCCTCATTTCATTTGGTGACTTTCAGTACATTTTATGCAATTAAAAATAAACTGATGCTTGCAGCTATCAAATTTAAAATCAGGAAAAAGTTACATTTCATGTTTTAAAATAGAAATATAACAGAAATCCCCAAATCTTCCCCCCAGCCCCTCAATAATTATTAGGACTCTACAAACAAATTTCAGTAATATTTCCTAACTTTTTATCTTGAACAAATGAAGTCAATGAAAATTTTTCACTAATTCACGGGGAGGATGATCATGCCTGGATTGAAACTGAATGCATTAAATGTTTTATTATACATAAAGGAGAATACAAAACTTTTTTTTTCAGTGGATATCCTGGGTTCGGACAGGACAGGGTTAGTTTTCACCAGGAGCCAGGAAGGGACACAGCCGGGCGGGCTGACCCAAGCTGACCAAACAGAGCAGGGTATTCTATACCAAGTGCCGTCATGCTTTGTTCCGGTTGAGGGGGAGCTGGGCGGCAGGAACTCACTTGCTGCTCGGGAGCACACAGCAGCGGCGGCAGTCGGTGAGAGAGGCTCTGTCCGTTCCTACTGTTTGTGTTGTGTTTTCTCCTTATCTGTATCGTTGTTGTTACTGTTCCCTTTGTTTACTGTTCTGCTAAACTGCCCTTATCCCGACCCACCAGTTTTTTCCTGTTTCTTTCCATTCTCCTCTGCACCCCAGCAGGGTGAGAGGCGGCCATGTGGTGTTTTTATTGCCTGCCACAACCAAACTATAACAGTGTATAACACTGTAGAACTAGTTTCTAGTATCATGGCAAAAATTCCTGTTCTCTCACAGTCTCATTACAGAATGAATATACTGTTTGACTACAGAAATAGAGTGTCAGTTCCTTAAGTCTCATGCAATTATAATGTGTTCTGGAAGACTAGCTTGCTTAAGCTTCTGGAACTCTTATGCAGAAATGTTTGAGGTGTAGGCTAAATGCTTAAAACTATCTAAATGACTTTAGGCTAACAGAAATCACATATTTAAGCATTTAGGAAGGTCAAGGTATGTAGATCTCATAAACCTGTTTTCCAGAGCTACTTAAACCTGCAGAGTTTAAAATGAATGGAGGCCTCTAGCATGAGCAGCTTGCCTAAGTTTGGATGCCTGCACATTTTCAGAAACACTTCTAAACAGAGGCAAAATCTTCTGATATTATGGTATGCTTGAAAAATATCTTACTTCAAAAGCATTGAATTGCACGCTACTTGGTTGCATTCAGCAAAGCAGGTTAGCAACTCTGACCATTTTCATTCAATGAAAAGAAGTGCATAATATAAAAATCTGGTGTAAATACCCCTCTAAAAGCAGAAGAGCTTATTTCACAAGATTTAGGTATATGATTCTTTTTTTTTTTCCTGGAGGAACATACTTGTCATCCAGCTACAGATACACTCTTCTTCCTGCAGTCTGAATACAAATCATAGTGCGCTGAAAAAAATAATTTTAGAGTTGTTTCTATACCAGAAGTCACCTGAACCAGGACTATACCCGGTCAGCACAGGCATTAAGTCACAAAGTTCTCTCCTGAGAGCAGAGCCTAACAGCATGGTTGTTCTGTTTTAAAGAGGAGTTGGAAAAGTGACGTCCTAATTTTTTAATCCAAAGCAATAATTCCTGCTAAGGAGGTGGAATAACTAGATTTGGCAGTTTTCACCAAGACCACTTCTGCTTTGCTGTATGTTATCCTAAATGTCAAATCTAATTTTACTGGGAATACAACGAAAAGAGAGGTCAACCTCTACTCTTTCTTTGTAAAGCATAGGCTTGTTGTAGCCAGGCTTGGACAAATTACAGATTCAGAAAAACTAATTTTACAGGTTATGGGGAGGAAAAAGGGAGCACAGCATTTGCATATTTTCTTCCAGAACTTTCAGTGCACTTTGCAAATTCACTGACTAGAACTCCCAAATTATATATGCAAAAGAGTTGGAACTCCGCTAGCTGCATTCCCAGAAAAGTGCTATAATTACCAGCGGAGGGCACTCATAATTCTTCACTTGAGTGGTCCAAGTTTAAGAACACTTTCTTCTCATGCTGCTTTGAGATCTTCTGGTTTTAATGTTATGGAAGCAATAGGCAGCGGAGAAATCAAATATGTTACACACTCCAGATAGAATGCAGCATATCAAAACTATACACAGATCCTGTAATGCAAAACAAAATACAAAATACACTTGCTTAGAATGTGCAAATCATCACAGACATCACTGAAAATTCTGTCCTGTATTTTACTGTCTTCATATATTATGCTATGGTTAATGGAACACAGAATAAATTACTGTTAGGAGAAAACTATCACAATTTATACATATCTGAACAGTCTCAACACAACAACCCCCCTCTCCAATAAATAATTTTTTCTGAGAAATATGTGGAGATTCTAGAAATAATGGGATGAATCTGAGTAACAAATATTTGTATAAAACACTCTTTTCTGTTGAAGTCCAATGAAATACCTAATAGCTTCCTTTGGAAAACTGTAAGAACATAAGTATTTTTTTTCTTGAAATTAAAAAGGCTAAAACATTTGGAATATACCTCATATAGTAACTCTAGCAGACTGTATGAAAAATGAAGTTAGTGGGACTCATAGTTTCAACTTCTATTATTATAAAAACACCTTCTCTCAGGCAGTTAAAATCAATGTACAAACAGCAATGAAGTTTGTTGCACAAGGGGAATATTCGCTCAGTATATCTGAACAGCATGTATATATGTAGGCTGCTAAGTCGGAAAAGGTAGGGAAAACTGGGATAAAAGTATTAAGGAAGAGTGGGAAGAAATGTGTGCGAGTATTTTATGTAACACATGGTTGAGTTTTACATACAGTTTATATAAATGTGTTTAACCATCCTATTAAACCTTATAAGAACTGTTATTAGACATTTCTAACCCAGAAGATGTTTTCTGACCTCAGGTCCCATTATATACAAAAATGGAGGATCCCACACTAGACTGATACAACATAATTTGCACCCATATAAGATTTCATCCTGACTTCTGCCATTTAGAGGAAGAAAAATAACATTTTAAAATTTAAATATTCAATTTTTGAATTGAATTGTATTGAAATTTTTGAAAACTAATGTATTCTTGATATCACACTTACACTTACTGCTGAGGACCTGAGTAACAGACTCTCAATTCTGAAGTACATCTTTCTGAATAAGATGGTCCCTGAGTCAGCTTTTCCTTTTGTTGCTAGGTTCCATCATGGTGTCTGACCAAAGTAGATGGCTTACATTTCTGTTTCTTTGTGAACAGATTATTCTTACTTTAGCCTTTGAGGTACATTGCCTTGACTACTAAAGTTAGAAATGGTGTAATTTTCCTGGTGCCTTCAAGATTTTTATTTGAAAGCCTTAGAAAGTAAAAGCATTATGTAACTGAAGACTAGATACTTAAAAACAAAGTGTGGTCTCTTTTGCTAAAATCTTTACAGCACCGAGAGATGATTTTGAAGCGAAAATACACTTATTAACTGACTTACATTTGGCATTCCCTTCAGTCTCTACGTACATGAGGGTGTTTGACAATCCAGAAAATGCTTATCAATTGTAAGCCTTGATTCTAAATCAGTCCGTGTCAGCCCCGAGAAGCTGACAGCTTCTGCCTCACTGTAGGGCTCTCCTCTTAACAGATTTCTGTCTTTTGTTCTTACTTCTCCCAACCAGAGCATAACATCCTCGTTTCCAAGAACTGAGTAGCGTCTTCCCAGCTTTAAACTTAGCTATTGTTCTTGAGTGGATTTTTCTCACCAAGGCTTTTTCTCCTCTTCTTCCTAGCTTCACTACAACTAGGAAAAAAGCCTCCATTGCTATTCACTCAGCCAAGGCAATGCCTCACATATAATTTTGAGAGGCATATTACTTAAGGCAAAACAAACATATATATCCTACACAAAGATTTGAAAAATACATTTTATTATCTAACATGGACCTCTAAAATGGTCTAGTCTGAAGTAGAAATCCATCACATTCCATAAATGATTAATTTTTCCCCAGTAGAAATGCTATTTTACTGAAATTAAGTATTTATTGAATCATAGAATGCTTTGGATTGGAAGTGACCTTGAGAGGTCATCTAGCCCAACCTCTCCTGCAGCGAGCAGCAATATCTTCAACTAGACCAGGTTGCTCAGAGCGCCATCCAACTTGGCCTTGAATGTTTCCATGGATGGGGCCTCAGCTACCTCTCTGGGCAATCTGTTCCAGTGTTTCACCAGCCTTATCGTAAAAAATTTCTTCCTTATATCTAGTCTAAATCTACCCTCTCTTATTTTAAAACCATTGCTCCTCGTCCGATCGCAACAAGCCCTGCTGAAAAATATTTACCCCATCTTTCATATAGGCCACCTTCAGGTACTGAAAGGCTGCTGTAAGGTCTCCCTGGAGCCTTCTTTTCTCCAGGCTGAACAGCCCCAACTCCCTCAGCCTTTCCTAATAGGATAGGTACTCCAGACCTCAGATCATCTTTGTGGTCCTCCTCTGGACCCACTCCAACAGCTCTATGTCCTTAAAATCGTGAAAATAGTGTCATAGTCCATAAGGGTGTATTTATATTTTGTTCTCTTATATTCTTATAGTCAAAATAGCTGATGCTTGTTTTTAAGAAAGGAAGATTTAATTTTACAGTTTGTAATAGCTTTTTATTTAAAATATTTAAATTCCATATAATACCAATCTACATGCACAAAAATATTATGATCATATTTTAAATAAGATTTTCATAAATATACTCAATTTATTACAAAAATTTCAGCAACTTTCTGTTTTCATTAGAGGAAAATATTAGACTTGCAATTATGATTTTTTCTAAAAAGTGAAGAATGTTATTCATGCTTAAGTTTAGCCTTAAGTATTGTCTATAATCAAGACAAGTAGGAAGTAGTAATACATTCCCAGAAAAACAACATGTGTGCTAAAGTAAAACACAATAAGATTCATTGTGGTGGTTTACCCGAATGTTTAAATTGCCCATAATTGCAGTAATTGAAACACTCACTGAAACTATTAAGCTTTTCTTCTCAAATTTGAGCAATGTATCTGAGAAACAATTTTTTTTACATAAATATTCTCCAAACTTGATCTTATTTTGGGATAGTTATTTCATCACTGAAAAAATAAAAGAAATATGGGAACAGGAAAGAAAAGCCTTCCTGAATTCTCCTCTTTCACTAAAGATGTATCCTGAATGATCAAATTTAATCTGTTGGACTATTGCAATGCAATGTCACCTCCTTTACATAACTGCCATAAAGACTAAGTATTAAATGCAGGCAACCATGCAGCTTCACCTGATGTTTCTCCACAGGGAAAAGGTCAATAATTCCAAACCCAGACTGTTTATTTTAGCACAACAGAAATATCTGGATTCAGCTGTTGTTAAGCTAATTTTATTATAAGGTACTCTGGAAGACATACATCATTTTCATTGTTAGTAGTTTACAGTTAATATTTAAATATGTTTTTATTTGAAATAGTGTGCTATAACAGCTGTCCAGTTCACCAGGCAGACACCCAGAAGGACAGCTGTACCTAGGTGGGTTATTGGCACAGGACTGTATTTGTGAATGTTCAGGAGCACACTGTTATTCCTTTAAGTCAGGACATATTCCTTAATGTCAGCTTTACTATGACTGCAAGACAAGAATTTAGATATCCTCAGACATGAAGTATGAGGGGTGAGAAATGATGGTAAGCAATACAAGACAAAGCAGTCTCATAAAAAAGCAGCCTGTCAACATCTTGTTAATAATCTATACAAGAAGAGAGAATTTTTCTAGAATAGCAGTTCACATCATGATGGCTTTTGATGTTAAATTTTGAGCTTATAGTTCATGTGAATATATGTTTAGGTTTTTTTAGGAACATGTCCGCAAGTATGTTTTAGTCTCTTAAGCAGAAGATTTCAATGATCGTTTTACTGTCCAACAAAGGTCAACCCATCACAGTCCTTTTTGCTCCACAACATGGGGTCTGAGGAATTCAAGATAAGGATAGTAATTGGGACAGGTAATGGGCAAAAATAGACTGAACATAGCTAGGGAGCAAAGAGAGGAATGATTGTGGGGAATTTTTGTTGTTGTAATTGTGGCAAAGGGAGGAGGAGTGGATTGTGTGTAAATTGCCCACTTTCATTTGGTGTTGTAATGATGTTATTTCGATTTTATTGTGTGTAATTCTTTTTGTTGATGTGAGGGAGCTTTGTGAAGTTTGTGAAGTTTGTGGATGAGTGTGTATTTTAATGACAATTCCTAAGTAAGTGACTCACAGAGGTGAAGGTTGGAATGTATTGGGTTTGCTTGACAAGGCTTTGGTAGAATGGGGGCTACAGAGGTGGCTTCTGTGGGAAGCTGCTGGAAGCTTCCCCCCGTCCAACAGAGCCAATGCCAGCTGGCTCCAAGATGGACCTGCTGTTTGCCAAGGCTGAGACAGTCAGCGATGGTGGTAGCACCTCTGTGATAACATATTTGAGAACGGGGAAGAAAAACCTGCCGTGCAGCAGCAGCCGGGAGAGAGGAGTGAGACTATGTGAGAGAAACAGCTCTGCAGACACCGAGATCAGTGAAAGAGGAGGGAGAGGAGGTGCTCGAGACACCGGAGCAGACATTCCCCTGCAGCCCGTGGTGAAGACCATGGTGAGTCAGGCTGTGCCCCTTCAGCCCATGGAGATTAACAGTGGAGCAGATATCCACCTGCAGTGTGTGGATGACTGCACACAAGATCAGGTGGATGTGGCCGAAAGAGATTGTGACATTGTGGAGAGCTTGCACTGGAGCAGGTCCTTGGAAGGACCTGTGGACCCGTGGAAAGAGAGAAGCCCACACTCGAGCAGGTTTGCTGGCAGGACTTGTGACCTCTTGGAGGACCCATGCTGGAGCATTCTGTTCCTGAAGGATTGCACTCCGTGGAAAGGACCCACTCCGGAGCAACTCATGAAGAACTGCAGCCTGTGGGAAGGACTCACTTTGGAGAAGTTCTTGGAGGACTGTCTCTCGTGGGAGGGGGACCCCACGCTGGAGCAGGAGAAGAGAGCGAGGAGGAAGGAGTGGCAGAAATAACACTTGATCACACCCCCCATTCCCCATCTTCCTGTGCCACTCAGGGATGAGGAGGTAGAGAAATTTGGAGAGAAGTTGAGCCTGGTTGGAAGGGCAGGGTGGGGGGAAGGTGTTTAAAGATTTTATTTTATTTCTCATTATCTTACTCTGACTTTTTGATTGGCAGTATATTCTGTTAATTTCCCTGTGTCAAGTCTGTTTTGCCTGTGATAGTAATTGCTGAGTTATCTGGCACCTGGCATCCAGGCAAGGTCAATCCACCACAGTCCTTTTGGGTAACAGCACTGTTTAAATGTTGGGGCCATTAAACATTCGCCCTTTGTGTTCTGAACACTTACTGAGGTGTTACTATGGAACAAGTTGATGTATATAATACATGAATAATGCTGATGCTTAAGCTATGACTTGTTCCACATAGTTCATTCCTTTCTTAAAGAGAGAACAGATCTTTTAAATCTGAGGATTAAGTATCTTCTGCAAAAAAATTTCAATACTTAAAAAATATTTTTAATGTGTCCTTTATTATTGTTATCTGCTTCAGGTTTATGACTTGAAAGTACACAATAATAAGCTTTTCAAAACTAGAAATTATCAACAGATCTTTTCTGCATGGATAAAGTTATTTTCTTGACCAATGACACAAAGGTTGCATTCCAACTAATTTTCTAAATTTGCTTTCCAAGTGTTATGATGTTCTGGAGGTATTTCTACCTTCAGATGGTTTCTCTTATTAGCTTAACTTTGTGATCTAAAATATTAGAATGTTTTATAATATAATGTCACAGCTATTGCAAATTAATTCTCATATTCCAGGTGTTTTGGTTTCGCCTGGATAAATGCCAGGTGCCCACCAAAACCACTCTGTCACTCCCCCTCCTCAATTGGACAGGGGAGAGGAAGAAAAGGACAGGGAGAGATCACTCACCAATTACTGTCATGGACAAAACAAACTGAACTTGGGGAGAAAAGCAAGTTTAATTTATCATCAATCAAATCAGAGTAGAATAGTCAGAAATACAACCAGATCTTAAAAAACCTTCCCCCCACCCCTCCCTTCTTCCCGGGCTCAGCTTCACTCTCTTTTCTCTAACTCCTCCCCCCATGTTGTCTCTACCGCTCCTTCCTCCTCAGGGGGAAGACTCCTCACACTCTTCCCCTGCTCCACAGTGAAGGTCCCTCTCACGGGAGACAGTTCTCCAAAAACTTCTCCAACATGAGTCCTTCCCACGGAGTGCAGCCCTGCCTGAACTGCCCCAGCGTGGGTCCCTTCCACAGGGTGCAGTCCTTCAGGAACAGGCTGCTCCAGCGTGGGTCCCCACAGGGTCACAAGCCCTTCCAGCAAACCTACTCTGGCGTGGGCTTCTCTCTCCACATGTCCGCAGGTCCTGGCAGGAGCCTGCTCCAGTGCGGGTTCCCCATGGGGTCACAGCTTCCTTCAGGCATCCACCTGCTCCGGCATGGGGTCCCTTCCACGAGCTCCAGGTGGCTATCTGCTCCACCGTGGACCTCCATGGACTGCAGGGGAACAACTTGCCTCACCGCGATCTTTCAGTACGAGTTGCAAGGGAAGACTGCTCCAGCATCTCGAGCACCTCCTCCCCACTCCTTCTTCACTGACCTTGGTGTCTGCAGAGTTGTTTCTCTCACATAGTCTCACTGCATTCTCTCTCAATTGCCATTTCACTGCAGAGTTTTTTCTTCCCCTTCTTAAAAATGTTCTCACAGAGGCGCTACCACCTTCGCTGATTGGCTTGTCCTTGGGCAGTGGCAGGTCTGTCTTAGAGCCAGCTGGCACTGTCTTTATCAGACATGGGGGAAGCTTTTGGCAGCTTCTCACAGAAGCCACCCCTATAGCCCCCCTGCTATCAAAACCTCGCTATGCAAACCCGTAACACCAGCGAAATTATTTGTCTTTATTAATCTCCAAGACATTTTAGAGCCCTAGGTTTAAAATAGAACTTCCAGAATAGCCGTCTGATACTTAAGTCCTCTACTTAAATCCAGATATAAACAGCCTGTTTAGTATGCATGAATATTCTAGCTCTACCTCATGACTTTAGATAACCACTCAGGCATAAATTAAATTGTTGATGTTGTGAAATACAGCAGCTTAGCTGAGGAAAGAAATGATTACTACTCTATTCCTGTAAAGAGCTGACAGCACACTGAAGACTGCTGTGAACCCTCCATTTTCAGAGGTATTTAGAAAATTCAGGTGCAACTCTGGAGGTGCTTATTAGCAGCTTGCCCAATCAGGTAAAAATGAATCAAGTCTTTTTCTTATTAAAGTAACCATCAATACCTAGAAAACAGAGTTTCTGTGTCCTCAAATATCTAGTAATTATTTTGCTCTGTTTCACCAATTTGTACACTTTTCAACCAACATCCATGTTAGGAAAAAATTATCCTTTTCAGACTTTCCTGTTCCTGTTGACAGGAACCATAAAACAAATTTTATGTTAGTATAAACTGGAAAGTTATAAGAATAGAAACATGTTTTTTTCACAGACTTTAGAAAACTTCCTATACTAATTTGCATCAAACAAACAAATAAAAATGTGTATATACAGGGAATAAAAACATGTTTAGGAGGGCAATTATGAGTACTCGGGGACATTTCTCTCAAGAACAAGTGTGGTCTAAAGTCGTGAAACCTAATTTTATTTTCCAGCACTTTGTTGGCCTAGGATATCACAACCCTTTGAAAAAGCACTCCTCAGGAGAAAAAGACGCCAGCATTCACTACAGATTCATCTATACCTTTGGCAGGAGGAGGACTTCCAGCTCATCAGAGCCACCACTGGAACAGAGTCCAAAAATCCAGCAAGACATATTTCTAACAGTTTTATTATCTTTCCTACCTCGTTTGCATAACCATTTTGGCAGATTCACTGATATTATAACGTGATCTTTCAGCCACATAATATATCCTTTTTTAAAAACGCCTACTCAAGTCTCTAAATCTCCATTTCACTTAAATTTAACCTCTAATCTTAGCATTATTAAAAATATTATTTTTGCTGAATATCTGAAACTTGAAATACACCTTCAGTTTTGCAAATTACATACATTAAGCACTAGAAAAATATTAACAATTCTCATTTTAGAATTTCTGTTGAAGAAAAAATGGGTACGTTTTACCAAGATGAGTTTATTACTGAAAACATAGAATCTCAACATCACAGAGGCTGGAAGGTATCTTGAAAATTAATGATTTTATGATTCTTGTTTCGATTAACAAAGCAGGATTAGTTACAAAATCAGATTGGGTTGCTCCCTGGGCCTTCTCCAGTGAGGTTTGACAACTGGAAGAATGGAGGCCTCTATGGACAACTATATCCAACATACCCATGGGAAAAGCATTTCTTGGTCTGGAACTGCTCTCTTTTAACTTCTTGTAGGTGCTGGAGGGCTGCTGTTAAGTATTTCCAAAGTCGTCTTTTCTTCAGGCTGAACAAGCACAGTTCCCCCAGCCTTTCCTCAAAGGGCAACGGCTCAAGCGTCTGTCCAGATTGGCGGCCCTCTACAGAACTCATCCTATTTTGTCAATGTTCTCCTCTGCTGGGGGACTCAAAACTAAACACGATATGCTGTCTTCTGAGTACTGAGTAAAGGCAATAATCACCCCGCTTGATCTACTGGCTGTGCAAGGCTATCATTAGTTATCTCATCCGTGCCTGGTTCTTCCTTTTTTTTTTTGTGACTAGCAGATCCCACTGTGCATCACTGTGATACTCCTAACAGGAAGACACCCCTGACACACACCAGAATTCTTGATTGCTTGCATCCCACTGTGTTGTCATTTCAGCAGAGGTCACAGGTTAAAGCCCTTCCTGAGAACTAGGCTATGTGATGCAGAGATTCCCAGTTCCAAAAATTCCTTTCACCTTCCTGCTAGCTTTCTCAGCTCTGATTAGTGTTTCTATCTTTAGGTGTTAAGTGTGTTGTTTAGTGTTATCTAAAACAGTCTCAAAATTATTTCATAAAAATACCTGGACTCCAAGTTTTCATACAACATTTAATTCAATCAATCCTAGCTATATAATGCAGGCAAGAGTAAAGTCTTATGTGATTAACATTTTCACTTTGTGGCTTGTCTGAGAGGTCATGTAGGAATAGAATGGAAAGAGATATTAGTCCGTCTGTGCTTTTGTTAGACTGTCTGGGTCTAGCTTTAAAGAGGCATATTTTTCTTCCCTTTTCTCGTTCTTGTGAAAGCTTCCTACTGCCCTTCCTGCTGCTGCTCCTTCCCTACCTAAGTGGGAAAGAGGGTGGGAGAACTGAACTGGTCTGGAGTGGCTTCCTGCCACCTCTTTGGTTGCTTCTGCCTCTGTTGTGCAGCTCTGCTAAAAAGGGAGAACCTGAGACCCGATCTTTCCTTGCTAACTCTCCCGACAGAGTTCTTTTCAGAGACAATTCATGAAGCTTAAGCAGCTAGTCACTACAGTAGGATACTATTGTGAGTTAGGTGGCTGACAACATGATTTAACAGCAAGTTGTGGTTGTATTACAGCTGAGGCAATGCTTGTACTGAGGTCTGCAAGCAGACCTCTGGCTAAAGAAAAGTCCTTTTCCCTGAAAACAATGAGAAAAGGTTTCAATTTCTGAACTTTCAAAACCTTGTTTCAGAAAAAAGAGAAAAAGAAGTCTGTCAGAACAGTAAAACAAACAAATTGAGAAGGGAGAAAACATCTAAAAATTACAATTCACTTTTTAATCTAGATGGGCTTTATTTTCTAAACAAAAATATTGATGCCTTTTACAAATTATACAGGTACCCAGTAATAGTACCTGTACATCCATATGGACCCATGCACATGCATACACGCAATAATGGCAAAGGAAAAAAAGCTTTACTACATTGAAATAGTATCTTGCTTTCCCCGTCCTAACCTGTATGCTTTTCACTTTCAAATAGGCTCTTCTTCCTGATACTGGTCTACAGTATTAAATAAAAAAAAAAAATGCAGAATGGTCCGTATGTGCTCTGCAACCTGATTAGAGGGGTTTCGACTGACCCATACTTTTAATAACATTGTCACATACTTTGACTAAAGAAACTATTGTTGTTAATCCACTTCTTTCAAAATTAAATATCAGGTACTAAATGCAATATTATGGCTGGCTATATTCTTTTTAATCTGGATGTTGCTTGATAAAATATATACTGTTGAGAAATAAATTTAAAGCCTTGCTAGATAAGTAGAAACAAATCAAGAACTTTAAAGAAGTGATATTTTTAAAATTATCTGGATGATGTTTTTTGATGACTTTTTGGCTGAATCTTCATGCATGTCTAGTCATGTAATCACTTGAGAATTTGGAGTGAACCAAAGATAAGTCTTCAGGGTTGATATACCTCCTGCAAACTCTGCTCATGGGCAGAACAAATTCACTAGACAGGAGAAACCTGAGATGATCATTGAGGTCAATTAAATGAATTACTGTAGAAGAGCAGAAGATAATTCATAAGTGACATTTAATCTATTTAACTTAATTGAACAAAAACTTAATGTGGATAGTTTCAGTGCCTGTAGTGTATTGTGTGATATGAGTATCACACTTTTAAAAAGATTTTTCTGGGGACCTACAGCCAGTTTAGTGCTTTGTTATGGATGTATAATTGTAGGCGTGGGTAACGGACCCGTTGTAACGATGTGACCCCAATACGAGTATGATCGTACAGCTTTATTAGTCAGCAAAACAAGGTTTATATAGCAAAACTATTACAGCATCTGAATGGTTAAAACCCCAACCCATA
>Ga0065711_1009126_pt1 | contig 13384 bp, 4 predicted proteins | sample Hoacrofraction12_FD_59098 | JGI IMG/M metagenome (GOLD analysis project Ga0065711, IMG submission 59098) | Hoatzin crop microbial communities from Cojedes, Venezuela - Epithelial fraction 12 v2 (version 2) | ecosystem: Host-associated > Birds > Digestive system > Esophagus > Crop | place...
GGCGGGGGACACGGCACGGAAAAAAAAGGAGGGCGAACCCCAAGGAAAATCTCTCTCAATTGACCTGGACCTACACATCCTCTAACTTTAAACGGAAAGCCACACTGAATCCACAGTGCCACACTTCAAAGCCTTTCTAAATAACACGCTGGGATCTACATACCCTGCTGCCTGGAACTGCAACAGAGCGTGGGTACTTTTTCACCCTACAAACTTGGGTCCAGGCAGTCTGCTTTCATACTGCAACACCACTTTACGTACTCCTGCTACACAGGCAAGCCAAGCCTCACTCTGCGTTGATTCCACCTTCTGATATTCAACCCTTGATGTCAACGAGTAAAACTAAAAATGGGAGACTTACTTTCTGTGGATATTTTGTTGCTCTCCGAGACCCTAAGCTTTGCTAAGGGGTCTTACTTCCAAGAAAGGCTTTAGAAAGGATAGAACAGATCCATTTCTAACTGGTATTGTGGTTATTCAGATTAAAATTCAATGGTCCATTTGGACGTGAAATGGCTAACCTTGTATGGGACCTCTGAGCAAGCCACCTTAGAATCTCATTTTATATCTGCCCCCTAAATCTCATATGTCAGAGAAGTAAACTAGAAACCTGTACCACAAAGCTAGGGCCAAGCACTTCTTTGCAGCTGCTGTAGATTTCTGTCCATCCAGTGAATCCCCTACTCCACCTCCAGTCTCCAAAGCTGAGTACATTACACTTTATCTTTACTGTTTTCCAGCTTCCTGTCTGCACTGACTGCAACTGCACCGTTACGAACGCTGTCCTTCGTTTATTTTTCTTCTGAGTTCTGAAGTAATGGGTTAAAGTCCTTTTGGCACTTTTTGTAAAAGAAGGAATTATTCAAAGTCTTTTGTTAAAATTTCCTTGTCCTGTTTTTAAGGCAGGGTGTGCCCTTTGCCACTTAACACAAATAAAAAGAATTTCACTGGTAGCGTGCGCATAAAGCTCATAAATAACTTTTAGAAAGCCATAAAACAAAATTATCTACAAAAATCTAGCACACCAAGGAAGCAGACTCATGGTTATTCAATAACTATAACATCTGACGCTACTTCCCTTTTGCCATAGATCCAGCCTGACAGAGTCATTTATCCGTAACCGGTCCATAACGCCTGTATAAATGAAACCCCCTTTCCAGGCTTGTACAACCTGTTTGACTAGTCTTCCACTCCACTTCCAGACAGGACATTTAAAAGTGAATAGCCCAATATTCATTTTTTGAAGCAAGCAGCCTTACGCTACACTCTTGCTAACAAGTCCATGAACATCCTTACCTTTTTTTAAGATTCTACAGGGTTAAGTAAAATAACAGAGAACAGCATTTTTGAACTCTTTCTCATCTAAAGCTTACCACTTTGTTTAAAAATTAGGAAAACACACTCACTGGTCAAAGGCAAGCATTTAATAACCTGCTAGCTCTTACAAATACATAATATGATGCTGGCACAGCTGGTGAAGCTGCTATGTTCGATGCTTCCTTGCCAGACAAGGAAGATGCCTATCAATGTGCTACACTGAAGGGCTACTGAAACACACACAGCCTGGGTGTTTCGGCCAGGAAAACAGTCTGCTCAGATAGAAGAGTGGGTAAACTGATAATAGGTACTAATCTATGACAGAAAAAGCTAGAAAAGATTCACCACACATCAGCAGCACAAAAGAAAGTGCTGCAGGTTCGGTAAGTGAGATGATACAGAACATTTGTGAGCAACAAATGCTTCCACTTAAAGCCTAGACAAAATGACAAGTGTTACTCCCCCTTTCGCAACTTTCACACTNACACTAANACTAACAGGATAAAATCTACTCTTCCTCTCCTCAAACCTGTGCAGACTCTGCCCCAATAATGCAGCAATTGTTAAGTAAAAATCAAATGTCTCACACAAACATACGCTCCTCAGCAACCCTCCTGAGGAGCATTTCCCAAGCCAATACCTTTCTGACGGCACAGTCCCCACTCAGTTCTAGCTGATCTCCAGTTTCACCTACCCAGCCATATGTGCAATCCACGTACACTGTCTCCACCGAGTTCTTACTCAAACACAAATAATTTTTCCCTTCTCCAGCTATGTATCACACCTATAAATATTGCAGAAGGGGTAAAATATGCATGTTTTTATTTTGAACCTAACTAGAAAAATGAAAGGGATTTCTCTGCTTTCTTCGCTTATCTCCCTTTTCACTAATAGAAAAAGTCAAAGTTCCGCATATCCATTATGTAAATACTGGAAGCCTTTTATCTCTAGCCCTGAAGCTGGGAGGTAGTATCTTTAAAGACACTTTAATACAACATCTTATCCATGTTGCATTAATATCATCTGCCTTACATCGGAATAGCATGAAAGTACACTAGACCTTTAGCTTTTGGGGGCGGGAGGGACTGATCTAATTTGATTAGGATGCAAAAAATGTAACAGGGGATGAATACCAATGTCATACCTGTATCACATCCTCCAGATTACAACTTCTGCCACTGTAAGAGATGCATTTGGAGACAACAATGAGGCCACGAAAAAAGTCTCAAGACTGTTGAAATCGAGTGGGGGGAGAGGGAAGAGGAAGAGCAGCAGAAAAACAGCAATGCATTTATTGTACCCAGTTTGTATTGATTCAAGCACCAGAAGCCATTAACAGCAGCCCTCATTACAGGAAGGAACACAAAGGATTTAAAAACAAAAATAGCATACTAACATTTTCAGTCCAACAATCCCAAACGATCCACTACCATTAGCCAACAGTGCTTTCACAAAGCTTTAGCATCCAACCTGCTGAGACCCTGCCATTTGTTTTTCAGGTTCAGTTACAGAGGAAACGGCTTTTAGCAGGCCACCAATATCAAAAGAGACTGCGCAGACCACTGCAACTCTCTAGAAAGCTCAGATATACAAACTGTCCAGGTTCACAGTGATAATTCAAAACATATATTCTGTAATTCAACTGACAAGACTGAGAAAGCACCTATTTATTTAGGAACTGTTTGTCCTTTTTCTGTGCTGTAATTCACACACCAGCAAGGTGTAACTATTCTCATAGAGGATAAGAACGGGCTCTTGCACCTCTTTTAATACCTTGCTGACACTTCCCTGACTGACAGGCAGCAAAAGCTTCAGTGGGCCAAGAGCACCGACTCTCCTACTCCAAACAGACAATAACAGAGAGTACTCCAACACAAAGAGTTAATGGGCAGTTTTATGCAAAGTTGCCTAAATAAAAAATCCCCGAGGAAGTTCATTAAAACCATTCTTAAACCATTCCTAGTAAAGCTGTTCCTTAGCAGTGAACAGGCCCATGTTTCTTCAGCCAAAGCAAAGAGTACACTGGCTCTGACAACCACTGTTTACCATCCTAGTAATAAATTCGAACAGAGAAAGGGAACAGCTAAGAAAGGAGGCTTAAACTGTGGAAAAAAAAATTTCAGCCAACCATGGCAAAGATCAACCTCCACAGATTAGTTCACTCCCTCTTTAAATCCTTTTTCTTCTCACCTTCACAAAGCTAAACATGCATTGATAAACAAATCCCAAAGCATTTGCAACTCTTGCTTCAACTGAGAGGACACACATCAACAAAAATGTGCTAGAATCTAGGGAGCATATGGCCAGAAAGACCCACACAACTCCTCCTGCCCAGCCACCTACAAAACAGCGTTTTCTATCCAACCCCAGAATCAATCCACAACATCTACTTGAAAAGAGTTATTCAAGGATGAGTCCCAAATGCTGTAATCAATTCAGGCAAATTCAGAACAATATATGCTCCACATACAACAGCTGATCCCCACCAGTGTCAACAGGTTTACAGAGATCAGAGTGAACATACGGTCTCAAAGTAGTAAAGACTTCTTTATTTGGTGCTTTCACGTCACATCCTTTAACACAGGAGAAAAAAGGCTGTATTCTAAAGGATTTGCCATTCATCCTCCTCTTTCCAAATCATTTTACTTTCTACTGTATCCCAGTTTTTGCTTATCTTTTGTCTTCGCACTTCTACCTTTGCAGAAGTATTCACCTCTTACATTTCCTTCAACTCCACTTACTGAAAATAATCATAGCTCTTAGTATTTCAAGATGGCATTATCAACTAGGCAATTGTGGTCAGAGGAGCCAAATTCTTCACACTGTCAGGCAGCTACTGAGCTTCTAGCAATTCTGAGTACCATGCTTGACTTATAAATGTGCAGAGAGTATAACATTTGCTGACATACAGATGGAAAAATTACTTTTAAGCAGTAAAAGCAAATTTCAAACAACTTCAGTACAGCTCACGTATTTCAAGTTCATGGTTGAACCTGGGAACATGTCTCTGTTCAAATGATGTGTTGGAAGATGGAAGCTATCATATTTTCCCTCAACCACCACTTGCCCCAGTTTAGTAATGGGAGGTGCTGTCTGAAACTCCTTAATTAGCCAATTCGTCAATCAGCTTACAAGTGGAAAAGAACATCTCCACAAAGCATGAATCTGAAAAACAGGGCAAGGATGAATACTTTGAAGAGTTGTAGTTTTGAAAACATACAGCCCCAGGCCAGAGTGAGCAATTGCCACAAACGTCCGTCTTCAGAAACCAATACAAAGATGCGCAAATTAAGCAAACTCCTAAATCAGGCACTGTGCTTTGGGAACTTCCTCATCTTGGTATGGGAGTGTGGAACTCTGCAGAGGCAGGGTGCCGGCTTGTGAAACCCACCTCTCTCCTTTCGAGATGCCACACAGGTAAGGAAGTTAAGCGCTTGCACAAGGCAGCAACCAGCCTTGCAGGGGGGGGTTGCAAGACCACCAAGACCCCTCCACACACCCACCAACTCATTTTGAGAACTTTGGGGAAGCTATGAGAACAGGTACCCGAAGGGTGTAAAAGGAGAACGGGCAAGCCCCCGGCGCGCGCCCACCACCAGCAGAGACTGCAGCTGGATCCAAGGGCGGTGATATCTTTTATTTCTTCTCTTGCTTTCCTCTCTGGCTTCACAGGCACATAAGGGTAACGTTGTTGTAAGTTTGTCAATCTGCTGTATTTTGTAATAGGTTGTAAGTTTGCCAAGTCAATATCCATTCTAACCCCACTGCATTAAAAGTAATGTTATGAAGTCACAAAGCTACCATCTTTTGTAACCTCGCTGAATTCCAAGTAAAGCTTTGTTTTTAGTCAAGCCTCTTGGTCACTGTCGTGGCTCCTGGGTACCACACAGAAAATTGAAAAGCTCACCTCCCCCTCACCCACTGAGTGGGACAGGACAGAAAACAGGTCTGCAAATAAGCCTGTTCTCCTACTTATTTTTCATGTTTCTGAAAAACAAACCGCCTTCTCCGAAATTAACTGCTACTGCCATTGTTCCCACTAAGAACAGAGACCACCTATTTCCCTTATTTATAAAAGCCATCCTATCCCTAATGGTAGAAAGGGCAGCTATGCAGTTACATGTTTATAGAAACAACGAGAAGTGATGACCCCAGTGGGTGTGAAATCCAGTTATATTCAGAAAAGCTGCCAGTTCCATATTCTGTGAGGAGCATACAAATATCAGAGAGAGGGAGAAAGAAAGCACACGAATGCACACAACAGCCATTGCAAACAACTGCACCTACAAAAAAATACAGGAGATGTACAAATGAGAAAGATCTGAGGACTTGTGAATGACAAAGCCATATTGGAGACCTGCAGGGAAAAGGCAAGTGTGAAGAAAGACCAGGTGAAGAAAGGGAGGAAAAATAAAAGAAAAGAGTAGGAAAAAAACATAGTTCACCCATCAGTGTCATTTGAGATTCCCCTTACAAGAAATCAGCATGGAGAAGTTCGTATTTTTTAGTCAGGAATGTAAATGTAGATTTTGAACCTGAATTAAACCAATATACAGTGCAGACGAAGAGTTTCCTGATTTCCATCCAAAACCTCAGAAAAGCCACCAGAAGTCAAACTACTTTTAAGCTTTTGAGTGTTTTGGTTTTTTTCCGTTCAAGTTGTAGTTTTCAGTGTTTGCCAAAAGAGCTGCTTCTATCAACAACTTTCATCCCCTACCCTCTAACTGCCATTTCTCTTCACATCCTTTAGGCTTACCCTACCCACCCAAAATAAAGTTGTGGGAAAAAAGCTCCCAGGTTTAAAGACAAGTCTTCTTGTGGTTCAGTCTCATTATTTGGCTTATTACTCAGACTCCTAAAGTGGGGTAAGAGCAATGCGGTAGGCCAAAAAAACAAACTAAAACGTTAATTATTCACAAATGACACCGTCAGGAGAGTATACGGTGCTAGACTGGGGCGAGAAGGAAATGGCAGACAGATATGTTTGCAGCAAGTACAATGGAGAGGATGCTAGGAAGCTGAATAGAATCAGGTTGTTACATGTGGTCTGCTGTCAACAAGACCTGGGGTAACGGCTTGTGCTTGGACGGTCGAGGGGGTGGGGGTGAGAGTATACATTACAGGGATGTGGCTTAGTGGTCAAATTCTAGTTTACCTAGGTTCCCTCTCAGGGATAACAGGCAGAACTTTTTTTTTTAATTTAAGTAGTAATCAAAACCAGAAAGATTCAGTGTTCATGTTTAACAAAACAATTCAACTGAAACTGAGTTAACAGGAACTCAAGTGCCCAAATCTCTATTTTCATAACCTCCTTCAGTCATGTAGCATGTGACCTCTGTGGTAAGACTCAAAACAAGCAATAAATCCCAAATTTTAACTTGCATATACTTGTTGGCAATGCATCTTAAGATTTAAAAGAGTCAGTGTTTTCTTTTTGGAAGAGCACTGAATCAGAGCAACAATATTTAACACAGCTGTAAATACCTGCCCTATATATGCAAATGTTGGGCCTACATAAATTTTATACCTGTACAGTTAATTTAATAAGACTGCAAATTTTAAAAATTATTTTTTAATATATTGCTAGTCAACACAATATTTGCAAGTATTTATAACATCAGTGTTTTATGTTTATTTACTCCCCTATTTGCACAAAGTATTTTAAACTGCTTTAATATTTTCTGTGCTAGAGAAGCTTGTTATAGGTGGTACAATCTCCGTTAAGAATCTCTAGGACCATCGCACTGTCCTGATATCACCTTTCTATACAATTCCATTTCTGTCAAAAGCTTTCTTTTGAAGTCTGGCAGGAGCTTCCAACTCCCAGTTAAATTCTATTTATTAGACTAATAAAAAACACACACATAAAACAGTCACATAATTTAGAGTCTTTCTGTCAGGCAGTTTCAGGCTCTGGCACAGCTCAAAACAATTAGAAGACCAGAAATCAGATTCTACCTTATTTTTGAAGTACACTTCAATGGGCATAATGAAGCCTGCGTAGCCAGACTCCTCCACTTTGTAAGGGGGCTCCTTGCACACTGCAAAGAGAACAGACAATTATTAACTTTGAATATAATGCAACAGTCTGAGCCAAAAAGGAGTTGCTAGAAGAGAAACGGGCCTCCAACAACTCAGAACACATTTAAAACACTGACCTTTGTGAAGAAACCCGAAGTAAGATGGTGGTCATGGGCTTAGTTAAGAACACGAAAATCTGTTCTTAGCTCCTCCCATGGAAAGGAAACATAAAACACAATGTCAGAATCTCCATCAGATTCTGCCACCCCTTTTGCAGTGAGATACAATTACATTTCTCTGCTGTTTCACAACCATGCAAACTGCCAGTTACAGTCGCCCTGTAAAAAAAGGTGAAGGGCCAAAAGGTGGAAATTTGAACAGTATGGAAAGGTAAAATTTACTTTGATGCCATATTTATCAATCAAACCACTATACCATGCGAGCGGATTTTTTTCCCTTGAAATGCTCTCCTGCAATGCTCCGTCGTCACACTTACGTAACAGCCATACTACAAGCTGCTTCACCCAGACCTCGCAACAAACCTGAAGGGCAGGTAAGCACTGCGATTTATTTCACAGACAAGGAAATGGAGAAAGGTTAAACAGCGTGCCGCTAAGGTCACAGTGCTGCTCCCTGCAGAAACATCGATTACAAACCCTAATCGCTCCTAAGAAATTAATCTATGTGCTTCCTGCTTCAGTTCCTCCTGTATCTTGATGCTACTGAATCACCTACCGCTGCATTCCAGTATAGCGATAGTCGACTTCAAGGATTCTGGGATCCTTTATTTGGCCATGACACAGCTACACGTAACTGCTGCCAGAAGAAACATGAGACCGACACAGATATTCTCCCTCTCAGGAACCGGATGCACTTGCATATAATTTATGCATTACAATATATGTAAATAAAGTCAATTAAGTAATTAGAGGAATTCAGTGCAAATCTCTTTTACTTTCTCTAAAGAATTCCAAGTAATTAGTATGATTAGGAAACAGTACCTTAAACCTAAAAAGCAACCAAATTATTTTCCTTTAAGGTAGACATATTATCCCCAGCTCTAAGCACTTCTACCATCATTAAGGCGCTAGAAAGCAGTACTCAAAATTCAACTGTGAAAAAAGAGCATATCTAAAAATAATCAAAATCTCCAGACTTGGTTTAACTTCAATTTCATACAAGAACCTTATCATTTAGGGGAAAAAGCCCAAAACCAAAGAACAGTGCCAATATGGCAGCAGGAATCTTAAGACTATCTGCCAAGCAGCCTTTGTTCCTTTGCCGCTCTATTCTAACAAATTAAAATTACTATACAAGCAATCTGCTAGCAGCACGAGCCTACCTTCACTGGTAGATTTTGCTCCAAGTCAGAGCAAACCATCTGAAGAAATCCTTCAAACAAATCTAGAAATAGTACGCATCTGCCGTATCATTTGTGTACAACCCAGACACACTTTGGTCAAAAGCAAGCTGGCATTACAAGCAAGCTTAAGAAAGCATGCATAACCTAGAAATCGAAAAAACCTGCCTCTTTCAAGGCAGACGATACGGCAACCAGCTGAGCAAAGACCATGTACTATACCCACACAGTTGTTTGTAATAAAGTAATTACACCAGATGACAAGAACTGTAGCACAGCAGATTGTAACTTTTATTCTATAAATTAGTTTTCAGCTCAGTATTGCACTTGCTTATCATACATCAGTTTTAGTACATCAATTTGAAGGAGGTATTATTAGCATACAGACTAGATTCACATCTCTCTGAGCTGAACACCTTTGAGTTACCTTCCACTGTGAGCTCTCACAAATAACCAATATAGTAGGTAGTCCTAGGACATCCTGCCCGACCAGCAGTCTTCAAAGAAATATTTCAAAGAATGCACATTACGAACTAATTTACAGCAACACTCTTATGCAGCCAGCATTCCTTCTAACACTACATAACAATAACACCGCAGTTGCAGTTACACAATCTCAAGCAGATCTAAGTCTTTGCTGCTGCCGAAAAGGGCAATTCCTCCTCCTCCACCTCAACCATGCGTTCCTGCTGCCCCGTGCCAAGAACAAGCTTCATGTTGCTGCACAGTCAGAAAGAGCAATGAACAGATCCAGTAGAAAATAACACTATGATTTGTGTACTCTCCCCAGCCTTGCTGACTGCACAGTGCTTGCACACATACAAGCAGCTGGAACACACAGCCACTGGAAGATACCACTACCCCTTTGGCACCACTGATTTCTGCTGGCTTAAATACTACCTGAACTGGCACGCGAGACTACAAACTGCAAGAGTCCTGACTGCTACTTAATGACCAACGCAAAAGTGTACATACCCCAGTACATACACAAGCCCAGCATCTGAGCATCTCTCACTAGCCACATGCTTCCAGTTTATGTTGGTGAATATTAACAAACCAAACCCATCTTTACCATTTTGTAACATGAATTACCTTCTGCTGTCACTAAGTGTCTTGAGATCCTGCGTATACTAATGCTTAAATAAGAGGAGAAAGCTTCTCACCTCCAGCCCTTTCATCAGAAGAAAGGTCCCACTCTCCCTGACCTTCCTCAAATAAAGACGGTAACGGTCAAAGCAGAAGCACACACAATGTACATTTTGCTCCTCTTTAAGAAAATATTTTACAGAAAAGTGACAGTCCAAGACAACCTTGACTTGCAATATGCTCTTTCACACAGAGAACACTTAATAATGTGTCTTCAAGAATACACTCACCTCGCTTGGGTTTTGGGAAGCTCTCATGTAGCCGAAAGACCACCCTTTCCACAAAATGCTGGATGTCACACTGCTCCGGGCCACGGACAAACACCATCCAATCATGAGTAAACCCTTCGGTGGTGGGCTTTTTCCGCAGTTGGGCTCGGTGCCCCAGCTCCAATTTTACTTGAACCGTGCACTGTTTTAGGATAGAGGTAAGACTATAAGCAAAATGAAACAGCTTACATGTTACGCATAATGCTGAGCCCCACAGACAGAAGACGCTAGATCACCGCAGGGGAGGAATACAACAGCTTCCACAGAGAGATTAGTCTAATTCTGAAAACCACAGTGTTGTCAACAGAAAGGCTATCATAAAAATAGCTCCTAGCACCATTTCATACCTATTTTCTTCCTAATATTAGCACTGCAGAGAAAACAGCTTTAGAAGAGGGATAGGTTTATCTGCCTCACTTTTCAACTAAATTGTCGGCAAAGTCCTAATTGAGGAATCTTTATTTCTAGAAAGTGTCAGAGACAGAACTCGATGTTCACAGCTTACAGAATTCACAGCACTGACAGAAAACTAATCTTAAACCAGGAAAAATTGGATCATGAATTGGCGCTTTATGATATTCTCTGGAATACGTAATCCATTACAATACAGCTATGACGCTCCTTGTGTTCTTGTAAATATATTTTATTATCACACTTTCAAAGACCAAGTCTAACGTAGCATGCCTGCACAATATCCAGCACTAAAATAACCCAATTCTGGTTTGCACTCCCGAAACCTACTCCAATCACAGGCTAACAGAGAAGGTGCATTCAATGTCTCAAAGTACAAAAATTCCATTAAATATCTTAAAAAATAGATTAAATTAATCGTGGAGGTCCACATATTACTGCAGACTTCACAGTTGGAAGAAAGCAAATTAAACAGATGTAACAGAGGAAAAGCAAATGTGATTCAGACACAAGTTAAAGCAAACAAATCTTAGGGTAAGATTTGCAAAGACAGGGAATAGCACCTAAGGTATCAGACTACTCACTGATTTGGGGCATACACATTATACAAACGAGACCAGCTGCACAGCGATCTCAAACTAAACCCCACAAAATCCAGCTTCAGCAACTGGAAGCTTATTAAAAAAGGGGCAGTTTCTAGCCCTTTCTTCACCTAAATTGTGAAAATAAGCGTCTTGTTCTTTCTGGCAGTTCTCAATTACCATTGGGAGAGGCAACATTATTTGTTGTTACCTGTATCACAGGTGGACACAGATCCAAACTGAGGGCATGATGCCAGACAATGAACGCAGAAAGAGAGCGCTTCCCGAGATCCAGACAGATGTTTAGGAAAAGTATTATCCTCATTTTCCCACTGAGGACCTCCAACAAGAAGTATGACTATGCTTAACGTTCAAAAAATATTTTGCGTATCCAACCTGACATTTCATGGGAACGTGATTTTCAGAGCACGGTTAATACTTTCTGAGAAAGCATAAGTCGCTCAATCTCAGTATTCTTTTCTTTGTAAAAAGATCACACAGGAAGTCTACAGAGTACCAGGCATCAAAGCCTGACCTCCCAAATTGCAGTCCAGTTCTAATTTCAACTATAAGCCTTAACACACTCATTCAAGCAATTATCTTTATAGTAAAACACCTTCAGCTGCCATCCAACACATCAATGCTAAGACTCAGGGACAAACTCATCTAATTAACTGTTTCACCTGGTTTACTACAACATTTCTTTAGGTTACCTTTCTCTGGAAGTTCTCTTGGCAGGCCATTTTATCCCGCTCTGCGGTTTACGGCTTATCTACACTGGCTCCATTTCCCTCCTGCACTAAAAATGAAGGTACATGGCTGGCTGTTCTTTCACGTTGTATTAAGGGATAAGAAAAAAGGCAAGGTGTGTTTCACTCAAAGCACAGCAATCTCTCCTACAGCGGAAGAGCATTATGTGGAGGCTGTCTGCCTAAATCCTGAGCTCGCAGAGGAGGGTGCTTGCAGGCCTGCTTTATCCGGGATACTTCCCACAGTGTTCACACAAGCGTTCACATCAACTGATCCAGTCTGTTCGGCAGCTTCACGTTATCGATTCCGTAATTACCCTTTAAATAGTGCTACTGTTGCCAATTACTACCCCTCTCCAGAGAGGTGCAAATGACTGTCAGTCTACAAAATCTGTCTTTCTAGTTGAAACGGCTGAGAAATTTTAGCTGAGAAACAGATGGGACTATGTGCAGGAGAACAAAATTAAACATAAAAGAGATCTGTTTAACTGAGAGTGAAAGTTGTACTTGCTATACTCCTCACATATCGGTCCAATTAACAATCGCTATGAATTAAGCCAGAAGTTGAAACACATTTGAAAATAAGATCTCTTAACATAACAAACATCCACTGAAAATGGAGGGGGTTTTTCCAAGCGTGTCTCTCAACAAAGGGAAATCAGGATCCCATTCAAACAATTTGTAATAATACAAAGGAGTCTGCTTTTCAACTTCTCAATAAACATTCTGAAGGCTGCTCTGGTTTTTTGTTTGATGTGCTAATTGCCCGAAAGCCATAAGCAATTTCCATTCGCCCTCCTTTGGCTGATTATTCAAAGGATAGCGGGGCTCACCTCCTGAACCTCCGGCTCTAGGTAACCTGTAACCACCCCCCATGCACCCGCACACAAAAGGCCCGAGCCACCCCGCTCCCCATCGCCTCAGGTAAACTTCCAGCATCCATCCCCGCCTACCGCAGCACGGCGGCCACCCGGCCGCCAACGGGCGGCTTCCCCGGAGCGGGAACCGCTCTCCCGGTGGCATTAACCCTTCGCACGGCGGCTGCCGGGGGTAGCGGCGCCGGCACCACCCCTCCCCGTAAATAAGCCCGGGCAGGAATTTGCGGGAAACGCTGCTGCTGCCACCCCCCGCCGCGGGCGAGGCTGCAGCGCGGCCGCCCATGAAGGGTGAGGGCTGAGCAACCCCCCACCCCCCCCCCAGGAGAAAACGGGGTGCGGGGAGGCGGTGTTGCCTCCCGAAGGGGGGCGATGCCCCCCAGCAGCAGCGGGGGATCAGCCCGCCCCCCCCACCGGTGTAGGGGGGCCCCGGCCCCTCCCCACGCGTGCCCCCCGCGCGGGGGAAAGGGGCGGCGCAGAGGGGCCCCACCCCCGCGGCGGGGCGGGCGCCGCCGCCCCCCTCACCTGATTGTCCATGGCTGGGCGCAGCGCCGCGGGCCCCGCTCGCTCGCTCGCTCCCGCCGCGGCGGTTTCGTTGACCGGTCGGCGGGGGGGGCGTCTCTTCCCCCCCCTCTACGAGCGGAGCCGCTCTCCG
>Ga0065711_1045585_pt1 | contig 13382 bp, 10 predicted proteins | sample Hoacrofraction12_FD_59098 | JGI IMG/M metagenome (GOLD analysis project Ga0065711, IMG submission 59098) | Hoatzin crop microbial communities from Cojedes, Venezuela - Epithelial fraction 12 v2 (version 2) | ecosystem: Host-associated > Birds > Digestive system > Esophagus > Crop | place...
GGGGGGGGGGGGGGGGCCAGGGTGCAGCCCCCTCCTCTCGGCTCTGCTCCTTCTGGGAGTGGAGGCAATTTCCTCTTTTTGATGACACCACATTATTAAAGCTGGTTTAATGACGACCTTGGTGGATCAGTTCAGCTATTTCGGGCACACGAAGACAAAGCCTCCCACCCCTCCTGATTCCCCGCCCGTTGCATGTAACTCCTTTCTTTTTGTTCTGCATCGTTTCTGTTCCTGCGGCATCTTTTTCTTCTCCCATCCAAGTGTATTTGTTTTAATGCATTTAGTCCAAGTGGCTGTATTGGTCTGCTCTGCTGCAGCCAAATCTGTCTCAAGTGTCCATTTAAAATGACAAGCTAGCTGGATTGCTTACCCCACTGAAAAGCATATTCTTTTTGCTACTGTCAAACATAAACATTTTGAAACAAAAAATAAAACATCAATACCCACTTCAACCAGTCCTACAACTAACCCCCACCAGTGACTAAAATTTAATGCGGGCAAAGAAAGCAAACCCTACCTTCTATACCATCTACTTCTATAAAAACAGATGTAAGAGATTTTTTTTCTTTATGCACCATTTCCAAGAGCTGTGCTGTTGCATGAGCTGCTTTTCTTGTGATATTTATTGCCGTGCTAAAGCCCTGATAGCAGCATTAGTGATATGAGCTATAAAATCCCCCAACTGCTTCAAAGTCCAGAACATGGGTCCTCAATCAGATGGACTGGAAACAAGATTCCCCTCCAGGTCTTTCCAGTATCTGTGGCACAGTAACTGGCTCCATTGGTTCCTTTGCTTCAACCCTGGGGACCCATCTTAGATCCACTACTTTAGCTTCTTTTTTCCCTAAGCCTACCACTTTGGCTTTTCTTCAGTTTCCTCCTCCACCCTATCCTCCCTTTTATAGTTCCCTTCACCCGATCCTCAGTCCCTTTCTTGTTCCCAAGACCATTTTCCAAGCCTTCGCCAAGCCTGTAGCACGCATACCTCTCCTCTCCATCATTTCCTTTGCTGCAGCACCTTTTTCTCCTCCCCCTTCAAGTATCCTTGTTTGAATGCATTTAGCGTAACTAACTGTATTGATTTGTTTTGCTTGGACAGAATCAGCCCCAGGTGTCCATTTAAAAATGACAAATGAGCTGGATTGCTGACAGCCCCAAGGAAAAATGTATTGCTTCTGCTACTATTAAGTATGCATATGTGGAGTTAAAAGAGAATGACTGATATTGGCAGATTCATAGATGAATACCAGTTGCTATGATCAATAGCAAATCTCTATAAACTAGAAAATATTGTGGACATGAATAAAGTGTTACAGACACATTTCTACAATGCATTTATGGTCTCACTTTTACACAGGGTACACAGCAGATCTGCTCCATTTCCCCACAGAGTGACAGCAGCAACATCAGGGGAGGGGATGTATGGTTATACACCTCGAGACACCACAGAACTGCATCTGCTGCTCGTGTAAGGCTCAATACTGCATTTGATGCTGTAATATTAAGAGGCCTCAAAATATCCTCTGAAGAGAGAGCAATACGGTGAAATGGAGGGAAATGTTAACGTAAAAATGGAGGTGAGAACATACTGGTGGCTACAATGAGTCTGGTTTCTTGCATGGTATTTTGCAAGCTCACCGAGTGAGGTCTGTCCCCTGTTCCTGTGCATTCTTTGCAAAGTCCAATAAAGAAACAGCTTCTCCCTTTTCTCCTAAGCTTTCACTGCCTTTTCCACCATTTGTGTTGATGTCAGCAGAAGGGTGTGATGCCCTTTAGCTCAGTTCATCACTTCTGTCAATATTCCTGGACACTTTCTTCCCAGGACTTTTCATCAGTGTTGACCCTTCATTCACTAGCTTTCTGCTCCCAAAGACCTCCTGTCTTCATGTTCACCTCTAACTCATGACCAGCTGTAAGAACTGGCAATGAAGGCAGAGCTGTCTAAAGAATTTGGGGCCCTCTAGGCCAGCGGGAGTTAGGACATTTAAATTAAATAAAGTTTCTAGGCCATTTTTGTGTCCAACATATTATTCCAAGTCAGAAAGCACTTGTTCTATTTGTTTCAGACAAATGGTTACATACCATACGTCCAAAGAAGAGCAATGAAGCTGGTGAAGGGTCTAGAACATAAGTCTTAAGAGGAGCAGCTGAGGGAACTGGGGTTGTTTAGTCTGGAGAAAAGAAAGCTGAGGTGAGATCTTCTCGCTCTCTACAACTACCTGAAAGGAGGCTGGAGAGAGGTGGCTATCGGCCTCTTCTCCCAAGTAACAAGCAATCAGACAAGAGCAAATGGCCTCAAGTTACGTCAGGGTAGGTTTAGATTGGATATTAGGAAAAACTTCTTCCCCGAAAGGGCTGTCAAGCATTGGAACAGGCTGCCCAGGGAAGTGGTTGAGTCACCATCCCTGAAGGTATTTAAAAGACCTGGACAAGTGGCGCTTAGGGACACAGCTTAGTGGTGGACTTGGCAGTGTCAGGTTTATGGTTGGACTCGATGATCTTAAAGGTCTTCTCCAACTTAAACGATTCTGTGATTACAGCAGCATACCTTGTCAATTGCCAAATTTAAGAAGATAGGTCCCTAGGTTTTCAAGCAAGGAAGTCACAAACCACATCTGAAGTCTACATTTTGAAGAATGTCAGATGTGATTCTCCTCAGAGACCAAGAATGCAGTTTTTTGTTTCTTTTACACAGTTGCAAAACTCATTGTTAATCATCTTTAAAGCATCTGCCGCCCCATAGTTTTCTGTCATCGCTGACAAAAAAAAAACCCATAAAGCAAATTCACAGCTATTGCATGAGAAATTCTGTTTGTCCCTCTTTGTTTTGAATAATGGCTGGATGTAGATATTGCCTTCTCTCTTTCAGAGTTTCACTGACGGCTTCTTCTAAATACCCTAGACAGCTACTTGTTGGTTTATGTTTTCATTCCTTCACCACAGCACTGAAGCTAATGTTGTGTCTTAGATTCAGTTTCTGAATTTTCATCTCATACATATGACTGTGGTAATAACAGTTTTCTGGTCCACATCTTCTTCTTGTGAGGTCTGGAAACAAATAAGAATTTAATTCTGAAGCTGAACCAAAATAGTTTCTAATCTATTTATCTCCCTTCGTGAGACTTAAAGCTTTATACCTTGCATCTCATGTCCAAAGAATCAAGAGCTGCTTTAAACGACTTCAAAACCCTCAGGGTCAGCCTTGATCACGTGGTTATGAGCCAGGACAAGTTGTAGGCACGGGCAAAATAAGCACATAATTAGGGCAGCAGATCGCTAGGACAGCAGAAAAAGACAGCCCTTTGTCTATTTTGCTATGCCCGAGTTCTAGAAATCCAAACTAGCTGCTGTGGCAGGAGAGGGTGTGGGCCGGCCCTGCTGCGCTGCTGGGAGGAGAGGAGCTCCCCAGGAGTACCAAGCGACTGCTCCCTCCTGTCTTGCTCCCTGCCCTCAAGCTGCAAGCCAAGCCCACAGAGCTCTACAGCAAACTCATTCCATCTTTTTTAGCCATGCCTGCAAACATGCTATGTCCTAACATATATATTCCGTTGTCATAAAAGTGACCACAGCAATCTGATAAAGAAATACCATACTCTTACAAGAAATTTAGTGTTGTACTCAGAGAAATACACCATGTCCAGTGAATGGGAATAAATTCCAGAAACTACTCCTTGAGATTTGATCTTTTAAAAACTGCTCAACATGGAATATTTCTGTGAGGCTGACAACTCTAAATGAATAATGTTTCACTTTTTTTTTGTTCAGAAGTAATTGCAGACAAATTGCTAGTTCAGGAGAAGAGACTCATCCCCTTGCGTTTTCAAAGAAGTACAAAGAATTCTTTGTAGCAACATTTCTGTCGCTTTTTTTTTGTGCTCTTCCAGGAATGAATCAAATTGACTGAGGAACTCTAAAATTCCTAGATAAAATCCTTTCCATTGCAATTCCACAGTCAGGTTATCTCCTTGAGTACAAGATCTGTGGATGAACAAAGTTCTGTTAGAACTCTTTCCAAGTCCATCTGCCACTGCTTTACTAACTCTGAATTCATGTAACAAGTTCTTTTTGTCGCTTTCTATGCTCTAACATTAAATTGCAATTGTTTGGGATTGTTCATAGGTTCAGAAATGCAATTACAGCCATGACAGTCTGTTGTAGAGACCAAGAAGCCTGCAGGAGAAAACAACCAGCACACAATGGAGTAGAATGATACAATAGTGATTACAACACATTAAATGCAATAGTGATTACAACCACCATTTCTAATTTGCAGACTCACACTTATGTAGTTCTTGCTTGAATAAATAGCTTGTTTGTTCACCAACTGAATAAATATGGAGAGACTTACTAAAATCACAGTTTTGATTCTAACAGATCGAAAAGCCTTTTCTTATTCAGTAGGGAGGAAGAGAACTTGCTAACTAGAGTGCAAAGCTAGGTCTGTTGGAGGGCATGAGGTGCACGTTGACTGGGATGTTCCTACAACCTTCACTGTGTTTCATCATCTCCATTCCCCTTTGCAGTCACGAGTACAGTACCATCTCTTCAGTTCATGATAGTAATGTAAATAGCACACCTGATGTGAAAAATGCATCCAGTTTTGGTATATATGTGGGTTTTTCCTTTTGTTCATTCCCTTGGTCTCCATTTTGGTGTCCTGAACATTTATGACCTGCGTAAGAGCATATCACACACACCGTTTTAGCATTAGCTTATGAGTTTATGAACCCTCTCACAGTAGCACCTCTGGCTTAAGTCAGGCAGGCTTGTGCCTTGGGTCAGCCCTGGGTGTGAGGGCCAAAGACAATGTAAAATCCAAGCAGCACAGATCCTGCCTGCGGCTGGAGTCTGTTGTGTCAGTCCTCAGGAATAGGCCCTGTGAGCCACAGGATCCATTGTATGTGCACAGTAGAGCCAGACACATTAAAGGCAGCTGATGTACGGACCAGCCATGTCTGGTAGTGCTGTGACTCTCAGACACAAACACAAAACACTGCAGTTACTTCCTTGGCCATACCAGCAGTATGAGCACAAAATAAGAAGGGTGATAATTTCCTACGCATACTTGGAAAGCTGGTGTCTCTGCCTAGGTATTCGGTTCTTCCAAAGAAGAACTCTCCCCAAGTCAGGTATCCTAACAGTATCCTGTCTTGTCTTTCCTCCTCCAAAGCCAAACCCGCCTTTCGGCCCCTCAGCATGACAGTCATCCTGCTCCTTCTTACCTGTCTTGCTTTGCTCCTCGCTCAGTCTTCTTCAGCTCTTCCCAATGGCCATGCTGCTCTGGTGAAACAGTTTTCCTCCTCAAATATGCACACATATAAGGAAGGCCTCTCTTCAAAATGTTTCCCTCTACCAGTGGTGGCAGATTCCTTTAAATAAATTCCGGACAAAAAAAATCCTCTCCTTAAAAAAGCATATGTGTGCCAATCTACTGTGGACATCTGAAGACACAAATGGGACATGCTGTACATCAGCATGGTGAGAATAAATGTTTTTTTGTTGTATCCTGGGCAAGCATGAAAAGACAAGTGCCCTTGCAGCCGTGATGGTATAAGGACACGGGCAGGACAAGTCTGTAGATGGAAGCAGTATCTTGTACTAGACTTTGTATAAAGATGGGATACTTGGAAAAATTAGACAAGCTTTGAGCCCTCCAGACCTTCTTCTGGCCTGAAATAGCAGCAGCAGACTTCAAACCCAGAGACAAGTTTAGAACAATTGCTTGGATTTTAAGCAGATAGGTACCTGGTAGACTGTTTCTGAAAAACAGAAAAAAAAAGAAGAAGAAAAAAAGATCATTCTTTAAAGTAAAGCAGACATCAATAGGGGGAAGACAGATGGCAGAATACTTATTTCCTGGGAAATAAGAGATATGGGAATACAGAGCATCAAGGAGAGACAGAAGGAAACAATAATGGACCATGAACGTAACATTTTCATTGAATGTCTGATTTTAAAAGTTTTTGGATGACTGCTGGATGACCAGGTGACCAAAAGCTAAAGGTCCTGAGTTTCATTGGTTCATTATAGTCATGGGAGCCATGGTTAGTGGGCTACAGACTTTAGCAGCACTGGATAATGGACAGGGATTCAATACACTGGGCCTAAACCCTGGTCAGCTGCTCTGTGAAAACATTGTCCTCTGACCTGCCCCCCATCACGGTCTGTCCTGTCAGCTGTCTGAGGAAAGGATGATCTCTGAATAGGCATGGTGCCAACAACAGCGGAGCCCTCATTTGACCAGGGTACAGGGCAGAACCGTGACAAAAGAGATTAATCATCACAAACCTGAAACGGGGCTCCATGAAGCCACACATGCTCATAGTCCAGCTGACTTTGATTAAGATCCATGAGCACAAAAGCTGACCTCCCCAGGGCCACTTCACAGCAGTGCGAACAATTATCACCCACATAAAAACAAACCACTCATCTATGGTTTCAAAGCTATTTTACTTGCCAAAAACAAATCAGCTTCATCTTGTATTGTATATATCCAGCTTTTTGCATAAACCTGTATATGCAAAGTTTTGAATGTGAGAGGCTGCCAGACAGGCATTTTCATTTTTGCTTCTATCTGCTGAGCAAGGTTAACTGTATTTCAAGAACATGCCTATGCATATTTTAATACTGTATTTTTCAATTTGCTTCTCTTTCTTCACCTCTAATCCAACCCTGCTTTCCCAAGACTAACACAAAAGAACTGACAGACGTACTGGATCAGACAGAAAGTGGATGCATCTTGTCTCTAAACATTGGCAGGAACAGATGTCTATGAGAAGGCTGTCGGGACTGGGCAACAACATGGGTAATTCCTCTGAAATACCCTCTCAGCCCTTGGAGACTCCTTGAGCCAGATGTCGTATCCACTCTAATAGCCCCAGATGGACCTCTCTGTCTCTGAATGTGTTTGATGGCTTTTTGAGTCCATGCATGGGCAGCAGGCAAATCCACAAGGTGCTTGTCTGTTTTTCAAAAGTTCAACAGCAGCTTGAATGCCAGAAGCAGTCTGGTTTAATCAGCTTGGCTCGCTCAGTAAGTTCCAGACTTGCACAGAGAAATTTTGTCCAAAAATGTCTTTTTTAATTCCATGAGACACATTTAATTCTTTTATAAACTGAGGTATATTTATCCATTGTTATAACTGTAGGTTTTTCAGGGTGTATTTATGCTTGTCTACTGCTTATGATTAGATTATTAGTTTTAGTATAATGATGAAAAATGAAAATATGAAATGCTCTAGTGTTACTGCTTCAGATTCCTAGAACTGCATGTGTAAGCCCAAATAGGACTAGAAAAGCCTGGGCAGTAATAATGTTAATAATAACAATAATAATTTGCAGGCACAGAGCCTTTCATCCTGTTTTGCACCAGGAGGTACAGGTCCATTATGATAACAGTAAAAAAGGCACACGGACTCTGTAAGGTATCATTTTAAATGCTATTTACTATAGCTAACTCTATGAGGAGAGAATGGTATAGTTTCATGAGCTGGTGGAAGCCACAGCTGGTGTAGCATCAGATGGGCATCCAACTCACATGCAGCATGCCTTCCGTAGAGGAGATATTCCCCCATTTCGGTCACTAGAGCTGCTATAAGATTTTCTTATAAGAAACAACCCTATTCCATCCTTTCCGCTGCCAAACAGAAAGAACGTTCACATGAGAACTCGCTGCTGCACACCCCGATAATGGCAGGGACACACAGGAGGCCTGATCACCCATGCCAAGAGGGAGCTGCCTGCAGGCCTGCCTCCACTACAATCAGCTGCAAAGCTCATCCTGCAGCCACGGGATCTGTGCGGCACAACACGGGTCTGAAGGCCAGGCTGTGCACGAAGCAAAGCGCAGCACCAAACAGGCTGGGCGACTGGGGACACCCGGCACGGTGACAGCGGAGCGTACAGCGACCAGCACCAGTAATCGCGGTTGTGTTGTGGTTCCACTGTGCATTACTATTGCGATACCATGCTTGTGTTGTGCCTTCAGCACATTGCTGGTATCACTCCTCTAAACCAAAATCCCGTGTAAAGCCAAACGTATCGAAGAAGTCAATTTTATATTAAACATTAAACACTCCTTGTGGTATATCTGAAGGAGCCTGGTCAGAGAATATGGGACTCTGACAGCATCACAGACAAAATCCCAGTGTGTACATACGGTCTTTGCTGTGGGTGAAACATCTTTCGACGGGGTGCATACAGCAGTCAAATGAAGAGCTTAATGGGAGCATGAAGGGGTACAGAGGCTTTTTTTGCTGGCTCCCTGCACAAGCTGAATTTTGTCACTACTAAACTGTCTCCTTTGCAGAGCTTTCTGACCCAGACAGGAATTTGAAATTTCACATCTTTTTAGGAGTCTGACTGTCAATACTTGCCTTCAACCTGATCTGTGACCCACAGGCCATCTCCTCCAGGTCCCTTTTGCCTCTCCTGCATGTTTCTAGCAGACCTTTAATATGCACTAGGTGTAGCTTTGCGAGGTTTTTGGACAATGAAGCACAGGAGAAAACTGTGAAATAGGGACTTGCAGGGTCAGAACAACCAAAAAGAGTTAAAAAACAGTCTACACACTCTAAGAAACATAAAGTTCACTTTTGCATTAATTTATGTGCATTTGCATGACTCTGCACAGACTTTTAGAACAACCTGACGCTATGAGAAAATTGCATCCATTCCTGCATACAACCATAGGAAAAATCCAGCAGGAGAAGTAACTGTTAATGCTACCTTATCCTAATTGCAAGTCAAAAAAATATATAGAGAAAGTTAAAAAATTCAAGCAAAACCATAATGATTCCATTCTGGTCTCTTGCAAAGAGAGGCTTGCTGCTGTCACCTGGGAAGGGTCAAAAATTAACATGCATTACACCTACTGCTGTCATGTCTGCCCGCAGGGGTTGTCCGCATTCCTGCCACTAATCACCAAAGGTGACAGACTGGAAATTACGGGACCGCTCAAGTGAAAAGTGCCCTCGTGAATTGCCAGGCGCCTCAGTGAGATATATTGAGATGGACACAGGGGCAGCTTCCAGAAAAGAGGACAGTGGCAGTTCTCTATAGCTGACACAATATGTATGTTTAGTGAAGAAACAAGTGGGAATAGAAGAAGTACAGCACGCCCAGGGCAAAGGAAAGTGTGTTTGTGCTCAGCACATCAGAGAGGTCACCAAAGAATTGTTCTGTGTGAACATACCACCTCTGTACTGCTGCCAGGGGTGTGGAAACATGGTAATTTGAGAAGCAGCTTTCATTAAGCACCTAATATTTCTAAGACAAAAAAACCCAGAAAATACACAGCAAATTTGTTGCACTCAGCTATTTTGACTCTTTTCCCTCCTCTTCCAAGTAATGCCCATCTCATCCCTTTTACCTAGAGACATCCCAACACTCTTTCCAACTCAGAAGGGCAATTTTGCATAATTCAGAGCTAGGTACTCTTCACATTCGCCCCACAATGAAATAGAAGATCCAGGCATGAAAGAAAACAATATTTTTTAAAGCTTCTGCTAGAGTTGTTTACAGTTATTCCTGTTATCCAGAGCAAATGCAGTTGACTTCTAGCAACTGACAGCCCACTAATAAACAGGTCTATGGAGACCATGAGACAAATTTATTCTTTTGAGGTCTATTGGCTCAACTCCACCGACTTTAATTGAATTCCGCAGTCATAAATTTTACAAAGCTAAACTTCACAGACAAAATTAGAATTCACTCATTCTTTGCAGAATTTTTTCTTACTTTGAAGGTAACAATGTGAACTGATTAGTCCATGCAACATTCTTTCATTCTAAGGCTGGAAATGAGACATACAGAAAGAGTCTCATGTATTCTTCACTTCACTCACAACATAAATAACATACTAGGACTCCCCATAATTTGAAAATTTAGTTATTGACCAGGAATCCACTTTCTGCAGAGACTTTTAAAAACCTCCCCACCTAAAAGCATTTTAGGAAGAAAGAAGTTCTGCTGCTAGAAGATGAAAATTTGGCAACAGAGGAGTATTTTTGATGAAAATTTTCATTCCAAAACAAAAATACCCATTTCAGCTTATTTCAGCACTGAATGACATTGAATCAGTCCACAGACACAATGGTGAAAATCAAAAAAAAGGTGTCAATTCAACAGGAGAGACTAAAAATTCTCCCCCAGCCCCTCCCTCACAATAGTTTATTGCATGTTGGCCCCAACGTTGTTGGGGGAAATGGGAAGTGTGTATGAGAATTCCCATAGAAGGAGGCATGAACTGGATCTGGGTCTCTCATGTCACAGAAGAGAGCTTTTAACAGACCTCATTATTGGCAAGAAGGATAAAACACCTGCCATCTGCTTAGCCTTAAAGGCTGATATTCCTCTGCCGACTCCCAAAAAGGACCTCAACACCCACTTGCAGGAAAGAAGGACAAGCCACTTACCCTGCATGGAACAGGGTGCTTCTCTGTGACACCAAGTAAGGCTCTGCCCTCCCAGAGACCAACGGGAATTAAGACTTACTCCTCCGTTATCTGTGTCTGATGTTTCTGAGGAGGATGTCACAAATTCCATTTGGAAGCACTTCTCTGCCTCCATGCACAATCTAGAGAGCCATGGGGACTGACTGATGGCTGCACATATTACCAGGAGCTGAATGCACAGCAGATATTTATCTTTTCTGCTGGGTCTGGACCTATACCCTTAGCCACTGACTAAGGAAGGACAGTAAAGGTTGGCATCACAGTATGTTCTCTCTGGGTACAGGTGGTAAGGGAATAGCTATGGCAAAACTTCACTTCCTTCCCAGAGCTTTTGGCCTAGGCTCTTGGGTTATGCTGGTTGTGCCAGCTAGTCCTACCCTGAAAAGCAAGATAACATGGTCTGAGTAAAGAGGAAAAAATTACCTATTTTCAAATAAGTGAACAAGATTTTGTCTCTTAACATATACTTGTCTCAACAAATGCTTTCCACTGCAGCCAGGAAAACAGCGGGAGCACTGCCCATGACATATGCCAGCAGGTACTGAGAAGAGTGGGAATAATACATGCAAAAGCTTAAAAAAGGAAGCAGATCCTACTTTGCAGTGGTCAACTAGCAAAACTGAGGAACTGATCCCATTTAAAGACCCTTTTTTTTAACCTGTTGGGAAAGGAAGCCACAGAGGGCAAAGAGGAGAAGTTAGAAAACACAACTAGAAGACAGAACAAAGGAAAAAAAGAAACAAATCTCCTTGCAATGAGAGGGCTAAATAGAGAACTGCAGCCATTGGCTATCATGGAGCTCCTAGCAGTTCCTCCTGGAAACGAATTCTGCATCGGTCTTGTAGGCAAAATTCTCAATTGATATTAAGCAACAGAGCTCTCAGCTACTTCACACCAGCACAGGATCCCCCCCCCCACGGATCATAGACTGACTTTGAGAAATCTTGTGCCCTTCCAGGAAAGAGGCAATTTTCCCTTGCATCAGTCCTATGTTCCACCTAGAACCTTGTATGGTCCTTGGACCTTGGGAGAGCTCCCTGCTGCCCGCTGCACTGTCAGAGCACAGCAGCAGTGCTCAGGTCTGGCAGAGAACGGTGGATCAGTGGATCAGCCCTCTTTGCCTATGTTTATTTTTGCAATGTCTCATCTGTACGTTTTTGCAATGTTTCAACTGTATTTGTGCACTGCAACCTTCTCTTAGCACGAGACCGTATTCAGATACAAAAAGCATCCCAGAACATTTTCGCACAAGCTGTTCGAAGACTCTGCTAACCTCATACCAGGGGCACTTTAAAATATAAAACAAACCTACCCCTTCCAGGAAGAAAAAGGAGGTTTAAATCAGAACAGGGGCTGTGGTGGGAGACAGCATTGCATTAGCACAGAGACAACTACTTAAGGCTTGGCAGATTCTGATTAATACCAAGCTTAGTCCACCTCCCAAGAAAGATATTTTCCAATTGATTTCTATGGGGTTTGGCTAAGGCCGAGACTGTGCATGCTGCGGATTGTTCTTCTCATCCTAGGCTCTCGAAAGCACTAAACAAATAAGAATGAAGTTAAAAAGGGGAAGAAAGGTCCCAGTTTTGCCCTCTTTTTGCGTGGACAGGTTCAATGGGACTCTCAGGGTGTAGATCAACTGCCTGATGTCTTTTACTTTGATGTCTTTTTTTACAATTTTGAGAGCAGTTGATATACTTGCAACATCTATTTTCTCATGCCTGACTGGCTTAGTAATCATAAGTAATGACATTGTTCCACTGAGAAGCAGTAAAAATATACAAAAGCTGCAATTTCTCTGATCACGCATCCCTACTGTTAAAATACTGAAAAGACAAAAAGCTTCTGTAGAAAAAAAAAAAAAATCCAAGTTTTCTGTATTGCTGCTGCTCCCTGAAATTTCCTTCTGACACCAGCTCGATGGTAACAGAATTGAGCAATATGCTCCACAGGATAAGATAACAAAGAATCGATGTCTAAGCAATTTCAGGATCATCTCTGAATTTGATGTCCAGCTGATTAGTTTATATCATAATGGTTCCTTGGTCCTATTTTAAGCATCTTAGAGAAGAACACTCTGTAACCAAGTTAAAATGCTTCCTCTTCGGACAGAAATCAATATCCAACAAGGCAGCAATGACCTCTCTCAAATTTTATTACGCTCACCACAGGAGCACTTAAAATATTAATCCCAGGGAACCTACTGCAAAATTGAACAGATTTTAAATAATCCAGAATAGTAAAAGGAGCTTCAAACAATTCATCCAGAGAAGAGAAGATGGCCTGTTTCTGGGAAGAGAAGATTGCCTATTCCTCCTTCCTTCACTCAGATTGACAGGATTTGGGTGGCTGTGCCTCTTTGACTTGGTCTTGAGGCAAGGCAACTCTCAGCACCCGTGTGTCATGGAGGGAGGCAAGGAAAGCCACTCCTGAGACCATATGCCCTGTGTGTCATAGCTTGGGGTGGAAGGGCTGAGGGGGTTTATTACTCTGTCGCCTTTAATTCTCCATAGACCCTTTGACCTTCGTGCAATCTTTATTCTTGGAAATATCTGAGATAATAGTTCATGTATATCTCATACATATATATACTTACATATATATATATAGACACACACATTTTTATATTGATACATGTATTCTTCATATAGATACATTGGGTCTCCTCATTTGTGTTTCTGGAGTAGGGCTCCTAAGAGAGTGTTGCGCTAGATGCCATGCATTTGGCACACAAGCTTGCAGGAAAAATCTTCGCTGTAATGACTAGACATATTATTAATCCAAATACAATAATACTAACACATACAGATCAAGTTATCCAATTATTGCTCACTCACAGACTCACAGAATCACAGAATGGTAGGGGTTGGAAGGAACCTCTGTGGGTCATCTAGTCCAACCCCCCTGCCGAAGCAGGGTCACCTACAGC
>Ga0065711_1045586_pt1 | contig 13382 bp, 3 predicted proteins | sample Hoacrofraction12_FD_59098 | JGI IMG/M metagenome (GOLD analysis project Ga0065711, IMG submission 59098) | Hoatzin crop microbial communities from Cojedes, Venezuela - Epithelial fraction 12 v2 (version 2) | ecosystem: Host-associated > Birds > Digestive system > Esophagus > Crop | place...
AAAAGAAAAGAAAAGAAAAGAAAAGAAAAGAAAAGAAAAGAAAAGAAAAGAAAAGAAAAGAAAAGAAAAGAAAAGAAAAGAAAAGAAAAGAAAAGAAAAGAAAAGAAAAGAAAAGAAAAGAAAAAAAGAGAAAAGAAAAGACTATTTCAGTTGGAAGGGACCTACAATGACCATCTAGTTCAACTGCGTCACCAATTCAGGGCTGACCAAAAGTTAAAGCCTGTTGTTAAGGGCATTGTCCAAATGGCTCTCAAACACTGACAGGCTTCAGGTATCGACCACCTCTCTAGGAAGCCTGTCCAGTGTTTGATCACCCTCTCAGTAAAGAAATACTTCTTAATGTCCAGTCTAAACCTCCCCCTGGAGCAGTTTTGCACCATTCCCATGTGTCCTATCACTGGATACCAGGGCGAAGAGATCAACACCTCCCTCTCCACTTCCTTTCCTCAGGAAGCTGTAGAGAGCAATGAGATCACCCCTCAGCTTCCTTTTCTCCAAACTAGACAGGCCCAAAGTTCTCAACCATTCTTCACAGGACATGCCTTCTAGCCCTTTTACCAGCTTTGTTGCCCTCCTCTGGACACATTCAAGGACCTTCTCATTCTTCTTAAACTGTGGGGCCCAGAATGGCACACAGTCGTCCAGGTGAGGCCACACCTGTGCTGAATACAGCGAGATAACCATCTCTTTTGACCGGCTGGTTATGCTGTGTTTGATGCACCCCAGGATGGAGTTTGCCCTCTTGACTGCCAGAGCACGCTGCTGACTCCTACTGAGCCTGCTGTCAGCCAGCACCACCAGATCCCTTTCTGCAGGGCTGCTCTCCAGCCACTCCTCTCCCAATTTATGCTTGTGCCCGGCATTACTCTGTCCTAGGTGCAGAATCTGGCATTTCAACTGGTTAAATTTCATCCTACTAATCACTGCCCAATACTCCAATCTATCTAGATCCCTCTGCTATGCCTCTTGTCCCCCAAAAGAATCAATAGCACCTCCCAGTTGGGTATCACCAGCAAACTTCCTGATGATGCATTCAACTCCTGCATCCAGATAGTTGATAAATATATCGAACAGAACTGGCCCTAGGACTGAACCCTGAGGAACACCACTGGTGACCAGTTACCAGTCAGATGTAGCCCCAGTCACTATAATGCTTTGAGCTCCGCCCTTCAGTCAATTCTTCACCCAGCGCACTGTGAATCCACTCATCCTGCAGTTGGACAACTTGTCCAGAAGGATGCTGTGAAGGACAGTATCAAAAGCCTTACTAAAATCCAGAGAAACCACATCCACTGCCTTCCCTCCATCCACTAGACTGGTGACCTTCTCATAGAAGGATATCAAATTAGATAAACAGGACTTTCCCTTCACAAACCCATGTTAACTCTGCCTGATGATTGCATTACTGGTTAAATGCCTTTCATAGTACTCAATATAATCTTCTCCATAATTTTTCCAGGAACTGAGGTTAAACTAACAGGTCTGTAGTTCCCTGGGTCTTTCCTCTTGCTCCTTTCACAGATTGGAATAACATTGGCTGGCTTCCAGTCAGCAGAGACCTCCCCAGACTCCCAAGACATTTCGTAGATAATTGAGAGAGGTCCTGCCATAACAATGACTAGCTCCTTCAGTACTCTGGGCTGAATCCCATCAGGCCACATGGACTTGTGAATATTCAGCTGATACAGTGGGTCCCTTACAATTTCAGTGTTCACAAATGGAAAGTCACTATACCCACACTTGTAGTCCTCTGACTCAGGGGACCGAGCAGCCCAAGGTCTATCACTATTATTAAAGACTGAGGCAAAAAAGACATTGAAAGCCTCTGCTTTTTCTTCATCTTACTTAACAAAATAAGCAACAGCAAATTCTGTTGTTACCAAAGAACCTATTCTGTTTTCTAATTTATTCTACCAGTGGGTCAGCTGACCTCTACACCTTTAGACTCTTTATCCTCTGCCAAGAGGATAGCATCACTGCTGCCTGTAACATCTCACAAAGCAAAAAAAACACAGTGCTCATGGATCCTTTATCATCCCTTTGGTATCTGTGGGTCAATCAGTTCCAGTTTGCTTGCTTTTCTTTTTCTTGCTCTGTGAAAAAGAGACTCACTGCTGAACCCAAAATCTGAGTGACTGGTCATTTCAAACAAGTCCAGCTTCTGTGAAAGACAGAGGAGACATCACGTGTCAGCTCCATTATCCTATTAGGATAAGATGGAAGTTTCCTAGGCAGACTCATGCAGCATGGTTGTAAGGGTAGATATGTTAAAAGCCTTGAGTTTCCCCAAAACACGAGCCTGACCACCTCTTTCTGTTGCCTCTCTGTTTCTCCAATAGAGGCATGTGGCCGCCTCTCTACCACAGTGCAGATTCCCTGGATTCTTTAAAAAGTCTGTACCCTCTTTCAGGCAGAGATTCCACTCCCTCACTGTTTCTTGTAGTGCTTGCAGTGAATTGTTCTTAACTTTCGGTAATGTTGTTGTTTACCGTCTGTTTCATCGAGACAACAAACAGTTTAATTCTCCTCCTCAAAACTCCTCCAACAGCAAAAAGTTGCACAAAGATGGTAGAAAGCTCCGTCTCCAGCTATCTTTAAGAATGCATCAGGTGTACAACCTTTGGCTGTGGACCACCCTGGCAAGACTTAGTTGCCATAAGAGCCACACAGTCAAGCATGACTTAGACGCTTAGGACATAAGACTGGAAGGAGTATCAAATCCCGTTCCCTTTTATTTGAAGAAACAATTTACTATAATTCCATCCCAGCAATTACCATATAATTCAATTTCTCCTCAGCCTTCATTTTGGTAGGCTAAACAAGACAAGTTTTCTTAGACTTTGTCTACGTGCGAGTCTCATTGACAAGCTGGTCAGCCACAAGCCAGGTCTGACCCAAGGACCATGTAAAAACCTTCACACAGCACTGTGCTAGAGTTAATACACCCTGCAGAGAGGCTGGGCGTGTTGTCTTGAACACAAGTCTGTGCTAATGCTGCTCTGTGGCTCCAAAGGATGTTGCTGGAGTGATTTGTAATACCACCTCAGATGATGCCCTGCCAGGAGCTTTGGACCTCCTAAACATGTACACAGTGATGGGCAGGGGGAGAGCCAGCACATCCCAGTCAGATGGGAGGTGGCTGCTGCCTCCACTGAAAAAAAGTGCAAGCCTACGGCCGGTTGTCTTGCACTTGCCAGACTTTCCTTGAGAAAAGCAGTCAAGTAAGCCCTGGCTGCAAGCCAGACTGATTTTACTGAAGGACAGTGTGTATGTGGCCCTCAGGTACGGAGAATCACAATTTCGAGTCATCAGCAGGTACTCTTAGAACATTGTTGTCTTTCTCAGTCCATGATTTCTACTGAAAATATGAAGTAAGATTGGCCCAACACAGATCCCTTATGAATGTCTCTAGTAACTTCCTGTTAGCCTCAGAGTTCCATTTTAAGCAAAACCCATGAAGTTTTCTTTTTAGCCAGTTCCTTACTCACCTTGCAATTTTTCATCTAATTCCCATTTATTTCAGTTTAACTAATAATTTCCTATGTGGCAGCATATCAAACACTTTACTGAAATCCAGATAGATCTACTGTATTTCTCTACTATAAAAATCCATTTTTATTAAAGAAAAATATTGGGCTAAACATCAAGATCAGTCTCTGGTAACCTTATATTGCATTTTATCCTGTTTTCTTTTTACTTCCATGTGCATAATTATTTTTCTTTTAAAATTAGTCCGCAGTCTTTTCATACAGTTCAGGCTATGCTAATATATTTAACATTACCCAGAACTTTTTCCTCCTCTTTTCTGTTCTTCATTTGCACAATACTACCAGTTAGCTCAATTTATTAAATATCCTTGTTAATTGGTTTTGAAATGACAGTACCTTCACCATTTAGGCTAGAACTTTAGCTCAACAAGTTTTGCTTCCATCTCAAGTGCCTTAATTTCCACTTCTGTCCTTTCAGACTTAGCTGTGCTGCGTTTGGACCCATGTTCTACACCACTGCCTTTATTAAAAGAAGAGACTCCTTGTTTCACAAATTGTGGTGGAGTCTGATCTAGTCCCTGCTGGCCCCAGGACCACGCAAGCAAAAAGCCATCCTACAACATCTCCAGTTCAGAGTGAATTTGTTCTGCAAGGTTATACAGCTCCCTACGTGGGAGTTTACTTGCTGTTTATACATGTCTAACTGGGATTGTTTGTTCAGAATGTTGTACACCTCTGCTGTGTAACTCATGTTGAGTTGGTTGAGAGCAATGTACTTCTCACTAATATCACAAATAGTTTAGAGTTGTCTGCACTCGTAAAAGTGTGAGTATATAGGAAAAGTTGACGTCCTCAGAAGTTGAGTGTAGCTCTTGGAATAATACATAGTACTATGGCAGTAATTTTGATATCCTAAATATCAGACTGATAACAGAGGTCTTAAGAAAGCACAATACCACAACTTTATGGCAGCCATATCAGTAAATCACATGTGAACTTGTTGTTCTTGAAAAGGCCAAAGAGCTCTTAAATTCTGGATTTCTTTCAGATTAAGAAACAAAAACAAAAACTAATGTTCTTGTTCTTTGTTCCTTATTGACTAGATAATAGGAGGTTACTCTGAAATGACTTTGTACAGTTATTATTATTGGAAGGCTGATTTCTATAGCACAGACTGCAGAGTCTGTAAAACAGCCTAGCAGTTCTCAGCCTTTTATACTGGAAATAAGTTTTCTTGAAAAAGAAACCAAAATGAATGTTAAGACCAAACAAGCCTAAACATCCAGTAACCTTTTGGCACACATCTTTCTAAAGCACCTGCAGTGATATAGGAAGCAAAAAGTGAAAATCAGATTATTTGAAGGATTCTCAACAGGGGCTGTTAGTGAGCCTTTGTGAGAAAGTGCACACAAGCACAAACACACACACACACATCTAAGCAGGAGGGGCCAAAGGAGCAGGTTATCCTGACAATAAAGTAATGTTAGCCAAATGTGACCTAATTTCTCCACAGAACAATCCAGGCAGAATTGCTTCCAAGAGATTTGCTTACACAGAGAAAAATCCTCATTTTGGTATCTTCTTCACACTGATTTTTTTGGGGGGAGGAGATTGTTTACTGTTTAGGTTTTTTTAAATTAACACCTCAAACGTTAACCCCTTCTTCAGTAAGTTAATGTAGTTGCTTCCCCACTTTTCCAAAGTACATCAGTTTGACTGTAAAAGTCCATATTTAGTCAGCAAAAGTGCTCTATGGCTCTGCTCACATTTAAAGTTCTTTTGTTCTAGGAATCATGCAAATACATGTGAGGGCATGGACTTTCCCCTAAATCATTTGCAATATGTAAAAATTCCCGTTAAGATAAATCTGGATCAGAGCATGCAAAGAAATAGTAAAGAATGGGATGTAATCTTAGCCACATCTGTGTACATTAGAATGATTTATTGGCCTATTTTTTCATTCTGAAATGTAGAAATAAAATAAATATGCAGGAAATAAGCTAGGAGTACATATGGCAAGTTAACAGTCCCCTCAAGCTGTTGTTTTATTAGCTTGGCAAATGATGGAAAGCAAAATCCTGGGGAAAAGTCTAAACTGTAAGAGGTCATCTGGACGATTCTAGAAGTGGTATTTTCCCATTTAGATAAAATACCCACTACACAGCAATTGGTTAGGAGCACTACACCACTACAAATGCTGCTTTTTAGGTAAGATATTAAAAACATTTTTTTTTTCTCTTCATAAGATCATTTTTTAAATAGGGAGAGGTTAGTAAGGATCTGGGAAGGTGGTGTCCACTCCTCAAACTGACCTTCTCATTCCACTTGACTGTGCATATTTAAAGAGTATTTGGGAAGCTTCACTTCCCATCTTAAATGCACTTTGAAATATTGAACAATTCTATGGCAGATATAGCTATTACTGTATCCTGTATGAATTTTATCCAGTATGGGGCAATTACAGTAATGGCCAGATTCAGTACTATGCAGAAATTATAGCCATATATCTACAAAATGCAAACTATAAACATATACCAAATGTAAACAAAAGATTCAGACGTTACATGGATGATGTGCAGCATGACCTGTTTCTCTAGGCTCTCCATCATTTCCCTAGCAACTCAGAGTGTGACCATAGAACAGAGCTGTAATTCTTACATGTTGCTTTTATGGTTAAAATTTCAGAGTCCATACTAGCAATTGGTAAGGTGTTAGGACACTGTGTCAATATGAATGTATCTAAGTTGTTCTAGTGTATATCTATTGTATAAACAAACTGATATAATTCTCTTGACGGAAAACTAAAAGAGCCTTAAAAACTCAGAAAAAAACTTGTCTCTGGGGATTTATTCTGCATACCCGTGCATGATTTGACCCCATCCTTGGCTGCTATTAAAGAAGTTTCCTGAATCTGCTGGGAGTTACTCTATTTCTTGAGAACTCATTGAACAGCACTGTTTGTAGAGCGTTGTGTGTCCAAACCCATATAATTACCACACTCAGCATTTGTTTCTGGAGGGAGTAGAAGCAGGGTGACTAGGTGCCACATAGTTTTCCAGCATGATGCTGGGTTATGGACTAGTTACTTGGGGACATTTTCACCATCAGACGCTGTGGAAGAAGCATATTCATGGTTGGACACTGACGATGCAACATGTTGATGCTCACAGAATGAGAGGATTTCCAACTGCAGCAGGATAGAAGACAGAACTAAACTAAGACAAATTTTAAAGAAAGACAACATGTAGGAATGTGCCGTAAGATTGAGAGATGGGGAAAATGACATCTGAAATAGAGACACTGCTGCAAAACGGTGGCAAACCAGTTTAACATGGAGGAGAATTCCAAGGAGAGACTAAAAAGGACGTGAAAGAGGAACATTTCAATTAGTTTGCCTGAACACCTATCTACAACCATTTGAGACCTCCTGAAGTGTCTGGGACATCTTCACAAAATGGAAAAATCGTACATAGAAGACACAGGAGACCCAAACCAACAGCTGGGTGCCAAACATCAGTAGCACTAGATGATTCTTCTTGGACAACCAAACTCAGCCAAAAATTTTTAGTGTACTGGGAGTAAAATACGTTTTTGGAGAGCTTCAAGGATCTTGAAAATTTAATTTTGCCTCATTGAGCCTTCTTGTTGAATGAAGTTAGAAGTTCATAAAATCAACTAGGGTGTATAAAATATTCTGCTTTAAAAATTTCCTGTTCCCCAGTCCTTTCTGGCACCAATACCTACCTACAATGTATTCTCAAATCTTGACCATGGACAATTTCTCTTCCCAAAGCCTATCCCCTGAAGCTTATTGGTGGAACTTCTCTGTGATACAGTAGTCCACACTCTTACTCCTCACATTTTCCATGCCATTCTCCCTGTATCTTAGTCCTGGTTCTTCACCTGCAAGTAGTGATCCAACCTAGTTTTACCTCACTTTACATTTCAGAACTTTGTCACTTCCTTTTCTTTAAGGATCAAGAAATTGCTTATACATATTGTAACTCATCTTCTTGTCTAAAGATTTCTTTTTTATTCTTTGGCGATTTTACTTTGCCCCTTGCTGTCTATTTCACCTGCAATTACCACAACATTTTTGCATACATTCTACCATGCATTGCAGAGATGGGGTTTGGACATCTTAAACCTGCTTTAGACACCGTCTGTTGAAAGGTTTTCCTTCTCTATGTTAGGGATTGCTTGTTTGCTATTTGGCTTTTAAGATCATGGAGAAAGTTCAAGATGTTAATCCTTGCTCAAACAGCCCTCTGTCATTCCATGTTTGCTTGGATCTCCAACCTTCATCTGATTTCTCAGGCTCAGTCAAGCTATTCCATTCAAAGACATCAGGTAAATATCACCTTCGTAGCACTTCAGGTCTGTTGCATGTCAGGAGCTGTATGTGAGCTCAGGTTTAGGACTGACGCATACTCTGCTTCTGCTACTTCAAAATCCAACCAAATCATCAGCAAGCAAACAAGTGTAGCCATGGAGATATTTCCTTCCTTCCTTTTTCCATGCTACCTGACACCAGGAGATCTGTACCTTAAAGCTCAGTAGCACTCAGAGATTCTGTCTATATTAAGAAAATTAACAGAGAGTATAATGGAGCAGAGTGAAGTCCAACTGATATCTGTATCCACTGGAAATGGGCCAGATCTCCTACTGTGTTAAGGGCAAAAGAGTCCACACTGTAAATGTTAGACAGACAGGTTGTTGATCCATTTGTTTTCCTGTGATTTTCCCAGGCTTGATGCCTTCTCCAGTCTTCCTGGCTACACCCATTATCTGTTCCAACAACTGGCCTACCGCACAGGATGAATTTGATGTGATATAAGCCTTTGGTGAATCAGATATTTTCCCATAAACATTCAGTTTTTCAGTCTAGAATTTGTTAAGGGAAACTATTGTTATAAAGCAGAAAGCTATTGAAATCGTTACAGGCTCCACATTTCACAAGGGCAGAACATTTGCTTGTAAATATTTTGCTTTTACAGAATGAAACTGAGCCTCTTTTGTTTGCCTATCCTCATTTGTTTGTAATGAGATCTCCCTTTGACACCGTGTCTCAAAAAATGCACTCTAAATGTTTCATGCAGCTTGCTTCATTTTGGAATACTGGCACTCACCTCTGGTTTATGTTGGGAATTTTTGCCTTTTTTTGGCATCCGTGAGACAGCATATTGCATCCAACTGCAGATGGACTTGCTCCAATACAGTTCAAGAGCTGTTGTCCTATTTTCAGGTATTTCTGAGATCTGTTAAAGACCCTTTAGCTCCCTTCTGACACAGGAAGAAGTTTAATACTGAGGCAAGTATTTTTCTTTCGTAAGAATTTTTAAAAAATGAAAGACAAGAAGGGGGGAGAAACTGGCAAGCAACTAGCTTCCTAAAAATGAATCTGAGATTCAATTGGACTTTACATGTATTTCAAAGGAATGATTTAAAACCATGTATTTTGTCCCTTTACAAATCTATGTTCTGCAGGTTCCAAAATCTTTCATATTCCTTATGTGGCTGTATCTAAAGTTCTGGCCAGACATGGCTGAAATTTAACAGAATTTAGTAATTAACTGACTATTCATTAGGGATTGTTAAAAAGCTGGCAATTTTGGTCAAGACCAATGGCAGCATTTAGGAGTCCCAGGAGGTTTCATTTTTCGCGTAAAGCTTGTCTACAAATATCCGGCCTATAGACCAGGAATAGATAGATGGAAAGCTCAAAGTTGCTGCTGCTTAAATATTGGCTGATGGCACTCTCACGGCATTTGTTAAAGAGGAGAAGGTGCTTAGGTCTCCATTTGCTAATGCCATCCAACCATCTGCTATAAGCATTCCCCCAAGCAAGGCTACCATGCAGGTATCTTGGCTGAACTGCCTGGTCATGGATGATGTAACAGATACAGTGGGCTGCAGCAAAGTGCTCTGAGGGGATATCTGATCATGCACATTAGCAATTTTTCTTAATTGAAAACTTAATTCAATCCTTGTTGGTCATGGTCAATCTAGGTTGACAGGGCTGGTTTGTTTGAAGTTCTTTAGTATGCTAAACAAGCAGGATCAGCTTTATGGATAAGACTGGGCAGTTTAGTGGACTTGGGAAGAATTCTCACCACCTTGCTGACCTTTTGCTCAGAAGCTATGGTTACATTTCAAATCTCTAACTCCAAATTATTTCCAGTTTTCTGAATTTATTTACTCAAGCATTGCATTCCAGAAATTCGAGTTCCTTGGCATTTAAGCCGTGGGATAACTGGTTTAAAGTGCCTTCATTTGCTTTGGAGAAAAGGTTCCTATAGATTGTATACACCTTTGTCCACAAAATCTCACACTAAAATCAGAGCGAGTGGAAAGCAGCAAAAATATTTTTGCAGCTTTAAAGCCCATAGACTTGACAAAGCTCTTTCATTTCCCAGTTCTATGGCAATTCCTCTGTCTTACTTGTGATCATGAAAGGATTCATATGATAATGTCTTCTGTGACAACAAGTGACAATTACTGACTCACAAGAACCCTTGCTAGCCTGCATTACTGCCACTCCCTCGTTCCATACTTCTTAGCACAGAGAGACTGGGAGACTTTTTACTTCTTTTGACTTGTTCCCTCCTGCACCATTGTGCATGAATAATGTGTGCATCATGAGGGTGTGTTTCAGAGGAAATGCACTACTTGGCAGTCAAGGAGGAAGAACATACTGTGTTTAATGATTAGATGGCATTTAACCACACATAAATCTATTATGGGATTAAAAATCTACCACAGTGCCAGCCACAGGAAAAGAAATACACAGCTACAGAGACTACTTGGTGTGTGTACACACAGCCACATCCACCCTTGCTGTGATTACAGATACATGATCATTTTCCTGAGGCATTTTCTGAGAAAATGAGGTACAAATGTTTAATTCTGGATTGTATTTGCTAACAGAGGTAAGGAAATCCCAGAAGCAAAAGTTTAGGATAAGTAATAATAAACAGCTTGGTCAATAAGTAGACTGAGGCATTAAAACTATGTTTCCTTGCATCTCACGCACACAAAAATGTGGATGATGGTCTGTTATTCTGACAGACCGAACCACCCCTAGCTGACTGTCTCTTTTACCACCAGTTAAACTTCTTCCTTAGCCTTTATTCCATTTATAAGTTTTCACTCTGGATAATTTGTTTTTAAATCTGAGCTCTGGGTCACTATGGAAAGAGTCAGTTTATACTTTCTTTTTGGAGTTGTTGGGTTTTTGGGGACCTTTTGTGATTTAAAAGCTTTTCTCCTATTCCAAAATAAGTTCCTGAAGTAAATCTAATCAACTTTTACGCATCTGTGTGATTATTTCTTCATTCACATACATATAGTTGTATATGTTTTCCATTGTTTCTATCTATGTTTAAAGGTGAATTATGTATATAAAAATATATCTGTTATGGATGATCCGAATGAATCACAGAATCATTGCAGTTGGAAGGGTTGTTGGCCGCCTTTGCTGCAGGGGCATATTGCTGGCAATGAGGGATTCAAATGTCCCTTCTGCCACTACTTCCCTTTACATGTTTAAGGATTAAGGATTACTTTTAGCCCCCTTTCTCCACTCCTACTTGCTAGTTGAGCATTGGAGACATCAGCTTTATCACCTGGGATATCATCTCAAGACACTTTTTACACAAGGTTATCATAGGAATTAACATTACTGCCACTACTTTGGCAAGAAAACCCACCACATGAGTTATTCCTCATTTGTCATGACTATATGTAATTATATTTTCTCAGTGAAAACCAGACTACATACAGTATGTTTTACAAGAGGTTGTTCCCAACTCTTCCATTGCATTTTAGACTATACAATGGGCAAGCATCAAAATTCACAAGGTCAGAAAGAGAAGAAGAGAAAGCCTGGTTTTACAAGCTTGTTTAGGAAATCTGGGAGACAGGTGGATTCACATGTTCTAGACTGTGCTCAGTAGAACATTTATAAGCAACGTTAGGAAAACCACTGTGAAGAAAAGTTATTCCAAAGGAACAAATGTCAAATATCTTCTTTAAATTCGAAGTAATTGGACCAACAACGTATGGTACACAACCATGGAAAGTTGTCCTTCCATAAATGACACTACATAAACTGCATTCCACTATTTAAAAATGAAAACTGCCTAGGAGAAACAGGGATGAGATGAAGACATACAACTGAAAAGTTGACATTGAGCCTGAAAAAAAATATTATTCCAGATGAAAGTCCCACTCAAATTTTAATTCAGTGGGCCCTATAGTGTGTTTGGGTACATGTTTTTATTGCTAATTTACACTGGACAGACAGATCTATGTTATTTAATGTAGCTTTCAGCAAAGTGAAGGGACTCTAAGTAACCAGAAGCAATGGCATGATCATCTTACCCCAAAATAAGGATCTAAAATAGGTCAGAGAAGTCCTATATCAGAAGTACCCACTTCTTTCCATTATGCGAGAAGGAAATAGGAAATCTTACAGGTAATAATAAGAAGAACAAGCTTTAGCAGAACAAGCTTGAAATGTTACAAGACAGATTAGCATCCTGTGTGATAGATGATGCCATTAAGTTCTTGGAACACAACCATTTTTTTGCCACTGCGTTCAATGAAGTTATCATAATTTCAGCAATAACTCTAATTCCTTTCAGCAACATCTGATAAAGATGGATGTCTTTCTTTTCAGATGAACTTGAACCAGAATATTTAACAGCCAAGAAAGAAGGTAGTAAGCATCAGATGGAAGCACTATTCAATTGCTTTCTTAAAGTTCCCCGTAATGAACTTTACCATGTTTCATTTTTTGCTTTATGGATGAACAAAATCTGAAACAGCAGTTTAGGACAGAAAACATGACAATTCTTGCTAGCCTACAGTCAGTGTAGAAGCCAAGACATGAGAAAAATATTTCATGAATAAGACTTTATTGAATATAATTCAAAACGACAGCTTGAAAGGTTACTGCGAGTCAGCCTTGCCTTAATTAGCAACTTTAGTGCTTCCATTCACATAACTGTGAAGCAGAAATCTGTTAAGGAAGTCACAAACAAAAATCCTGCATATAAACAGAATGACTGGCCAATTCATGGGTGGATTTGCAGGCTGATCATTCCCAAATACTGCACACCGTGTTCTGCACCCTACAGCAGAAGACTGCTACTCTATCAGTAGCAAAAACATTTACCTTTCAGTTCCAAGCAAGACTCCTCAGAAACATCTGACTTCGGCCTCATCCCCAGCTTCCTAGAGCAGGCTTGTACCCATTCCAGCTCTAGCAGCAGGGTTCAAGCTTTCTGCCAGCCTTCATTTCAAGGGATGTTACTTTTCTTCAGGAACTCTTTCGGATTCGTTTTATTTTACGTTTTTTTTACACCTGTGCTATGTTGTGACTTCCCTGTCCAGCTGGCAAGATAGAAAAAACAGAAATCTACTTCCAACTGGCAACTGAAGTCTACAAGTAAAGATACCTCTTGTGGCTCTGAAAAAAGATGGTAAATTGTCTGCCTGGTGAGCTACAAACCTCTCTGATGCAGAGGGGGCAAGCAGACATATGTCTCAGTAATGAAGATCAGCCAAAATCATTGCGAAGACAAAGAGATTTTAGTCCTTCACAGCCATTCTGATGGAGTAGAATGAACATGGGATGGAGGACACAGAAATTACCCTGTTTCTTGTGATAAACTCAATATAGTTCTTTGGCCCACAGTAATACATAGCAGGAAAGACTTCGTATGTGTACTTCGTATGTGTACCCAGTTCAAGAAAGATGAAGAGCTACTGGAGAGAGACCAGCAGAGGGCTACGAGGATGGTGAGGGGACTGGAACATCTCCCCTACGAGGAGAGGCTGAGGGAGCTGGGCTTGTTCAGCCTGAAGAAGAGAAGGCTGCGAGGGGACCTA
>Ga0065711_1045587_pt1 | contig 13382 bp, 7 predicted proteins | sample Hoacrofraction12_FD_59098 | JGI IMG/M metagenome (GOLD analysis project Ga0065711, IMG submission 59098) | Hoatzin crop microbial communities from Cojedes, Venezuela - Epithelial fraction 12 v2 (version 2) | ecosystem: Host-associated > Birds > Digestive system > Esophagus > Crop | place...
GTCTGAGGGAGCAGTCAGCCCGGCTGTCGCTCCCGTCAGCGGAGGCAGGTTCGTGCCCGGTGGCGGGAGCAGAGCGGCGGATCTGTAGGAGGATATCGGGTGGATTGTAACCTTTTGTGGCATACATCAGCGCGAAAATAGAATTCCTTTGGAAGGAAGTGTCTGCAATAAATAGGGGAAGGTTGGAGAAACCAGTAGGGTTTTTTGGCCCTCCGTTTTCCTCCTTTACCCAGTTCTGTTGATCTGGGCATTCAGTGTTTGAACTGCTTGCATCTGTGTTTTGGCCTCCCTTGATCAGAAAAAACAAGACTAAGACTTCGATCGTCTTCCTGGCCGTTGGTAAACAATTCACTACAGTACAAATGTGGGGACGGGAGAAGATGTAATTAACAGGCTCTTCCTCGGATGCGACAGGTTGTTAGCAACATTGGTCACAGGTCCATCCTTGTACAGACCCCCTCATCATTCAGGTCTTGCAATGAGGAATGCAAGTGTGTCTTTTTCACTGTGAAATAAATTCACATTTTTCAAATAACAGCTAAGAAGGAAGCGTTCTATACCAATGAGTACTGAGCATCGCAGATTTGCAAAGCTTCAGCTGATGTTCCAACATCTCTTAGCATGTCCTCCCTGCCTCTGAGGAGCATCTCCCCTGCGCTCCCCACCCTCTCATCCACACCAGGTCTCAGGGATGCAACCTTCTTCAATTTATGCGGCACCCAGTGGAAATCTATCCACATATATTTCACATCTGCAAAACTATGGTGATCTGCTAGTTGACATGATGAGTGTGAAGTACTGCTAGTATATACACAATAAAACAAAAATTCAGCTTTCCTTACAGTGTTTTCCTTCATCCAAAATATTAGCTTATTTTCATCTGGCTATTTATGTTGGATGACCCTTTTTTACTTCATATACACATTTAAAAAGGCAGGATAAACTACACTAGAGCAAACTTTTTTTTTTAAAAAAAGGATTTCATGACTACATTGTGGATTTGTGCTGATCAAATGATCCATCAGGACACTGTGTTGGAGCAAAAGACCAGGTTAGACAGAACCACAGTGGCTCTGCCGATGTAGTTCAGGGCTCCTGTAAAGAAACCAGTGTTTATGGTGAGACAACAGCCCCAGAACATCTCAACATGTAGCTCTAGACAAAGCCCAAAGCACTAAGCTATGCACTTTTTAGAAAAATTTAAGATACTACTCTTTCAGATAATTGCATATGTACATACAGAGATACATGTGCAGGTATATATTTGGCAACTGTTACTACAATTAATGTCCTTTTAACAGAATACTTTTCATTTGCACAGATCAGGTAGGATGTGGTAGTAGCTCTCTGGTTAGATTACTGCCTTTGGGTTTACTGTATTAAGTGGTTGTCTACCTGCTCCTTATTCTTCATTTCCTCAATGCTGAGAGCTACTGTCAGCACTTGTAGTTGATAATTTCATTGATATGTTTTCACTAATTATTTAGTCACTTATAAATCTCGTTTCTGTATTTGTGTACTACCCTGAGATGAATTCTTAAAACACTTAAAAGACTGCCTAAAGCAGAGCAAATATAATGGTGCAGCGATGTTTGAGCAGGTTACAGATTCCGTTGCTAAGCCGAATTTTTGTATCCTGTTGAGACTCTGCCCTAGGCATACAGTCTAAGAATAGCAAAGGCCATGTATGGTTAGATTCAGAAACTGTTCCTGTGCAGATTAATTAATAAACATTCATTTTTATGCTCTAAAATATATAATCACAGTAAGTTATTAATTATATGTTAGCTCAATATGCATATTTCAGTTGGACTTCATAAATGTGTTACTAGTCAAGGAAAAAAAAGCAACTGGAAGCATTTATAATGGAAACTCAGTCTATTTATCAGATAACAATATTAAAAAAACAGCGTGGCCTTGAATGGCAGTCCGGTATCTGCAAGCGGTGTGCAGACTTGCCCACTGGTTTGTGCATTCTGCCTTCTACGTGCACTGAAGCGCCAAGGTCCTGCTCGCACAGGGCATGGTGCAGCACTGCCAAGCGCATGCATACAGCGGCTCAAACCACCAGTGACACCTGGGAGGGTCAGTTATGGACCACAGTGATTTCAGACAACTGCTTTTCCAGTGTAGCCCACCAATAAGGGAAGCTGTGTTAAGGAGAACAAGACTCTCTGTGTTTACTCTTTTGACAGGGGTCTGGAAATGCAGCCGGCGACGTACTTGTGCCTGTGTCTCATGTAGGGTAGATGTGCAAGGGCGGGTGAGAAATGGCCAGGCCACCTCTTTGTGCAACCTCGCACCCTGTCCCCAGCAGCCTCACAAGCTCTGAGTGCTTGGGCTAGTAAGGGAAAGATGGAGAATACTATTGTTTTCTGAAAATATAGGCTAGAGAATTATTCTTGCGAGCAAATAATCATTAATTACTGTGCCACTGGGTTTCTTTATTAGTATGCATTATGCCAAATAATTGCTTTCAGGCTTTTGTTTTAATTGGAAGCATACTAGGGATATTTAATGACGGTTACTGTACTCTCCATCTTGAAACACAAAAATAAACAAATCAGCTTTCATTAATCTTCAAACCATTATTCATGTACAAGCATTTGCTGTATATTTTCTGACATTCAGAAGTAGTACTTCCAGCCATAGCAGTACAAGTAATATTAACAAATCATAGTTCAAAACATTAAATTGTAATCATTTTATGATGCATGCTCTAATGTTAAGTAATAGAAACAGTAATTTGCAGTGTAGAGACTGTGAATGCTGGCAAGCCATTTGAAGAGATTCTTCTGAAAACAGGTCATCTGGAGAGAACATAACTACTATCAAATGGTATCAGGCTTCTTATCACATTAGAACACCTTCAGTCATCTCTGCTGTCAACTATTTAAAAAAAGAAGAAGAAAAGGAAAAAGAAAAGGTTATTAAGATCTTTCTGAAACCTCAGCATTGTACATTAGTATGTTCATATTTAACCAGTACAGTGATCTATTTTAGGAAGTGTGAAAACACAGGGGGCAAACAGAAGAGATCACATTAAATAATTAGGACCTAAAAACATTGGAAAACAAGACATTCTCAGTTGCAATCTTCACATTGCAACACTGTGCAAAAAACTGGCTTTTATACCCAGGAGTGCTTCAGATGAAAAAATGTTGCTATCCTTGTGATAGATTAGATTTAATTCATCAGTATTTTATATGTACTACACAGCAGGATTAGTGTAAAGCATGATCTGAGACCCATTTCTGTAAGCGAAGAAGAGGCAAAGCTGGCAACGAACGGCCTGCTCGTTTAACACACTCACCTGAGTTATGTAAACATTAGAATGGATATTTATTAGCATCATAGAAGGAACTCTTCCAACAAAAGATGACGGTATGGGTAGTGTTGAGATTGTACATGGAACCACTTCTGTAGAACATTTTTCTTTGGAGAAATAACGGCAGGATAGAGACTGGAAAGAAAAACACCCACCACAAATGCTTAGCCACAGCGCTGAATGACACTTAAGAACCAAACTGGAAGCAAACACCAGGGAATACTGCTGTAGGGGGAGGCTTGATGGGATGATAATAATCTTTACTGCATCAGAGGAAACCAAAAGGTGTAGTAGGTGTTACAGCATCTGAAAAGGTACTTCTAAAGAAGGAGCAAGCCACTGCCACAGGCTGCTGGCCATGTCTTCTGTGCTGGTGGAAAGAGGTATAGCTCCACTGAAGGGGAGAGAACTGATCTGATTTTCCTTATCCAAGGAGCAGGCCTACTGGTTTGTGAGATACGAGCTTTCACAGACCATTGTATGCAACAAGTATATTTCAGTTCTTTTGTTGATGGTCACTTTGCCTCTGGGGCTTGAGTAATGGAGACAACAAATTTGCGTCTCTGTTCTGCAGTTTGCATGAAGCAAATGGTGGCAGTGCCAGTAAATGCTGGAGAAAGACAATGAAAAGAAATGCAAGCAGTACTGTGTACCTCATGCAGATCAAATGCTTGTAACCTTGGCATCCTTTATACAACACCCACCCAGGGGAAGTTTTGCATTAGCTGTGGAGACATAAACTCAGTAAAATATTGATACATGGTTTAGCTAGTTATTCTATCTTATATCATGAAGTTTGATAAATATTTAAATATAAAGTAATCTGTGCTTAAATTCAAAGATGACTTGTTGGCATTCCTTCATGATATAGTCTGTTCTATGTACAGATGGCATTACAGATTAGCAACACATGATATGTTTTTTCTTTATAATGTACTTCTTTTATGACACACCACTTTATTCAACATGCCTACACATTGCCTGTGTTCCTACATGTTGCCTTGGTAGTACTGAGGTCTAACAAGCCAGCCTATACAGTAATATGAAGCATTCTTCCACTGATAGAATAAGGCATGACGAAAAACATCTTAGTGGTGTTTACTATTTACACAAAAGCATTGTACAATTTTATAAGTCCCTTGATTAGATTTGTACTTTCTACAAATGCAGTTGTTTCAATATGCTGTAGCAGTTTATATGTCACCTTTATGTGGAAGCACATTTCATGTTATATATGGAAGTGGAAAGGCACTTTAAGTTTAGAAAGAATCTTAACTTAAACTGTCCTTTATTTCTACTCCACACGTTATTTAGGAATATGTAATAATAACTTAAACATGCCCATATGGATAGATATTTGTGCTGGGAATGAAATGATCCTAGTTGGTATATGATTAAGACTTTGTTATCCAAAGATGAAGACCTCTTTCAGAATGTGATTAGGAATTTTTATATTTATTTTACAGATGGGAAAATATGAGGCAAATGTGTACTGACCACCGGTCAGTCACAAGAAATCACCAAGAAGGAAAAGAACACAAGTCCACTGACCTGTGGACATGTTCAGTGGACAATGTTTTTCCCCTAGTCTGAAAGAAATTCAGTTCCCAGTGATCAGGCATTCACAATCCCTGCTTTGCAGCATGGGAAGAGCACTAGGAATTTGTTCTTCTCAATTAAACTATTAATGTAGAAGGATGAGGAGGTAAATGCATTCACACACTTGGCATTAGACACTTACATGCCCAGGTTAGGAACTTGCACTCCAGTAGTTAACTGACTCTCTCCTGACTACCTACAGAGCCTGAAGAGCTACTTTCCTAAGTTAGTCTTCCAGGTCAGGTATCAAAAGCTGTAAGGAAGAACAGCTTCCGAATAGGCTACACAATTTAATTTTGCTTCTTACATTGCTTCTTTATTCAGGCTAAATATTAATTTAAGCTTAAGAATGTTTTGATGTGTAAATAAACTGTTGTAAGGGACACTGCTTCTCGCTTCAGCAAGGCTATGAAAGAGTTGGTGTGACTTCCATTGGCACCTCCTGACTTTCCCATGTTAATCATCTGTGAAGTTCAAATACCATTCAAAGGAGGGATCAGCATCTTTTTGCAGCAGCTTTGAACTTTCTTTATTCAAAAGGGCAGCTAGAACTAGAATTAGGTACAGCTAGTCTTCATTATTTAGCTCATTTATTATTTATGTCTTCCTCCCACAGTGCCTGTGAACCTCACATCTTGTGCTTGCAGAGGTGGGAGTCTGAATGTTGCTCTACTTGCTTTCACAAACTCCAAGTAGCACAGCAGTCCCTGAGGCATGGCCTGTGATTCATAAGCTGGGCTCCAGGTTGCTCACCAAATACAGCCGGTGATGTTGCAGCCTCTAGCATCCCACGCAAAAAAAAATTGCCAATGCACTCTCTCCACCTTTCAGGCAAGCAATCAGACATGAACCCCCCTGTACACAGTTACTACCTGAATGTACTGTAGTTCTTGTCGCTCCCTCACTGCAGGGTCTCTCCACCTCATGCTGTGTAAATTATTTTTTGGACATGTTGTGGCTTATTGTATTACAAGGTTCTGCAGGTCTTCTAGGGGTTGGGAGGACAGGCAGCTGTGACTTTCAGTGGAGATAAATGCAGGAAGGACATCATGGGATGGCTGTTTTATTTTAAGCTCCTGATGGTCAGTGTATTACTGTCTTTTTGCAGAGATCATGCATGACCAGACTGGTGACAGCTTTAGTAGCAAGTTGCGTTGCCTTGTCATACTCTTTAAGAACATATTACCTCTTTTCTGCAGTATGCAGCTTTCATCCTTCTGAGATGCCTTCCTCCCCGGATCCTTATCTGTCAAGGACTAGCAGATGGAAAGGCAAGAACTTCAGAACAGCCTGGTGGGTATTGAGTGGGTGAGGTTAAAGTGGAATACAGTAGAATTGCTAAAGTAGATTTGAAATTTCTGCAGAGCTTTTTTTGTTCCGTCCTAAAGAGAATAAATAAAGGCTTAGACTACAAGTCGCTTTAGAAGGAGGGCAGTGCAGTAAAGGAAAACCAGTGACCTACTTAAAAAGAAATTAAAACACATTAAACCTCTTGGGGTTGAGGTTACAAAAAAATAGTAACGAAAAAGTGCAACACAATGAATGTGTGCATGAAAGGAGACATCATCTTCATTTCATCCCCAGAGGCAACAAAATTCTAACAGGAATCAGTTTGGCTCCCTGTCAAATTACTGTTATGCAGTTGTTTTTATTATGCAGTTTAAAGGCATATTTTTACTTTGCCTAGTAAGACTTTTAGGGCGCTGACTTTCTAGTGTGTTAGTATCTTGTTTCAAAACAAATGCTTCTCACCCTGTCCAGTATCCTAGGGCACAAATAAGTTTCTGCCATCCTTGTCTATTATCCTGTTTATTATGACAGTTGTACTGTATTTCAGCAACTTGATTTTTTCCCTTTTTTTTTCTTTCCTGACTATTACATAGACACGATTCTGGATGACCAGAAGCTGTGTTTTATTTATCCTTTAATCTTTGATCTGTTGATTTGGATGGTCTTTCCAGGACTTAATGCTTCTGTTGGCATTGCTGTCATTATGACCAGGTCATATCAGCCTTTCCATTGCATCAAAGTGGTTCCCCAGGGAAGGAGTCTATTTACCTAATGTAAATCACAACATGCAGACCTAATCAGAGCTACCTTCACAGCTCTATGGATAATAATTACAAGCACAGGAATTACATTTGTCTTATATCCAAAGCTTTGAGAGTAATTAAGTCAGTTGGGAACAGACAGGCTGATTTGATACCTTTGTGGATTATTAGGATCCAGCTGTTTGGGCACTTTGATACCCACGGTGACACAAATCGCTGCCAAGTTGACAGGAGCATCCTGATGCACAGGTCCTCCTTACAGCATGAGAGCCTCCCACGGCTGTGCCCCCTGCACACTCACACCTTTCCAGGACCCAGCACCAAGCCTGGGTTCCAAGAGCCTGACTGCGCCAGAGCGTGGCCCAGTCTTTCACCACCAAAGCTGAAACAAGGATTCATGATTGCTACACTGGAGCAGGAGACAGAGGAGCCATGTACCAGACCCCAAAACATATATGCCCTTACCTGCCTGCAACTTGCTATTCCTGCCACGATAGGTTCCACATTTCTCATTTGTTGTCCTCTTCTGTCCCTGTTGCTAAGGACTTAATCTCATCCCCTCTTTTAGTTTCTGTTGCCCACTCATCACACCATCTTTAATCGCCTTCAGTCTTCTCCTCACTCTTCTTCGGTTTTTCCTCTCCACAGATCCACGCATGATTTAACCTCTTCCATCTTAAAACAGTGCCCTTGAACTCATCTGCCTTTCCTGTTTTTTGCCTCATCATCCTTTCTCTTTTTATTTCTCAGCGTACTTAACAAAAAGTTTACAATTGCTGTCTGGGGTTTCATCAAAAAAAAACCCACTTTAATGCAGCTTCTGCCCTTGTACTTTGCTGACACCTAAGTCTACAATTTGTTTCAGTAACTGTCATATTCTTTTCTCTCTCTTGAGGAAACATCCTAGTCATTTCAATTTTTCCCCATTCACAGTCATTCAGAATATTGCTGCAGATAATGTTTCCCAAAATTTGGCCACAAAGTAAGAGAAAGTTCCGACTTTCCTTTATTCTCCAAAGGCTTATTTTCACTTTCAGGGCCTCTCCCCCCTTATAAACCTGCATTTGTAACATTTTTTATTTCTTCTCTTCAATCCCCATAATTATTTTGATTCAACTGCACAGCAGCTGTTTCTGTGTCAGAAAATGGGTGACAAAAGGAACCACAGGACCAGCAAACACACTAGGTATCATCTCGCAGCATAGACCCTGCCTGACAAATTCCATGGTCCAAGCTGCACCACACTGCTAACTGTCACTCCTCAAAGGTAAACAAGGACCTGCCTTGGCAGTAACTCATCAACAGAAATGCCTGTCTCCACTGCAGGTGCTGGCGTACAGAAGAACACTCTCTCCATCTTGGATGTTGTCCTCATACAGAGTGACAAGAGATTGCCTGGCTTGGAATTGCCAGCTTGTGTTTGGCATGAATTCAGCCATCTGGGCTGGAGGATGGTGAGCTATGCACCAAAACCAAACACGTGGGAGCCCCTGGGCAGGCCCATGTGCAGGTCTGGTGCCATCAAAATGGTGGTTCTATGGAAATTCTCCTCTTATACCACACTATGATGCCAGTCTGCATTGCCCATTTGTTTTGTGCTTTCCCTGTGCTACCCACTGGGGAAAAATTTCCTGTATGTATGAATATCTAAAATAACTTTTCAGTTCCTTGTTAAAGTTCTTTGCTCTGATATCTGAAAACCCCATGACAACTGTAAAGGCTGCTGGAACTGATACCAGTCACACTGACGGGTACCGTTGTGTCGTTTCCTTGCACTTCCCCATCTGTCTCATAAGTACATTTATCCTCTCCTCTTTAATGCTTTGATTTAACCTTGTGGAGACAAGGATAGGACGTAAGAGGGGCTTTACTCAGAGACTGTTCGAGTGACGAAACCAGTTCTAAGAAGGGTCCTTGCAGGAAAAGAACTATATTGGAAATTAATTTAAAGGCTTGAGTGGAAGAGTGGTGTAAAGCAAAGGGGAGCCAAACCCTAATCCTGTTGCAGATTCATTCTTCTCTCACATAGTTTCTCATCCATTTGTGGTGTGGATGATTCTAAACTGCCAATGTAATATTTATAATCTCAAAATCTGCTCAAATCAGGAGATGTTCAGTGCTTAGAATGCTGTCTTTCCTATTTTGCGTGATCTAACTGTAATTGGTGTTAAGTTATTCCTATTTTTTCTAGAAATACAAAATGTGTTACTTTGCTTTTAATCTGCATAGACTGAAACCATCTGCTGTGGTTCACAGTTGAAGAACAAGAGATTATAATTTCCATCTAGTATTTATATCCAGCACTCTTTAAACAAGTAATTGTTACTGCTACCAAGTTGTAAGTCAAGAGAAGTGTACAATCGTAATCCTACATTTAAGCACCATTCCCTTTTTGAAAAAAATTCCAACATTTAAATGCACATTTATCTTGCTTCTACCTAATAGGGAGAAGGCAGCTTTTAGTGGCTCAGGTGGAGGAGGAGTGGAGGCTGTTCTCAGGGAAGTCAGTGACACTAACTCCATTAGTTAAATGAGTAAAAGGTGATTTGACAAAAGAAGGAAAATCGTGCTGTACTCAATTGCGGGCTCAGCTAGTTTGCCTCCAGAATGGCAGGAAGCAAGAGTCAGCAGGGACAGCTTTGCACTGAGAAGACCTATTTGAGAAATACATTTTGTTTGTGTTGTACATGGATATACCTCAAGTCTGCTTGAGTTACAGCAGAAACATGGGACATCCTGTTTGCATTGCACTCAGACATGCCACAAGACAGTTTGATTTAGGGTAGGAAGTGAAATATTGTGTAATATCTGTTTGCTTGGCATAGTTGCACAAAAATAGTAGAGCTAAGATAACTGTACCCAGGAATCAGATGGCCAGCATGCCGTCTGCAAACAGGTGACACCCACCTGAGGAGGCTGGATGGAACCAGCGTGCAGAAGAGTCTAAAATCTGTCTGACAAGCCAGAACAGACTGGATCTGATCTAGGGAAAGAGGAACTCAGCCTTTGGAGCACACTGGACTTGATCCACAGGAAAGCTATATATAAACACGAGTGATACACAGTGGAGCCTGGGGAAGGGAGAATATGCCCCCTTTGGTTCTGTCTTCCTTTGCTGGAGAGCTCTCAAACTCAGCCGCTGCCGCCTTGGAGGCTAAGAATCGTCAGGTGGTGTAGCCATCAGAAACCACAATGCAGTGTCAGCCTCACAGTATTGTAGACCTAAGGCTTCACGTTTAGGTCTGTATGCTTAATCAATGTTTGATTTTTGGTTGTTAACAGATGGATTGCCTGAAAGCTGAGCAGAAATAGATGCCTGCTTGGGTTATTGACTGGCTTATCTTCTCAGAACTTTCCCATTGTGGTGGTCCCCAGGTCCCAGCTGCAACAGTTAGTGAAAAGCAGTTTCTGCTACCCACACCAGTTTACCAGGCTTTGCAGGGCCTGAAAAGAAACTCCTGCCAGGAGGAATACTACCACACAGAAGCTGAGGAGAGGAACAGGATGTCTGTGAATCTAACGGAGCAGGTCTCCTGTCCATATCCTGTAGATACCAAAGTGCTTTTAATCCATGCATTGGACACTAAGTATTCTCATTGGTTTTGGATATTCAACGTATACAGATAGAATTGTATCCCACACTTTATCCATGCCCACTGTCTGTCATCCTCTGGCATTCAAAATACTGATTCAGTCTTGGTCTTAAAACCAGCTAAATTACACCAGAGGGGAATTTGGTCCTGTCTTATTGGTAAGTAGATTTTGCTTCTGTCCTACATAAACTAGAGAAAGACATAAGAGCAGCAAGGCTAAATGTGTTAGAGCAGATTTGATTCCTTATTTAGCTTTTTTCCATGATGCAAGTCTTCAGCTCACTATCTACCCTTATGTATCCTAGAACATTCTTTAAATGATGATAATGCACTCTTTCTGGCACCGTTTATTCAATTAATTTGTTACATTTGCGCAACATTTTACAAACAAAATAGGTCAATTTTTTTCCTGTTGACATAATTCAACAGACTTCACTTAAGTTTGTCTAGAAGGAATTTGGTCCAGTTAGATTTGTTTACAGATTTATTCAAAATTAGGAAATACTTTTAAAATTTAGGTCTGCACCTAACTTTCTGGCTGATCTTAGGACCGGAAAATGCTAAGGCTCATTTTTCGCCTGTGAAAAATTCTACTTAAGAATAAATGTAGGAAACTTCCAGCTCCTTGTGTTGCGATTTTTATTGTATTTTCTGTATAAAATCTTTCAACCACCAGTCTTTTTCCCATCCTTTTGAGAGAGTAGGTTTTCCCATAATTAGCCAAGTCTGACTTCTAGAGGAAGCAATACACTAAGATCTAAACTGTTGAAAGGAGGAACCACAGAGCTTCCTGATGCATTTAATCTACAGTCGGTTTAAAGAGACTGAACCTTTTGCTGTCTTCAAATATATGACGTGTTTCGTGTCACAGAAAACATTTTAGCAGAAGGGGGTGATACAAGGCAGTGTTGTGACCCTCTGAGTGCCCTAGAGAGGTTTCAACAGCAGAGGTTACAGGCAGAGCTCCTCAGTCGCACACACCCTCAGAACTGGACAAGTGTAAAACTATCTTAACATCTAAAGATCTTGTAAGATGATTCAAGCACAGCACAGAATCTCACCTCGCAGCTTTACATCACTGTACTTCCCATATGTCATTATGAATATAACATTTCTCCCTCAGTCTGGAAAGGCCTGAGATAATGAGCTTTATCTTCATTGCATTTTTATGCCTGGATGAACATGTTAGTTTGGTTCTAAAGGTCTTAGCCTTTATGGCTGAGCCTTATAGTTGCTGTAATCGCCTGACTTCAGAGAAGATGTAAAAAATAATTTCAGCTCCTGTTCTCTTATATGGTGCAAATAGCATACGTTAGTCTGTCTGGTTAGGCAGCCCTCCTATCTGATTCAGAAGTGTAAAACTTCTCCCCTTGTGTGTAATACTGAAGCATCATACGTGCATCCATCAATACTCTTTTGGTTCAAGACAAACAAAAAGAGATAACTTTTCAAACAACACATACTTAAATGTGGAACTTTTATGGTGACCTCTTATCAAGAGATGAGGAGAAGGCTAAGGTACTCAACAACTTTTTTGCCTCAGTCGTCACTGGCAACCTCTCTCCTCACCCCTCCCAAGTCGATGGATGACAAGATGGGGACCAGGCGGGTAAAGCCCCTCCCACTGTAAGGGAAGATCAGGTTTGTGACCACCTGAGGAACCTGAACGTACATAAATCTGTGGGATCTGATGAGATGCATCCCAGAGTCCTGAGGGAAATGGCTGATGGAGTTGCCAAGTCACTCTCCATGATATTTGAAAGGTCATGGCAGTCAGGTTCTGAAGTCCCTGGTGACTGGACGAAGGGAAACATTGTGCGCATTTTTAAAAAGAGTAGAAAGGAGGACCCTGGCAACTACTGACCTGTCAGCCTCACCACTGTGCCTGGGAACATTATGGAACAGATCCTCCTAGCAGCTCTGCTAAGGCACATAGCGAACAGGGAGGTGATCCAAGACAGCCTGCATGACTTCACCGAGGGCAAGTTCTGCCTGACCAACCTAGTGGCTTTCTATGATGGAGTGACTGGATCAGTGTGGAAGGGAAGAGCTACAGATGTGATCTATCTGGACTTCTGTAAAGCCTTCAAAACAGTCCCCCACAACATCCTTTGCTCTAAATTGGGGAGATACGGATTTCATGGAGTGGACTGTTTGGTGGATGAGGAATTGGTTGGATGGTCGCATCCAGAGGGTAGTAGTCAACGGCTCGCAGTCCAGATGGACACTGGTGACAAGTGGCATCCCTCAGGGGTCCGTACGGGGACTGGTGCAGTTTAACATTTTCATCAATAGCAAGATTGAGTGCACCCTCAGCAAGTTTGCAGATGACACCGAGTGGTGGTGGTGCAGTGGACGTAACAGAAGGATGGGTTGTCATCCAAAGAGACCTGGACAAGCTGCAGAAGTGGGCCTGTGTGAACCTCATGAGGTTCAACAAGGCGAAGTGCAAAGTCCTGCATCTGGGTTGGGGCACCTCCACTATCAATACAGGCTGGGGGATGAAGGGATTGAGAGCAGCCCTGCCAAGAAGGACTTGGGGGTACTGGTGGTGAAAGGCTGGATCAGGTTGCCCAGGGGGGTAGTGGAGGCCCCATCCTTGGAAACATTCAAGGCCAGGTTGGATGTGGCTTTGAGCAACCTGGTTTAGTTGAAGATGTCCCTGCTCACTGCAGGGGTGTTGAGCTAGATGACCTGTAACGGTCCCTCCCAACCCAAGGCATTCTATGAACTTGCTGCAATGCAGAGCGATCAGTGCCAAACTGTGTTCATGCTGAAAAAGTACAAATAAGGCAAATCTGTTAAAAAAAA
>Ga0065711_1045588_pt1 | contig 13382 bp, 6 predicted proteins | sample Hoacrofraction12_FD_59098 | JGI IMG/M metagenome (GOLD analysis project Ga0065711, IMG submission 59098) | Hoatzin crop microbial communities from Cojedes, Venezuela - Epithelial fraction 12 v2 (version 2) | ecosystem: Host-associated > Birds > Digestive system > Esophagus > Crop | place...
GAAGCAGGGTCACCTACAGCAAGCTGCACAGGACCTTGTCCAGGCGGGTCTTGAATATCTCCAGAGAAGGAGACTCCATAACCTCCCTGGGCAGCCTGTTCCAGTGCTCCGTCACCCTCAGAGGGAAGAAGTATTTCCAGCTAGACCTGCTTAAAGGAACTAGCTGTAAAAAATTAACACAGCTGACATAAGGTACTTTCATTTTCTATGCTCTTTCTGTCACTATACTTGTAAACTTACGTACTCCATTTAAATAGATAAGAAGATGAGATTAAGTTCCTTTTACTATATAACGGAACAGAAAATACAAAGATTGTATGAGTTTAATATATTATAAACAACATGCTACTACCCTGGTATTTTTTGCCTCAGTCTTGATGAAGTGATGAAGTGCTTGAGGGGACCAGAAAGATGAGCTTCATAATTTAGGTGAAATTCTTCCCATTTTTAAAAATTCATTGTGTATATGTAACCTTCTAGAATCACACAGTATAGATTTTCAGACTATTCATTTGGGCGTTGGATTATGAGCTTCAGCACATTAAGTGACAAATTTTTAAGAAGTATTTCCCAGTTAATAATGTCAATTGCTCTGTGCTAATGATGCACAGTGCAGCCAGGCTTGGAAGGTACTCCCTACTACCTCTCCTGTTAATCCAGCTCTTCACTCTTTAACTCCCCAAGGGTCCAGCCCGAGTTCCATTAAAACCAGTGCAAACATTCCCACTGAATGCAGTGGAAGCCGGATCAATACAGATCTTAATTTCAATTAGTGGAAAAATATTATTTTCTTCTGATTCATGCCATTGTCAGGCATAAAAATAACTCAGTAACTCAGTTTTGTTTTTATAATGTTTTTTTTCATGGTAATCTAGGTGGCTGGTGCATCTGCAATCTGCCAAAACAGATATCTCTTTTTGCACAGAGTGCGTATACGCTTCCCCATCTATCTCAAAAAAAGTCTCACAAAGCTATTCAGAACTCAGTACACGTTCTTTCCTCTTCACAACTCATTTTCCTTTTTTTTTTTTTTTGTGACAACCTAGGCAATAATTCACAGCTCACTGGGTCTCCTAAATAACCCCCTTTATATTTACATGGTAGGCATTCCCCCATTACCCAGCAGGATTCAGCTGTATTGGCAGGCAGTCATTAGGCATTCTTAAGACTTTGGAGGTTTAACATCCCCTTCTCTAGTTAGTGTCTTTGAAAACTGCCTGTATGGTTACCATCTCAGCAAATATATAGCAAAGCTTGACAATTTAACAATAACATAAACTGCGTCATTTTGTAATTTTGCAGTGGTTCCTTCTTTGGGTCCCATCCAGACTCCCACATGAAGCCTTTAAAGCTCAGAGGCATTTCACCCAATGGAGGACTGCTCTGTTTCTTTCTTTTTCTAGAAATTGAGCTACTTGAGTCTCTTTGCTAAAACTTTCATAAGTGTATACCTGCTTTGCATTATGCATTGCAGTTACTTTAACTCAGCATCACTAAGAATTCTGGGGGAAATGAAAATGATGCAGAACGGCACTCTATTGATGAACGGAGGAAAGGCCTTTTAGGAAACAGAGATGAACTAGATTAAAGGTAGTAAAATGTGTTAGGAGAAAGATGCCCAAGTCTAACTCTCACAGAAGTGAGATTTTCACTAGAAAGATATGATTCTCAGCACAAAAGAAGAGCCAAATTTCCAGAGCTAACGTTCTTGCTCTGACTAAGGAAGCTCCCCTGACTGACTTCCTTCACTGCCTATGGAAAGACACCACAGACACTGCTTTACAGCCTGCCTTGACATTGACATCATGCAAACAGGGCCTACTGGGTCACTTATTCCTTCCCTTTCCTAACACATGGACCGCATGAATAATAACACCTCTTCAGATTCTTTAGTAAGTGTTAAGTTATATTATGAAGGTTTGTAGCAATATAGAAGAATAAAACATAGAAGTTGATTCATATTAGTGTTACTGATGCTTGGTACTGGTAATTCTACCTGTTCTGAAGAAACCTCCAAACAAACCTGGAGTGACAGATTGTCAATAACGCTAAGAGCAATTTGCATCCTATGAGCCTTGAATTGACACAAATGTTCAAAACTGGATTTGTTTACTGTGTGGTTAAATATTTCAAATCAATATATCAGAAGTGCTTACATCAGCAAAAATTTCAAGGAAAGTGATTTTTTTTTTTGAAGAAAAAAAGGAATACAACCATCTTTTTGTTTACAGTTGGACTGTTCGCTTTTTAATATTATCTGAAAGTTCAATTGGGGTGTCTGTTTCTTTGATAAGAACCAGAGCCTTCATGATACAATGCCTCGTATGTGTCACATACAGTGTTATTAGATATGTCCAGATTTAAGGAGTGAATTCTGGGTAATTCTTAAAATAAGAGCCATTCACACTGATCCAGACATCATGACAGAATATGAAAAGTATGTAGTGATAGTTAATCTGCAAAGTCATTGCTCATATTAGCAAAATTAGTAAAAGCATTTTGAAATCTTTAAGACTGATAGGTACTCGAGTATGCATTTCCCGTGTTTATAAAGTTCAAGTAACATGCTGACAGCACCAAACAATTCACCACCACAGTTGTAATGAAAGAAAGAGGCCCCAGCTGTTTGCAAATTTCTTAATCAAAGTGAGTAATTCTTAGTTATATTTTCTCCTATGGCATTCTGTAGCTTCTGAAGACTTTTCTTTCACTTTTAAAATTTCTGTAGAACACACATATTCTCTATGTCTATGATATTCCTCTATCATCTGAAATGCTTTGATAGTGTTTCTTTTAAACTGATTATTTGTTCAAAGCTCAAGCTAATAAAAGTAACATCCTATTAAAAGAAAGCCTGGGTGCAGAGCAGTGTTTTTGGATGCTCATTGCTCATGTTACGAGCCATCCATGAAACGTAAGCTGAAAACACTCAAAAGTGTTCAGAAGTGCCTCTCCAAGTCATAAATCTTTTACAGGTAAAATTATGTGAGAGCAGCAACAGGAAAAGCACATTCAACATCTGGAGTCAGATGAGTTTACTGAAGTAAAATTGCAAAATTAAATTTAGATGAACTTAATTAAAAAAGGGGATCCTATTTAATACGGACATTCAGCAACTCATCGAAAACCTTTCTTGCCTCAAGAAAATATAATAAAGTATGAACAAAAAACATATAAAGGCTGAAATGAAGTGTGAAGGGATGGTCAAAGCAAGAAATACAGTAGAAAGAACACGCTCTTTTTTCCTCATTTGAACACAGGTGCATATATACACATATTTCCTTTAATTGTACAGAATATTGAACTATTTTTTGACTCCATAACAGCGGAGCAAGTTAACTGATCATCTGCATGCCCTGAAGGTCATTAATCCTTCTGAGGCATATGCTACATATTTACCGATAACATGAACATGAAAATTTCTCTCTCCCTGTATGTATTTATAGTTGGTCAAATTTTTCTCCTAGATCCTAAAGAACTTTATCTAAAATGAATTATATTTCATAGTGTTTAAATGTTTGTTACCCAAGTTGCTGCTGCTGAAGTGAATGGGCGTTTTATCACAGGGCTGGACCTTGAATGACAATGGATTTTCACCTGCCTTAGTTAATACGCAACAAATGAGGCTCTCTTGCTTTCCTTTACTAGGTCACTAGTGTCTTCTGTTTCCAGGGGAAAAAGATCTAGTAGTTCAGTACCAGTCAATTCTGGCTTCCATGAATTCTGTCTGTCAGAACAGCGTCAACGTTCAGCTCTCCAACTTACAGTGCATACAGAACTTAATGTCAAACAATAATTTGAAAAGTTTAGGATAGCATTATTAGGATCATATTATTTCCTTACAAAACTGCCTTGATAATTTGTTGTTCTGCACGTTGATTATGTGATCAAATGACATGATATGAATGCTGTATTCGTTTGTTTCTAATAAAGAGCATTACTAGTACAGTATGCTTTAAGGGAGATACTGTCCTTTATTAGGAATACATTCCAACATTATAAAAGTTACCAAGCAATAATGAAATGTAGCCTGTCTTGAAGATTCATGATAACACATTATTATGCTCATTTTTGTATGAAAAGACCGTGATTGGATAGGAATGCTATTGTTGTTAAATATGTCTTTAAACTGAAGCAGAGATTTTATTGAACTACTCTGTTAATGACAATCAATTGCTACAGAAATGCTGAATACAGGTTTTGTTTCCATGTCAGAAGAGTTCTAGGTTTTGCGGTGTAATCTAATTCAAAAAAATACAAACTTCAATAGCCTGGAATCAGCAGGACTTGGAAGTGGTGGTACTTGAGATCTGTATCACAGTGATCTAAAACTAGCATGAGGATGACTGGACAGGGTGAGGTCAAAGGACTGTCTATATCCTGCCTCTAACAGTGGCCTTTAGTCAATGCTAAGTGTTGGAGTACAGCATGCAGTGCTATGCCTTCACTGGCCTCCCAGTTCCCCAGGTCCCGAAATATTTAACGCGGTATGTGGTGTAACGGTGAGAATAATTTTGACCAAAACAACATCACAGACAATATTATAATGATAACCATAGATCTTTCTTCCCCCAAAAGCTGAACACTTGCATACCAATATGATTTTCTTCAAACTACCCAGCTACAGTGTTTTAGAAGATATATTGCAAATCGCTGCAACAGTATGGTGGGACTCAGCTGTTCCCTCTTCCTTTTCTCTTTTACCAAAGCTGAGAATTTCTCTCTGCAGCAGAAATTCTGAGCTTCAAGTCATGGATAGATTACATCCCTTCACAAGGTCTCCACAGCAGTATTTGAGAATCTGACTCAAACCTCAGACTAGTTACAACAAAGTCAGCATTAACGGGGAAAAATAATTTGTAATTTTACAACTTATTGCTCAGTTTTCAGCAAGAGAAAACTACTGAATTTCTTTTGTGCATTTTACTTTCTCTTTGGAGCCTGCCCACCATCCTTCTGTAAATGGTTGCATTCTTCAAAATGTACAATGTCAAACCTTCAGAGAGCAGTTACATTACTAGAGAGGACAATAAAAATGGCCTTTCTGATTTCAGTCTGATGAAAATTGCTCAGAACTTGTGTCCTGAGCTCAGTCTCTTGCGGATCAATATATGTTCTTCTATATCTCTATCCTTGCATTGGTCAACGTGAAATACTTGATTTTTCACACAGATTCAGTTTCAGTTTAACTTCACAGAAAACAGTAATATTCTAATGTGATGTACTATGGTATCTTTAGACCTTACCACTGAGACCGAATGTGAAGATCCTTAAATTGCTGGCATCAGTGATCCTGTAGAGCCTGGCACAAATTCAGATGAGTGATCCTGCCAAAAGTCAGAGGAAAATATTCATCAGACAGATTATTTTTAATCACACTTTCCCAGTACCCATGGAAGCCTTACTTTATAAATGCCTACTGTGGGTTTAATGATAAGACCACTAAAATAGATCTGAAAGCAACAGACCAGCACGTTGACTTTTCGACTGACTGTGAACCTGAATATTGACTCCTACAGGGTACTTTCTACAGAGAAACTGTCCTTTTATGAAAGAAATGCAACAGATTTTACCAGGTAAACTAATACTGTATTGCATTATTAGTTTTAATAAACTGCATTAGAAAGATGCCTCATGGAAAAAACAAACAAAAATGCACACAATTGGCCAACCCCAAATTAATGAAGCATACGCTCATACACAGTTCATTTTCATTTCAGATGAAACAGGTTTTGAAATTCAAATAAATTTGCCTCCTAATAGTTTTAGTACAGGATTATCTCTCTTAACATCTGAAAAATAACATTCAGAGTTGGCATTTAACAGCTTATTTGTATTGCAGCACTTCAGGGACAAGCAAACTTGTAATTTCTACCATATGTGGAACATTTCTTTCATTAAAGTATTGAAATTTCTTTACAAAAAACATGACTGAGAAAAACTCCTTCAAAAGGATTATTTTACAAAATACATGTACAAGATGATTATTTTTGCTATTTACCTTTAATTAATGCATCTTATACTCTAAATACAAATATGTACACATATAAATATTTTTCATTAAGGTCTACATGGTTATTTTAAACATTCAAATTACTTCTGTTTAGGAGAACACGAAAACTATCTTGAAGCAAAAAAGAAAGGGAATTGATGACAAGAAATACATAGGCAGGTGGAGCAGTGTTCTTGGGTCAGAGCAGCTTTATGAACTCACAATACTCAAATCCAAGTTGCTTCTATATAGTAACAGAGCAAATGCAAAACAGGAAAAAAAATATAAGCAGCTAACATCAAGCCCTACATGAATACAAAGGGTCTCCACATCTCTCCTTTCCTCTTTTACTCAAGCTTCCAACGAAAATATTACCATTTTCAATACATAACAACAAAGCCCTTAGAGTGAGATTTTTCAAAGACATGTAAGAGAACTGGGTGTCTAATTCCCACAGGCAGTTTCGAAAAGTGCACGATTAATATACTATATAACTCCTTATACATCAAACAATTTCCCAGTGCACTTCACATTAATCTTTAATCTAGACACTTTAATCTTCAAATCTTCATACAATAATTTCCAATGAAAGTTCTTTCTGGGAGTTTACAGTATATTTAACACAATTTAAAAACTACTAGTGCATTGCCCCAGCTTTTAATACCCAGAAAATATTTTATAAATTAGATCAACTACAACCTGGCCGAGGTTGCTGTATTTTTAATATCTTTGGAGAGAGATTACAAAAGGGTGCTGGAGGGAATGACTTAGCTGGTTAAGCATCAGTTTGCAATACTTTAGATCACCCCAGAACCATAGCTGCAGATCCCAGAGTTTATTCAGGGTTTCACTTTTTCCAAGGTAAGGACTAGCATCTCTGCATACGTTACTGGTGAAAACAGCACAGCTTACAGTGTATACTACTCTGTTTTGGCAGCTCTCTGTGTGCACATCTGGCCATGGACATAGTTTCCATATCTGTGTTTTTGCCAAAAATATTAACTGTTAGAATAGTGTGCCAGGCCCACTCTGCAGGGGTATTGCCATGATTTCAACTCCTCCTGGCCTTTACTGCTCCCTTCAGTGCTGTTTACCATAGCACCTCTGAGTTCTAGTCGGGGACCAGGACTTCACAGTATTAGCCCTATCTACACACACAGCGGAAAAAACTTCTCAGAATTTATGTAGCGGGTTGAGGACAAAAGGCAATAGGTCAGCATGAAGTACGAGAAAAAAGGAAGATAATAGCCATTACGACAAGCAGTGTTTTTTGTAGGCAGCAAAGCACTTTGTTTTTTGTAGGCCTAGCAAAGGCACGTTTTGGGGAGAGATTTGAAGAACCAGTTTTGCAGAAGTGTCTGAAGAGTTTTGATGGGAGAACGCACGAAGGTGCTGGCTTGAAAGTGAGAGTTGAGGAGGAAATGGACATCATGACTCAAACTGAGGTTGAAGCTGCTGTTCTCATACTGACTAAGAGATGACACAGAGCAGAGAAAGGACAAATAAGCTGCCTAAAAGTGAAGGGAGAGTGACATATTACCCGAGTGTTATGGTCAGAAAGCAATACAGCCAAAAAAGAAAGGAAAATGAGTTTTGTAACAGCATTATTTGAGTTGGGGAAGATTATGTTTGTCGAGATTTGAGAAAACAAATTTACAGTGCAAGAAATTTAAGAGCCAATATGGACAGCCAGGAAAGACCATGTCGGACTTTACCTGCCAGCTGGATTTGAGGTGGCAAGGAGAAATCTCAGCTGAAGACAATACTCAGGTAGTGAGTGTCGGTGAGAGATTAGGTGATAGGTTGTTAATAGATATCACGAGAAAAAAGTAACTCAGAGGGCTTCTGCAGAAAGACTAAGGACCAGTGTTTTAGCGATCTTGGTTTGAGATACCACTTCAATATTCACGCAGAAATAGATTTCAGTTTGGGCAGGAAGAGGCAGGCTTGTAGTACAAAGGTCCACACAGTTCCTAATCAGCCTCATTAATATGGTAGCTGAATTTCTGCTTTCATGTGAGATGCCTCATGGATAAACTAGAAAGGAAATAAAAACGTGACTTTCCTGTAATCTCCTGCAACTGGAAACTTGATAAAGCAGATTCACCAAAGAGCACACAGAGGACAGGCTAGTGCCACAGAAGCCAAAAGAAGAAAGAATTACAGTAAGATTATCAAAGTTAAATATATATTGAAACACCTGATAGGTTCACATGGTCAAAAGTACAGAACTGATTCTCTGATTGGACTGGAGAAAGTTATTACAAACTGCTTTGAGCAGTTCCTGTTGACTACAAAGAGTGGGAATTATATGGCAGTGACTGTGGTGTGTTCCACGCATTCAGGGATGAGAGCTTATTAGAAGGGTAGGTGGGGTAAACACTAGGACATTTTGAAGAAGTGAAAGACTAAGGCAAGCTTGAATCGTGAGAAAAGAGAGTGACAGATTGGAGGAAAAAAGGGATAAGATGTGGCCACTACATAAAGTTGGTGAGTAGAGAAGGACAGCAGTTGGAAAACTTTCTAACTTGTGACAGGCTAGAGGACTGTTTCAGGAACAGAGCAATGAGTGAAAGGAGGAGTTGTGAAGATGATTATCATATATCTATCAGTTTTCACTGGGAAGAAATTGTCAAGCTCTTTCTCAGAGAAAGAAATTGTGGTGGCAGAAGAGGCTTTAAGGAATGGGTCAAAGGTGGTGAAGAAGAGCTTAGGACTGTGGGTGAAGATTTCAATTATAGTAGCTAGGCATCTGACAGAATTGGCGGGGGGGGGAAGACTGTGCCTTACAGGAAGTCAGCTTGGTCACAGGACTGCTGCCAGAAAACGCCTTGTTGCACAAAGCAACAAGCAGAGAATGTATCTATAAGAACAGTAATCTTGACAGCTTCAGAGAGCAGGCAGATGCTGAACGCAATCAATTCAGGAACACTGCTTGCTTTTGTGCATGGAGACCAAGAGAGGAGAGACAATAAAGGAGTCACTGGGCATTTTCCACCCTTGCTAGACCAAGTCATAAGTGGGTCTTTATTTAAAACTCTCCTGGTGTCTGTCACAGATGACTAGAACTTGACATGTGGGTGAGTTTAATTTACCATGGAGCTGCAGCAATCCAAAAATGATTGCAGATGCATAAAAGGTCTCTGAATACCTGGTTTACATTCAGACACGACACCTGAACAGGCTAGAAGATACAGGCCTATTTGTCCCACTATGCTTTTTATCTCAGAAAAATACTATGATTTGTACTTTGACGAAAAACATATTAAATATTTCACATCCATGGGACATGTTTCAGTGAGACGACATGAACATTTGATGATTTGGGTTGAAATTTCCATTTTCTTCACGGTCAAGTCCATTCTAGGGATAAAAAGTTGCATACTAGCAATCCTATCACGTTTCTGGTAATGCAGAAGGATTTCAGCCCATGCAGCTTTGAGCAGAGGCAGCAGCAAGGCCCTCTAAGCACTGGCAGACAAATGGCTGATACAACGTCTGAGAAAGCAAATGTTATGATTTATATAAGGCATATTTATAGGTCTGGGAAGCAAGGAAGAGCTTGAGGATAATATGAGCACTTACAGTCCAGAAAGCTTAGTGAAGGTAAACTATTGTAAGACACTGAGAATGGATTTTTTTGGATGAAGATATTTTCTTATTAATGAGTCAGATGAAATCTAACACTGTTTTGGCAAAGTCAGGAGTTGAGACTAAAGGAGTGCGAATGAAGAAAAAGGTCAAAATTCTGAGTTAAAAAGCTTTAAGAAAGATATTCTCAAGTGACATCCAAATGTGCATTCAGAGGGGAACAATTAGCTGACAGGACAGAACTGATGATTCCCTAAAGATGAAATTTATACTGCAAATCACAAGGGTCTGTGATGGCACCATGACTTCAGCTTCCTGAGTAGTATGTCACAGATGGTATCAGGCACAACAAAGAGCAAGGCCTTAGCAAGAGAAACGTTAATCTTGATGAAACAGTGACAAGCACTTTCAAAAATTTAGAGATGAGAAAGAGTAACAAATGGTTGAACAGATAATGCCCTAAAATTCGCTATGAACCCAATGCTTAATTTCACATCTTATTGTAGTCAACTTGTCTGAGTGAATCACCATAAAATACTCATTAATTCACACATCCATTAGATTAATCAGTGTAAAATATTTGTGTGGCACAACACAAGAAATCCAGTAGCACCGATTATAACATTTTAGAATGGGATTTCTCACCATTTTTGCTCTCCTTTGTGAATCTACTCTTCACCTATTTCCATGTAAATGCAATGAATTTAACAGAATTTTCCAAAATAATTTTTATTTCTTTAGATGTATATATGTACATTAAAGAGCTACATCTACTTATCCACCTTGAATAAAAAATTATGTCCATGCTTTACTAAGAAGGAATGCAGCTCAGTGTAGCAACACCTGCTAGTACATCAAACAGTGGAGTGAAACACTGGAAAATTACCACTGGTGTTATTTCTTAGAAATAATGTAAATCCAATATCAAATTGGTTATGTAACTCAAATCTCACAAGGTTTCATACAGCACAGAAAAGCTGCATTTTAAAGTTTTATTGGGGGAGGAGAGGAGGTGCGAGTTCTGGTTAACACTAAACCGCTCTTAATGCTGTGAAATAGGTGGAAGCAAGGTTAATTGAAAAGCTGAAGTAATATAAAAATAAGTTCAGCCTTTAACAGGAATACATATGGTGTATAAAGCTCCATTGAGCCCAGGTGGATAAGTGAACATTTTCAACGCACATTAGTTGAAGAAATGAAGAAGTAGAAGCAGATAATAGGTATTACTAAACTGGAATATTCTGCAGGCCTGGAAGAGAGATAGGAAACCACTACCGTGGAAACATTTTATAGATTACGTTTTCTTCCCGCCCAGAGAATAGTAAGTCCCCCATTTCCCTTTAGACAAAGCTTTTTATTTGCTATGGTTATCACACCTCTACAGAAAAAGGGGTGGTTTTCAGAGGCAGACTTTAAACAAGAACATCTGGACTCTCCTGTAAAGTCACAACATCAGAGAGGTACAGGATTTCACATAGCAGCTCTTCTCTGCCTCAGCACCCCTGCACCCTGCTACAGCAGAAAGGGAGTCTAGGACCGCAGAGCAGAGGAATGCGCAGGCCTCCTGTCCTCCAAGGATGCTTTTCTTCCCATGGGCATGCTTTTATTAGGCTGGAGTTACTAATGATCCCTGAGAAACTGTAGGAATCACAGTCTTAATATTCATTATAACACACCTGTAAACATCCTATGCACTTGTGTCCCACATTATTCTTAAAAACCCTTTAAATATAAGCATATCTATCTCTTTCTATATACCTATAAAGAGATATAGGAATAAATATTTATTGATTGTCACATAAAATGATTCCAGCATTTGCTTCATCTACTACAGATGCATGTGGTAAAATGCCCACGTTCTCTGCTATGCTGTCTCTGTCAGCATCACACAGCTAATACGCCAGGCCAGGTACAGTTAAACCTGTTTGAAGCTGTATTCTTTTCCATTCAAGTATTAGTAGTCCCTCCCAAACATAACTGTCCCTAGTTCTCCAAGAATTAGCCCTTTCCAAAATGATGCAGCTTGTTTAGCTGTCATCTCTCCCTAGCTTCTATTTCAAAATGATGCAAACTTCAGCCCTTCTGACTACTAAATACATGAATTCAATGGGATTCATAGGGCAGTCACTCAGAATCCTGGAAGTACACTAAAATATCAAGGCAGAGAAACCTCTTTACAAAGGAAAACTCCTGAAAAGGTGTTTTGTGACATCAAAATCAGTGACCCTAACTTTGAAGAGGTGGGACTCCATGCTCAAAAAAACTTTAAAGAGAATCGTGAAGAGTATGCTGATTACAAAAAGCATGAAATACCCAATAATAATGACAATTGACACTTTTATGAATGGCTATTACTTGCTTATTTTGGAGGAGTGATATGCTATAATTTATCACTTAAAATAATAGCTAATTGAACAGCTTGTCTATTATTACCTCTGTATCAATATATCCTTAGCATTTTATAGCAATATTATGCTTTCCTAACATTTGAGACTAACAGGCAATAACAACTCCCCCCCATACTTCAAGACTCTGCCTTAAGCACAACCATATATTAAAGTTTGAATGCTCAGAGAATGTATGTGAAAACCAATGCTTGAATTTCATCAGCTGCACTGCAACCAACTTAATTGCATGCCTAGAACACACTCATTTAAATGCAACTGTATGTGTGACAGTTTTGGAAACTGGCTTAAATTAACAGTGTGTTTGTTGTACTTTCACTTTCCTTGCCATTAACTTACAAAGGACTATCATGAACTTTTGATTCCATTGTTTCATAGCAATATGCTACTCTGTTCGCAGGACCTGAAATATTTATGCAGGCAAGGACTCAGCACCTTCCAAAACCCATTTTGTGAGCTGGAGTACTTCTGAATTAAAGCCATTTCTTCCTCTTTACAAGATGGTCAGATCACATAACTAGATGATAACAAACCTATTTGAATTATAACTCAGAAGTTATTAAGTTAAGAGCTAGAGCAGAAACACCCACAATCAAAGCAAAGCATTTAAACTTATTTTTATCTAGTGATGGGCTACAAAAGGATGTACTGGCAGCTACAAAACGTGGTGTTACACACCCAACTGTCTGTAGCTCACATTTGAGGCAGTCTTCTCCTTTTGAAAGATGTGAGCTCAAACCCGTGAAGTCAATGCAGAAGGGTATTTACTCCAACAAGAATATGCCTGCATCTCTATGTCCCTCCTGCACCTCCTGCAGAAACAGTCTGTCCCACAGCTCCAGCTGTTCTTTGGCAGTTCTTTGCTATAGGCCCAATTTTTCTTCCAAGTCTATCCTTCCAAACCTGACTCTAGACAGAAAGACTTTTCTTTTTGGCACTGACATATATTGGTGTCAATAAGTATTTAGGGCATGACTTTCATTCTTAATAAAATTAAAACTCTACATCTTGAAAATGAAACAGTATGTTAATAAACAGTTATTTTTCATCTTCCATCTGCATACTTAGTTATTTCAAAGGCATATTTAGGTACTTCCTCCATTTCAGAAGATTCCCTTTGAAAATGCATTTGAACGAATGCTACCCTTTTCTATGGTGATTTGGCTAAACATTTTTGTTACAGCAATTTTGTTTAGCATGGTAATGCAATCAGTATCCCAGGCGGCTCATCTTTCATAAGATGCCTGCTTGCAGTTCTACCTGCAAAGTTATATTATGGCAGTCTTCACAGATAACAAAGTACAGAAACTGTAATGCATAAAGCAGCAGAATCATCTGTCAGAGGTTGTCTAAAAAAAAAAAAAAAGAAAAAACCACCAAAACCAACCCCCCCC
>Ga0065711_1045590_pt1 | contig 13381 bp, 6 predicted proteins | sample Hoacrofraction12_FD_59098 | JGI IMG/M metagenome (GOLD analysis project Ga0065711, IMG submission 59098) | Hoatzin crop microbial communities from Cojedes, Venezuela - Epithelial fraction 12 v2 (version 2) | ecosystem: Host-associated > Birds > Digestive system > Esophagus > Crop | place...
CCCTAGCCTTCCTTTTGCTGCTGATGTAGTTGAAGAAGCCCTTCTTGTGGTTTTTGACATCCCTTGCCAGCTTCAATTCCAGGTGGGCCTTGGCCTTCCTCGTCGCATCCTTGCCCGCTCTGACCACGTTCCTGTACTCTTCCCAAGTGTCCTGCCCCTCTTTCCACATTTCATGGACCTTTCTCTTCCACCTGATCTCCGCTAGAAGCTCGTTTGTGTCTGTGTGTTTTCTTGTTTATGGCTTTCTCCGTTTTTTATTATCCCTTTTTTTGCATTGAGAAGGTCCTTGACTAGATAGATACCTTTTAAGCATCAGATACACTCCTTCCAGTTACACTTACAGAAGGGACCTGTGTGAGTGAAGCAAGTGAGGGGCTCAGTGCTGGCAGTTGGAGCAAGGCCAGATGTCACAGCCTGCGTGCCTGGTGCCGGTCGCTGAGGCGGGAGACTGCCTGTAGTCCCCACAAAGCGGGTGTGCATAGGGTGTGCATGTGTATTCACCAGCAAACTTCAAGCTGGAGCAGGATCCGGGCAGGGGTATCAGACATGCTGGTATCGTGCTGGTACCCAAGGATACCTGTGAGTGTGAGGTGCCTGTGAGATGAGTGCGTGTGTTGCATGCTTGGTGCATCAAGCTGGACCAGGCAGAGAGTAAGGGACCCATGGGGTGGGTCAGAGGGCTTGGGTCCGGGTAGGGGTGCTGAGCGGACAAAGGAGTTGTGCCAGTGCTTGAGGGACCCTCAAATGTGTATAGGCTTGTGAAGCCTGACAGCTTCATGTGTGTACCTGCACTAGTGACCTGTGTCTGCTATCCCCAGAAGACGACTGGAGGTGGCTGTCTGTGCTTGTGCATTACATGGGTCATGTGTGCTGTTGATGGCTGCGCCTTGGTTGTGGCAGTGTGAATGGCCATGTCAGTGTCATCTGTGTGTGTGTTTTCTGTCTGTGTCCATGTGTGTGTCTCCAGGATAAGTTCTCGGCTTCACTACTGGTTGAAATTGCAAATGGGAAAGTGGCAGCCACATCCCTTGGCCTGGGCAGAGGCCTTGAGTCTTCAGGTCCCCAGGGTGGACTCCAGCAGCTGGGTGTGAGGGTCCTGGGTTGGGGGTATTGGAGATGACAGCGGCTCCTGACATCCCTTAACAATGAGCTTCACTAATTAATCCCTGTTTCTGGGATTGATGAAGAAGGTCTGCACAGAGTGCATGAGACTCAGGGCTGTGAGGTACAGTGCAATGCTGCATGACCCTTTGTTGAGAAATGGACAAGCCTCATTTCTGCAAAGTCTCTCTTGTTAAAACCTATGTGTTTGAGCCCTTTCTGCGCCTGGTGAACGCTTACACCCATCATACTCATAACCCAAAAAGATGCTGCAATTCATACCAGTTGTTGTTGGGGTACCGAGCCCGCTGAGTTGGAAGACAGGGACAGGGAGCAGAATGAAGCCCTCATAATCCAAGGGGAAATGGATAGCGGCATGCTGCACCACTTAAACACACACAACTCTATGGGACTGGATGGGATTTACCCAGGGGTACTGAAAGAGCTGCTGGAAGTGCTCACAAGCCACTTTCGATCATCTATCAGCAGTCCTGGCTAACCGGGGAGGTCCCAGTTGACTGGAGGTTAGCAAATGTGATGCCCATCTACAAAAAGGGCCAGAAGGAAGATCCAGGGAACTACAGGCCTGTCAGTCTGACCTTGGTGCCAGGAAAGGTGATGGAGCAGATCATCTTTAGTGCCATCACACGGCACATGCAGGACAGCCAGGTGATCAGGCTCAGTTATCATGGGTTTATGAAAGGCAGGTTCTGCTTGACTAACCTGATCTCCTTCTGTGACAAGATGGCCAGCTTAGTGGATGAGAGAAAAGTTGTAGATGTTGTCTGCCTGGACTTTAGTAAAGCGTTTGACACTGTTTCCCATAGCATTCTCTTGGAGAAACTGGTTGCTCGTGGCTTGGACAGGTGTACTCTTAGCTGGGTGCAAAACTGCCTGGGTGGACAGGCCCAGAGAGTGATGGTGAACGGAGTTAAATCCAGCTGGTGGCCAGTCACAAATGGTGTTCCCCAGGGCTCAGTACTGGGGCCAATTCTTTTTAACATCTTTGTCAACAATCTGGATGAGGGGATCAAGTGCACCCTCAGTAATTTTGCAGATGACACAAAGTTTGGTGGGAGTGTTGATATGCTTGAGGTTAGAAAGGCTGTACAGAGGGATCTGGACAAGCTGGGTTGGTGGGCTGAGGCCAATTGTATGAGATTCAGCAAGGCCAAGTGCCAGGTCCTACACTTGGATCGCAGCAGCCCCATACAGCGTAACAGGCTTGGGGAAGAGTGGCTGGAATGCTGCCTGGTGGAAAAGGACCTGGGGCTGTGGTTTGGCAGCCGGCTGAACATGAGCCAGCAGTATGCCCAGCTGGCCAAGAAGACCAGTGGCATCCTGGCTTGCATCAGGAATAGTGTGGCCAGCAGAAGTAGGGAGGTGATCATGCCCTGTACTCGGCTCTGGTGAGGCTGCACCTGGAGTACTGTGTTCACTTTTGGGCCCCTCACTGCAAGAAAGATATTGAGGTGCTGGAGTGTGTCCAGAGAAGGGCAACAAGACTGGTGAAGGGTCTAGGGAACAATCTTTCGAGCTGCGCTATGACTCAGAGGGAAGGTATTTTGGTCATTAGAAAAGCCATGGTATAGAAATATGAGCTCCCAAGGGCCAGGAATGGGCAATAGCTGCAGTTAATTCTGAAGTCATCCGTGTGAAGATACTGCTCTGTTCTCTCATTTAGCTTGACTTGCAGTTAGTGAGAGTCGCTGCAAGATGATCTGCAGCTGTGCTGCTGGTGTTTGGGACTCTTCTAGGCTTTAAATGCTCTGGAGGTTAAGGCAAATGTGGGAAGTGATTGTGGAGAGATGCAAGGTTTGCTGAAGAAACTCCTCTCCGCTGGATGCCATGAGAATCTCAAGGACCTGAATCCCATGCGTGGTCAACTTCCCCTGCCCTCTTTTTCCCACTGGGCTGGCTGAGTTCCTTGAACCATGGATGAGGACGAGAAGATCCATGCAGCATATGAGAAGGATCAGACTGAACTTCTGTCCCAGATTCTGAGGCCCTCTGCCTCTGCACTGAGACCTTCTGCCTCTGCAACATTTGGTGTTCAGCAACAGTCTTTGTGTTTGTAGATCTCTGTTATCCAGTGGTCAGCCACTGCAACCTCAGCGACCCAAACATGCAGCTCCTTCTCTCCTAAATATGTGTCTCAGCTGGCCACCAAAACTTATGATATCTCCACCAGCTGGTCCCCTCTGGTCCCTCCAGTAACCAATTCTTCCAGTTGTCTTACTCACACCCAGGAAAATAGTTAGAAATGAAGTTGAATAAGAACAGAAGAGACTGCATGGAGGAGGCGCAGGTGCAGAGCATGGCCAGACAAGTGTAGCAGCCGGCCTGTGGTTCCTCCCTTGAACATCCAATAATAAATCCTGTACAATCCTGAGATGCTTTTGCCTTCATTCCATAATGTGTCCCGTACCCCCCAGGCATTAATGCTGCCTCAGTCTGTAAGGTGACCCAGAGAACTGCTGCCACTGACACATCGGGATGGGTGTCACTCGCAGAGCATGAGACTGATGGCTCTCCTGGGACAGCCCTAGGAAGAGCTGGGTCAGAGAGTCAGTTTCTCTGGTTAGGTTATTGCGGTTTCTCTGCCTGTTGTTGGGCCTATGTGCTCCTTTGTGTTGTGTGGGGACCAACTTTTTATTGTATAACCAAAGAAATTCACTTTACAAAGGGGCAAAGAGCCTTGACCCAGAAGCACTGGTAGACACTTGGTAGACACTTTGAATAACCACTTCTCTGAGGACTTTACTGATAAGACAATCCAGTGGCAATGACTGAACTTTTATTTCAAAGCACCACTGAGTGAAAGCTTCAGGGCAGCAGGTCTGTAGATGGGAGAGATATTTCCATTTTCTTATCCTGAGAAGGAGAGAAGTGACTACTCTGCAGTGACTGCTCCATCTGCTTACTGAGCTTGGGAGCTGCTCCACACTCTTCTAGGATGCAGAGGAAGGTGAAGAGAAAAGCTGTTTGTTGTGCTCCAGGGTACCTACACTACAAAAGGGGCACTTACACCATGATATGAGGGACAGTTTTGGCCTCGGTGAATACAAGGTGGGTTGGTAGCCATGCAGAAGTCTGCAGGGCTTAAGAGGGCTTAGTCCCACACATGCCTTGTGTGTCTGTTTAAAGATTATGCATGTGCCATGGAATTCGTCCCCTGTCTTTGGGCATCTGTAATGCCGGGGTGCGATGACACAGGGTGTTAACGTGAGGTCTTCAACTGTACAACCATATATACAGGTGTAGGAGTGAGCTGAGCATTTGCAAACAGTTCAGTTACTGAAGTCTGGTGCCACATGAAGGGAGACCAACGCTCTTTTGGGGGCACAGTTCATCCCTATGCTCCATGCAGATGCCTCGGATACCCCAGACCATTTAAATAATGCCAGCCTTTTCATACACTGACTTTCCCTGGCTTTCCTTTGATATTTCACTACTGAAAGAAATTATTTCAAATATTTTCTAGTTTGTTCAGTAGAAGTAGATTTACGGCATACCCTGTATCAGTCAATGCTAAGCAATTAATAAAATAACCCCACCTCTTAATTTTAAGTCAGAGAAAATAAATGATTGGACAGTTGACATACTCTACATTTAAATATTATTGATCCTGTTTTCCTGTGACAATTTAAAGATATGTTACATATTGCAATAAAAATATTTTAGAAATAAATTTTTGTTTCAGATTACCCTAACTGAAAATATGTGTTTGCATTTAACAGTTTTGAAAGTAAGCTGCAACTCCATAAGAAATACTTGTAGGAATACAATGGGCCATTTGACAAACACAGATTAAACAAATATGTGACACTGATTTGGTGCATAGTTGCTAATTTGGTATTTCTGTTTGCTATGAAGTTCTTCTATATATGATATACGTCTCACAAAAGAAACTACTGCTGTATTACAGGTGTGATAAAAAAGTAAAGATAAAATATTAAAGGACAGGAGAGATAAGTTATTATAATATATGTTAGTTTCTGTGTTTGATTTTGAATAATATGCATCATGTACGGATGTAAAGTCCTTTAAAGATTAATATTCGGGTGCCCTGGCTTCATTGCAGATTTTCAGGAAGTCAGTGATGAAGTAAAGAAATAAATTTCAAAAGACTGCACCGTATTCTGTTACACAAAATCTGGATATTTTTCCTTCCTGTTTGTTTCTTCTAGGTTAACAGCAGTTCTTCATTTATGAAGCCAATCAGTTCTAAAGGCAAACGTGTCAGAGGAGTATGAGGAAAGGACAGGAGACTAAAAATAAACAAGTTTTTAAACAGCCACGTCTGAATTCACATGGTAGTAACATTTGGGTTATATTTTTCAGAACAAGAAGTTGTTCTATAAAATCAGCTGTGGACTATCAGTTAAAAATGTGTAAAATATTTACAAATATTAAGGGAAAAATTCTGTAGAAATGCTCAGAAAACTCACATGCTGGTAAGAGTTCAAGGATATCAGAGTTTGAAATACTAACAAACAATGAAGGAACAATATTTCCCACCTAGCATTTTGTTAAATATACCACACTGGCACTGCCAGAGTTCCAGCTGCTCCTAAGCGGATTGTGTAAAGCTTTGTTACTGACTTCTTAGATGTTGAGATACAACAAGAGAATTCAAAAAACCCTCAAATAACTCAGATGGCAGCAATCATTACTATTGTTACCCGGGACCATTAATTTCTTCAAACATATTTGGAGTTACTAAATATTTAAAATACATGAAAGATTTAGAAAAGATTGAAAGACAAAACAGTTAGTTCAGTCTTTATTCATTCAGCTTCTAAGCAAGGAAGTCAGTTTTTAGTCCTTCTCTAGGAAATTATTGTTGGGAAAATATGCAGTGGAAAGCAAAAAGACAGCTGTTTGGCAGGAATAATATCAGCAAGGGCTGCATGCAGGGAAATGCCCAGTTAGCCAGCAGTCACACTTCTCCACAATAAATTAAAGCATTGGGTTGCTTATGTGGCTTTCCCCACTCCTTTCAAGTGCTGTATGTATGAATGTGGGTGCAGTTCAGGATAAATGTATAAGCTACTTCTAGGCTACTTGTGGACACTGCTGTCATTGGCTGCAGTCTTACTGTTGGCTGGGAGTGACAGCCTTCTGAGCAGCCTGTCCTGTGAACGATTGTAATGCCTGGTACTGTTTTCATATCTAATCATTCAGGAGGAGGTGGGCAGACTGAGGAGCAGTTGAGTCTGAGAAGGAAATACAGACCAATGGAGCTGTGCTCTGCTATCTCCGGTATACACAAGCCAACTCAGCATGGCCACTACTGATGTAGATCTAGTATCAGTTTTGTGCCAGGAAGAAGGCAGTGTTATGAGGGACAGGGAGGAGTGGAAGCAAGTTACTGCAGGGAGCTGTAAGAACGCCTCCTTACCCTCTCAGCTACCTTTACAAAATAGGTAGGAGTATGGCAGACAAAGGAAATGTTGACACAGAATAGGAGGAATCTGTAAAAGTACTCTCACCAAGTTCCGATCAATTCCTTGCATCAAGAGCTGTATGAAGACCAGCACGGAGAAGGAACAGCAGTTAGTTATTGTCTTGGGTGACTCCCTCGTGGGCGGAACAGCGGCACCCTCTGCAGGCCATGCCCTCTTTTCAGGGAAGTTTGCTTCCTCCCTGGGGCCTGAATCAGCAATGTCAACAGATAACTGATGAGCTTAGTACAGACTTCAGATTATTACCTACTGCTGCTCTTTCACTTGGGTACTAGTGACATCACAACAATAAGTCCAAGATCATTTAAAAGAGATTTCAAGGCTCTGGGAAGGAAGCTAAAGGATTCAGGAGCACAGGTAGTGCTTTCCTGAATCCTCCCATGGGACGATTGGGGAGTAATGGGGAGAGATACTGGAAGAAACAAGCATGCCCAAGACATCAATACCTGGCTCCAAGCCTGGTGCCTTCACCAGAACTTTGGTTTTTATAACCACAGAAGAGTTTTCAAGACACAAGTTATACTGGGGCCTGACAGGATCCACCTGTCCTAATAGGGGAAATGCTTCTTTGCCCATAAGCTGGCAGGACTGATTGAGATGCTTTAAACTAGAATAGATCAGGGAAGGGGATACCACGAGGAAAGCTGAAGGTAAGCCAAGGGTTGGCATGACACTGCCTGAGGGTGGCAATGCTGATGGGAGCATTTACGTTGTTCCCAGGAGCACTGAGGTTTTAGAAGCACATATGAAATGCTTGTGCACCAGCTCATGAAGTATGAGAAACAAACAGGACAAACTGGAAACATTGATCCATTCCCAGAGCTATGGTGTCATTAGTGAGACTTGGTGGAAAGAGTCCCATGACTGGAGTGCTGGGATGGATGGCTATAGGATGCTGGGATCGAGGGCTATAGGCTGTTCAGTAGGTTGTCTTTAGTACTGACTTTGGGCTGCCCCTTCCCAGGAGTCAGAGGACCATGAGTGTGAAAACAGTGACTTTCCATTTGTGGACACTGAAATTGTAAGGGACCCGTTGAATCAGTTGAATGCCCAGAAGTCTATGGGGCCTGATGGAATTCATCACAGAGTACTGAAGGAGTTAGCGGATGTTACAGCTAGCTACAGGAGAGTTGGTGTGGCCTCACCTTGGGTACTGTGTGCAGTTCTGGGCCCCATAATTTAAAAAAGATTTAAAGGTACTTGGACATGTCCAGAGGAGGGGAACAAAGCTGGTGAAGGGTCTGGAAGGAATGTCCAATGGGGAGTGGCTAAGGACTTCGGGTTTGTCTAGTTTGGAGAAAAGGAAGCTGAGGGGCGACGCTGTTGCTCTCTACAGCTTCCTGAGAAGGAGATGTGGAGAGGGAGGTGCCAGTCTCTTCTCCTTGGGATTCAAGGACAGGACACCTGGAAACAGTTCAAAGCTGTGGCAGGGGAGGTTCAGACTTGACATTTGGAAACGATTCTTTACCAAGATGGTGATCAAACATTGAATCAGGCTTCCTGGAGAGGTGGTCAATGCTCCATGCCTGTCAGTGTTTGAGAGACATTTGGACAACGCCCTTAATAACATGCTTTAACTTTTGATCAGCATTGAAGTGGTCAGGTAGTTGGACTAGATGATCATTGTAGGTCCCTTCCAACTGAAATATTCTATTCTAACTTTACATGAAAGAGTGATATTTTTTGCTCTGAAATGAAATGTCCACTTGAAACGGTCAAAACTTTTGTTTCTAGTATATCACAGGGTCTGATTATTGCCAAAAATGTCTGATCATCACCATAATTAACAAAGTGACCTTTTTCTACACTACTATCATTGAGTCATTGAAATTCTTCGTTCCGCGTTGCAGAAGAATTATTCAAGATTAAACTAGACTTCCTTAAGGTGTTGGGGAAGATGTACTTACGGCTTCCATTGCCTAAGGAAGACTTGGCTTCACTGCATTTCCCAAGACTCGTTTTGTCACACATCTCTGCGCCCCACTCTCCAGGGAAGTGAGTTGTTTGAGATGTGATTCTCTGTTGCTGCTCCGTAGGAGATTTCCTGCTCCTGCCTACATAGATGCCTCTGGGAAATTTGTTGTGATACTATGGGATTTTAACCACCTAGAAATAAAATGACAAGCCATTAAGATAAAACTCCAGATGTTAAAATTGCAATTTTTATGGCCTAACAAATTATTCAGTGTATTTAATCATGAGAATAATTAAACAAACTCTCTTTATTGGAACGACCTCAGTGACAAAGGTCAGAAATACATTTGGAGGCTTACTGCTTCAGTGAAATTAGATGGTTTGACCCCAGGAACTTTTTCTAAGAGAAAACAAGTTTTCTGCATGTTAAGAACTCTTGAAATGTCCCACAGGAATAATTTCCTGGGGAAAAACAGAGAAAAAACAAGCACTTCTCTCCTGAATTCTCTACCTCCTCCCCCCCTGAGCAACACAGGAGGACAGGGAATGGGGGTTGCGTTCAGTCATCACACGTCTCTGCTGCTCCTTCGTCCTCACACCCTTCGCCTGTGCCAGTGTGGGGTCCCTCACACGGGAGACAGTTCTCCATGAACTTCTCCAATGTGAGTCTGTCCCACAGGCTGCAGTTCTTCATGAACTGCTCCAGCGTGTGTTCTTTCCACAGGGTGGAGTCCTTCAGGAACAGACTGCTCCAGTGTGGGTCCCCTGTGAGCTCACAAGTCCTGCCAGAAAACCTGCTCCAGTGTGGGCTGCTCTCTCCACAGGTCCACAGGTCCTGGCAGGAGCCTGCTCCAGCATGAACTTCCCTCAGGTCCACAGCCTCCTTTCGGCATCCATCTTCTCCATCGTGGGGTGCTCCATGGGCTGCAGATGGAGATCTGCTCCACAATGGACCTCCATGGGCTGCAGGGGTACAGCCTGCCTCACCATGGTCTTCATCACAGGCTGTAGGGGAACCTCTGCTCTGGTGCGTGGAGCACTTCCTCCCCCTCTTTCTTCACTGGCCTTGGTGTCTGCAGGGTTGTTGCTCTCATATTCTCACTCCTCTCTCCGGGTGCAATTGCAATTGTGCATGGTTTTTTCCTGCTTAAATATGTTATCACAGAGGTGCTACTACTGTCTCAAGCTATATCATGCAGTGACTTGCATATTGTCCGTTTGTGGAGAAGAAATTGACTTATTCAGGACAAGTCATATGAGAGTCAAATAGCAGGCAGTGTCAACAGTCGGAGATTCAAGTATAAGCTGAAATCTTAAACTAACATGCTTACTACTTAATTTTATCTATCTGCATCTGGACCAGAAGTTCAGTAATGATTCTATAAATGCTTCACACCTACCAGTTAATTTCTGTAGCCATACAGAATTTTAACAGTAGAACTTCATAGCACAACTGTGTTAATTCTTTTACAGTATAATTCTCCTCTGAATTATTCCATACAGGTTTTAGTATCACTCCAAGGATTTTTAATAATTAATTAATAATTTGAAGCTTGCTTAATATATATTATGTTGCTACATAATGTACACTACGGAGTTGTGCTTAAAAAAAATTGTATTAATAAATGAAGCAAAAATAAAAAAAAAAGCTTCACTTATTTACTTCAAAAATTTTTTTTTTTTTTTATTTTCCACACCAGAGTATGTATTTGCTGACCAGGTTCCACATTGAGCCTTTGATCTCCTTGTTACGCAAGGTGTAGATCATGGGATTAGTCAAGGGGAAGATGACTGTATGGAAGACAGCAACAACTTTTTCCATTGGGACAGCTTGGAAGGGTAGACTGTAGATATACATAGCTGGACCACACATGATAAAAACCACAATGATGTGGGAAACACAGGTGGAAGCAACTTTGTTCTTTGCCTTGGAGGACTGTGTCCGGAGCTTCAGCAATAGGACAGTGTAGGAGATTAGGAGAAGTGTAAAGCACAGAACAATAACAACTCCGTTGTTGAGGAACATCAAAAGCTCCACTATGTAAGTGTTGGCACAGGCCAGCTTGACCAGCTGATGGACATCACAGAAGAAGTTGTCCAGGATGTTGGAACCACAAAAGGGGAGGTGGATACTGAGACCAAATAGAATGATGCCATGGATGAAGCCCCCACCCCATGTAGCTCCAACCAGGACACAGCATACCCTCCTGTTCACAACCCTGGTGTAGTGAAGAGGTTTGCAAATGGCTACATAACGGTCATAGGCCATGACCATCAGCAGGAAAGCTTCAGCTGCTCCCAGGAAGTGGAGGAAGAAAAGCTGGGCCATGCAGGCGCTATAGGAGATGGTCTTAGGATGTGCAAAAAAGTCAGTCAGCATTTTGGGTGGAGTCACAGAACAGTAGCAGATGTCCAAGAATGCCAAATTGGCCAGGAAAGAATACATGGGTGATCCCAGTTGGGAATCTCCTCGAATTGTGAGAATGATAAGGACATTGCCTGGCAGAATGATCATATAAAAGAGCAGGAAGAAGAAGAAGAGAATCATCTGAACTTCATGGTTTTGGGACAATCCCAGCAGAACAAACTCTGTAACTACTGTATAGTTCTCATGCTCCATTTCTACTCTGCAAAATGTTAAAAAACAGACAATAATCATGGACAAAACCAGACACCAGTCATGGAATAAAACAGACACCAGTGCAAATCTACAGAAATGTTTGAACAACTTGGGGCACATTTAGATGGCCTAAAATCCATGCCGTTTTCCCATTTCCTGGTTTTAGGGAACTCCTAATGGTGAAATACTTGAAAGCCAGTAATTTAGATTCCCATTAACCTGGACATTTTACTGGAAATGTAAATGTGAAATGTCCACATTTTATCAGATGTTGTTTTCTCTGTGCCCTGGGAACCTGCACCTGGATGGAGTGTAAGTCATAAAGTATAGGTCTATTCTTCCATGGGTAGGCTGATTTTTGTGGTTTACAGTGTAGATGGCTTTATCTGAGCCAGTCATGCCTAGTCTGTCTCCAGTTGACAAAAGCAGGTTATTCCAGGGTAGACAGATTTAATTCTAGGATAGACAGCTAAACAAAGTTAGATGAAGTGCACTCTAAAATTACACAATTAACCTAAGTCACATCCACTGATTATAAAAGAAAACTAAGTGTAGATCACTCTCATCTGAAGGAAAGTTTATGAAGCCCTCGGGTAAATTCATCTCACAGCTGCAAAGTTGTTTGCAATTAAGCAATTTCAATTTCCTTTATCCTCAATTATGTCACTATAGACAGTCCATGGAATGACTAATACCATCCTAAATTTTCTCTAGCACATATCAGTTTAAGTATTTTCCAAAATATTTCATTTTTCCCAATTGTCTTTCAAGGAAGCTGAAGGTGCCTAAGTCATATTCAGACTTCCACCTTTCTCCACTACATTTTCTTACAAAGATGGTATGCCTGTCTGTGTTACGGCGTCTGCACTTTACTACATTAGTAACTTCACCAGCAATGTTGAGGTAGAGAATAAAGCATACTGAAAATTCTGTAGTGGGAGAAAACGCTCAGACCGATAAGGGTATTTTAGTTTTAGAACAGTTAAAGTTTAGTTCCCTTATTGATACCAGTGAGAAATGAAATCAATCTTGACAGTGGAAACTAGAAAAAAAAAACAACAGAGAGAAGGAGAAAATGGCAAAAAGTAACAAAATTCAGAATAAAGAAAAAAAGGAAAGGAAAATAAGAAAAGAATAAAAACAAATAACAGAAAAAATACTCCTTACGTCACTTTTTGATGTTTTTGTCAGAAGTCAAAATTACATGTCATGCCTTGAAATGAAAAACTTGCTTGACATCCTTTGTTTTCTCCATCTCTTCCGTTCTTTCATGGACAGCTGAAGGACTCATTGGGATGGATGAGTGTGTAAGTTGACCAATGTTTAATTTCTCAGATGACTGTGAATCCTTTTCCATCTGAATCTGAGTTTCTCTTTGACTCACTTTAAATTCTTTCTAAGTGGTTTTGTCAGTTCCAGTCTCTTCCCATCTCATCACATGACAGAACTGCTGTCCGGAATCATATCATTTCCTACACATGCAGCTGATGCAGAAACAACACTCTCCCCTCACCTTTACTTGGTTGTAGAGACTTCTGTGGATGCAATTAACTTCAAAGGCTTTGCATCTACAACTCTCCCACACAGCTCAGTATCTACTACTCTCTGGGTTGTTCAGCTCTAATTAGCAAAGAACTGATCGAGGTTACTACCTCTTTGCTGTTTCCTGCCACACCACTTTAGATAGGTGGTAAATATTTCCCAGTTTTTCTACCTACTTCCCTGATGTTACGAGTCTGCCTATAGAATCATAGAATCATTTAGATTGGCAAAGAGCTTTAAGAACATGAAGTCCAACTGTTAACATAGCACTGCCAAGTCCACCCCTAAACCATGTCCCTAAGCACCATATCTACACATCTTTTAAATACCTCCAGGGACAGTGACTCAACCATTTCCCTGGGAAGCCTGTTCAATGCTTGACAACCATTTCCGTGAAGAATTTTTTCCTAATATCCAATTTAAACCTCCCCTACTGCAACTTGAGGCCATTTCATAGAATCATAGAATCATAGAATCATAGAATCATAGAATCATAGAATCATAGAAAGTTTTGGGTTGGAAGGGACCCCTAGAGACCATCTAGTCCAACCCACCCGCAGCGAGCAGGGACACCACTAACTAGATCAGGTTGCTCAGAGCCCTGTACAACCTGGTCTTGAATGTTTCCAGGGATGGGGCCTCCACTACCTCTCTGGGCAACCCGTTCCAGTGTTTCACCACCCTCATTGTAAAGAATTTCTTCCTTATATCCAGCCTAAACCTACCCTGTTTTAGT